>SESH01109891.1_pt1 | contig 81977 bp, 74 predicted proteins | sample 3171561 | NCBI WGS metagenome assembly SESH01 (sample SAMN10866947, study PRJNA518727) | freshwater metagenome | biome: subpolar coniferous forest; feature: holomictic lake; material: water; isolation source: holomictic Lake 442 2011 16.5 m and 2014 13 m | place: Canada: near Kenora, Ontario
TTTCACGTTCCTGCCAGGACTATCGGAAACTTGCTGAATTCGCTGCGGCTATCCGTTGCTCAAGCGCAACAAAGGTCGCGGTACCGCTTAGGCGTCGTGCCGCAGCGGCGGCGAAAGACCGCCGTGAAATGGCTTTGGGTCGAAAAGCCGACCAAATTGGCAATGTCGGCAAGGTCGCGATCACCGGAGCGCAGCAACTCCTTCGCCCGGTCTATCCGACGATGGATCACGTATTGCAGCGGTGACTGCCCCGTCGCCTTCTTGAAGGCCCTGGCGAACCGGAAAGGGCTCATCGCGGACGCCGCAGAGATGCTCTCTAGCGACAGGTCCTGATCGAGTTGGGATTCGATGAAGTCAGTAGCGGCACGAAGCTGCCGGGCGGTCATGTCGATCCGCCGCGGGGGTGCGGATGCCGCCGCAGTCGAATGCCGCCGCAGGAGATGCAGGGCTAGCGTACGCGCCATCGTGTCGCCGAACAGCCGCGTGCCGATGCCTGGATTTTCGATTTCCGCGAGCAACTGCAGCGATATCTCGCGGATCACCGGATCAACGATCCCGACCCCTTCGATCAAGTCGTAGCTGGGAACGCCAATTTCTGTGGCCACTTCATTGACGACGTCGGGATCCAGGAACACCTGCAGTTCATCCATCGCGGTGGAGCAGTGCCAGCTGCTGTCCTGACCTGCCGCCATCAGCATTGCGTTACCCGGCAAGGACCTCCCGCGCAGCGAACGACCGCTCCAGCGTGTATCCACGTGGCACGGGCGCAGGAGGTGGGCTGAGATGAAGTGATGCCGAACGGCCGGCAGATCCAGCTCCCAGCAGCGCAGGCCATCAAAACGGTAGGCGGCCAAGTGCCGCCAACCCAGTGCGGCGCTAGAACAGGTAGGTCCCTGCGGCAGGATGTCGAGCCACCGCGCCGTATTTTCGTCGGCGACTACAGGATCGAAGATTGGCATTCATTCCCCCGCGAGCATGGCCGGGGGATCGTAACGCGCCCCGCCGCCAGACTATAGCCTCGTGCCGGGGTCGTTACTACGCCCGACGGTAGCCGCCGCGCCCGCTGCGAATCACGAACCAACTGCAGACCAAATAGACGGCGGCGGCAGCCGCGGTGGCAGGCAGCGACGCGGTGAGAAACCGATACGGACCTTCGGATACGTAGGTCAGCGGATTGAGCAAAGCGACATACACCCCGCAACCAATGATGAGGGCAACGATCGCGGCTGGATTCACGCCATGCCAGAAGTAGTACGGCGAGCCAGGCGCATCATCAAAAATCGCCCGAACATCGAGACGGCGACGCCGAAGCGCGTAGTAATCAGCGATCTGGATGCCGCACAGCGGCGCGAACGCGACGCCGATCAACGCAAGAAAACTGCCGAACTTGGCGAAGAATAGCTCAGGAATGAACGCCCCCACAACCGCGACCGGCAGGATGGTGATCGTCAGCAAGGTCGTCCAGCTGCGCCGTTCCAGAGTGCGGAAGTTGCGCAGTCCAATTGCCGATGCGTAAATGCCGGCGATTGCGGTACCAAAATTTGCGGCAGTGACAAAGCACAGCGACACGATCCCATAAGTGGGGCCGCCTACAGTCCTGAGCCACTGGGCGGGATCTGAGGACTTCAGCACCAGCACACCAGCCAATCCAATCAGGCTCAGTAGCGGCACCGGCGCACCCATGCCAAGCAACACAGGCAGGACGACCGCGCGACCGTTTGGCGCCATTCGGATCATCGCGCCGATATACGGCCACCAGGACAGGGTTGTAACGATTCCAAGCTCGATGCCCGTGGTGTAGTTCCACAGCCGGTCCGGGCTGGCCGCCAGCGGCTGCGCCGCGACAAGCTCCGGCCAGCGATGCGAAACGAGCAGATAGAGCATCCAGAAGCCTACAAAAACGTGGGCGACAAGGATGTTAGAGACCGCCGAAACACCGGTGGCGCCACGGCGCAGGACACAGAAGATGAGCAGGCACGCAAACAGCGTGAGCGCGGGCACAAAACCTGCACCGGCGACCCCGACAGGCGCTATCCCGACCGCCACCGCGAGCTGGATGGAAGATTTAGCGAAAAAGATGATCAGCAGGGAGTTCCAACCGATGATAGAAACGGCCTGTAAGGCCGCCGGAACCACCCATCCGCGTGCGCCAAACTGCGGCTTCGTGCCGGCGATCGAGTCGATGCCGAAACGGACACTGGCGGGCCCCGCGGCAAGCAACACAAGCAACATCCCGATCATGCAGCCGGCACTGAGCGCGATTGCACCTTCAACGAACCCCAGGTAGCCACCCACCGCCTCGCCAATCAGGTAACACCAGGTCGCGGCCGCCGCAGTGGCAAGTGTTACCGCCAGACGGACAGGGCTCCAGACCCGTTCAGCCGGCGTCAGCGGCCACGCACTCTCGTCCGCCGACGACGTCGCGCCATTGCTCATGGCGAGCGCCCAAAAAACCAACCGCCGAGAATCAGCACCACCGGGAACACGACGCCCAGGAGAATCATCCAGACCCAGCTCACTGAATCGAAGTCTGCATCAACCGATCCCACTTCAACCGCTGCCAGCCGCGCCTCGAGCTCGACTGCCCGTGCCTCCGCAATGCCGCTGTTGGAGCTGGGCTCAACCATTGCGTGGCCCCTGATACGCCTCGGCGTCGGAATACGGGAACCACCAAAAATCATGGCTTCGCGCCGCCGAATCGATCATCGACAGCTTGGTGTGCCTGAACGTGTCCAGGCCCTCGGCCCCCAACTGACGACCCATTCCCGACTGCTTGCGCCCACCGAACGGGCCAGCGTCGTTGTCCAACAGCGGCGCGTTCACCCAGACCATGCCCGCTTCGAGTTCGTTGACAGCACGCATCGATTCGTCGAGATCCTTCGTATAGATCGTCGCGCCGAGGCCGTAGCGCGAGCGATTGGCAAGCATGACCGCTTCATCAAGATCACGCACCGCGCAGACCGGCGCTACTGGACCGAAGGACTCGTTATTCATGATCGCCGCGGTTGGCGGAACCTCGCCGAGCACGGTTGCGTCAACAAACCAGCCTTTAGGCTGACTGGCCGGCCGGCCACCGCCAGCCAATACGCGCGCACCATCCGCCTTGGCCTGTTCAATCACGCGCAGGTAACGATCGAGTTCGCGCTTTGAACCGAGCGGACCCATGTCCACCTTATCAAGGCCATTGCCGATCCGAACCTTGGCGGTGTAGTGAACCAGCCGCTCGACGAACGGCTCGTAGATCGACTCGTGCACGTAAAAACGTTCAGCCGCAGCACATACCTGACCACAATTGATGAACGCTCCGAACGCCGCGCCGCGTGCAGCCGTATCGAGGGGCGCGGAAGGCATCACGATGAAAGGGTCGTTGCCAGAGGTTTCAATCAACGTGCGCTTGTATTGGCGGGCACAGGATTCGGCGACCAGCCTGCCGGTGTCGATCCCCCCTGTGAAGGCCACCATGTGAGTGTCGGGATCCTCCACCAACTGCCGGCCTACGGCGCCGCCACCAGCCAGGACCTGCACCAGCCCCGCCGGCAGCGCATCGAACGCCGCCGCGAACTGCAGCGTCGTGAGCGTGGTCATCTCCGACGGCTTAATGATCACAGCGTTACCACTTGCAATCGCCGCCGCGGCCTGCCAGCACAGCAGGCACAACGGGAAATTGAACGGCAGGATGATCACGACCACGCCCAACGGCTCCTTGGTCGTGAAATGAAACTGGCCGTCAGTGGAAGGACCGAGTACGCGTCCGTTCTCATGCCGCGCAACTTCAGCGTAGTAATCGACTGCCGACGCAGACCATGCGACTTCGTCGGCAGATTCCTTATACGGCTTGCCCATTTCCCGCGTGAGCATCTCCGCGACGAGCGGCCGTCCAGCCATCATCCGACGAGCAACCTCGTGCAGCAGCTCGGCGCGGCGATGGTAGTTGACCTGATTCCATGCGCGCTGCACGGTGTTGGCTGTAGCGATCGCCTCCGAAATTTCCGCAGGCAGCGCGTCAACGATATCGCCGATATGAGCCTCGGTTGCCGGATCGACAACCGCGGTAACCGTACTGCCCGCGGCACGGCGCAGCGCGCCACCGATGCGATGCTGGCCAGTTAAGGATTTGAAAGCTGCAATTGCGACCACGGAACACCTCACTAATCACGGTTGCGGCGGATCGATGGAGACCGGACCGATTCCGGCAGGTCTCCGGGTCGTGCCTGTGACATCAGAGTGTGCGAGGCCCCGCTGCTGGAAGGTACCCGATTCGTGCCGAATTTATCGCGAGCTTGCCTGTTTTTGTACGGCGCGGTCGCCCCCCGGCGAGAACTGCACATCATTTCTCCTGACCGCCCTGACTCGACCTCCCAACAACCCCATGCTAAAGATGGTGTTAAACCGGCCACGCTGGACGAGCGGCACATGAAAGTATCGGCCCCTGAATTGAAGCGCCAAGCCGTACGCCGGGTCGGCGCCTGCATTGCCGCCGGCGGCCTGCTGCTGGCCGCTTGCGGGGGTGGAGGCACATCACCCCTGGGGTTGAACAGCATTGGCGGCAGCATTCATGGCCTAGCCAGTGACGGCCTCATTGTCAGCAATGGCACCGACCGGCGATCGGTCAGCGCAAATGCCATCGCCTTTACCCTGCCGACGTCCTTAGCCGAGGGCTCAGCGTACGCGGTCACAATTACCACCCAGCCGCTGGGAGAGCGGTGCACCGTCGCCGACGGCAGTGGCGCTGTCGGCACCGCGCCTGTCACCTCGATCACCATCACCTGCAGTCCATTGCAGTGGAGCTGGGTTGGTGGCGGCACGGGCGTCGACACGCCGGCGCTATACGGCACGCTTTCAGTCGCTGATGCGGCCAACCAACCAGGAGGCCGTCGCGACGCAGTGACCTGGACCGACGCCAGCGGCGACCTTTGGCTGTTTGGTGGCGAAGGCGGCTTCTCGGGCGGTAACGGCTACCCGAACGACCTGTGGAAGTACTCGCCAGCGTCGGCTCAATGGACTTGGGTCGCCGGGGGAGCCGGTGCGGCAACTCCCGGGGTCTACGGCACGCGCGGCATCGCTGCCGCCAGCAGCGTTCCCGGCGGGCGGCACTGGTCTAGCGGCTGGACCGACGGCAGCGGCCGCCTGTGGCTGTTCGGTGGCATTGGCTACGACGCAGCTGGCGCCTGGGGCTTGCTGAATGACTTGTGGAGCTTCGATCCGGCGAGCGGCCGATGGACCTGGTGGACCGGCTCTACGTCCACCTATGCCCTGAGCATCCATGGAGCGGCTGGTGTGGGTGACCTTGCCAATACGCCAGGCGCGCGTGACAACAGCCTTGCCTGGCTAGACAACTCTGGCAACGTCTGGCTCTACGGTGGTTTTGGCGATGAGCCGACTGGCCAGGCCCGCGGCGCCCTCGACGAGCTTTGGATGTATTCGCCCGCAAGCGGGGAGTGGACGTGGCAGGCCGGATCTGCCCAACCCAACACCCTCGCCACGTACGGCACGCAGGACACGGCCTCACCGAATAATTCACCGGGTGGGCGTTATTCCGGCACCGCGTGGCGCGATGCCACGGGTACTTTCTGGCTATTTGGCGGCTTCAGCTACTACGGCTTACTCAATGATCTGTGGATGCTCAATCCATCGACCCTGACCTGGACCTGGGTCAGCGGTTCCAACCAGCCGTCCGCGGCAAATTCCTATGGCACGCTCGGCGTCGCCGCGGCTAGCAACGCGCCCGGCGCACGCAGCCAGCCGCTGGCCTGGAGCGACAGCAACGGTGACCTTTGGCTCTTCGGTGGCTACGGCTACGACGCGACGTTCGTGCTCGAAAAGTACAACGACCTGTGGGTCTTCCGTCCGTCGCTAGGCCGCTGGAGCTGGATTGCAGGCGACGCGACGCCCAATAGCGGCGGCATCTACGGCACAATGGGGACCACGGCAACCGGTAATTCTCCCGGTGCCCGGCTCGGCGCCGCCGGCTGGCGGGATACGTCAGGCAGATTATGGGTTTATGGTGGCGGCGGTTATGCAACCGGCACGACACAGGGATACCTTGGCGACCTATGGCGCTTTGGGACGCCCTAGCGCAGGCGAACGATGAAACCTTCTGACCGACACCGTCGACTGTTAAGCGTCGCCTGCAGCACTGCCGCCTTGCTGCTGAGCGCCTGCGGCGGCGGCAACTCACCGGCCGTCTTGCCCGGCCCTCCACCCACCGCACCCTATGGCATCGAAGTCATCGTGCGCACGTCCGAAAATTTCTCAACGCCGGCTGACGTCACCGCCTTTGTGGATCTCGCAGTGCAGAACGGCGTCACCGCAATCAATCTGCTTGTTAAGCAGGACGAGGACGCTGCAATTGCCTCTGGCAGCGCGTTTTACGCCAGTGGGATACTCCCGCGTGCGCCGGGATACGCCACCTTCGATGTGCTACAGACGATGATTGATGCAACTCGCAGCCATAACATCAAGGTGCGTGCTTGGGTGCCCCAATTCCACGACCAGGTCGCCGTTGTTGCCCATCCCGACTGGCAGATGATCGCGTCGATCGGCGGCACAGCCGTTCCGTATACCGGCTCGCGCCAAACTGAATATTTCGTCAACCCGTTGAACCCCGCGGTGCAGGACTACGAGCGCTCGATCCTCCAGGAGATCACGACCGGGTATCCGGTAGATGGCGTGATGCTCGATTGGCTTCGCTTCGACAACTACAACATGGATCTGGGCCCGACCACACGCGCGGCGTATCAGACTTTAGCCGGCATCGATCCGCTGACGATGGACTTCAGCGTTGCCGGAGCTGCACGCGACCAATGGAACGCGTTTCGCATGGACGGAATTGCCGCCTACGTACACTCCGTGCGCCAGTTGCTTCCTGCGAACCTCACCGTCGGGGCGTACATCCTGCCGCCAGAGTTCATCGAGGTGGCCCAGGATGCAAACCGCTTCAACGCCGATGTCGGCACGCTCGCGCCGATGTGCTACTTCGTCGACTGGGGTTACGCGATCGAATGGCTGTGGTCGAGCTGCCTTGCCCAAACCGCGCAGAAGGCCGGCAGTGCGGCCATAGTGCCGGCCATGGATTCGCAGCTCAGCGACGCGCAGTACCAGCAGATATTCGCGCACCTGCACTCACAGTACCCGCAGATCAAAACGCTGGCGTGGTTTTACCACGGCCGGTGGGACGCTGCTCGCCTGCAGCACCTAGCCCGACTCAGCCGTCTCTAGGGCGGTACTGCCCGTCGCCTAGTCGAGCCGCTCGAAGCGCGCCGTGAAATGCCGCAGCCGGGGAGGCTGCGAGACGATGCGAAGACCGCGGGTCTGCGCTCGACTCGCGACGATCTCCTCGAACACCTCAACCACATAGTCCGCGTGCGACTGTGTATAGACACGTCGGGGCATCGCAAGGCGCACAAGATCCATCTCAGCGGCCCTCTCCGTGCCATCGGGCTGCTGGCCGAACATGACCGTTCCAATTTCGCAGGACCGGATGCCGCCAAGCTCGTATAGCGATACGGCCAGCGCCTGCCCCGGATACTGCAGCGGCGGAATGTGCGGCAGCAAGCGTCGCGCATCGACGAATACCGCATGTCCGCCCACGGGTTGGACGATGGGAACACCCAGCGCAAGCAGCTTGTCGCCGATGTACTCGTTCGTTCGAACGCGATAGCGCAGATACTGCTCGTCGACGATTTCCTCCAGCCCCACTGCAATGGCGTCGAGGTCGCGCCCCGCCAGTCCGCCGTAGGTCGGGAACCCCTCGGTCAGGATCAGGCGGTTGCGGGCAGCCGCCGCCAGGGTATCGTCATTCACAGCAAGCCAGCCGCCGATGTTGGCGAAGGCATCCTTTTTGGCGCTCATCGTCATGCCGTCCGCGAGCGCAAACATGTCGCGGACGATATCGGTGACGGCGCGGCCGTCCTGGCCAGCTTCCCTGCACTTGATGAACCAGGCGTTTTCCGCGAATCGACAACCGTCGATGAAAAACGGCTTGCCGTAGCTGTGGGCAAGATCCGCGGCGGCGCGCAGGTTCGCCAGGCTCACCGGCTGGCCACCACCAGCGTTGTTCGTCACGGTCATCATTACCAGCGGGATTTGCGCCGAAGACCTCTCAAGCAGAGCCGCCAACCTTGCCAGATCAATATTCCCCTTGAAGGGATGCAGGCTCTGATGATCGTGAGCCTCCGCGATCACCAGATCGACGGCGGTTGCCCCGCTAGCCTCGATATTGCCGCGGGTCGTATCAAAATGAGTGTTCGAAGGAATGACGTGACCGGCGCCGCCGACAATCGAAAACAATATCGCCTCCGCGGCCCGTCCCTGGTGGGTCGGGATCACGTGTTTGAACGGCATCAGGTTTTTCACGGCGCGCTCGAAGCGATAGAACGACGGCGAGCCGGCGTAGGACTCGTCGCCGCGCATCACGGCCCCCCACTGCGCCGCACTCATCGCGCTGGTGCCTGAGTCGGTCAACAGGTCGATCATCACGTCGTCTGACGCGATCCCGAAGAGGTTCCACGCAGCAGCCTTAAGCAAGCCGCGCCGCTCGTCTACGGTCGTCATCCGAATCGGCTCTACTGACTTGATCCGAAACGGCTCGATGATCGTACGCACCCGGCACCTCGACGACTAAAGCAACAGCACAGGGTGGGAGGGTAGCTCTGCCGGTGATATAGTTCCGCTCAATACTCGTCGCTATTTGTTGAAAATGTTTCAATTCCTGCCAAAACTCGAACTTCGGCATCTGCTAATGCTGCGAGCGATTGCCGCCTCACCCACGCTCGCGGAGGCCGCGCATCGACTTAGCATCACGCCGTCGGCGCTGACCCACAGACTCCGCGAAGCCGAGCGTCGAACCGCATTGCCGCTCGTCGCTCGCGGTGGTCGCCGTGCGCGGCTCACCGACGCCGGTGAGCGATTCCTTCTTGCCGCAAACAGGTGCCTAGCGGAGCTCGAGAGCGCGGAACGCGAGGTCAACGCAGGAGCGGGATCAGCGCGACAGGTAGTGCGGATTGGTGGTTCGACACTCTGTGGTTACGACTGGCTACCCGCGCTGCTGCGACATCTGGAGGCGAACCAACCGCTGATCGACATAGAAATGATCATCGATGTATCGCTTAATCCGATGGCAGCACTGAGGGACCGGCGAATAGACCTGGCGGTGACGCCAAATCGCAGCCGCGGGCGAGAGGTATCGGCCGTGCGGCTATTCCAGGATGAACTCATTGCGTTGGTGCCTGCGGAACACCCCAAGGCGAAGCGGCGCCATCTGGATGTGCGTGACCTCATCACAGAGACCTACGTCACCGACACCACCGCGCAGGAGAGTGGCCGGGAGTACGAACGCCTTTTCGAGCCCGCGGGTGTGCGTCCGGCGCGTATCCTGCGGGCCGGTCACATGGAAGCAGTCATTGCTCTGGTACGGGCAGGACTCGGTTTGACAGTGACGACGCGCACCAGCGCGGCCCCGTTTGTCGTGGGCGGGGGTTTGCAATTGGTGCCGCTGACCGCCGCGAGTCGTCATCTGACCTGGTACGCACACTACCGAACAACCCGTTTGCGCGGCGCGGCGGTTCGCGTTGTTGCGGAGACGCTTGCCGAGGTCGTTAGCGGGCGAAACTCCCCATGACCGTCATCAGCAGCTGGCTTATACGACGAACACAACGATCGCGTTAGCGCCGAAGCCGTTAGCGCAGCTGTGAGCGACCTTCAACAGCGCTGCCCAGCACCAGCCATACGGAACCGTCACACAGAAATTCGATGAAGACCGCAGGACGGGTTGAGCGCGTTCAGCGGGAGCGCGCCGGTCCCAGCGCAAAGGTTGCGACGGCAGCGATCAGGAACGGCACTGAAAAAAGCCGATATAGGTCGGCGCCGGACCAACCTCGGTCCAGCAAAAGCCCACTCGCGACCGGCGCGATTATCGCGCCGAAACGCCCTACACCAATAGCCAAGCCCATGCCGGTCGCGCGCACTGCGGTGGCATACAGCGGCGGGCCGACAGCATAGAGGCCCGCCATCGCAGCATTAGCGGTCACCCCGAGAATCAGGCCGGCCCCCAGCGCGATGGAAAGCGAGCCAAGGGCAAGGCTGAAGGCTGCGATCATCAGAGCAGTCAGCAGCAACGCCGCGGCAAGCAGGCGGTGCGCATCAAGGCGCATTGCCGCAAGCGCGTACAACCCGCAACCCGCAATGCCGCCGAGGTTGAGCAACACCCCGCCGGTCATCCCCTGGGTCGAACTCAAGCCCGCCGCGGTCAGCAAGCGAGGCGTCCAGCTAACGATGAAATAAAACCCTGCCATGGTCGAGAAAAACGCCACCCACGCTAGCAGCGTAGTGGCGTTAAGAAGGCGTGGACGCTCGACCGCCGACAGCGCGAGCGGTGAGGAGGGTGCATCCAGTTCGTTTACCTGCGGACGCCCGGTGAGTCGCAGCAGCGCATTGACGCGCTCAAGCGCCTTCGGGGGGCGGCGACTGACAAGAAAATCGAGCGACTCCGGCAGATGCCACCAGGCCAGTGGCAGCATCAATAGAGACATTATTCCGCCGGTCAGGAACGCGGCCCTCCAGCCGTAACGCGAGACCGCTATCGTGGTGATTGCTCCCCCCAGCGTCGCGCCGATCGAGTAGCCAGTCGCATAAATCGCCAGCGCAGTCCGACGCCAGCGGTCGGGGGCGTACTCGGAAACAATGACCGCAACGCTCGCGATTGTGCCGCCGATACCCACCCCGGTAATGACACGCAACACCAGCAGATCGGTGAAGTTCCGCGCCGCGCAGGACAGCAGCATGCCAGCACCTGCGATCGCGGCTGCCAGCAGCACGATGCGGCGGCGGCCCCATCGATCGGCGCACGGCCCCAAGGTGAGCGAACCCACTGCCATGCCGACCAGCCCACCACTGAGCAGCGCGCCGATCTGTCCATCGTGGAGCTGCCAATCGGCCTTCACGCCAGAGGCGGAAAAGGACATTGCCAGGATATCGAAGCCGTCGAGCATGTTGAGGCCGACGCAGATCGCGATCGCGGCAATCTGGAAGGGGGTCAGAGGACCCGTCGCGAGTTCCAGACGCAGATCCCTACTCATGCTCGTTCCCTGCTACCAACGCCGAAGCGGCCTACCAGACTGTAGCTGTTACCCGGATGAATTAGTCGTGCGCTCGTCACTACGTTGCCACCCGACCAGGTGCGACGCCGAACCTGCAGCACCGGTTCGCCTTCACGCATCTTCAGCTGCTGCCGCATCGGCCGATCTGGAATGAGAGCCTGGATAACGTGCTCCACCTCTTCGAGCGGGCCCAGCCCCGTGAGGTATTCATTCGGCGTTCTACGGCTGTAGTCCTGCTCCAGATAAAGAGGAGCGAAGGATTGCTTGACGTAACGATCCTCAAGTTGGATAGGCACATCGTTCTCGCAATGGACGATGATCGAATGAAATACCGGCGATCCCGGCGCAACATCAAGTTCAGTGGCCGTAGAAAGATCGCACGGCTCAGCGGCTAACCGATGAACCACGGCAGTGTGGCGATGGCCACGCTCCAGGATCTCGTCGTGAATGTTGCGCACCTCAAGCAGGGTAGATTGCGGCCGTCGGGCCGCAACCCGGGTACCGGCGCGTGGCCGGCGCAGCAGCACGCCAGCAGCCGCAAGATCCCGTAATGCACCATGCACCGTCATGCGCGCAGTGCCAAATCGGGCCGCAAGCTCGGTCTCGGACGGAACGCGAAAGCCCTCCGGCCACGCGCCGCATTCGATCTTGCCGAGCACGAACTGCCGGATTCGCACGCCTAAGGGCCGCGCGTCATCCGGCCCTCCGGGCAGGGCATAGTCATCCTGAAGCTCAGCAACGGCCTGTCCAGTCATATCCTTGACGCCATTTTCACCTAGTGTATTATCTTATTACCCTAGAGCAATAAACACAACGGGCTAGGCCGCAAAGGAGTGAGTCAAGTGTCGAAGCCAGAAGTGCTCCATCAGGTCCGCGCGCAAGGCGGCAAGGAACTGCGCTGCAAGGGATGGAAGCAGGAATCGATACTGCGGATGCTCGAGAACAACATGGAAAACGCCGAGGATGCGAGCAGGCTCGTGATCTACGGTGGTATCGGCAAGTGCGCACGCAACTGGGAGTCCTACCACGCGATCGTCGCCACGCTAAAAGATCTGGAGAACGACGAAACGCTGGTGATGCAGTCGGGCATGCCGGTCGCCGTCTTCCGCACCAACCGCCTTGCACCGCGTGTCGTGATGGCCACCACCAACATCATGAAAGCCACCTGGCCGGTCTTTTACGATTTGCAGGATAAGAATCTGACGATGTTCGCGCAGTATACCGCCGCGCCGTGGGAGTACATCGGCACGCAGGGGGTCATTCAGGGCACGTTTCAGACGCTGGTCGCGATCGGCGACCAGCACTTCGGCGGCGACCTGCGCGGACGGATTCTGCTGACCGCCGGTATGGGCGGTATGGGCGGCAACCAGCCGCGTGCGATGACGATGCTCGGCGGGGTGTGCATCTGCGCCGACGTCGATACCGAGGTCGCGCATCGCCGTCTGCAGATTGGCTTCTGCGACGTCGTCGTTGATAACTTCGATGAGGCCGTACGTCTCGCACGCGAGGCCGCAGCGGCACGCAAGCCGCTCGGAATCGCCCTCATCGGCAATGCCGTGGAGGTGTTGAGAAAGGCGTGGAGCACGGACTTCGTTCCGGACATCATCACCGACATGACCCCCGCACACGACCCACTGGCATATGTGCCGGAGGGGATGAGCGTCGCCGAAGCACGCGCGCTTCGGCGCCTGGACCGCGCCGCCTACCTCTTGCGCGCCGGCGCCACGATGATTGATCACCTCACCCTGATGAACCATTTCCACGATCATGGTGTGCAGGTGTTCGAATACGGCAACTCGCTGCGCAAGGAAAGTCGCGACGCAGGTATGCCCGTTGCCGATGCGATGAAGATTCCCGGCTTCGTCGCCGCATACATCCGCCCGCTGTTCTGTGAGGGGCGAGGGCCATTTCGCTGGACGTGCATGTCCCGTGACGCGGCCGACCTTGCACGCCTCGATGATCTCGTACTCGAACTGTTTCCCGACGACGCGTTGGTCTGCACGTGGATAAAACTCGCCCGGCAGCACCTGCCGATCGAGGGCCTCCCCGCGCGAATCTGCTACCTCGGTTTTGGGCAGCGCAAGGCCTTTGGCATGGCCGTTAACGCGTTGGTGCGTAGCGGCGAATTGCAGGGCCCGGTCGCGTTCTCGCGCGACAACCTCGACTCAGGTTCGATCGTAAATCCGACCTTTGAATCCGAGCGAATGATTGACGGCAGCGACCTGATTTCCGATTGGCCCTACCTTAATGCGCTACTCAACGTCGCTGCGGGAGCCGACCTCGTGGCCATTCAGGAGAACTACTCCATGGGTGAGGCAGTCCACACCGGCGTCACGATGATCGCTGACGGATCCGTCGAGGCGGATGTTCGCCTCGAGGCCTGCCTGACCACGGACTCCGGCATCGGCGTCGTGCGTCACGCGCAGGCAGGCTACGAGATTGCCCGACGAACGGCCGCCGAGCGATTTGCCAAGGAGCATGTCCGGGTGCCGCTATGGTGGACGCGTGAAGCCACCTTCGGCCCTGATGAGGCCTGACCGGTGGACGCACCTCCACTTGCCGGCGTCACAACAGTCATCGAGAACGCCGCTCAGGTACTCACCTGCGCCGCTGCCGCCACAGACGGGATTGGCTTGGTGCCGGGCGGAATCGTCGCTATCGCAGGAACGAAAATCGCTGCAGTCGGGACGCGCGCCGCCGTTGCAAGAAGCTACGCCTTGGAGGGTGCGGTGCGCATCGATGCCCGCGGCGGTGTAGTGATGCCGGGTTTCGTCGACTCGCACACGCACCTCGTATTCCACGGCTCACGGGTTCAGGAATACGCTCTGCGCATGCGCGGTGCCTCTACCGCCGAGATAGCGGCACGCGGCATCCCGACCGGCATCAAGGCCACCGTAGCGATGCTGCAGCAAGCCTCGATCGAGCAGTTAGTGCTTAGCGCCTCCCAACGGCTGGACCAGATGCTCGCCTGCGGCACCACTACCGTCGAGAGCAAGAGCGGCTACGGCCTGACCACGGCAACCGAACTGCGCATGCTGCGCGTCAATCGCGAGCTCGATCGCCAACACCCAGTGGACGTCGTCAGCACTTTTCTCGGCGCTCACGAGTTTCCGGACTACTGCTCCCGCGAGGCCTATCTACAGCTGCTGGTGGAGGAAATGCTGCCCGCGGTGGCCGCAGAACGGCTGGCCGAGTTCAACGATGTTTACTGCGATGAGGGCTACTATACGGTAGCCGAATCCCACCGAATCCTGCACGCCGGCGCCGCCCTAGGGCTCGGTGTGAAAATACATACCGACGCCTACTCCCACATCGGTGGCTCGACTCTCGCAGCCGAGCTTGGCGCTGTGTCAGCCGATCATCTCAACTACACCCATAGCGACGAATACGCGCTGCTGCGCAATGCCGGGGTAGTCGGCGTTGTAATGCCGGGGCTGGACTTTTCCGTACGGCATCCCCACCCATTCGCTGCGCGAGCCATGCTCGACGCAGGCGTGACGCTGGCGCTAGCCACGGACCTATGCCCGGCGTGCTGGCTGGAGTCGATGCCTACGGTGATCCAGCTGGCATGCCGACTCTACGGTTTCGGCGTCGACGAGGCGATTCGCGCCGCAACGCTACATGGTGCCCGTGCGATTGGCCGCGCCGATTCGGTAGGCTCACTGGAGCCGAGCAAGCTTGCTGATATCGCCGTATTCCCGTTGGAGCGTTACGAGGACTTGGCGTACCGCCTCGGTCGCAGCCACGCGAGCCTCGTATTGAAAAATGGCAAGATCGTCCATGACGCTAGGCCTTAACTGCACGCGGAGGGGCGACAAGTGACGACGACCTACGCGTTTGAGCACCTTTATCAGCCGGAGGGCTGGCTGTCGCCCGGCTACGTAACAGTGGAAAGCGGCCTGATTACAGCCGTCGAGACGAGCGCGCCGCTTAAAGGCGCGACGCTACCGGTAGCGGGATACGCGTTGCCCGGCATGCACAATCTCCATTCCCATGCGTTCCAGCGGGTCCTTGCCGGCCGCACTGAGTCGGTCACAGAGATGCGGACGACGGACGATCTGTGGACCTGGCGTGAGGCAATGTACGGCCTTGTTGAAGCTCTTAGCCCCGCGGACTACCAGGCAATCGCAGAGTTCGTCTACGTGCATCTTCTGAAAGGTGGTTACACGACGGTCTGCGAATTTCACTACCTGCATCACGCCCCTGGAGGCGCGCGCTACGCCAATCCAGCCGAGACCTCCGAACGTCTGCTACAGGCGGCTATCGACAGCGGCATAGCACTGACACTCCTGCCGACTCTCTACTTGCATGGCGGAATCGGCCGGCCGGTAGCAGGACCACAGCGTCGCTTTGCGCATGAAGATCCCAGCGAGTATCTGGCTCTGATAGAGCGCCTACACGGCGCATATGGCGCCACACCCACACTCCGGATCGGACTGGCGCTGCATAGCCTGCGGGCGGTAGCGCCGGCGGAACTGCTGGCCGTCACCACCGCCGGGTTGCAACCTCCGGAGCGGCGTGTACACATCCACGTGTCCGAGACAAAGCAGGAGGTCGCGGAAGTGGAGGCAGGTCTAGGCGCGCGGCCGGTCCGCTGGCTGCTGGACCATACCGACCTCGATCAGCGCTGGACGCTGGTGCACGCGACCCATCTGGACGCTGCCGAGCAACGCGGCCTGGCCACGAGCGGAGCCGTCGTCGGGCTATGCCCTTTGACCGAAGCCACGCTGGGAGACGGCGTATTCCCGCTGTTAGAACATCAGACCGCGGGTGGGGCCTGGGGCATCGGTAGCGACAGCAACTATGCACCTGGGGTGGCAGAAGAGCTGCGCATGCTCGAATGCGGCCAGCGTCTGCGGCTGGCGCGGCGCAACATACTTGCGGTGCCGGGGTCCGCTGTGACGGCCCACAGTGGTCGGCGGCTCTATGATCTGGCGCTGGCGGGTGGTTCGCAGGCCAGCGGCGGCTTGTCCGCGTCGCTCACCAAGGGACAGCGTGCCGATATAGTGGTGCTGGACGCGCTGTCGCCTGGGCTACTGGGCCACGGACCCACCACGGTGCTCGACGCGTGGCTGCTCGGCGGCGGCGAACAGGCGGTCCGTGACGTCATGGTCAACGGGCGTTGGATTATCCGCGATCGTTTGCATCCACGCGAAGCGCTCGTTGCGCGTCGTTACGCCGAAACGCTGGCGCGACTGTCGGCGCACTAAATTCCCTGGAGCTGTCTACCATGCCCGCACCTCAGCAGATTCACCCCGGACGGATGTCGTTGGCCAGCTGGCGCAACATCGCCAGCGGCGCCGCCATCGTGCTCGACGCTAACTGCCACGCCGCGGTGGCGGCAAGTGCCGCCGCCGTGCAGACCATCGTCGGCAGGGGTGCGCCCGTCTACGGTATCAATACCGGCTTTGGCAAGCTGGCCAACATCCGCATCGAAGCGGCAGATCTCGCGCAGCTGCAGACCAACGTCGTACTCGCTTCGGCCGCAGGCGTAGGCTCGCCGCTGCCGGCGGCCGACACCCGACTGATGATGGCGCTCAAGCTCGCAAGCCTCGGCCAAGGCGTCTCAGGTGTGCGCCTCGAGACGTTGTTGTTGCTCGAACAGATGATGGTCCAGGGAGTCCTGCCCGTCGTCCCATCGCAAGGCTCCGTCGGAGCCTCCGGGGACCTCGCGCCGCTGGCGCAGCTCGCGGCAGTGATGATTGGCCACGGCGAGGCAGTCGTGAAGGGACAGCGGCTTCCTGCGACCGAGGCCCTCGCGCGCGCAGGCCTTGCGCCCGTAGTGCTTGGACCGAAGGAAGGTCTAGCGCTAATCAATGGCACTCAATTTTCAACCGCCTGTGCGTTGACCGGCCTGTTCCGGATAGAGAGGGTCTTCCAGAGCGCGCTGATATCAGGCGCACTGACGACAGAGGCCATTCAGGGACTGGCAGAGCCGTTTGACGCACGCATCCACGCCTGGCGAGGGCAACCGGGGCAGATCGACGTGGCCAGCACGCTGCGAACGTTGCTCACCGACAGCGCGTTGCGCACGCAGCGCGACGCCGGCGACGATCGCATTCAGGATCCATACTGCATCCGCTGCCAGCCGCAGGTCATGGGCGCCATCCTCGATTTGTTGCGCCAAAGCGCTGCAATGCTCGAGCGCGAGGCCAACGGCGTCTCTGACAACCCCTTGATAGATGCCGACGAAGTCGTCGCGCTGTCCGGTGGAAATTTTCATGCCGAGCCGGTTGCCTTCGCCGCCGACATGCTCGCCATGGCAGTGTGCGAAATAGGCTCTCTGAGCGAACGACGCCTTGCGATGCTGGTGGATCCGGCACTGTCGCGCTTGCCCGCGTTCCTCAGCCCGCGGCCGGGACTCAATTGCGGCTTCATGGTGCCGCAAGTCACCGCCGCGGCGCTGGTCTCGGAGAACAAGCAGCGGGCTTTCCCGGCCAGCGTGGACTCCATCCCGACCTCGGCAAACCAGGAGGATCACGTCTCTATGGCGGCGCACGGTGCCCGTCGGCTCGCCGACATGGCAGCAAACGCGGCCGCCGTTGTCGGAATCGAGCTGCTCGCTGCTGTGCAGGCGTGCGAACTGCGTGGTGACGCGCCGTCCTCTGCGCCTCTAGCCCGTGCGCGCGTGGCGGTACGCGCCGTAGTGGACGCGCTGGAGGAAGACCGAATGTTCACACCAGACATCGCTGCCGCAAGCGAACTTGTCACCAGCGGAGCGGTGATTTCGGCGATAGGGACGCGCCTGCCGGGCGTGAGCTGAGCAGGCAACCCTCGCCGGCTGGTATCCTGCGCCTGCCTAGTGGCTGTGGACGAGTGACGGATCCATGATCCTTACGATCGACGACCTGCGTAAGCGCGCCCGACGGCGCCTGCCGCGCATTCTGTTCGACTGGGTCGAGGGCGGGGCTGAGGACGAGGTTGGCGTAGATCGCGCCCGCCGCTCGTTCGAGGCGCATCGTCTTGTGCCTCGCTACGGTCTGGACATGTCCGGCCGCCGCCTCGACACCACGCTGCTAGGTCGAGAATACAGCCTGCCATTTGGCATCGCGCCCACAGGTTACACTGGCCTGCTACGGCCCGGCGGCGAGCACCACCTGCTCCGGGTCGCCGATCGCAGCAACATTCCTTACGTCCTTTCCGGCGTCAGCGTTGCGCCGCTGGAACAGATCGCAGCGGCAAGTCCAGGCCGGGCGTGGTTTCAGCTCTATCCGGCTCGCGACGTACGCATCTCGCGCGACATCGCGCGACGAGCACGGGACGCAGGCTTCACAACACTTGTGCTGACAGCCGACATGCCTGTGGAGGCCAAACGGGAACGGGACATCCGCAACGGCTTCACGCTGCCTTTACGCTACACGCCAAGCCTTTTATGGGATGGCGTAAGCCATCCGGCATGGACGCTCGCCTACCTGCGCAACGGCGGGCTCCCGCCGCTAGGCAGCTGGGCACAATACGCTGAGCCTGGTGCATCCGCCTCGCAGATCGCCACCTTCCAGTTCGCGCAGAAGTACCCGACCCAAACGTGGGCAGACATCGACGCCTATCGCGCAATGTGGCCAGGAAAGCTCGTGATCAAGGGCCTGCTGCACCCCAAAGACGCGCAGCGAGCGCTCGACTGTGGGGCCGACGGCATCGTCATCTCCAATCACGGCGCACGGCAACTCGACCGTGCATTGACTCCCCTTGAGGCACTGCCGGCCATTCGCGCTCAGATCGGGGGAAAGCTCGCACTGATGCTCGACGGTGGCATTCGCCGCGGCGCCGACATCGCTATCGCACTCGCCCTTGGCGCGGACTTCGTCTTCGCAGGCCGCGCAATCCTATACGGCGTAATCGCCGCTGGCGAAGCCGGCGCCAATCTTGCAGTCGACATCCTCTCCGACGAATTGTCGCGCGTAATGGCCCAGCTCGGCACCAACACCATCGCCGACCTCGGTAGCGACTCGCTGGCGGTAGCGGCCCCGGCGTCGCGCTGAAAAGTCGGCGCCGAGTCGCGGTTGTGCGCCGCAGCGCTCAGCAATAAAAACTGGCTAGGTAGGCGATCCACGCTTGCGTTCCGGAGTCGATTGCTGCGATTGTCGATGCGCTGATCATCCAGTTACGCCGCGAAGGTCGCGCCTCGATGCACGCTCGCCTGCCCGCACCGACTACCCGACACTGGCTCGTCCCGTTCGCCTGTGCTCTGACGCTACTTGCAGGCTGTGGAGGCTCCGCCCCAATCGAGCGTGCGACGCTGGTCGCGCGCGCGGCGACGTTTAGCCCTGTCGACCCGAAGCTCGCGGACCTGTACCAACATTCCTGCAAGGCCTGCCACATCGTCGTAACATCCGGTGCGCCTCTGAGCGGCGATCGAGATGCGTGGCAGCCTCGGATGAAAAAGGGGCTGCCAACGCTCGTGAACAACGCCATCATCGGCCTTAACGGCATGCCTGCAGGCGGACAGTGCGTGCGCTGCACGACCGAGGACTACCGCCTGTTGATTCGCTTTATGGCCGGAGAAAGCCCGTGACAGTCTCCAGACGACAGGTTCTCGTCGGCGCCGCCGCAACCGCAGCTGCAGCCACGGCAGGCATCGCCCTTCGCCAACGCCAGCTGGACGCGGAACCCACCCCGCCCCCTCTACAGGACGCAAAGCAGCGGATGATTTGGCGCAACTGGTCCGGCACCCAGATCGCATATCCGTCGTTGCGCGCCGGCCCGACCTCGGAGGAAGAGGTGCTGAGCGTGCTGACCACCGGTCCGGTGCCGGTCCGCGCAGTTGGCGCTGGCCACTCGTTCACAGCGCTGGTGCCCACCGACGGGACACTGCTGTCGCTCGACGGCCTGAGCGGAATCACCGCCCACGACGCCGTTGCCCAACAGGCCACCGTGTGGGCAGGAACCCGACTCGGCGAACTAGGCCCTGCCTTGGCTGCCCTCGGGCAGTGCATGCCTAATCTGCCGGATATCAACAAGCAGTCCCTGGGCGGAGCGATAGCGACCGGGACCCATGGCAGCGGCGACACGTCCCCGGCACTGCACGCACAGGTACTGGAGATGCGAATCGCGACCCCCGCTCTGGGGATGCTGAGCTGCAGCCGAACCCAGAACTCGGAAATCTTTGACGCCGCGCGGGTCGGACTTGGCGCCTTTGGCGTGGTCACCAGTTACCGGTTGCAGAACATACGGTCGCTCCGCTTGCTCAAGCGCATGGCGCTGCGCCCAACCGATGAGGTAATTGAAGATTGGCCGACGCTTCGTTCAGAACACCGTAACGCCGAATTCTTCGCACTCCCGTTTACCGGAATGTCCGCGACGGTCACGCACGATGTCACCGAGCTGCCCACAGCGCCGCCAGGAAAGCCACAAGACTCCGATGTACTGCTGGACCTTAAATGGCTGCGCGATTGGACCGGGTTTGCCGGCCCGCTGCGACGGCGCCTCGCACAATCCGCTATGGCGAACCTAAAGCCGGAGGAATCCATCGAGGAAGCCTGGAAGTTGCTGTCTAACGAGCGTGATATTCGTTTCAATGAAATGGAGTACCACCTGCCACGCGAGACCCAGATGGCAGCATTGCGGGAAGTTCTTGGGATAATAGAAAAGCATCGTCCTGACGTTTTTTTCCCAATTGAGGTGCGCTCCATTGCCCAGGATGACGCCTGGCTGTCGCCGTTCCACGATCGAGCCTCCGGCTCGATCGCCGTTCACGCCTATTACAAAGACGACTATCGATTTCTATTCGACCTGGTCGAGCCAATCCTGCGACGCCACGGCGGACGGCCCCATTGGGGGAAACTGCACTCTCTGACGGCACGGGAGCTGGCGCCTATGTATCCACGCTGGCGAGAAGCCATGCAGGTCCGGAAAGCCCTAGACCCTCAGGGCCGACTGCTCAATCCATTCCTGCGCGGGCTGTTTGACGATGTCTAACCCACGCCCACGACGTTGGAGTCGTCGCGCAGCGATCAGCGGCGCGCTAGCGATTGCTGCCAGCGCAGCGGTTCTTGCACTTCGCAAACGGGATCTCGGTGGGCCGCACGACGCGTACTTCAGCCAGCTGTCGGCTGCGCTGGTTAGAGCGGGCATTGCGCGACCAGCCCTCATCGTGGACCGTGCGCGACTGCAGATGAACATTGAGTCCGTGAAGGCGACCCTCACGTCTTCAAAGCTGAATGTGCGCTTGGTCGTAAAGTCGCTGCCAGTACCCGGTCTGCTCGACGAGATCAGCCGGGCACTGCGGACCGAGCTATGCATGGTCTTCAATGGCCCCATGATCCTTGATACGTTGAGGTGGAGGGGAACTGCCGATCTGCTGCTAGGAAAGCCATTGCCGGCAGCCGAAGTTAGCCGCGTACTCGATGATGCGCTGCCGTTACTCGAGGGTCGTCCCGGTCCGCAATGGCTTGCAGATAGCGTATCGCGTCTACGTGCTTACGCAGCGCTCGCGCGCGCGCGCGGAATACGAATGCGGGTAAACCTTGAAATCGACGTCGGACTGCATCGCGGCGGCCTCGCAGACGCTGCCGAAGTCACCGCTGCGCTCCAGGTGATGAAAACGTTACCGGAACTCGAGTTCACGGGGCTCATGGGCTACGACCCTCACGTCCCGAAAATGCCGAGACCGGCGAAGGCCTACGAGGACGTCGTCAAGCGTTACGGCGCCGCCCGTGAAGCCGTACGAGAACACGTCTCTGCCGACGCCTTCGCAGCGCTCACGTTCAATACCGCCGGCAGCCCGACCTATCGCCTGCACGTGGGCGACCATAACGCAACGGAACTTGCCATCGGCTCAGCGTTCGTCAAACCCAGAGATTTCGATCTTCCTACCCTGGATCACCATGTGCCGGCCGCATTCATAGCCACGCCGGTTCTGAAGATCGTCGATCCTCTCGAGATCCCAGGCCTCGAGGCGCTCAATCAGGTATTCCCTTTCATGGACGCGAATGCCCAACGCGGATTCTTCGTCTACGGCGGCCACTGGATGGCAGTGCCTGAATCCCCACCCGGTCTCGAATACAACGCAATATATGGTCGATCCAGCAACCAGGAACTGTTGACGGGCTCTCGCCGCGTGCCGCTGCAACCCGACGATTTCGTTTTCCTTCGACCCACCCAAAGTGAAGCCATACTGCTTCAGTTCGGCGACGTGCTGGTTTACGAGAACGGATCGATCTCGGACCGCTGGGCTACCTTCCCGGTGTCGGCGTGAGCACTCAATCAGACCGTCCGGTTATTCTAGTGACCGGCGCATCAAGCGGTCTTGGCAGGGCAATTGCTACTGGTCTGGCGCAATCGCACGGGCAGGTCTTCGGCACGTCGCGCCGCCTCGACGCCAATACCAGCACAGTCACGATGCTGGCGATGGACGTCGATGACGACCATTCCGTCAACGACGCGCTACAAAAATTGGTCGCACAGTCTGGCCGGATAGATGTGGTAATCAACAATGCCGGTTTTGGAATTGCCGGCGCGATCGAAGACACGACGGCTGACGAGGCCACCGCGCAGCTGGCCACAAACTTCATCGGTACTCACCGCGTGTGCAGAGCCGTGCTGCCGCTGATGCGCGCGCAGGGCGGCGGTCGCATCATCAACGTCAGCTCCCTCGCGGGACTCATCCCATTGCCGTTTCAGGCGTTCTATAGCGCGAGCAAGTTTGCGGTGGAGGCATACAGCGAGGCCTTACGGATAGAGGCGAAGCCCTACAGAATCCACGTAAGTCTCGTCGAACCCGGCGACTACGCAACTGGCTTTACCGCAAGCCGTCGCCTCACCGCAACGACGACGCCTGACTCGCCGTATTACGCAAGGGTCAGCCGCGCGGTGGCTATCATGGCGCGCGACGAGCAGGCCAACCCCGACCTCGAGCCGGTGGTTCGCACAATTCGACGCATTCTGGATGCGCCGCGGCCGCGCCTGCGTTACCCGACGGCCAACGCCATGCAGCGAACTCTGGTCGCTCTAAAGCCGTTTTTGCCCGCCGCATTAGTCGAAAAACTTCTGACGGACACCTACAACGCCGGCTAGTTCGCGCCGCGCCGCACCAGCTCGGCACCGAAATATTGCGCCAGAAAGCCCACGACGGCGCGTTTAGCAAGCGTTACGTACGCCGGTGTAATTCGACCCATGTCGATCATCGAGGCAGTAAATATAGTATCGACAATCTCAGTAGCAACAAACGCAACTTGCTGCTTATTGCGCAGCTTCGGCACGATGAACAGCTCTTCAAGCGTGGCGAGCGCGAGCCCCGCGCGAACGCGATCGGCATCTCGATCCAGCCGCTTTAGTTGTGGCGGCGTGTAACCACCAATTGCGAGGCGGGCCGCGACCAGATGGGTTCGGTTGTATTGTGCCGCTCGGAAAACCAAGGTTTCCACGACTGTTTGCCACGTCCGGAGCTGCGCTGCCCGCAGCGGCCTCATGAGCGCGGCGTCAAAGCCCTCTCGTCCGGATAGAAGCAAGGCGCGAAACAGCGCGTCCAGATCTGGATAAAAATGGTAAGCCGAACTCGGGGGCACACCTGCTCGGGAGCAGATCGCGGCATAACTGACTTCCGGCAACGGACGGGCACAAATGAGTTCGCCAGCGGCCTTCAGCAGCCGCGCACGCCTTTTATCGCCGCGGCGCTGCGTACGCGCAGACGCACCGTGCAGTGCAGCAATTGATCTTTGTACCATGTTCAAGATCGCTCGCAGACGCAACGAAACAACAAACGGAGGGGGCGCCCCCTTGACGTCACCAGGAACTCGGCGATCCCCGAGTTTGCCGTGACAAGTGAAGCAAGAGTCAGTATATATGCCGTTATATACAGCGCGTTCCTAGATCACAAGAAATCAGCGAAGAAATCGGCAACGGACCGCGTGACTTGGCCGGACCCACCGTCCGGAACGACACTGGGGAGTTCTTGATGCTGCGCAACAACAAGCTGTCGATCGCCATCTACGCCGTGTGCCTCGGCACCCCGGCCGCCCATGCCCAGTCCGCGCCACCCGGCAGCGACTCGCTCGGAGAAGTCGTGGTCACGGCGCAGCGCCGCGAGCAACGACTGCAAGACGTGCCGATCGCAGTTGAAGTCGTCACGGCCGAGGCGATGATCAAGCACGTGGCCGACAATATGGCGCAGATGGACAAGTGGGTCCCTGGTCTCGTCGTATCGGGCGACAGCCCGACCCAGCCGCATTATCAGATGCGCGGCATCGGCGGCTCTGACTTCGGAGTGGGAACAGATCCTGCCGTTGGCGTCTATGTGGACGGAGTGTATGCGGCGCGGTCAGGCGCCTCGTTCCTCGCGTTCAACGACGTCGAACGGGTCGAAGTACTGAAAGGCCCGCAGGGAACTTTGCTCGGACGGAGCAGCGCCGCGGGTGCGATTTCTGTCATTACCAAGAAGCCGACTGATCTGCTCGAAGGCAGCATCGACGCGCGCGCCGGCAGCGAAGGCAAGCAACATTACGAGGGGATGCTAAACGTCCCGATCGGAAGCGGCATGGCTCTGCGCTTAAATGCGCTGAGCAATCAATCAGATGGCTTTCTGAAGGATGCCGCGACGGGCCAGAAGCTAAATCCTGAAAAAAACTGGGCAGCCCGGGCAGCCTTTCGATGGGACGTCGATGCAAATACCCGTCTGCTGCTGAGCTGGACGCACGATGCGGTCAATCAGCACGCACGACCGGCCATTGGGCTGGTTCCGGTTCCAGCGGAGGGCACTCTGCCGCCATATCCGGCTGACCCAACCGGCGCGACTTTCCTCAACCCAATCACCGCGCCGATATACAACGATGCCGTCGATAACCATGAAACACGCAAGTTTGATGACGTCATGGTCGCTTTCACCAGGCATTTTGATGCCTTCGACTTCGCCTCGACCACGGACTGGCGCCAGTTCCGAACAAGCAATCGCGAGGACGAGGATGGCACCAATCGCTTAGCGACATACTTCGACACGAATAACATCGAGCACAACCACGCGTGGTACCAGGAGCTGAAGTTCTCAGGCCATACCTCCCGCACGGATTGGGTGGCAGGCGCCAGTTACTCATCCGAACACGCCCAGCAAAGCAGCGACACTCATCTGTACACCGACGGCGTAGATACCCTATTTACAAATCTTTGCCTGCAAGGACCAGAAACTGGTTGCTCAGCCGTATATGGCCCCACTAGCGCAATGTTGGCGGAAGCCGGGTTCCCCGTGAACCTTTTGGGCTTGCCGTGGAACGAGACGATGCGCGATGACGGGCGCTTTAAATCGATGGGTGTGTTTGCAGACGTCATCTGGCACCTGACCGACAAGCTGAACCTGACGACCGGCCTTCGTTACTCCCACGACACGAAGGATTTCACGTGGGTCGCGCCATGGCGCGTCGCCCCCGAGCTCGACGCCTACGCAGCAGCAATATTCGAGGCAACCGGCATCGACATCACTGTTCCCAATCTTATCTTCAGCGACCCGCGGGGCATCATGGCACAGGTGCAGAGCCTGCCATTCAACGCGAAGAGCTCGTGGAGCGACACCAGTCCACGGCTCGTGCTCGACTATAAAATCAATCCGAATAAGATGATCTACGCGTCGATAGCCAAGGGATTCACACCCGGTGGTTTCGATGCAGTCGCCATCAATGGCAAGTACGACAACGAGGATGTGTGGAACTACGAGGTCGGCTTTAAGTCGACGTTCCCGGAAGCGCGCGTGCTATTGAACGGCGCCGCCTATTACTACGCTTACAAGAACAAGCAGTCCCTGGTGCTAACGAACGTGTCGGGATCTGGTGTTCCCGAATATACCGTCTCTTCGAGTGACCAGAAAGCATACGGCATCGACCTCGACACTCGCTGGCAGCCGATTGATGCCATGACTCTGGGGCTCTCGGCCGCCTACATCAACTCCACCTACACGAAGTTCCATTCGGCTGCGTTAGGAGGCGCCGATTTGTCGGGTGAACCGACCGGCGAACCCAGCATGTCGTTTGCCGCCTCTGCCGACTACGTGGTGTCACTGGTCGACCATGGCAGCATTGACCTGTTTCTCGCGCATAGTTACCGCGGTGCAACACGCTGCAACGCTGAATCAGTGGCGACCCGCGGCTGCCAACCGCAGGCGACATTCCCGTATGCCGTCGCCCAGAGCCAGACCGATGTACGCATCGGCTGGCGCAGCGCGACTGGCAAGTGGGGCGTCTCGGCTTACGGCTCAAACCTTTTCGACAAGCGGTACGTGACCGGGATCAACAATATCACTGGATCGGTATTCGGGACCCCCATAGCGTCAGTTAATGCGCCGCGGCGTTATGGCGTGGAGCTTCATGCCTCGTTCTGAACTCGTGGCATTGCTGGTTGCACTCGCCGCCTGGGCGGTGCCGCCGAGCGCGAACTCGGGCGAAAACGGCCGGGCTCTTTACGCTGGCTGCGTCGCCTGCCACGGTAGCGCCGGGGAGGGAGTAGCAGCGACCGGCGCACCGCCCCTTGCCGGGCTCGACCCCGTTTACCTGCAGCGCCAGCTTGCCGCATTCGCGAGCGGCTCTCGGGGAACGCAGCCAGGCGACAAGTTCGGCGCAACCATGCGTGCCGCTGGTATGCCGCTACTGAGGTCGGAGCAGGAACGGGCAGCGGTAGCGGCCTATCTGGGAGGACTAACGCGTCCAACATCGGGCCCAGCAACCGCTGCCAATACGAACGGCCGAAACTACTTTAACGCCGTCTGTGGTGCCTGCCACGGCGGCGCCGGGGAAGGCAACATCGCGCTCAGTGCACCACGGCTTGCGGGGCTTCCGGCCGCGTATATCGCCCGACAGTTCGCTGCTTTCAAAAGCGGCCAGCGGGGGGCAGCGCAGGGAGATCGATACGGTGCGCAAATGCGCGCGGTCACATCGATGCTGCCCGACGACGCATCGGTTCGCGACGTCATTGCCCACACTGCCAGCCTGCGGCCGTGACACTGCGCGCCTGGCTGTTAGCCGCCGGTTTCCTTGTGGCCATAATTCCGGTCGGCCATGCGGACACTATTAAGCTGTCTCACCAGTGCCCGGCGAGTTTCGAACTGCGCGATGCTGTCTGTCGACTGCAAACCCCCTATCAGGCCTACACCTCTCTAACTGGTGCAGGGGTTGGTGGACTCAAGAGCGGCTTGCCGAAGTTCCGTGACGGCTTCAGCCCGGAGCAGATCGACCTTGGACGATACCTATTCTTCGACCCGCTCCTGTCTTCGAACGGCAAGGTCGCCTGCGCAACGTGTCACAGAGTCGCAAACGGCTTCGCAGAACGCAGGGCGCGCAGCGTAGGCATCACGGACCGCGAGGTACCAAGAAACGCGCCGAGTCTGTGGAATGTCGGCTTCCTGCAACGCTTGTTCTGGGACGGGCGAGCGCGCTCTCTAGAAGAGCAGATGCGAGGCCCGTTGTACGGGCCGTTGGAGATGGGCACGACGCCTGCACAGCTTGCCGCGGTCCTTAACGCCAATCCCGCCTACCGAGATCTGTTCGGCAGCGCGTTTCCTGCGACGCACGGAAAAATTTCTCTAGAACAAGCCTATACGGCACTTACTGCGTTCGAGTCATCACTGATATCTCTCAATAGTCGCTACGACCTCTACGCACATGGCGTCGCAGACGCGCTCAGCCCGCGTGAGATGGAAGGCCTTAATGTCTTTAGATCGTTCGTTGCGCGTTGCGCTGAGTGCCACACGCCCCCATTGTTCACCAATCAGCAAATTGCTGTGATTGGCATGCCAGATGCCCACGGCAGAGCCTTTGACCCAGGCGCGGGCGCAACGACCGGAGTCGCGGGCCTGCGCGGCGGGTTCCGCGTCCCGAGCTTGCGCAACGTCGCGCTGACAGCGCCGTACGGCCATAGCGGCCAATTCGCGACATTGCGTGAGACGGTCTCGTTCTATACCGGCGGCCGCGGCCACGCCGTTCCGAAGGAAGAGAAGTTGCTCCTCCACTGGCACATTTGGGCACCCAAACTATCGCCCGCCGAACTTGACCGGCTGGTTGATTTTCTGCAGACACTGACTGACGAATCATTCCGACCGGCAATCCCGACGGCAGTGCCGTCCGGACTACCGCCTGCCACCTGATCCCGCGACGGAGACTGCCTTGGACAAGAAACAATTACTGGGCTTCGCATTGGTCGCGCTCGTGGCCTTTGCCGGTAGCCAGGTTTACACGCGCCATACGTTTATCACGGCGCCATCGGCGCCGGCCGAGTCCACCGCTAACGCGCTGGCCGGCGCACGGACTGCCGCAGGGGCACTGCCAAACTACCTTTCCACCGCCGCGCGTCCCGCCGGGCACATCCTCGTTGTTCGTCCCGACGAGTCGATCCAGGACGCCGTCGCCAAGGCACAGCCCGGCGACACCATCCAAATCATGCCCGGGACGTATCACCAGAGCGTCTATATCGACAAGGACGACATTGCCCTGGTCGGCGTTGTCCACGGCGGCGACTGGCCAATATTGGATGGAGAAGGCAAGCGCAATGACGCCGTGCTGTATTCCGGCAACGGCGTACGTGTCGAAAATCTGAAGATCGTCAACTACAAAGGCAACGCGATCATGGGTCAGGCCGGAAACAATTTCGTTATCCGGCACAACCGCATCGCGAACTCCGGGGTCTACGGGATCTTCCCGGAGTTCGCCACAAACGGCCTGATCGAGTACAACGACCTGACCGGAATAGAAGACGCGGCGATCTACGTCGGAATGTGCGACAACGTGGAAGTTGCCCACAACGAGGTGCATGGCAACGTCGCCGGCATAGAGATCGAGAACTCCCGGCATGCGATCGTCGAGAACAACGTGGCCTACGACAACGCGGGCGGTATCCTGGCGTTCATCACGCCGGGGCTGCCGATCAAAACCACCTTCGACGTCGTGATCCGAAACAACTTCGTAGTCAGCAACAACCACAAGAATTTCGGCGCACCAGGCTCGATCGTGTCTGGCGTGCCGAGTGGCACTGGAATTATCGTCATGGCCGCTGACGATGTGATCATCGAAAACAACTTCATTCGCGACAACAAGAACGCCGGGATCATCGTAGCCGATCACAAGTCGTTCGCGAATATCACGCCCGACCCGGAAGCGGAACCGAATCCGGATCGAGTGTCGGTGCTGTGGAACCTGTTCGACAACAACGGCTACGAGCCGATCAAGGAAATCCGCGCGTTAATGGTCGCGGGGCTGACTCGTGAGGGGCCGGACCTAGTGGCAGTGGGAGGCGGAACAGGTAGCTGCGTTAGCGCACCCGGATCGCTCAAATCTCTCAACATCAGCGGCTGGAGCACCTGCTCGCGCACATCCACCGCCGACATCACCACCTACCTGCTCGACAAGCCGGCAGAGCCTCGGCCCTTGACCACGGCCGATCGCGGCAAGCTGATCTACTCGTCCGTTTGCGCGGGCTGCCACGCCTATAACGTGCGCATGGTGGGGCCGCCTACCCAAATCATCCAGGCCCTATATGCCGCCAACCCACAGGGCATTGCCGACTACATCGCGAATCCAACGAAGAAGCGGCCGGACTTCCCGCCGATGCCACCGCAGGCCCACTTGAATGCCGACCTGCGCCTGGCAGTGGCCCAGTACCTGTTGGCGCTACCTGCGCCGAAGCCGGCAACGCCAAAGCCGTGACGGCCACGCAGCAACTGCTGACGCGCACGTGACCCACACAATGGCTCCCGTCGTCGTCTTTCGAGCGGCGACGGCGGCGGACGCGGACGCGGTGGTACCGCTGGTCTACAGCTCCGGACCGGCGGCGTTTGACTACGTCTTCGGTCAGGGGCAGCAGCGGAGGGCGGAAGCGTTCCTCTACTATGCGTTTGCACACGAGTCGGGCGAATTCAGTTACCGCACCCACCACGTCGCGCTACGGGGAAGCGCCGTGGTAGCCGCAGGTGCGATTTTTGATGGCCGCCAGACGGTCAGCTTTACGCTGGCAGCAGCACGGCAGATCGTCGGCTTCTACGGCCTGCCGGGAGCGCTAGGCGTGATTACTCGCGGACTTCGCACGGAATCGGTAATCCGGCCGCCCCGCGCCCGCGAACAGTACCTTTGCCACCTTGGCGTCGCGCCCGAATTGCGCGGTGCCGGAATCGGCAGCGAACTGATCCGACACCTCCTAGCTCAAAGCCGGACCAGCCTGCACGATTACGTCGCGCTGGACGTATCCGTCAACAATCCCCGCGCCCACGCGCTATATAAAAAACTCGGCTTCGAGGCAATTGCCTTGCGCCGCTCTACGTTATCGAACGCAAGCGGCGCGGTCGCCGACCATTGGCGCATGACGCTACGCTAACTCCGCTGCCGTCAGTGCTTCTTCGATGAGCCGTAGACCTGCCTGCCCATGAACCAGGTGCCAAGCACCTTTGTTTCCGCAATATCCGCCGCCTTTCCGGTCGCGGCGAGTGCCACGACGTCGCGATCCAGCAGCACGAAGTCAGCCGACTTACCCACTTCGATAGAGCCGGTGTCTCCATCCCAATGCAAGTACTCAGCGCCCCGAATGGTGTAGGCATCGAGTACATCCTGGAATGGGATCTGCTCGGCTCGATTTAACGGAGGCGACTGCTTTGACGAGCGAGTTACGGCCGCAGCCATGTTCACGAACGGCCGCGGATCGCGCGTGTCGACGGGCGCGTCTGAACCGGCCACAAGAATCCCCCCGGCGTCACGTAGCGACTTGACCGGATACGCGTTGCGCTCGTAATAGCCATCTGCGGGATGCAGCGCCGCCTGACTGCCGCCGGTCACACGGTCGTAGAAAGGCACGACATTCATATCGTAGGCAACATCGGTGTATATCCAGGAATAGGTCATGGCCAGATACAGTCTGTCGCGGCCGATGCGCGCGACATCGTCAGGGTGAACCAGCTGCAAATGCGCAAGCGCGTCGTGCTGGCTGCTGATGCCGTCCGCAGCGCGCGCGCCCTCGATCGCATCCACTGCCACGCGAACTGCAGCGTCGCTGATCGCATGGATGTGCAACTCGAACCCGGCCAGATGGAATCTGCGTGCGAATTCCAGGATCACCTCCCGGTCGTGCTGCAGCTGTCCGACCGACACCGCGCATTGCGCAGGATGGTAACCATGCTCCTTAAGAAACACCCCTGCGGCAACCGCACCGTCGTAGTCAGCAGGATGCGCGCGCACCTGTCCACATAGCGCACTACCCGTATCGACATAGCCCGTAACCGCCATCCTGCCGTTAGCCTGGAGGGCAAAAATCGGCTGCAGATAGGGTCTTAACGCCGCAGACTCTGGCAGCGTCGGCGGAACCGCGTAGGGATTTCCCTCGAGCACGCCGTCGGCGTAGAGCTTGACCATGCCCGCGCGCAGCAGCGGGTGGGATGCGTACTTGGCCCGAATCTCACGGGCGCTGGCGAGCATGCGCTCCCAGTCCGGCTGGCCGTTTTCGGCACGCTGAGCATCTGGATCGTAAAACTGGGCGAGCGACGCCCGCATCGTCAGCTCACCGCTGGCATACAGGGAGTCGTACATAGCGACCCGCGACGGCGCCACGTCGGCATCGAGGATGGTGGTGATCCCAACGCTGTTCAGGCGCCGCGTCACGCGCCCCGGGTCACGCATGACCTCATCAAAATCCACGGCAATCATGTCCGGACCGCCCAGCGCGGTGCTCGCCTCCTCGTTGGCAGTTCCATTAGGTTCGCCGCCAGCATCGACGCCAATCAGCTTACTCATCGCCACGAAGTCCGAAGCCAATGTCGCTTTCGAGAAGCCAACGACTCTGCCGGAAGAATTTTTCGCCCGCGCGAGTGCCAGGCTGTTGAATGCACCGTGATGGCCGTCATTACCCATCAGTTGCACCGGATGGGTGGTCGAGGCCAAATCCAACGCCGCCCGCAGGGTCGGATGCGTCGCATCGGGTTGATTACCGTCAGTGTAGTTCCACAGCTGAACGTTGACCCATTGGCCGGCAGGAACGCGATAGCGAACGATGCACGCGCGCACAAATTCAGTTATTTTCCGCAGCGAGTGAGGCTTGCTGTTCAGATCACAAACGTCGAGATCGACAATCCCGGCCGGGTGAAGATGGGCATCGACGAGCCCCGGCAGGATCCGACGCCCGCCGGCGTTCCGAATCGTGGTGTGTGGGCCCACGTAGGCGGCGCTATCGGCATCAGAACCTACGAATACGATTTTTCCATCACGCACGGCCAACGCCTGCGCAGTCGAATGAGCCGCATCGGCTGTGTAGATTCGCGCATGTCGAACTACAAGCTCGGCGTTAACGGGAGCCGCTACTGCCGCTGTGGCCACCGATCCGGCCACCAGCAGGGCAAGCAGCACTTTGGAAAGACTTCGCATGGGATGGAGCTCCGGACGTGCACTTAAGTATCGGTTGCGCTGCACGCTAGCTGCCAGGCAACAGCGCGTCAAGGAAGGAGCCTGTCAGCGGCGAATCAGGTACGCCCGACCATAAACCATCAGGTAGGCAACTAGCCCAGCGGCGATCGTCGCGCTGGCAACGCTGAGCATGGCCGCGCTGCCGGCGGCCTGATAGACGTGCCCGGCGATCGCCGGGCCTGTGATCGCGCCAACACCGAGCGCCGCCGCAGGCAGACCCGCCGCGCGACCAGTCACGTCGAGACGCGCAGCGAGGCTGATTCCAAACGGCAGGACGAACCCTGCCAACGCGATGGAAGCGACCGTACCGACCGCATAGCCGACTCGACCCGGCCACATGGCAAGCAAGCCAAAGCCCAGCAGTATCACCACCACGGCGAAGACCATGGCCGCTGGCCTCGCCCCGCGGTTACCGAGCTCACCGGCGAACAGCGAGACAATGGCCGATACGGCAGTTGCGACCGCAAGCACCACACCGGGGAACTGTCCAACGAGGCCCTGGGCGACGGCTATGCGCCCGAGGAACGCCCAGGCACCGGTTACCCCAGAATAGATTGCGAATACTGCAAAAAGACCAGTGAAAAGCGGCCAATGCACAGCTGTAGGTTGCTGCACCCGGTCTGCTAACGAGCCTGGCAACGGCTTGACCCGTATAGGCAGACGCAGAACCGCCAAGCCGATGAGCGCGTTAACGCCAAGTAGCAGCCCGAAATTCATCCACAGCGCATTAGCCTGCGTTGTCAACGCGGGCGCTGCGTAGACCAGTACGACCCCGGGGACACTGCCGAGGCACCACTGCCAGCCGTAGGAACGGTTTGGATCGTCGGTCCTGGCGAGCAGCGCAATCATTAACGCAAACACACCGCCATGCCCGACGCCAGCCAGCACGAACAGCAGCATCAAACCGGCGTAGTCATGGACCCAGAGCGTACCGCCCATACCGGCCAAACCCACCGCCAGCATCAGGGCAGCAGGAAGCCGCATCCACAAGCCACGCATCCAAACCACGGAGGTCATTGCTGCGATAGTGGCGCCGGCACTATAGGCCGCCCCCAGATCACCGAGTTGCGCCTCGCCAAAGCCACTTGTCTGCGCAAGCACGGCAAGAAGCAGCGGCATCAACGTGCGGATATTGAGGTGGGTGCTCGTCAGGGCGCCCGCGACGAGATTCGTCGACAGGTGATTGCTGGTATCCAATGAAAACCCCTCAGCCGCGACGGTGCCGCGGCCGGTCGCGGTCAGGTCGCGTAGCTCGGATCGGTCCGGTCGAGCCCTGTCTTTAGCTGCGCGAAATGCGCGAACGCGTCTGCCTGGTAGGCATCCCAACCGCGGGCAGTCTTTTCTGCAAGCGCATCGGACATCACATTCAGCGGCTGGCCGGTGGAATAGGCGAGCACAAGCGTGCGGGCCGCGCGCTCGAGGAAATACATGTCGTCGAACGCTTGGGCAACGGTGTCGCCGGTTACCAGCACGCCATGATTGCCCATCATCATATAACGCCTGGATCCGAGCACCTGAACCAGACGCTCGCCCTCCTCGCGGAAGTCCGCAATGCCATCGAAACCGCGATCAATGGCAATGCGGTTGTGGAACCGCGCTGTGTTCTGGTCGACTGCCTTGATCGACGGATCGGCGAGTGTGGCGAGCGCAGTGGCGTAGGGCGGGTGCAGATGAAGCACACAGCGGGCGCGTGGCAGGTTCGCATGGATGCGGCCGTGAATGCACCAGGCAGATGGATCCGGTGCACCGGGCCGGCTCATCGTCTGTGCATCGTTGCTGTCCAACAACAGCAATTCACTTGCTCTCACCTGCGAAAAATGCCGCTGGTGAGGATTCAGGAGGAACTTGGCGCCGTCAGCCGAGACGGCCAGGCTGAAGTGATTGCCGACCGCCTCGTGCCAGTCCATCGCCGCAGCGAGTCGGAACGCCGCCGCGAGGTCCACTCGCATCTGCCACAGTTCGGTCTCCGAAGGAGCCTCAGGGCGGATGATTGTTGATGCGTTCACTCTTGGGTCTCCTCGACTTTCGGGGACCGGCGCCCGGCTCCGGGAAAAGCTTGTACGTAGCTACTGTCGCCAGCAGAACCGAGCGGCTAGACGGCAATCGCAAGTTCGGGGTCGACAACGAGCATCTGTCCAGCGACGAGCGCTGGCTTCGCCGGCAGCATCATGACGAGATTCTAGCCCAGGCACCTGCGCCCTGCTCAGCCAACAGCGTCGAATTCTTCAGGAATCGAGCTCCAGCCGCGCCAACTGCGCGTCTATCGCGGATTCCGGCGTTCCGAGCCTGAGCAGCTCGAAGCACCGCGTCCAGCGCAGCATGTAGAAATCACGAACCAGGCCGCTCTAGCGCTTGCTCGCAAAGTCGAACAGGCCAGGACCACCCCACACCGCCACCTGCAAGCGCGCGTTGCGTTCGAGCCATGAGCATTCCTCCGGCTCGTGGCCGCAGGCTCGTGCGCTGCCAATCCACCGCTCCAGCCGCGGCTCAGGACGGGCCGCCATCAAGCTATTAGGGAGGCGACAAGCGACAGGGGGATTGCCCTCATTGGGACTAGGGACTGGAGGTTGCCCCGCGGTTTGTCGCAATTGTCTTGGGTTGCAGCTGGATCGCAGACTGCGTCAAAGCGCTCCTACAGCGTCCGTTTTCCAGGAACCAGGCAATGACCACAAGTCCACCCCCAAATCCCGGCTGCCCTGCGAGCGCACCGGCTCGGCCGCGCTCATGGGCCGAACCGTGGAAGGTCAAGGTGGTCGAACCGATCCGAATGATGGACGCCCCGGCCCGCGCTGCGGCGTTGGTCGAGGCCGGCTACAACACATTCCTGCTGCGCTCTGAGGATGTCTATATCGACCTGCTGACCGATAGCGGTACAGGCGCGATGAGTGACTGGCAATGGGCAGGCATGATGATGGGCGACGAGGCCTATGCCGGCAGCCGCAATTTCTACCACCTCGAGGACGCAGTCCGGCGCCACTACGGGTACCGCCACATCGTGCCGACACACCAGGGTCGAGGTGCCGAAAACCTCCTGTCACGCATGCTGATCCACCCCGGCAACGTCGTGCCGGGAAACATGTACTTCACCACGACACGTCTGCATCAGGAATTGGCCGGCGGGCGCTTCGTCGACGTTATCGTCCCGGAAGCGCATGACCCGACGAGCCTGCGGCCCTTCAAGGGCAACATCGACCTCGCCGCCCTCGACCTGCTAATCACGAACGTCGGGGCCAAAAACATTCCTTACGTCTGTGTCGCCGCCACGGTAAACATGGCGGGCGGCCAGCCCATTTCCATGGCGAACATGCGTGCGGTGCGCGAACTGACTGAGCGTCATGGCATCCGCGTAATGCTGGATGCGACCCGGGCGGTCGAGAACGCCTACTTCATCCAACAGCGTGAGGCGGGCTTCGCCGGCCGCAGTGTCGCCCAGATCCTGCTGGAGTTTTGCAGCTACAGCGATGGCTGCACGATGAGCGGCAAGAAGGACTCCCTGGTCAACATAGGCGGCTGGCTCGCGCTGAACGACGACACGCTTTACGAAGAGGCGAGCAACCTGGTCGTCGTCTACGAGGGCCTGCACACCTACGGCGGCATGGCCGGGCGGGACATGGAAGCGATGGCACGCGGCATCGTCGAGTCAGTTCAGGACGATCACATTCGAGCCCGGGTCGGCCAGGTTGAATATCTCGGTCGGAAACTGCAGGAGGCGGGCGTGCCGATCGTGCTGCCAGTTGGGGGGCACGCGGTCTATCTGGACGCACGCGCTTTCTATCCCCATCTGAAGCAGGACCAATTTCCAGCGCAACGCCTCGCCGCCGAACTCTACCTCGACTCAGGGGTACGAGCGATGGAGCGGGGCATCGTCTCCGCAGGCCGCGACAGCTCGACTGGCGAGCACCACTATCCGGCGCTGGAACTGGTGCGGCTGACGATACCGCGTCGAGTCTATACACAGGCTCATATGGACCTTACGGCAGAATCCGTGATCGCCGTACACGACACCCGCCAGGCAACCAAAGGGTTGCGGCTCGTGCACGAGCCGCGCTACCTGCGCTTCTTCCAAGCCCGCTTCGAGCCGCTGGACTGAACCGGGCTCAACGCCCGGCGGCGGCCTCCTGCTCGCGATAGCCCTTCCACGTCTCGTCGATCACGTAAGCGTGGATATCGTCGACATCCTGTTCGCTCAGAATATCGTCGAAACGTTCCATTCCGGTCGGTGCAACCGCGCCGTGCAGTACGATCTCCTTGAACATCGCCTGGAAACCGGCGTTGAGCTTGCGCAGATCCGGCGTAATGCTGATGCCGAACACATGGCAGCGCGAGCACTCCTGGATGAACAGCATCTCGCCATGGCTGACGTGAGCTGCGTCCGCCGTCTGGACCGGAGGGCGTTCGAACGGCTGAGGTTGCAGTGCAGGCGGCGCAGGCACCGTGCCACCGCCGAGTTTGAACGCGATGATCCGGTTGACGTTTTCGTAGCGTGACGCTGCGCTGCTAGCAGGAGCCGGACCGACCGTGATGGCGGCACCGCCATAGCCGACCTGGACTGCAACGTACTGCTCGTCGTTCACCGTGTACGTCATCGGTGCCGCCATGATGTGGCTGCCGGTCGTAATCACCTTTAGAACCGCACCGGTATCCGCGGCATACACCCACAATTCGCCACTGCCGCGGCCCTGGAACACCAGATTTCCGGCGGTGCTCATCACGCCACCGTCGTAGCCGCGCATGCCGGAGGAGGTTTCATGCTCCCACACAACCTTCTGCGCGATCGGATCCCACGCGCGGATCAACTCACGCACGAGCTTCTCCTTGCGTTCCGCCTGGATGGTTGAAAGCTCCGGCAGCGGGCCATAGAGGCGCTTGAGATCGGCTGCGACGTACGTGTCGTCGGGCATGATGGCGTTAACGGTGAAGAATCCGTCCAGGTATTTCACAGTGCCACCGTTATGCACCATGTCGACCCAGACATTCGGCACATCGATCACCGGGATGTAAACGAGTCCGGTGCCCAGACTGTATGACATCGGCATCCACGTGTGGCCACCGGCCCAGGACGGGTAAACGTTCTTCGGTGCCATTGACCAGTCACCAGCGCTGGTCGTGATCGGGCGGCCGGTCTTGAGGTCAACGCCAGTTGCCCAGTTGACGTACGTGTAGTTCTGCGCGGACAACAATTCGCCCGTGCGGCGATCGAGCACGTAGTAGAAGCCGTTCTTCGACGCCTGCATGAGCACCTGCCGCGGCCGCCCACCGATGGGAAGCTCTGCCAGCACCATTTTCTGCACTGCATCGTAGTCCCACTGATCGTGCGGCGTCGTCTGGTAGTGCCAGGCGAGGCGGCCGGATCCAGCGTGCAGGGCGACGATGCTCGCGGTGAACAGCGCGTCGAAACGCGCTGGACCCACCTGACGCAGGTCGTATGGCGCCGCATTCGCGGTACCGAAGTAGACGATGTCGAGATCGGGATCGTAGGCGAAGCCATCCCAGGCGGTACCGCCACCCCTGAAATCAGGAGCCCGTCCGGCGTCCCAGGTATTGTCGGCCAGCACGAGCTCCGGATGCTCCAAGCGCTTTCCTGGTGCTGGCGGTACCGTGTAAAAACGCCACCGGAACGCGCCGGTCCTCAGATCGTAGGCCGATACATAACCGCGCACGCCGCCCTTGCCCATGTCCGAGCCGCTGTTGCCAATGACGACAACCTTGCCCGCAACGATCGGCGCACCGGTACTGGAGTAGAACTGCTTGTGGTCGACGATCGTATCCTTGACCCACAGCCGCCGGCCGCTCTTCGCGTCGATCGCGTGCAGACGCCCGTCGACGGAGGCGACGTAGACTCGCCCCTGCCAGACGGCGACGCCACGATTGACCATGTCGCAGCACGGATTACGCGCCGCCTGATAGGCAGCCTTCGGGTCGTAGCGCCACAGCTCATGGCCCGTCACGGCATCCACGGCATAGACGTAGCCCCAGGTACCGGAGGTGTACATCACCCCGTCAACGACGAGGGGAGTCGCCTCCTGGCCGCGCCGCGGGTTACCGAGGTCGTATTGCCAGGCGAAACCGAGCGAACCGACGTTCGCCGCGTTTATTTTCTTCAGCGGCGAGTAGTAAGTGCCATCTTTGTCGCGCCCACCGGTGAACCAGTTGCCGGGTTCTGCCGCCGCGCCGCGCAACCGCGCCGCGTCAACGTTACCGGCCGACGACGCCGGCGCGGCCGCCGCGGTTAACCAGCCGAAGGCGGCAATGCATAGCGCAAAGGTCAATGCGTTCGAAGGTTTCTTCACGACAGCTCGCTCCCAAAATTTTCGCCCACAGCCTACGTCGCCCAGCGCCCCGGCACAACGGCGCCGGTCTGACCCTAAAGTGTCAGCAGCTCCTCGCAGAACGCGCCGATCCGCTCGGCGCGATCGACGAAATGAATCTCCAGGATCCAGTGCCGCGGATTCCCGTCGGCATCCCGCTCGCGAAGCAAAATGTCGTTACCAGGCCGGATCGAGAATCGGCGGGCATTGCGCGGCGCCTGCTCGTGCGGAAAGTGACCGATCAGATGGCCTGCGGTCGGCGCGCCGAACTCCCAGCCAAAATCGCCCGCTAGGGCATGCACGTAGTCGTACAGTGCACCGGCGCTAAGGCCGGGCATTGCCTCGTATAGTTCGCGGCCGAGGCGCAACGCCGACTCTATGTCAGCAACCAGCTGCCGCTTGCGTGGATTGTCGCCGACCACGTACGTCTTGCCGTAGTCAGCCTCCCATTCGCCAAAGACCGGCCCCAGGTCGACCACCACGAGGTCGTCCTCGGCGATACGCAGGTCCTCCGCATCGTCGTAGTAGGTCAGCAGTGTATTAGCGCCGCAGCGCACAACCCGGCGGTGCCAATGGCGCCGCAGGCCGAAGCGTTCCCGCGCAAGGACGTCGATGGCCGCGCTAAGCTCACTCTCAAGGACGCCTGGCCGGATCATGCCGGAGGCGACGACCGCCGCGAACAACTCCTCGGCCCGGCCTTGCGCCGCCTTCAGATTCTGCGCTACCTCGATCGTCACGACTGCCCCCGCTACCTTGCTCACAACGCGGCCGCTACTATCGTTCACCGGCGGCCTCCCGCCAAGTCCGGCGTCCGACCCGGCACCGGCGGCTGTGGCTACCGACCGGGCAGGGGGCCATACTCCCCCTAGAACCGCTATTGCGATCGAAGGAGCGAACATGATTTGGTGGGGCTGGGTCCTCTTGGGGGCCATTCTGCTGGCTGCGGAGCTGACTTTTATCGATGCGCAGTTCTATCTGGTGTTCGTAGGCGCCTCGTCCGTTGCGGTCGGCATTACGAGCCACGCCTACCCGTCCCTCTCGCCAGCACTGCAGTGGGCGCTGTTTGGCGCCATTTCCATCGCCACCGTGCTGACCTTCCGTCGCTCGATCTACGCACGCCTGCGCGGCAATACGAGCGTTGAGGTAGAAACCGGCCCGGTCGGCCGGGAGCTGGCGTTGCCGCAGTCGCTGGCACCGGGCGAGAGCTGCCAGGCGGAATTCCGCGGCAGTCACTGGACCGTCACCAACGGCAGCGAACAGTCGCTCATCGAGGGCACGCGCGTCCGCGTCGTGCGGGTACAGGGGCTCGCGCTCGTCGTCGAGTCCGCCTGAGTTAACTGGGGAGGGAACATGGAAGTATTGATCGCCGTTGGCGCCATCGTCCTGCTGATCGTCCTGGCGCTGTCCAAGACCTTGCAGGTAGTGCCACAGCAGAACGCATTCGTCGTCGAACGGCTGGGCAAGTACAGCCGCACGCTGCAGGCGGGTTTTCACATCCTGGTGCCGTTTGTCGAAAACGTCGCCTATCGGCACAGCCTTAAGGAACAGGCGCTGGATGTCGCCGAACAGATCTGCATCACGCGCGACAACGTACAGGTCGGCGTCGACGCAGTGCTCTACATGCAGGTGCTCGACCCCCATCTGGCCTCATACGGCATCACCAATTACGGTTTTGCGATCTCCCAGCTGGCCCAGACCACGCTGCGCAGCGAGATCGGCAAGATCGAACTGGACCGCACCTTCGAGGCCCGCGGCACCATCAACGCGAACGTCGTTAGCGAGTTGGACAAGGCGTCAGCCGCGTGGGGCGTCAAGGTGATGCGCTACGAGATCAAGAACATCACCCCACCCAAGGACGTGCTGCAGGCGATGGAGAAGCAGATGCGTGCCGAGCGCGAAAAGCGCGCCGTGGTGCTGACCTCCGAGGGCGAGCGGGACGCGAAGATCAACCAGGCCGAGGGTGACAAGCAGCGCGTGATCAAGGCCTCCGAGGCTTTCAAGCAACAGCAGATCAACGAGGCGCAGGGGCAGGCCGAGGCCATTCTCTCGGTTGCGAAAGCCACCGCCGAAGGCCTGCGTCAGGTCGGCATCGCGCTGAGCGGCGAGGGCGGAACCGAGGCGATGCAACTGCGCATCGGCGAGGAATACGTCAAGCAGTTCGGCAAGCTGGCAAAGGAGTCGAACACGCTGGTGCTACCGGCCAACCTGTCCGACCTCGGCTCGATCGTGACCATGGCAACCAGCATTGCACGCCGGCCTCCGCCAGCTACGGGCGGCTGAAGCGCGGCTTAAAGGCGTCGGCGCGTGTTACGCGTCGACGCCCTGATCGCTGAGGTACTCGTCGTAGGTGCCGCGGAAGTCGCTATACGAGCCGCCCGGCCGCAACTCGATGATCCGGTTCGCCAGCCCGCCGACGAACTCCCGGTCGTGCGATACGAACACGATGGTGCCGGGGTACTTCTCGAGCCCAATTTGCAGCGACTCGATCGTCTCCATGTCCATGTGGTTGGTCGGCTCGTCCATCAGCAACACGTTCGGCTTGGTCAGGATCAGCTTGCCGTAGATCATGCGGCCCTTCTCTCCGCCTGACAGCACCTTCACCGACTTCTTGGTCTCGTCCCCCGAGAACAGCAGGCGACCCAGCGTCGCGCGCACCAGCTGGTCATCGTCGGCCTTGCCGGTGTACTGGCTCATCCACGAGAACAGGTCCGTCTTGGCCTCAAACTCGGCCTGCGGGTCCTGCGGCATGTAGCCGGTCTGCGCGTTCTCAACCCAGGTGACCCGACCCGCCGTCGGGTGCAGCTCGCCTGCAAGGCAGCGCATCAGCGTGGTCTTGCCGATACCGTTTGGACCGATGATCGCGACTCGGTCGCCCGCCTCGATGGTGAGGTCGAACTTCTTGAAGATATCCTCGTCGGTGCCCGGGTAGCGGAACGCCAGATTCTCGACGGTCAGCGCTGAGCGATAGAGCTTCTTGGCCTGCTCGAAGCGAATGTACGGGTTCTGGCGCGAGGAAGGCCGGATCTCCTCGATCTTGATCTTTTCCAGCTGCTTCTTGCGCGAGGTCGCCTGGCGCGCCTTGGACGCGTTCGCGGAGAAGCGACGGACGAACTCCTGCAGGTCCGAAATGCGGTCGCGGGCCTTGGCGTTGGAGGACTCGACGCGCGCGCGCGCCTGCACGGAGGCGAGCATGAAATCGTCGTAGTTGCCCGGATAGATCTTCAGCTGCTGGTAGTCGAGGTCCGCAATGTGGGTGCAGACCTGGTTCAGGAAGTGACGATCGTGGCTGATGATGATCATCGTCGCGTCGTACTCGTTCAACGCCCGTTCCAGCCAACCAATCGAGTGGATGTCGAGGTTGTTGGTCGGCTCGTCGAGCAGCAGCACGTCTGGCTTCGAGAACAGCGCCTGGGCGAGCAGCACGCGCAGCTTCAGTCCCGGCGGCACCTCGCGCATCGGGCCGTTGTGCCGCGTCTCGTCGATGCCCGCATCGATCAGGATGGCGCCCGCACGCGCCTCGGCGGTATAGCCATCGTATTCGGCGAACTTGCCCTCGAGCTCGGCGGCGCGCATGTAGTCATCGTCGCTGGCATCGGGATTGGCGTAGATGAGGTCGCGCTCTTTCATCGCGCTCCACATCTCGACGTGACCCTGCATGACGACGTCGAGGACCCTCTCGTCCTCGTAACCGAACTGGTTCTGGTTAAGCTTGCCGAGCCGCGCTCCCGCCTGGAGCATCACGTCGCCGGCGCTGGCTTCAAGGTCACTGCCCAATACCTTCATGAGGGTGGACTTGCCGCTGCCATTGGCCCCGATCAAACCGTAGCGGTTGCCGTCTGAAAATTTGACGGTGACCTTCTCGAACAGGGGCTTGGCGCCGAACTGGATGGCAAGACCGGAAGTAGCAAGCATGATGGACGACGACCCACGCGAATACGCCCGGTTTGGCCGGGCTGGAATACAAAAATAGAACCCTGCGGGTGGAATGCCCGGGGACGGGGGGACCCGCGCGCCACGGGCGCAAGCCCACGGTGTCTGGCGCCGGGCGGCCCGGCAGGGGCCCGTCCCGGCGGCGCGATTCTAGCCCAGCCAGACCTACGCCGGTGCGGTTTCCCCCAACCCGCGCCAGCCACCAGCTGGTTACGGTCCCGCCCGGTAGGGGGACCAGGGCCAAAGCTGGCCGCGCCGGCAGGGTCAGGCCCAGCCGGCCCGCGACGCCGGCCAAGCGGCCAGGGCCACAGCGCCCTAAGATAGGCACCCCACCTGACAGCCCGCCGCATGACCCGACGCCTCGTCCTCGCCCTGCTATTGATGCTCGCCGCCACTGCCTGGGCGGGACCCCCCGCCGAGGTGCCGGTCGGTGGCAGGCTGCGCGATGCCCAGCTGCGCGGCCTGAACGGGCCTGCGCGCGCGCTGTCCGGATTCCGCGGCCGCCCGCTGCTCATCAACGTCTGGGCCAGCTGGTGTGGCCCCTGCCGCTCGGAAATGGCGTCGCTGGAGCGCCTCGCTTGGCACGATCAGGCCAGCCGCTTCGCCATCATCGGAATTTCGACTGACGACTACATCGATAAGGCGCGCGCCTGGCTCACCGATTCCAACGCCACCATCTACCAGTTCATCGACAGCGACCTGCAGATGGAAAACATGCTGGGCGCCTCAAGACTGCCGCTGACCGTATTCGTCGACGCAAGTGGCAGGGTCCTGCGAAAAGTCTATGGTGCGCGCCAGTGGGATAGCGTCGAATCGCTGCAACTGGTCACCGAGACCTTTGCCGCGACCTCCGCCACTGCCCCGCTCCGTCACTGACTTGCCGTCGCCGCTTTCACCCCGAGGTACTCAATGACGCCCGCGCCGATCAAACCGCAGATCGATCTGCAAGTGTTCCAGCAGATCGACATCCGCGTCGGGACGATCCTCTCAGTACGCGAGGTCGAAGGCTCCGACAAACTGGTGCAGCTGCGCGTGGACTTCGGCGACCACGAACGCACGATCGTGTCGGGCATCAAGACCGAGCGGCAGGACCCACGGGAGATCGAGGGTCGGCAGGCCCTGTTCGTCGTCAACCTCGCACCACGGAAGATGCGCGGCGTGCTGTCGGAGGGGATGCTATTCGACATCGGCTACGCCGATGGCATACGGCCGGCGCTCTGCGTGCCTGAAGCTCCCGTGGCCAACGGCGCGCGTGCTGGCTGAGCCGGTCCTGTCATGAAGCCCACACCGCCGCAGCCTGGCTGGATCGAGCGCCTGTACCGCCGCGGCGTCGGAATCGCTATCCCAGTGACCATAATCGCCGGCCTCGTGCTGCTGCTCAGCGCCGGGAATCGGCAAGGGCCTGCCGCTCCAGTGGCCGCGAAGGCCGCTGCGCAAGTGGTGTTGATGGCTGAACCGCTGCAGGAAAAGGCGCCGTCGGTGCTGCTGAAGCCACCCCCGGAGCGGCCCTGCCCGGCGGACAGCGCCGGCCACACCGCGGGGGCCTGCCGCCGCCATACCCAGCCGTCGAGTCACTGAAGCATCGCAATCGGCGCTCCCGCGCAACCCGATTCAGCATCAACCCCCGCCGATTGGCTTTTCCGGGTCATTTCTCGGCAACATTGATATAAACTGCACCCACACAGGGCATGGCGGTACCTCGCGATCCGCTGCCGACCGCCTCGCCTGACGCCGCAGTCAAGGACAAGCGGACAGCAGAGGGACCGCAATGAACGCCTACACCCACTCCCGCTAACGAGCGCCTGATGCAGACCTTGCTGATCGTCGATGACCGCGCCGACAACCGCAAGTTGCTGCGGCTGACGCTCGGACAGCGGTACAACATTCTCGAAGCTCCAGATGCAGCAACCGCATGGGAGCTACTCCAGAGCCATCAACCACGCGGCCTGATCCTCGATGTGATGATGCCGGGCGAAATGGACGGCTTTGGCCTGTGCGAGCGGATCCGCGCCGACGAGGAATTCAAGGGAACCTACGTACTGCTGCTAACCGCTCGCGGGCAGGCGGCTGATCGCGAGCGGGGCCGGATGGCCGGCGCCGACGACTACGTCGTCAAGCCCTATAGTCCGCTTGCGCTGCTGCGCATCGTTGAACAGCGGATCGGTGCGTGATGGCACCCGCCTGGGCAGGCAAAAGACTCTGCGTCGGCCCGTGATGAGCCTGCACTTACCAAGGCTGCGCGGCGTTTACGGGATTGCACTGCTGGCGCTGGCGTACGCGAGCACCGGCTGGCTGACCGAGATGGTCACTCGCCTGACGACCTACGGCCTGCCCGTCTGGCTGCCGGCAGGCGTCGCACTGGGCGCGTTGTTCATCGGTGGAGCACGCTTGTGGCCCGGGGTCTGGCTGGGCGCGTTCGCGATCACCTGCTATCGGCTGATCGGGCCATTGGGAAGTACATTCCCGCCGCTGACATCGTTATGCGCCGCTGGGGCGGTCGCCACCGCCGCGACGCTGCAGGCGCTGTTGGGTCTGCGCCTGGCCCGGCGCCTAGGGGACGCAGAACTGCAGCTGGACACCCCGGACTCCGTGCTTCGATTCGTGCTGACGTGCGGACCGCTGGCGAGCCTGATTGGAGCTAGTGCGTCAATTACAGCGCTTTACGTGGTCGGGCGCATTCCCGCCGGAGCGCTGTTCGAAAACTGGTTCAACTGGTGGGTCGGCGATACTGTAGGCGCAGTGCTTGGCTCGACGATCGTGCTGGCGATGCTGGCGCAGCCAGCCACGCTGTGGCGCCCGCGGCTGCACACCGTCGCGCTACCGCTAGTGATCACTATGGCGCTGACGTTGGTGGCATTTTCATTCACCTCTACGCTCGATCACCAGCGCACGCGACTCGAATTCGAAAAGCAGGCGACGCTACTCACCAGCGCTCTGCGTGACGCCCTCAACATGGCGCAGGACACCTCGGATACGCTCGCCGAGTACGTGCGACTGAACCCGGGCGTGACTGGCAACGAATTCAACGCTTTCGCTCAGGACCTGCACGTTCGGCATCCCGGCATTCAGGCCCTGGAGTGGATTCCGCGTGTGCCGCGTGGCGCGCTCGAAGAGCACGAACGTCTCATGCGTGCAGTCGGCCACCCAGACTATCGCGTCGTCGAGCGCAACACCCTAGGTCAGCTGGTTCCGGCAGGCGAGCGCGCCGAATACTTCCCTGTCAGCTTTCTGTACCCACTCAGCAGCAACGAAGCCGCGCTTGGCTTCGATCTGGCATCCGACGCAACTCGCCATGCAACGATGGAGCAGTCGAGGCTGAACCGCCGCATGACCGTTTCGCAGCGAGTCACGCTGGTCCAGAGCCCGACACAAGCCGACGGTGTGCTGGCCTTCGAGCCGATATTCGAGAAGTCGAAAGAAGCAGGTGGCGAGACTCTGCGCGGCTATACGTTAACCGTGATCCGAATCGACGAACTCGCCGCCCGCACGCTGGCGCTGTTGCCCCATGACCAGATCGCCTACTGCGTCGAAGATCTGGACGTGCCGGAAGAACTGGCGGTCCTCGCGCTCGTCGGCACGCCAACCCCAGACCGATCCTGGCGCGCAGTCACCGTATTTGACTACGGCGGTCATCATTGGCAATTAAGTTTCGGCCCGACCACCGAATATCTGCTGGCTCACCGCGTCTCGTACCTGTGGCTGCTCTACGGCTCTGTGCTGAGCGCGGCGCTGTTGCTATGTGGGTTCCTGCTGATGCTGACCGGCCGGGCGAACCGCATCGAGACGCTGGTCGCCCGCCGCACGATCGAGCTCGAGGAGGCGCGCAAAAGCGCAGAACTTGCAAGCAACCTGCTACAGGAAGCGGTCCGCAGCATTACGGTCGGATTCACGATCCATGACCAGAACGACCTGCTGCTCATAGGCAACGAGGCCTACAAGAGTTTTCATCCCGAGCTGGGCGAGCTCATCCAGCCCGGTGTCAGCTTTGAGAGTCTGGTTCGCCTCTCGGGTGAGCGCGGCAGCCACGCGCTCAACAACATGGACGTGGACGCCTGGGTACAGACCCGGATTGACCGCCATAGACGCGCCGATGGCATCCCCTTCGAAACGCAGCTCGGCGACGGCCGCTGGTTGCTCGTCGTCGAGCAGCGCACGCCGAGCGGCTTTGTGGTTGGCAACCGCGTCGACATCACCGATCTGAAGACCGCAACCGACGCGGTCCAGGACCGCAACGCGCAGCTCGACGCCCTATTCCGCCTCTGCCCTGACGGGTTCATTGCCTTTGACCGGGATGGGCGCGTTCGCTTCGCGAACCCCGCGCTGCTGGCGATGACCGGTCTCGACATGAGCGAAGTGATTGGCCAGCCCGAGGCGCGCCTCAACGAGCTACTCCGCGAGCGCGTCGACGGGCACGACCCCTTCGAAGGCGTCGCCGCGTACTTTGCCGAAGGGGAGGCGGTGCCACCGGTCCGCCGCCTGGCACTGAAAGCGCCGACCGCCAGGGTACTGCAGATCGTCGGCATCCGCAGCCGCTCGCCAAACGTCCCGCGCCTGCTTTACCTGCGCGACATCACGCGCGAGGCAGAGGTGGACCGGATGAAGTCCGAGTTCCTGTCGCACGCCGCACACGAGCTGCGCACCCCGATGACCAGCATCTTCGGATTTAGCGAACTTCTGCTGCACTCCGAATTCGACACAGCCACACGCCGCGAGCTGCTCGAGACGATCCACAGCCAGACCGCATGGCTGGTGCAAATAATCAACGAGCTGCTTGACCTTGCCCGCATTGACGAGCGCCGTGGTCGCGACTTCGTGATCACCGAGGTCGATGCGGCGGCGCTCGTGCGTGAGTCGGTCGCCGGCATCGACATCGATCCGCGTCGCTGGCCGGTGTTAGCCTCGCTACCGCCCCAACCGGTCTGGATCCGAGCCGATGCAACCAAGGCACGACAGGCGCTGACCAACGTGCTGGGCAACGCACGCAAGTATTCGCCAGATGGTGGCGGCATCGAGATCGACCTCGTGGCACACCCAGGCCGACTTGGCATCGTCATTCGCGACCACGGCATCGGCATGACAGCCGCGCAGGTTGCACGCGTCGGTGAACGACTGTGGCGCGCGGACACCTCCGGCATGACCCCGGGCACCGGTCTGGGCATGGCAATCGTCAAGGAAATCCTGGCGCTGCACGGCGGCGAAGTCGAGATCAGCTCCGAGGCGGAAGTCGGAACGGTCGTAACGCTGTGGTGGCCGTCCTCTACCGCCGTGAGCTGATGGCGCCAGACGCTGTCGCCCGCGCTGCGGCGGACGCGCTCGCGAGTGATCCGTTCTACGCGACGATCTCGGCGCCGCATGCAGCCGACCCGGCCGCGCGCGCGGACGTCCTGAACCAATACTTCGCCTGTTCGATCGCGGCAGGTGAGCAATTTGGCAGGGTCGTCCGACACGAGCAGCCTGCAGGCGTTGCCGTTTGGACGTTGCCGCTCGCCCCGTCAGTTCAGATCATCGCCCAGCAGCGCAAGCACTCGGCGCTCATCCGCTGTCTTGGAGCTGATGGCGTGCATCTTTACGATGCGATCGTCGCGTTCATGAGCGACGCCACTGCACCGTGGGTAGACACCAAGGCGTGGTATTTGTCGATTGTCGCCGTCGTCCCTGACGCGCAGAACGCAGGCGTCGGCCAGCGCCTGCTGGCACCGACGCTTAGCGACGCCGACAACGCCGGCGTAGAGTGCTATCTCGAAACGTTTACGCCCCGCTCACGCTCGTTCTACGCACGGCTAGGCTTCGACCTACGCGCAGAAGTTCACGAACCGACCACCGGCACGGACTACGCCATCATGGTGCGGGAGCCGCGCTGCCGCTGAGCGCTGTCACGCCTTACAGCATGCCCTGCAGGATCTGGCGATAGTCAGCCGCCCGCATCGGCACCGGACCCGAGGCATTGGAGTTGTTGGTTTCCGCCAGAGCCGAGATCAGCTCGAGGTCGATCTGGCCACCGCACATCTCCAGCATCGTACCGATGCCAGCGCCGCCGACGAACCGCGCAACGCCTTCGACCAGCGCCGATGCAGCCACCGCGTCGGATACACTGCCGTACAGATCAGGCCAGGCAGACCGCGTCACCTCGGCCAGCGCAGCGTCGACAACAGATCCGTAGTAGCGCAGCGTCGGCCCAAGGAGGACCGCGTTGGCGGCGCCATGGGGAGCCTTGTAAACCGCCCCGATCGATTCCGCCAGGCAGTGCACCGGGCCGACATCCGAGTTGCCGAACGCGAGCCCTGCGAGCATGGAGCCGGTCGCAAGATCCAACAGGTGCCGTGACTCCATGAACGAGGTGCCCGCGGCCATCACCCGCAGGATCAACACCGCTGCACGGATGCCGAGCGCGCGCGACACCGGGCTCGAGGCAGGCCGGAGGTAGGCTTCGAGCGCATGCGTGAGCGCGTCGGTCGCGGCCGCGGCCGCGACCCGGGGCGGAACGCTGCGCAGAAAATCGGGATCGACCAATGCTGCGGCGGGAACGAGCCGCGCGCCCTTGATGCTGATCTTGCGGATCGGGTCGGTCGCACCGAGCACGGTGACGCGGGTGACTTCGGAGCCGGTGCCGGCCGTGGTCGGCAGCGCGTACACCGGCAGCGGCATCATCTCGAAGCGATCGAGCCCCTCGTAGCTGATCAGCTGCCCCGGATTGGTCGCCGCGAGCGCCGCGCCCTTGGCCGCGTCGATGACGCTGCCCCCGCCGATGGCGATGACGGCGTCATGCTGGCCGGCGCGCAGCCGAACCGCGATCGCTTCCGCCGTTTCGACGTACGGCTCCCCGGGTACCTCATCGCAGATCGCGGCAGCGGAGCCCCCAACCGCCAGTAACGCCAGCAGGTCGCGCAGGGCAGGCGCGTCGCCGATCCGCGGATCGACCACGACGAGCGGATTGCGACGGCCAGCCTCAGCCAGCAGGCGCGGCAATTCACTGCGGCAGCCAGTGCCAACCAGGATGCGGGCGGGGGCGAGGAAGCGAAGCTCGGAAAACGCGATCGGGTCCACGGTCTTGATCCTTCGGCGCGATGGGGTCAGGGGAGGAGGGCGTATGTTAATGGACTGGCAGCCCTCGCTCATCGGGCATTGCCGAAATGAGTTATACACGGCGTGCACGAAGCACACCGTTCTGGCACCTTGGACAGCCAACCTCCCTACCGACAGGCAACCCGTTGAACGATCCCAGCCAAGATGACGAGCGTCCCCCACCGGTGGTAGTGCCGTATCAGGAACTGTCGGCCGACGCGCTGCGCGGGGTCGTCGAATCGTTCGTGCTGCGAGAAGGCACGGACTACGGCGATCATGAGGTCAGCTTCGACACCAAGGTCGCGCAGGTGATCCGCCAGCTGGAGCGCGGCGAGGCGGGCATCGTGTTCGATGCGCTGACCGAAACGATCCACATCGTCGTCAAGCGCAACTTGCGCGAGCTGCGCTAGATGCCCATCGCCGTCACGCCAGTGGGACCGAAGAAGCTGCTCAATAGCAAATGGACCGCCGTGCAGCCGCTCAACCGTGAGAAGCACTTCCTCGTGACGCGCCTGATCGAGCCCGATCCGCCCGAGGGCCCGCTCGAGCAGGTGGAGATCGAAGCGGTGATGTCCAAACGCAGGACGCTCCTGCCGTGGCGCGAGCTGCGCGACTCGAGCCGCTGGAGCCGCGGATGGGAATAGGCCCGCTGGCTGACCTGCAAGCCGCCGCACAGGCCAGCGGTCTTGCCTGGCGGGGCGCATTTTCGGTCAGTGAGGGCGACGACGTGCCGGCCCTGGCTGATGGCACGGTCGCCCGCACGCTGGTCCTGCTTGGCTTCGCCGGACGTGATCACTGGCAGCGCTTCGCCGCATCAGACGAGGCCTGCGATGGCGCCGCCCATCCGCTGGATCGCTGGTCGCGGCGATGTATCGAGGCGCTGGCGTGCCGCTTCGGCGGCACTGGGCTGTATCCCTCGGAAGGACCACCGTGGCTGCCGTTCCAGCGCTGGGCGATGCGTGCGGAAGAGACCCATACCTCGCCGCTGGGGATCCTGATTCATCCACGCTGGGGGCTGTGGCACGCCTATCGCGGCGCTCTGGCGTTCGCCACGGACCTCGCACCCACGCCCGTGGCCGTGACGGGGTCACCCTGCGCGGGGTGTGCTGCAAAGCCGTGTCTCACCGGCTGCCCGGTCGACGCCATCGCACCAGGGCGTTACGACTGGCGCCGCTGCGCGGAACACGTGCGCTCCGCCGCGGGCGAGGACTGCCTGCAGCTCGGCTGCCGCGCCCGACGGGCCTGTCCGGTCGGCGCCGAGCACCGTTATACGGCTGCAGAGGCGGAATTCCACATGCGGGCATTCCTGCGCTAAACCGCCCAACGACCAAAACCGTGACAAACGGGTACCTCCCGTCGTATTAATGGGCCTCAGGCGAAGCACTGCGGGGAGCCGAGGAACGGCTACCTTCGCCTGACCGTTTGCCGAGGGATCCCCAAGCAATGAGCGCTATCGTCGCCCTGGTGACCGATGCCCTGCGGCACAAACTCGCGCACCATGGCGTCAGTTCACTGACGCCGGTCGAGTGGCACCTACTGCACGTCAGCCAGTTCCTCGACGCAATCGGCAGCGATCGCCTGCAACGACTGTTAAGCGACACCCCCATCGCAGAATTGAACGCGCTCGCCGACGGCCTCGATGCAATACGCGCGCCCGAGGCCTCCGCCGCCATCCGCGCCGCAATCGGTGGAGTCGGCGCGGCCAACCGCCCCGGTGAGGCCGCGGGACGTCAAGCGGCGATCGCGGCAGCATCCGGACAATTAGAGGTCGCGGTCTGCAGCAACCGCGCCCAGCTTGAGCAGCGACTGCTCGACTACGCCTTCCTACAGCCGGAATTGATGACGGATCCCAGCGTCTGAGCCTGCGTGTGCGGACTGCAGAGCATGCAGTGGCGCACTTAGCCGCGGCGGGCAACGCCCGGCAGAAGCTTTTTGAGCGCCGACGCCGGCCCGCCCTCGGGCAAGGATCCCTGCATCAGTAGCCCAGACAGCGCCATCGAGACCGGCGTTACCAGTCGGGCCACCCCCAACAACGCGCTGCGCAGCGCGCGGGCAGGGGGCGATTCGGCCGTGTAGAGCCCGACGATCGCATTAGTCGCAAGATATAGCGGCAACGTCGCCCGCCGATGAGCGCGATTGTAGTGGCTCAGAACTGCTGCAGCCCCAATGTCCTCGCCGCGACTGCTCGCTGCAATCAACAGGCTCGCCAGCGTGTCCTCGCCGATCAGGCCGAGATTGAATCCATGCGCAGTCACCGGATGCATGCCGACCGCCGCATCGCCGATGACCGCGTAGCGGTTGGCGGTGAAGCGGGACGGATAGACGCCGACCAGCGGGTAGGCGAAACGTTCGCTGTCGAGCGTCATCCGGCCAAGCCGCGACAGGAAGCGGCGCTCCATCTCGCGCGCGAACTCGGCCGCCGGCAGGCGTCGCACCGCCTCTATCTCGACGTGCCGCAGCGTCAGCACGATCGAGGAGCGGTTACCGTTCAACGGCAGCACCGCCAGCGTCTGCTCGTGCGCGAACCATTCCGTTGCAATGCCCTCGTGAGGCACCTCGTGGGTCATCCGGCAAACCAGCATCGTCTTGCCGAAGTCGCGCTGCCTGGCGGGAATGCCCGCCGCCCGACGCGTCTCGGAAAAGCGGGTGTCGGCCGCGACCACGAGCCGCCCTTGCAGCACGCGTCCATCGGCCAGCGTCACCCGCCCGCCCGTGCCGTCGGTGGCAACGCCGACTACCGCTGTACCTGCCAGCAACGACAGCCCTTCCTGGCCGACCACCGCATCGAACGCCGCCCGCCGAATCAGGTGATTGGAGATCAGGTAGCCCAGTTCCGTGTGGGTGCCGGCCGGCGGCTGGACATCCAGCCCCTCCGGGGCGACCCCGTTGAGGACCCGGGCGCGGCGCAGCGGCGCGAGCTCCGCCGCTGGCAGTCGCTCCCACACCCCCAATTGGCGCAGGAGCCGGGCGGAACGCTGGGTCAGGGCGATTTCCCGGCCGTCGTAGGCCGGTGCCGCCAGCGCGGCCTCCGGGAGCCTCTCGACCAAGGCGATCCGCAGCCGGGTGCCGCTCAGGGCCCGGGCGAAACACAGGCCGACCGGGCCTGCACCGACGATGATCAGGTCGAAATCCAGCGTTTCTGCGGTCATGACGTAGCGCCCTCCATCCGCCACTGTACCCAATCCCTCAAAACTGCCGTGCGAATGAGAAGCGCTGCGATTTGGCGTCCGGTAGGCTTTCATTTCTGCCCCGGTCGCGGATAATCGCGCGCTGCATTTGCTGAGGAACCGCGTGGAAATGGCCATGGCGATTGAGGACTGGAAGACGGAGCTGTCGGCACGCCTGGAGCGCGTGATGCCGGCCGCCGAGGCGTGGCTGTATCTGCCGCTGATCGAGGAGATCCGCGAACTCAAACGCCGTACCGGCGCGGTCGTGGTCGCCCACAACTACCAGGTACCCCAGATCACCGCCGGCGTCGCCGACTTCACCGGTGATTCGCTCGCGATGGCCCGCTATGCCGCCGCCACCGACGCCGAGACGATCGTGGTCTGCGGCGTGCGCTTCATGGCGGAAACCACCCGCTTGCTGTGCCCGACGCGGCGCGTGCTGCTGCCCGCCATGGACGCCGGCTGCTCGCTCGCAGACTCCGTGACGGCCGCGGACGTGCGGGCACTTCGCGAGAGGCATCCCGGCGTGCCCGTCGTGGCCTACGTCAATACGACCGCAGCGGTGAAGGCCGAAGTCGACATCTGCTGCACGTCGGCGAACGCGATCGAGATCGTCGAGTCGCTGCAGGCACCGCGGGTGATCATGCTGCCCGACCGCTTCCTGGCGTCGTTCGTCGCCGAACGGGTCAAGTGCGAGATCATCCCGTGGGCCGGGGCCTGCGAAGTGCACGAGCGGTTCTCAGCCGCAGACATCGCCCCGTACCGCAACAGCGAGGTCGTCATACTCGCGCATCCCGAATGTCCCGAGGAAGTGCAGGCGGCCGCGGATTTCGTGGGTTCAACGACGGCGATGACCGAATACCTCGTCCGCAGGAAGCCGCAACGAGCGCTGCTGCTGACCGAGTGTTCGATGGCCGACAACATCACCATCGATCATCCCGAGATTCACTTCGAGCGGCCCTGCAACCTCTGCCCGCACATGAAGCGCATTACGCTTGAGCGGGTGCGCGACTCGCTGCTCAACGGCACCACCGAGATCCACATCGACCCCAGCATCGCCGCACGCGCGCGGCTGCCGCTCGAGCGGATGCTGGCACTGTAGGCCATGAGCCTCCCACCACGCGTCTGCGCCGATTTCGCCGATGGCGTGCTGGTGCTGGGTGCTGGCATCGCCGGTCTGTGCGCGGCGCTGGCCGCGGCACCGCGGCGTGTGCTGGTGCTGTGTCCCGATGAACCCGGCCGCAGCTCCTCGAGCTGGCTGGCGCAAGGGGGCATTGCCGCGCCCATCGGGCCGGCTGACTCGGTCGATATCCATGTCGGCGATACGCTCAACGTCGCCGGCCACGCCGCCGACCCGGTAGCGGCGGCGCGCGTCATCAGTGGCGCGAGCGAAGCCATCGACTTCCTGGTCGCAGCCGGCGTCCCCTTCGACCGTCAGGACGGCGCGTGGAGCCTGCACCTTGAGGCCGGCCACCGACGCGCGCGCGTTGCCCATGCACTGGGCGACCGCAGCGGCGCGGCGATCGTCGCGGCGCTGTGGGACCAGGTACGCATCGCACCCCATGTCACGGTCCGCTGCGGCTGGCAGGCAGTCACGCTCGCGACCGACGCGGCCGGCAGCGTCGTCGGCGTGCATGCGCTCGACGCAGCGGGCGAACCTGCGCTGATTCTCGCAGCAGAAACCGTGCTCGCAACTGGCGGTGCTGGGCGAATGTTCCGCTATACCACCAACGGCCCATGGGCCGCCGGCGACGGCCTGGCGATGGCGCTGGTCGCCGGTGCGCGGACCGCGGCTCTGGAGTTCGTGCAGTTTCATCCGACGGCGTTGCGCGTCGACACCGATCCGCTGCCTTTGCTGACCGAAGCGCTGCGAGGCGCCGGCGCCCGCCTGGTGACTGACAGCGGCGATCTGCTGATGGCAGGCCGTCATCCACTGGGCGACCTCGCGCCGCGCGACGTGGTCGCGCGCGCGGTCTGGGAGTGCGCGCAGACCGGCGCCGAGGTACTGCTCGACGCCACCCGCGTCTTTTCATCGCCCGCCGGAACCGCCTTCCCCGGAGCTCGCGCAACATCGCTGGCCCATGGCATTGACCCGGCCAGCACCTACCTGCCCGTCACCGCTGCCGCCCACTACCACATGGGCGGCGTGGTGGTGGACGACGAGGGCCGCACGACCGTGCCTGGGCTATGGGCCTGCGGCGAGGTCTCCTATACCGGACTGCACGGCGCCAACCGTCTGGCAAGCAACTCGCTGCTTGAAGCGGTCGTCTGCGGCCGCAGCGCGGGCGCAGCGCTCGCGCGGCGACCCATTGAGCCGCGCGGCCCCGCCGTCGCGTTCATCCCCGTCGCAACCACGGAGGTGGAGGCCGCGCCGCTATGGCACGCGTTGCGCGTGCGTATGTGGGAGGCGATGGGCCCAGTACGCGACGGCGCCAGCCTGTACGCAGCGATCACCGCCACCCGGGCGGCACTCCAGTCGCTGCCAGAAAACGAGCACGTCCTGCGCCAGCGGCATGAACTCGCCCTGACGATGATGCAGGCCGCGCTCGCCCGCGAGGAAAGCCGGGGCGCCCACTTCCGCCGCGACTTTCCAACCCGCGACGAGTCGCGCGACGGGCCCCGCGCCGTTTATCCCCGCGCGGTAGCCTGAACCAGCCGCGGAGCCGGTCCGATCGCCTACACTAACGGCCTCGTGTCCGCCGGGCGGACCCGAAGCCCGCTTCCGCGCCGCCGGATACCTTGCCATGACGGATACCGATTCGGTTTCGCGCCGCCAGCTACTTCAAGCCGTCGCCGGCGTCGCCCTGTTGGGCGGCACGCGCGGCCTGCAAGCGACTCCTGCCGGAGTAAATCCCTTGCTTGAACTGACCGCCGTCGAAGCCGTGCGCCGAATGACCGCAGGTGAAATGTCCGCGGAACGTTACGCCACCGCGCTGCTAGCGCGCGCCGTGGCCACGCAGCATCTCAACGCGTTCATCAGCCTCGACCACGCGCAGGTACTCGCGGCGGCCCGCGCCGCTGACCTGGCGCGCGCTGCCGGCAAGCGCTTGGGCGCGCTGCACGGGCTGCCGATTCCGGTGAAAGACAGCCTCAATACCGCCGACTATCCAACCAGTGCAGGCACGCCAGCGCTGAGAAACTTCCGACCCGCAGAGGACGCCCCGCTTGTCGCGACCCTGCGTGCAGCCGGGGCGGTGGTGTTCGGCAAGACGAACCTGCATGAGTTGTCCTATGGCTGGACCAGTAACAACCTCGCGTTCGGCGCTGTTCGCAACCCCTACGACCCCAGCCGCATTCCCGGCGGCAGCAGCGGCGGCACCGCCGCTGCGATCGCTGCGCACGTGGCGCCGCTGGGGGTTGCCGAAGATACCGAAGGGTCGATCCGCGTACCGGCCGCGCTTTGCGGCATCGCAGGTTTCAGGCCGTCCACCGGCCGTTACTCCACCGCCGCCGCGGTGCCGATCAGCCATCTGTTTGATCAAGCCGGACCGCACGCTCGTTCTGTCGGCGACCTGGCGTTATTCGACGCGGTAGCCGCGAACGACACACGTGCGCTGGTGGCGCGCCCACTCAAAGGAGTGCGTCTGGCCATCGGCCGGCGCTACTGGTTCGAGGGACTCGATCCGGAAGTGGAGCGCATCAGCCACGAGGCGCTGCAGCGCCTGCAAGCAGCAGGTGTTGAACTCATCGAAGCGGACGTCCCGGAGCTCGCCGAACTGATTCACCTGACCACCGACCAGGTACAGAACCACGACGCGAGCGTCGAGCTGGCGGAATTCCTGCGGCGCTATCACGCCGGCATCGACCTGGACGAACTCATCGCCCGCGCGAGCCCCGACATCCAGAGCACCTTCCGCCGCTACGTACTCGCAGGTGCGCCCGACGCGGTCAGCGAGCCTGCGTATCGCGCCGCGGTCGACGTGCACCTGCCGCGACTGCGGCAGGTTTTCGTCGACTACTTCAAAGGGACTGGCGCGCATGCCGTCGTGTTCCCGGCAACGATGGTCACGGCGCCGAAAATCGGTGACGAAGGCCTGCTCGACGTCGGCGGAGGCAAGCTCGCGTTCGAGGTCGCCATTGCGCGCAATATCGCCCCCGGCAGCACCGCGGCGCTGCCCGGCCTCGTTCTGCCGGCAGGCATCGCGAAGGACGGCCTGCCCGTGTCACTGGAATTTGACGGCCCAGCCGGCAGCGACCGCGCGTTGCTGGCGCTGGGCCTTAGCCTCGAGCGTGCACTCGGCGGGATTGCGCCACCGCCCGGGTGAGGTGCCCTGACGCTGGCCCGGGCAGAGCGGGCGGCGCGACTCCGTTTCAATCCCACAAGCTCTGCCTTCACCCTGACCCAGAAATCGGAATCCCAGAATGACTGCAACGCCCGCCCTCATGCCCGCGCTGTTCATCGGCCATGGCAGCCCCATGAACGCGATGGCTGGCAATCGCTTCACCCGCGGCTGGAGTGACATCGCTGCAGCGCTGCCCCGGCCACGGGCGATCCTGGCGATTTCGGCGCACTGGTATACGCGTGGCACCTCCCTGACCGGCCAGGCGATGCCACCAACCCTCCATGACTTTCACGGCTTCCCGTCGGCGTTATCGGAGATCCAGTACGGCGCCCCGGGTGACACCGAGCTCGCAGCGGAGCTGGCCACCGAGCTGGCACCGTTCGGGGCGCACGTGCGCGACGACTGGGGCATCGACCATGGCACCTGGTCGGTGCTGGTCCACATGTACCCGAACGCAGACATTCCGGTGCTGCAGCTGAGCATCGATGCGATGCGCCCGCCGCTCTACCACTATGAGTTGGGTCGAGCGCTGCGACCGCTACGCGAGCGCGGCATCCTCGTGCTCGGCAGTGGCGGCATCGTCCACAACCTGCAGCGTCTGGACTGGACCAACAGCCTGCCGCCGGCGGTGTGGGCCGCGGAATTCGACGAACTGGTAAAGGCGAAGATTCTGGCGAGCAAGGACGCCGCGCTGATCGACTATCCCGCCTTGGGCGAGTCGGCCCAGCTGTCGGTCCCGAGCCCCGACCATTACCTGCCCTTGCTATACGTGCTCGGCTCGCGCGCGCCAGGCGAGGCGGCCAGCATCCCACTGACCGGCTTCGACCTCGGCACCATCAGCATGACCGCGGTCAAGCTGGCAGGCGCCTGAACGCCAGCGCCGCCGCAGCGCATCACCCCCACAAGGCTCGCTCGGGCACCTGCATCACGCCGTGCTCGAACACGATCGGCGAGTCACGATCCAGCCGCTGCAGCAGCGGGCCGTCAAGATCGACGTGACTGCAGGCCTGCGCAATCAAGAAGCCCGGCGCCATCGCCAGCGACGTGCCACACATGTTGCCCACCATCAGACCAAACCCATGGCGACGCGCCTCACCGGACATCGCCAGTGCCTCGGTGAACCCGCCACACTTGTCCAGCTTGATGTTCACGAACGCATAGCGGCCCGACAGCGTGGCGTAGGATGCGCGGTCGACGCAGGACTCGTCGGCAGCGAGCGGAATCGGCGATACGAGCCCGTCGAGCGAGGCATCCTCCTGTCGTGGCACGGGCTGCTCGACCAGCTCCACGCCCAGCTCAACCAGTGACGGCAGCAGACGCTCCAGCAACGCGCGCGACCATGCCTGATTGGCGTCGACCAGCAGCCGCGCCCGCGGATTCTCCTCGCGTACGATGCGGACGACATCGACGTGGCGATCTGCGTCGAGCTTGATCTTCAGCACCGGATAGCCAACCGAATCGCGCGCCTTGCGCCGCGTGTCTGCTTCATCCCCAAGACCAATCGTCAGTACCGTGGTGACCGGATGCGGTGCGGCAAGCCCTGCCGCCTTCCAGACGGGAACACCGCTCTGCTTGGCCCGCAGGTCCCACAGCGCACAGTCGAGGGCATTACGCGCGCCACCCGCCGGCAACAGGCGCGACAGCTCTGCCTGACCGAGCTGGTCATGCAACTGCGCCGCGACAGCGGCAACCTGCGCAACCATGCTCTCGGGCGTCTCGCCGTCATAATCGACACCCGCGGCTTCGCCCCGACCGCGGCGGCCCTGGGCGTCAGTGAGCGTCACCAGAATGACCGGGATGTTGGTAATGGCGTCGCGGGAAGTGGCAAATACCTCGCGCATCTCCCAGCGCTCGATCTCGGCCTGGCAATGGATCATGGCGCGAGCAGCTTCGCAGCCAACGGCGCGACGCCGCCGCGCAGCGGATCGCAGACCGGCAACGACAGCTCACGCTCGAGCTTTGTGCGGTACTCCTTCCAGGCCTCATCGGACAAGGCGGAGGAGTTGATGCTCAGTCCGACACAGCGAATCGCTCGGTTGGTCAGTCGCCCGACCAGCAGGTAGTAGTCGATGACTTCCTGCAGTGGCGGGATCGGGTAATCCGGGTATTCCTCGATCGTGAGCCGCTCCGGATCGTGGCAAAGCACGATCGCGTCCGGCTGCGAGCCGTGCAACAGCCCGAGCGTCACCGCAGCGTAAGCCGGGTGGTAGAGCGAGCCCTGGCCTTCGATGACGTCCCAGTGATCCGCGGCGTTGTCCGGCGAGAGCTCCTCACCGGCGCCGGCGATGAAATCGGAGATCGTCGCGTCCATCGGAATGCCACTGCCGGCAATCATAATGCCGGTCTGGCCGGTCGCTCGGAACGTCGCCGCCGCACCGGCCTCGTGGAGGGCGCGCGTGATAGCCAGTGCCGTGTACTTCTTGCCGAGCGCGCAATCGGTGCCGACCGTCAGCACGCGCATGCCAGTGCGTTTGCGACCGGAGGCGACGCCGTGGCTATTGCCGGGGTGACGGACGTTGACCAGCCGTCCGCCGCCGGTCGCTGCCGCCCGAACCAGCCGCGGGAAAGACTCAAGCCGGGTGTGCATGCCGCTGACCACGTCCATGCCCGCCAGCAGTGCCGCCTCGAGGTCATCCTGCCAGTGCTCGGGCAGCACGCCGCCGGTAGAGGCGACGCCTACGACAATGGAGCCGGCGCCCTGTGCCGCGGCCTGAGCAGGCGCGAGGCGCGGCAGCTCCAGCGTCACGGTACCGGCCGAATGCGACCACTCGCCAAGGACGTCACCGCGACACCAGTCGCGCAGACCGAAAGCCGTCTTGCAGTCCGACTTGAGCGCGGCGTCGCCCAGATATAAAAGGTACGGCTTACGCAGCACTAGCATCGGTCGGATCCCCTGACACCGGTTGATGAGGCACGCAAGACCAGTGGCCAGCCCGGCGTTGGAACCGCTCTTGCCGGCCCGCGCGCTGATGGTACACGCCCGCCCGTCACCACGGCAGCGCCAAGCGCTCTAACGCCGGCTTTGCGGGGCGCCGCACGCGTGCCAAGATGCGCCGCATCCAACGGCCGTCACCCGGCCGAACCGCACGCCCAGAGGCAGCACCATGACTACCCGCCGCCGTCCCGCACAGCCGACCATCGCGCCACAGCAGGCGCGCACCGCCCAGGCGCGACGCCGCCTCTACCCGGCGCTGCAGCCTTACCGCACCGGGATGCTGCCGGTGTCGGCGCTGCACACCCTGTACTTCGAGGAAAGCGGCAACCCCCGCGGTAAGCCGGTCGTGTTTCTGCACGGCGGCCCTGGCAGCGGAACGGATGCAAAGATGCGCCGCTTCTTCGACCCCAAGCGCTACCGGATCATCCTGTTCGACCAGCGCGGCTGCGGTCGCAGCACACCACACGCCAGCCTCGTCGACAACACGACCTGGCACCTCGTCGAGGACATGGAGACGCTGCGCACCCATCTGGGCATCAGCCAATGGCAAGTGTTTGGTGGCTCGTGGGGTTCGACGCTCGCGCTCGCCTATGCCCAGACCCACCCGAAGCGGGTCACTGAACTGGTGCTACGGGGCATCTTCATGCTGCGTCGCTGGGAGCTGGCGTGGTTCTATCAGGATCCCGGCGGTGCTGCCGCGTTGTTCCCCGACCTGTGGGAGCAGTACGTAGCGCCGATCCCAAAGGCGGAGCGCGACGACATGATTGGCGCCTACTACCGTCGCCTGACGAGCAAGAATCGCTCGACCCTGCTCAAGGCGGCCCGCACCTGGTCGGTGTGGGAGGGAGCCACCAGCATGATGCAAACCGACTCGAACTACGTCGCGCAGTTCGAGGATGCGGAGTTCGCTGCCGCGTTTGCCCGCATCGAATGCCACTACTTCATCAATCGCGGCTTCATGCGAACCGACACTCAGCTGCTCGACGACGTCCGTCGCCTGCGCAAGATTCCTGCCGTCATCGTGCAGGGCCGCTACGACGTGATCTGTCCGATCCGTAGCGCCTGGGACCTGCACCGGGCATGGCCTGAGGCTGACCTGCGCATCGTCCCTGACGCCGGACATTCGGCCTTCGAAAAGGGCAACATCCACGAACTGGTGAGCGCGACCGACCGGTTCAGTCGCTGACGTCCGTTCACCTGCCACCCCCATCACCGCTTGCGCCCGAGAGTCCCCGATGAAGATCCTGCCGTTTGCCGTCGAACAATGGATGAATGCGTACGAGACGCGCTGCCGCTACAACCTGGCGGAGACCTGCGTCGAATCGCTGACCCTGGATCAACTGCTGAGCCTTGCCGGCAAACGCGAGTCGATCCTCGACGAACTGCTGCCGCTGAAGCTGACCTATGGAGCAATCGAAGGCAGCGATCGGCTGCGCGATGCAGTCGCGGCCCTGTACGCGACCCGCGCCCGGCATGACGTGATGATCGCGCACGGCGCGATTGGCGCAAACTCGCTCGTCTACCAGGCACTGGTGGAGCCCGGCGATCATCTCGTAGCGATCGTGCCCAACTACCAGCAGCACTACTCGATCCCGGAGAGCATCGGCGCGCGGGTAGACAAGCTGCGCTTGCGCGAAGAAGACCGGTTCATGCCGGACCTCGACGCACTGCGGCGCCTGGTGACCCCGCGCACCAAGCTGATCAGCCTGTCGAACCCGAACAATCCGACCGGATCGCTGCTGGAGCGCGCGCAACTGGAGCAGATCGCAGCGATCGCCGACGCGGTCGGCGCCTACGTACTGTGCGACGAAGTTTACCGGGGCACGACGCAGGTCGGGGACGAACTGACCCCCTCGATCGCCGACCTGTACGCGCGCGGCATCAGCACCGGCAGCATGTCCAAGGCGTTCTCGCTGGCGGGCCTGCGTCTGGGCTGGATCGTCGCGCCCAGCGAGGTGCTAAAAGCCGCAGAAATACATCGCGACTACAACACCATCAGCGTCGGCATGCTCGACGACTATCTGGCGGCGATCGCGCTTGAGCACAGCAACCAGATTCTGGCACGCAGCCGTTCCGTGGTTCGCACCAACCTTGCTGCCGTCGAGCGCTGGGTGAATACGGAGTCCGCGGTCAGCTACGTCCGGCCACGCGCCGGCACCACGGCGCTGCTGAAGTACGCAGCGCCGGTGAGTTCGCGCGACTTTTGTGTCCGTCTGCTGGACTCCACCGGCGTGCTGTTCACGCCCGGCCGCGCCCTGGACATGGAGGGATACGTAAGGCTGGGCTACGCGAACAACCTGCGTGCGATCGAGACGGGTCTGGAGCTCGTTTCGGGGTTCCTGCGCACGCTGGGGGCCGCCTGAGGCACGCCGGGCGGCAAGCCGTCCGGATTCGGCGACAGGCGTGCTACTGGCGAGGCCGGTCGTCGACCAGATACAGTCGAACTTTAATGGTCCCCGCCGATCAGACCTCCTGAGCCGGGCAGGCCGCGACTCGCAGCCCGCCAGTCTCCTTATCCGTTGCAGTCAGGTAGCACCCATGTCGCGAAGCAATTCCACTCTCGTCATTCCCCTGACCCTGGCAAGTGCGCTGCTGCTGGCGCCAGCGGCCTGGGCGGGACTGGGTGAGGGGGCAGCGACGATTCCGCGTGACCATGCGGCGCTACACGGCCGCGCGCTGCAGGTAACTCCAATGCAAGCCTACGACCGGCATGAACTGACCACGGCGTCAGGCACCACGGTCCATGAATTCGCCTCGCGCAGCGGTACTGTATTTGCCGTGTCCTTCAATGGACCGAGCCTGCCGGACCTGAAGGTCATGCTCGGTAGCCACTATGACGAGTATGTCGCGGCGGCGCGCACCCGCACCGGCAATCACCACGTATTCACGATCGACTCGCCGGGCCTGGTGATGCATATCGTCAAGATGCCACGCGGCATCAAGGGTCTGGCTCACGTGCCAGCCCTGCTACCCAGCGGCGTTGCCGCGCGCGACCTGCGCTGAGCTACAAGGACGCACTCATGACTCGGCCACACTTCCGCTGCTTTGCCTTGTTGCTCATGTCCGTGCTGCTGTCCGCCTGCGGCGGCGGGGGCGGGGGAGGGACCTCGACGCCTGCCGCACCGGTCGCAACGCTGAGTCCCTCATCACTGGACTTCGGCGTGCAGAGCCCCGGCGTGCCGTCGTCCGCCAGGGCCATCACACTGCGGAACTCCGGCAACGCATCGCTGGCGCTGTCGTCCCCGGCAATCACACTGTCCGGCACTAACGCGGCAGACTTCAGCCAGAGCAGCGGCTGCGGCAGCAACCTGGCCGCCGGCGCTTCCTGCACGATCGACGTCACTTTTACCGCCTCCTCCAATGGCGCCAAAACCGCGATGCTGAACGTCGCCTCAAGCGCCGCCGGCAGCCCGGCGACAGCCGCCCTTACCGGTGCCGGTGGCGACAACGCGGTGGCCTTGACCATCGACATGGGGCCGCTCCCCACGACCAATCCAACGGCGAACGAGATCTACACCAGCGTCGTCTTCTGCACGCCGGGCAGCGTCACGGACTGCCGCACTGTCGATCACATTCAAATCGACACTGGTTCGTTCGGGTTGCGCGTGTTCAAGTCAGCGCTCGAGGGCACCCTGCCGGTTGCGCCGGCTACCCCGGTTGTCGTGCCGACGCCGGTCAACGCGGCAAGCACCGCGAACGCGCTGTTTGAATGCGTTCAATACGCCGATGGCTACACCTGGGGCTCGGTCGTGCTGGTAGATGCCACGATCGGCACCCGCAAACTGTCCAACCTTGCCATCCAGCTGACCGGCGCCACGAACTACTTCGGCGCCGTGCCTGCCGGTTGCGCCAGCGCAAACCCCACCAACGAGAACAGCGTGACGCTCTTCGGCGCCAACGGCATTCTCGGCGTTGGTGGGTTCATCGAGGATTGCGGTTCAGGCTGCGCACCGACGAACCCCGCGACGAGCGCTCCCGAGGGTCACTACTATCAGTGCCCGGCAGGTGTTGCGTGCACCGCGACGCAAGTGACACTGGCCAGCCAGATACAGAACCCCGTTCACCTGCTCAGTCAGGACAACAATGGCATCCTGATAAAGCTGCCTGCGCTCGCAGCGCCGGGAGCGGTCACCCACGATGGCGTCATGCTCTTCGGCGTCAATACGCAAGCCAACAACAGCCTCGGTAGCGCGGCGTGGTACCAGCTTGACCCGGGGTACGGCACCTTGACGACCGTTTTTGGCGGCACGACGCTGACCTCCAGCATCGTCGACTCGGGCTCCAACGCTTACTTCTTCGACAGCAGCCTCACGGTCTGCAGCGCAAGTTCATTCGCGCCCGGATTTTATTGCCCGGCCGCCTCAACGGCGGAGACGGCGACGATCCGGGGCTTCAACAGCGCGTCGACCAGCGTGAGCTTCACGGTGGATAACGCCGACACCCTATTCCAAAACCACTCCACCTACGCCGCGTTCCCGAACCTCGCCGCCTCGAATGGCGGCCTGTCGTTCCTGTCCGGCACCTTTGACTGGGGACTGCCGTTCTATCTGGGCCGCCCGGTGTTCGTACTGTTCGAGAACAATGCGGGCCCAACGGGCAGCGGCGTGACGGGGCCTGCACTCGCGTTCTAGCGGCGCCGCTGCGCGTTCTTTGCGTATCTTCACCCAATACGAGTACACACCCCTAAAGACTTTGGGTAGTAATATGCAGCGCACTGCGCGTACCGGCGGATCGCCGCATTCGCCTTCAGAAACCAGCTGAGTACGCCTTAAATTGTTGATCGAAGCGTCTTGTCCCCTGTACCTCCGGCCTCGCGATGAAGCGCGCCATAAGACCAGAACAGCAATAAGACCCATTCGCATCCATACCGGGGCCTGCGGCCAAGCTGGGAATTCATGACCAAGAAGTGGTTGCGCCTGCTGGCGGCGATCGCCTGGCTGGCAGTTGCCGTGAGCGCCCATGGCGCAACGGCAGAGGATCCGCTGGACCTGGCACACCTGCACGGCAAGGTCGTCTACGTCGACTTCTGGGCCTCGTGGTGTGTCCCGTGCCGCCAGTCCTTTCCGTGGATGGCCAGCCTGCAGAAGCAGTTCGCCGCTGACGGGCTGGTTGTGCTCGCGGTCAACGTCGACCACGAACGGCGCGATGCCGACCGTTTTCTGAGCGAGTTCGCGCCAGACTTCCGCATCGTCTATGACACGGGCGGCGTCCTCGCCGAGCGCTATCACCTCAAAGGAATGCCCACCAGCTTCCTGATCGATCGCGACGGCAAGGTCCAGTCCGAACATGTCGGATTCAGGCCCGCCGATCGCGATGCGCTCACCGAGCGGATTCATACGCTCCTGCAGACGCACTGAACCGACTATTCAATTTGGAGATCCCAGCATGTTGAACGCCAGAACGGCGCTAATGTTATTTCTTGTGGCGTCGCTGGCAACGCTGCAAGGCTGCAGCACCCTGGGCGTGAAGCCGTGGCAGCGTGATCTGCTCGCGCGCAAGGACATGGCGCTGGACGCCAATCCGCTCGATGCCGGCATCGACGACCACCTCTACTTCAGCAAGGAAGCAGCCAGTGGCGGCAAGGGCTTCGGCGGCGGTGGCTGCGGATGCAATTGAAAGCCCCGGCCAATGCCCTGCGCCTCGGCCTGATGGCAGCGACCTGTGCGCTGCTCTCCCCGCCGACAACCCACGCCGCCGATGCGCCTGAGGACGACGGCCCCTGGCAGGTCGACGCGGGCCTTTTGTACTACAAGGAGAACGAGGGCCGGGTCAGGACAATCGAGCCTGTGGTCAACGTGCGCCGCAATCTCGGTGATGACCATATCGTCGGCTTCAATTTCGCCTTCGACAGCCTGTCCGGCGGTTCGCCGAACGGCGCCATCGCCGCGAAGTCGAAGATACAGACGTTCGCCACGCCCTCAGGCAGCAGCCTGACGCCTGGCAGCGGGCCGCAGACCTACGTATCGCCGTCCGGTAACACCTATACGACGTTGGCCAAGGTCACGCTCTATACGATCCAGCCGGGAGCCCTGCCACTGGATCCGAACTTTCATGACCGGCGCATTTCGTTTGACGCCAACTGGTCACAGCCGGTCAGCACGAACATGAAGGGCACGGTCGGTGGCCACATCTCGGACGAGCTCGACTTCGACTCGCTCGCGGTAAACGGCGCCCTGAGCCGGGACTTCAACGCCAAGAACAGCACCGTGTCGTTTGGCATGAACGCGGAGTTGGACAAGATCAAGGCGATCGGCGGAACGCCGGTAGGCGGCTCTGACTACGCGCAGCTGCTGAAGACCGGCAGCAAGTCGAAGCACGTGATTGGCGGACTGCTGGGCCTCACGCAAGTGATATCGCGCGAGTGGGTTGCGCAGTTGAACTACTCCTACGACCGTTCGCAGGGGTATCTCACCGACCCGTACAAGATCCTCTCGATCGTTGACAGCACCGGCAACCTGATGGCCGTGTCGAGCTCGACCGCGGCGTCGCCGTACCGCTTCGAGAACAGGCCCGGAACGCGCACGCGCCAGAGCCTGTACGTCGGCAACAAGGTAGCCCTTGGCCTGCAGACGCTCGATGTCTCCTACCGGCGCGGCAAGGACGACTGGTCGGTGAAATCCGATACCGTCGATGCGCGCCTGCGTGTTCCTATCGCGAATGACTGGTATATCGAGCCACATGTTCGTTGGTATCGGCAGACGGCTGCGGAGTTCTACCACCTCTACCTGGACCAGGTGGATGCAGTGCCACAGTTCATGTCGGCGGACCCACGCCTGGCGGGATTCACGGCAACGACCATCGGCTTCAAGGTCGGCGTCGATCTGGGCGGCAACAACGAGCTGAGCCTGCGCGTCGAGCAGTACCAGCAGAAGGCCAGCGAACGGTTCAGCTCGCTGCTGAATCTGCAGGGGCTGGACTTGAACCCCTCGCTCAAGTCAGCCATCGTGCAGATCGGATGGAAGATGGAGTACTGAGGATGGGCGACGCCGGAGCGGCCTCCGGTGGGTCGGGTGTCACGCCGCAAGTCGTGCGGCGTGACGACCTGACCGTAGCCATCAGCTTTTCGGCGATGGCGAGCCCCTGCGAGGTCCTGCTGGAAACTCAGGACCTCTCGCTGGCGCACGAACTGGCTGGCCTTGCCGTTGACGAGGCACTGCGGATCGAGCGGAAGTTCAGTCGTTATCGCGACGACAGCGTCATCTCGACAATCAACGCAAGCCACGGCCAGCCGATAGCCGTCGATGCCGAAACCTCTTCGCTGCTCTCGTTCGCCGCCCACTGCCATGTCCTGTCGGAGGGTCGCTTCGACGTCACCTCCGGCGTGCTGCGGCGAGTCTGGCACTTTGATGGCTCGGATCGTCTGCCCAGCGCGGCTGCGGTCGCAGCCCTGCTACCGCTGATTGGCTTCGACAAGGTGGACTGGCAACCGCCCAAGATCTCGCTGCCGGCCGGCATGGAGATCGACTTCGGCGGTATTGGCAAGGAGTACGCGGTAGACCGGGTACTCGGCCTGATCGCGGCCCGCTTCGACGGCGCCGTACTGGTCAATTTCGGCGGCGACCTCGCTGCCCAGCGCGCACCGGCGAGCGGCGAGTGGCGGGTCGGCATCGAGCGGCCCGGCCAGCATCGCAGTGCGGCGCTGCTGCTGGGACTGTCACAGGGGGCGCTCGCCACCAGTGGCGATACGCACCGTTTCCTGCTGCGTGCCGGCATCCGCTACAGCCATATCCTGGACGTGCGTACCGGCTGGCCCGTGCCCGGCGCACCGGCATCGATTACCGTCGCGGCCGGCACCTGCGTCGAGGCCGGGATGCTGGCGACCTTTGCGATGCTGCGGGGCGCGGAGGCAGAGGCGTTTCTGGAGACTCAGGGCGCCCGGCACTGGGCCCTACGCCTGTAAGACCCGCAGCCCGGGAGCGACCGCGGGGCCCTGCAGGTCCTTACCGTGTTTCCCTACCGGACCTGCCCAGAGAGCCATCCTCGCCCTCTGCGCGGCAACCCCGCTTGTGTAGCTTTGTTCATTTCGACGAAAATCCCCCCATGCCCGGGTTCCGACCAACTCTGAAAGCACGTTCCACGATGCGGCTCGCCGGGCTGCTACTGCTGCTGCTCGCCCTGCGGGCGCTCGTGCCAACGGGCTTCATGGCCACGGTCGCGGAAACGGGCATCCAGATGGTGTTCTGCGAGCCTGGCGCGACCGGCTCGGCGCACCATGGCCACGCCCATCACCATGGACATGGCGGTAGCGCAGATCCCAGCTGCCCATTCGCGCAAAGCGCCGGCCCGGCGCCGCTGCCAGCGATCCCGATGCTTGCAGCCGAAGCGCCGGTCCAGGCGTTTATCGACCTCTTGCTGCACGCGCAGACGACCACTTCACCCGGACCTCCCCGGCAACAGACCCCCCGCGGCCCGCCCGACCTCGCCTGATCCGACCTCAGTGCCGTCCGGGCCCGTAACGCCATCGCGTCACGGGCGACTGGACGACCATCCCCATCGGCATCGTTCGAGGCAATCATGTTTACCCCATATCCGAGCCACCCATCGGCGGCTCAGCCTGCAATCCCTTTAGACAGGCGCTCGCGCGCCATGCCCCTCGCTGCGCTCGCGCTGGCGGCAGCGTTGCTGCCCGGCATCAGCCTGGGCTGCGCCTGCGGCTGCGGCGTATTCGACGTCGGCACCGGCGCGATGTTTCCTGACGGTAGCGGCGGGCGCGTTTACGCCGAATTCGACCTCATGGACCAGAACCGGAACTGGAGCGGCACGTCCTCGGCTCCGGCCCAGAACAACGAGGACATCGGCATCCGTACGGCCTTCTATACCGTCGGAGCGCAGTACATGTTCAACCGCGCCTGGGGCGTCTCGGTGGACGTGCCGTACTGGAGCCGTAAGTTCACGACCACCGACGCTGAGACGGGCAACCCAGTCACCTTCGACCACGGCGCCCTGGGGGACGTCCGGCTGCGCGTTAATTACGCTGGTTTCTCGCACGACATGTCCACGGGCGTCTCTTTCGGCGTGAAGCTGCCTAGCGGCGACTCCACCTACGTGGACTTCGATCCCGACACGCAGATTTCGAGCGGCAGCACGGACCTGCTGGTCGGCGCCTATCACCAGGGCAAGCTCGTCGAGGACGGTCGCTGGAATTACTACGTCCGCGCGATGTGGCAGCAGCCGGTCGCAAGCAAGTCGGTCTACCGCCCAGGCAACGAGGTTCTGGCTGTTGCCGGCGTCTATTACCACGGCTGGGCGTCGGATTCCGGCGTGCGCGTGGTGCCGATCGTGCAGCTGACTGCGGCGGTCCGTGGCCACGACGGGGGGACCATGGGTCACCCGGAGGATACGGGATACACGCGCCTAATCGCGTCGCCCGGCATAGAGCTGAGCGTCGATCGCATCCGTTTCTACGCGGAAGCCGGCTTTGCGTTCCAAAACAACATGAGCGGCAACCAGCTGGTCGCGCGCCAGTTGTACAAACTCAGCGTCAGCTACTCCTTCTGAGGCCGGCCATGGACGCCTACATCATGCGTACCGCCACGATCCGTCTGGTCGCCGGGCTCGTGGTAGGCGTCACGCTACTGGCACCGTGGGCGGCCCAAGCGGGGCCGCCCCTGGACCGACCCGCACCCGCGCTGGTGGTGAACACCCTCGATGGGTCGAGCTTCGATCTGGCGGCGCACAAGAAGCAGGTGGTCCTGGTGAATTTCTGGGCTAGCTGGTGCCCGCCGTGCCGCGACGAGATGCCGCTGCTCAACGGCTATCTGGCCAAGCACCATGCAGAAGGGCTGGAACTGATCGGCCTGAGCGTCGATGGTCGCGGTGACCGTCGCGACGTCGAGCAGGCGATGAGGCCGTTCAGCTATCCCGCCGCGCTGACGGCGGGCGCCAAGGCAAATGCGTTCGGCGCGCCACAGGCCCTGCCTATGACCTATGTCATCGATCGGGCAGGGGTGCTACGCGCCGCGCTGGTCCCTGGCAAAGGGGCGCTGACCGAGCAGATGCTGGATGCCGTGGTTCTGCCGCTGCTCGCCGAGCAAGCGACGCCCAAGACGGACTAGTCGCGGCCCCAACGACCGCCAGCGCTCTCGCCACCGTTCCACTCGGAGGTCGCGAGGCTGCCAGCAGTCTTCCAGCGGGCAAGCCACGCCGGAACGGCCTTGCCAAGCGCGATCGCCTGGCGAATTTCCATCATCAGGGGTCCGGGCCGGAGCTCGAACATTTGCACGACTTCCGCCGGGACGGGATGGCCAAAGGCCTGCTTGTATTCGGCGGTGGCGGCAGTGAGAGAATCTGAGACCGTCAAGACGTTGCTCCGAAATGGGGAATGACGTCAGAGCTCCGCGGCCGGGAGTGTGCGCCTGCCACCTTTCTACGCTGATTCAGTCTGGTGTGCCGGTGTTTCGCGCTAACCACCGTCGGGTCAGTCGGCGGCAGCGACCGGGGGACCGCGCCTTCCTACTGTCGAATGTGCAAACCAGATCAGCCCGATCAGCCCCAGCGACAGCCAGCCGGAGAGCCAAAAAAAGTCGATCGCGGATTTTGCGTATGCCTGAATCGACACGCCGTGCTCCAGCGCCCCCATCGCCTGCATCGGGCTAAGGCCCAGCGCCTCCATGCCGCGATGCGCCTCGCGGAACGCGGTGTCGAAGAACGTCGACTTCTCCACCAGACGCGTCTGGTGGAACGCCGCGTGTCGGTCCCAGAACGTCGTCACGATCGAGGCGGCAAAACTGCCAGCGCTGATGCGCAGGAAATTCGACATCCCGGAGGCCGCCGGGACACGCTCTGGCGGAATCTTGTTGAGCGTCATCGTCAGCCCCGCGATGAAGAAGGTCGCCATCGCGATACCCTGGATCGCAAGCGGCACCATGAAGTCGCCTACCGTGGCATCGGTCGTCAGTCGTGCGCGCATCAGGAACGAGGCTGCGAACGCGAGCATGGCCACGGTCGCGAACAGGCGTGCGTCGACCCGGCCGAGCGCGCGACCCACGAATGGCACCAACAGGATCGCGATCACGCCGCTCGGCGTGGTTATAAGGCCCGCCCAGGTTGCCGTGTAGCCCAGCTGCGTCTGCAGCCAGAGCGGCAACAGCACGAGGTTGCCGAAGAACAAGGCGTAACCGATGCAAACCACGATGGTCCCGATCGTGAAGTCACGCGAGCGGAACAGGGTCAGGTCGACGATGGGGTGGCGCTCGGTCAATTCCCAGATCAGGAATGCGATAAATCCTATTGCCGCCACCAGCGCGAGTACGACGATTGCGGGCGAGGCGAACCAATCGGCGTCCTTGCCCAGGTCGAGCAGGATCTGCAACGAACCGACCCACACCACCAATAGCGAAATTCCAACCCGATCCACCGGCAGGCGACGCGTAGGCGTGTCGCGCTTGCCGAGGTAGCGCCAACAGACGATCGCGCTGAAGATGCCGACCGGCAGGTTAATAAGGAAGATCCACGGCCAGCTGTAATTATCAGAAATCCAGCCACCCAGAATCGGCCCAATCACAGGCGCTATCAGCGTCGTGACCGTCCATATACCCAGCGCCCGGGCGCGCCGCTCTGGCGGAAATATAGACAGCAGGATGGCCTGCGAGCCCGGGATCAGCGGCCCGGATACGACGCCCTGCAACACTCGGAATGCGATCAGCGATGGCAGGTTCCACGCCATGCCACACATAAACGACGCAACCGTGAACAGCACGACCGAGACGGTGAACGTCCGCACCAGCCCGAAGCGCTGCATCAACCAGCCTGTCAGCGGCACCGAGATGCCGTTCGCCACCGCGAACGAGGTGATCACCCAGGTACCCTGATCTGCACTGACGCCCAGGTTGCCGGACATCACCGGGATCGAGACGTTGGCGATCGTCGTGTCGAGCACCTGCATGAAGGTGCCCAGCGCCACGGCAAACGCCGTCAGCGCTCGCGCGCCGGCGCTGAGTCCGCCGAGCCCGAGCCCCGAGCCGCCGCTCACGGCGCGCCGTGCTTCCCGCGCGGCGCGGCGATCCGAGCCTGCGCTGCGACGATCTGCTGGATCCGCGCCTCGGTGGCGGGATCCTCGAGGGTCTGGATGCGCGCTGCGGCGCTGGAGCGCACGCCGGCGGCGGCCACCACCGGGCCGGAGCCGTCGGCAACGTCCACCTCGACCGTCGTCGACAGGCCTATGCGCAGCGGGTGCGCCTCCAGTTCCTTAGCATCCAGCGCGACCCGCACCGGCAGGCGCTGCACGATCTTGATCCAGTTGCCCGACGCGTTCTGCGCCGGCAACAGCGCAAAAGCGCTGCCACTGCCGGCCCCCAGACCCGCAACACGTCCATGGAAGGTCACCGCGGAGCCGTACACATCCGCCCGCACCCGCACCGGTTGGCCGATCCGTAACCGGCCAAGTTGTACTTCCTTGAAGTTGGCGTCGATCCAAACCTCGCGCAGTGAGACGATCGCAAGCAGCGGCGTACCGGGCGCGACCCGCTGGCCGATCTGCACGCTACGCTTTGCGATCACGCCGGCCGCCGGCGCCGTCAGAGTGGTGCGGCGCAGCGCAAGGCGCGCGCTGCGCACGGCCGCAGCGGCCTCCAGCACCCGTGGGTGCGTTGCAACGCTGGCATCGTGAAGTTGCGCATCGAGCGCGTCGAGCTGGGCGCTCGACGCCATCACCGCCGCGCCGAACTCGGCAACCGCATCGCTGGAGTGCGCCAGCTCCTCGCCAGACACCGCGCCATCGCCGCGCAACGGCTCGCGCCGCGCGAGGTCCCGCCGCGCACGCTGCAACGTTAGCTCGCGTGCCTGCAACTCAGCGCGCAGTACCGCGCGCTGAGCATAGAGGGCGGCGACCTCTCGTGCGGTGCGCGCGAGGGTGGCTTCCGCTGCGGCCACCGCCACCCGCGCATCGGCCGGATCGAGCTCGACGAGCACGACGCCGGCATCGACTCCCTGCGTATCGTCGGCGTGGACCGCCGTCACGGTGCCGGGTGCTTCGCTGGTGAGCGGCATGACGTCCCCCGCGACGTACGCGTCGTCGGTCGACTCGTAGTGGCGCAGCTCCGTGAACCAGTACAGTCCCCATGCCACAGCCAGGAGCGCGAGCACGGCGCCGAACACGCTAAAGGCGCGCTGTCGGGTAGTCCGGGACGTTTGGTTAGAGTCGGTCACTGGGCACCCTTGGCATCGGTCTTGGAAGGAGAAAGAGAATCCTGCGGACTGCCGCCCAGAGCGACGACCAACGCCACCTGCGCCTGGCGATCGGCGGCTTGCAGACCGAGCACGGACCGTCGGGCCGCCTGCACGCGCAGCTCGGCCTCTACCACCGCAATGTCGCTGGCAAGACCCGCGTCGCGCCGGCGCTCGGTGAGCCGCAGCGCCTCATCAACGCTCGCCAGACGGTTGCGGGCGTCGGCGAGCTGTCGCGACAAGGTATCGAGTGCGGTGAGCTGGTCTGCCGCCTCGCGAACCGCCACCAGTACCGTCGCGTTGTAGTCTGCGATCGCAAGGTCGACCGCGGCGTTGGCGCCACGCACCTCGGCCTTCAGCCGGCCGCTGTTGTAGATGGGCAGCCCCACGTTGAGACCGGCACCCAGGGTTCTAGCAGGAGCGGACAGCAACTCGCTGAGCCCAAACGCCGTCAGGCCGGCAAACGCCCGCAGGTTGAGATCGGGATAGCCGGCGCGGCGCGCCGCGTGTGCCAACGCACTGCGCGCACGGATCCGCGCTAGCGCGGCCCCCACATCACCGCGGCGCAGCAGCAAGTCGGCCGGCAGCACCTCCGGCAGCGCAAGACCGGCTTGCGCAAGCGGCGCAGGACGCGTGATCGAAGCGTAGAAGTCCGCACCGCGACCGGCGATAGCAGCAATGCGGTGAGCGGCAAGCTCCACCCGCAACTGGGCTTCGCGCGCCTCCAGACGTGCGTCGTCGAGGCCGGCACGCGCAGAGCGCTCCTCGATGCCTGTCTCGAGACCCGCTGTGACGCGCAGGCGCGCAAGGTCCGCAAGCCGTGTCCGCGCGACACTACCAGCCTGCGCCACGTCGAGCTGCGCATAGGCGCGATCCAGCTCGAGGTATTGGGAAACCATCGCCGATTCGATCGCCAGGCGCGCTCCGCGCAAGGAAAATGCACCCGCAAGAGCCTCTTGTTCGGCGGCGTTGATGCGGTCGTGTTGCCGGCCCCAGAAATCCATGTTCCAGGTCAGCGCGACATCGGCGGAGCCGTCCCAGTAGCTGCCGCCAGCCCAGGGCGGCGGGTAGAACGAGGTCGCACTGAGTCGCTCGCGCTGCTCAAGAACGTCACCACGAATACGCGGACCGAGTCCGCTGCCGGCGATATGCGCCGCGGACTGTGCGATCTCGAGCCGCGCGAGGGCCTCGGTAAGCGACGGATTGCCTGCAAGCGCCAGATCGACGAGCCGATCGAGTTGCGGATCGCCATACCCCTGCCACCAGTTGGCCGCCGGCGGCACCGAGGGTGCCGCGACAAGGCCAGTGGAATGCGCCTGCAGCAGTTCGGCGTGGGGTGGACGGGCAGGACCGACGGCACAACCGGCGAGGACGGCAGCGAACAGGCCGAGCGCGGCACCGACGCGCCTCATGAGCTCTCTCCCTCTAGAGACGGCAGGTGTTCGAGCCGCGCGATCATGCGCGTCAGCAACGAGGTCAGCGTGGCAACCTCGGCTGGCGTGAAGTCGGACAGCGCATGGTTGAGCCGGGCGACCACCAGTGGCAGGTGAGTCTCGATCATCTGGCGGCCGGCAACGGTAAGTAGCAGCTGCACGCTGCGCCGGTCCGCATCACTGCGCAGGCGCTGCAACAGCTCGCGCTGTTCAAGCTGGTCAACCATGCGGCTAAAGGCCCCCGAGTCGTGCCGAAGGTCGCGGCAGAGCTCGGCGGGGGTCAGCGCCGGATTGTCCCGCAGCAGAATTAGCGTAGCCCACTGCACGAACGTAATGCCGGCATCGGCGAACGAGGCTTCGAGCTGCTCGCGCAGCAAGGACGCACCGCGCCGCATCAAGTAGCCGACGCTGTTGTGAACGCTGTAGTCAGGGACGTCGTAATGCTTCATGTCTGCCCAGGCAGTTACTGCCTAGGCAGCATAAACACTGTGCATACGGCCGTCAATCAGCCAGCGACCCTGCCTGTGAGCCTTGCCGCTTATGATTCGGCCATGCAGCGGCAACCCCCTTCCCCACAAGACACCAGCAAGGCCGAGAGCTGCGAGCGGGATGCACGCCGCGCCCACTGGGAACAGGTCTACGCGAGCAAGGCCATCGCCGCCGTCAGCTGGTATCAGCCAAGCGCTGCGCAGTCGCTGGCCCTGATCCGCAGCGTTGCCCCGCCGCCTGCAGCGACGATCATTGATGTCGGCGGCGGCGCCTCGGTACTGGTGGATCAACTGCTCGATGCCGGCTATCGCACCCCGACCGTGCTGGATGTCGCGGCCGGTGCACTTGCTGCGGCGCAACTCCGACTTGGCGAGCGCGCCACGCAGGTGCACTGGCTGCAGAGCGACATTCTGGAGGCGCCACTGGAGCCAGCGGCCTACGACCTTTGGCACGATCGCGCCGCCTTCCATTTCCTGACCGACCCCGCGCAACGGGCACGCTATCGCTGCCAGCTCTTGCGATCGTTACGACCAGGCGGCCATCTGGTGCTCGCATGCTTCGCCACCGACGGGCCGTCGCGCTGTAGCGGCCTACCGGTAGTTCGCTATGACGCGGCCTCGCTCGCCACCGAACTGGGGGAAGGGTTCCTGCCCTTGCAGGAGGCCTCCGGCGACCATGTGACGCCCAGCGGCGCGATCCAGCGCTTCCTGTACATGGTGTTCCGCCACCAGCCGCGCTGAGCACAGCGACAGCTATCGCGCATTGCGCCTGAAAGCGTTAACCACCGCACATTTTCCGCGCACCGCCTGACCCGCCGGAAATCCACGATGCATACTCCCGCGACGAAAGCGCCTACCGACGCGCAGAGGCCAACGACATGACCAGTGCGGACGCAACCACGAGCATCGCTGCGAACCTGCGCCGGCAGCAGCGTTACAGGCTGCTGCGCCAACCAGACGCCACGCTGTACGTACGCACGGGCTGGTTGCGCGCCACGGCAATGGCGATCAAGGACGTCTCCAACGGCGGCGTCAGCGTCTATCTCGAACGTGAGTTAGCGATCGCCTCGCGCGTCTCGATCGAGTACGCCGCGCCGAACCTCACGCTCAACGTCAACGGGGTAGTGGCGTGGTGCCGCGCCCGCCAGGACACGGACATTGACACGACCCACCAAGGCGACGCCTACATCCTCGGCATCGAGCTTTTCAGCCCAATGATGCTGCTGTCGGCGTTCCGGGACGCCCTGCCTGTCCACGCCCTGGCGCAGACCGCCTTCTGACGCGGCGAACGCACTTCCCCCCGACTCCCGCGCCATGATCTAAGATCACCCGCCCGCGCACGCAAGTGCCGCGGAACGGACCTGTCGCCACGCGGGCTGGCCGTCCGAAGGTCATCCCCCTGGCGATGCGGGAGCGCGCGTTGGTTCGACCCCGACCCTCAAAAGATTCGTGGCTGCGGGCTGCGGCTATCGCGTTGAGCCTGGCGACGCCGGTGGCATTCTCCGCGCCGCCAACGGTGAAACCTCCCAAGGCAGCAGCACACCGCGCCGCGCCGCCGCCGGCCAGCCACGCTGCGCGGCAGCATGGACCCACACGCAAAACGCCTGGGCCGCACGCCCGCGCAGCGCAGGCACGCCGCGGGCCACCGCCACCGGCCTGGACCATCCGACCGCGCCACCACCAGACCGCCGTCAGCGCCGAAGGATACTCGGACGGCGATCCGACGCCGTGGAACGCACGCTGGGGCTGCGCCAGCACGGCAACACCCGCCGGCAATATTCTGACCGCCATAGGCGTCGCCGACACTGAGTTGCGCCGACTCTTCGCGCTGAGCGAGATCGACGCACAAGTCGACGACACAGGCTGTGTGCCGTACGCGGCGATCACCGGCGACTCCAACGAGATCCTCGCGCTTGCGCTCGTCGCCTCGGAAGGCGCAAGCGGCGCTCCTGGGTTAATCAGCTTTAGTCGCGAAGCGGTCGATGACCCATTCACCCTTCGGACCGCCGCGTGGCCACCGTCCAGCGTCGGCATTGGGGTCACGACCCTCGAGGTTGGCGAAGCCATCACGCGAAATAGCACCACTGCGGTACTGCCAGCGGACCTGTTGTTCGAAGTCGGCGCGCTGGCGCGCACCCTGCTACAGGAGATGGACCTCGCCAATCCAGACGCCGTTCGGGTTCGCGTCGTGTTCCAGGCGAGTCAGGAGCGCGACGGCAACCGTCTGCTGAGCCTGGAGCTGCTTGACCCAGTCACGTCCCGCCTGCTGAAACAGACCCTTTGGATCCCGCGCGAAGGAGTGCCCGGCGGCTACTTCACGCCAAATGGCGAATCACTGGAGCCACTGTTCTGGACCAACCCGGTTAACTTCCGTTATATCTCGCGCGGCGTGGGCACCGCCGCAACCCGCGCCCGGCGAGAGGCCGCCCGCGGCCCCTCGCCATCCCGTCGCGCGGCGCCAGTCCGCAAGCCCCGCCATACGATGCACATCGGCGTCGATTTCGTCGCACCGGCAGGCACGCCTGCGATTGCAGTGGCCGACGGCACGGTGCTGTTCATGGGCTATTTTGGCGGCTACGGCAACCTTGTCATCGTGCAGCACGGCGGCGGCTATACCAGCCACTACGGGCACCTGAGCGCGTACGCCGGAGGCATGGCTGTGGGCACGCTCATCCGGCGCGGCGCCACCCTCGGTTACGTAGGGGCGACCGGACTTGCAACCGGACCACACCTCCACTTCGAAATACGCCACGAAGGCTCGTACGTCGACCCGCTAGACCAATCCGCGCCCATGACGCTGTGGTCCCTGCGTCGCGTTGACTACGCGCCGTTGTTGCGCCAGTTGCTGACGACAGCGGCTCTGATCGACGCTGGACCTACCGGTGCAAGTGCCGCTGCACACGCATCATCGGCATCCGGCGCCACGGCAAGCCATCCGGAGATCACCAACCCATGATCACCCACACCGCCGACGTTCGCACCGACGACGCGTCCCCGAGCGACCGCTGGTACACGCTAGCGGTGCTCACCCTCGTCTACGCGCTGAACATCGCCGACCGGTTTTCGGTCTCTACGCTGCTGGAGCCCATTAGGTTGGACCTGCGGCTATCGGATTCCAGCGTCGCCTGGATCACAGGCACCGCCCTCGCGCTGTTTTACGTCACCGTTGGCATTCCGGTGGCGATCCTCGCGGACCGCGCCAACCGCCGCAACATCGTCGCCGCCTCGCTCGCCCTATGGTCCGCGATGACCGCGTTCTGCGGACTTGCGCAGAACCTCTTCCAGTTCGTGCTGGCGCGCTTCGGTGTGGGCATCGGTGAGGCCGGCGGCACACCGCCATCCACGTCAATCATTGCGGACAAGTTCGCGGCACGCGATCGGCCGATGGCAATGACCCTGTTCGCGCTCGGCGCACCCATTGGGGCGTGGCTGGGCTCCGAACTCGCCGGCGCCATTGCCGAGCGCTACCACTGGCGCACGGCCTTCCTCGTGCTGGGCGTACCGGGCATCGCGATTGCCGTGCTCGTCTATCTGACCGTACGCGAACCGCCGCGAGGCCGTTATGACGTTGCAGGCCCGGCAACGGCGCGCCTGTCGCTAAGCAAGGCGTTGCGGATGATGGTCAGCCAGCGCTCCGCGCTGCACCTGATTGCCGGCGGCGCAGTGGCCACGCTGTGGGGATGGGGCCTGCTGTGGTGGACACCGGCATTTCTGATGCGCTCGCACGGCATGTCGGTCGGCGAGGCGAGCGCCGTGCTAGGCCCGATGCATCTGGTCGCCGGCACGCTCGCTACAATCGCAACGGGCTTGCTGGTATCACCGAGAATGGCAGCCGATCCGCGCCGCATCGTCTGGCTACTGGGCGGGGTGATCGCGTTAATGACGATTCCATCGATTCTCATTTACTCGACCACATCCAAACCGCTCGCGATCGCAATGTTGTGGATAGTGGTGCCGGCGATTTATTTTTTCATTGGCCCAACGCTCGGCCTACTCGCCAACGTAGTTCCCGCCGCCATGCGGGCGCAGACAGTGGCCGTGCTGCTGTTCGCCGCCAACGTCGCCAACCTGATCATTGCCCCGCAGGGCATCGGCTTTCTCAGCGATCACCTGGCACCGCTGCTAGGCAGCAATGCCGAGTCGCTGCGGTGGGCCTTGGTAGCGCTAGCGCCAACCGGTTTCTGGGCGGCCTACCACTACCTGACAAGTGCCCGAACCATTCGCAAGGATCAGGCCGCAGTCAGCGGTCTGTAGCTGGAACTACCCTTCGCGCCTACGCGCGAACGAGCCGAGCCAGCATCTTGAGGCGCAGACGCTGCGGCAGCAGCCGTATTGCCTTGAGCACCAGCGTGAACCGCTTCGGGAAGTGGATCTCGAAGCGGCCACGCTCAATACCGCGAATAATCGCCTGCGCGGCCTGCTCCGGCGTGCGCAGAGCCGGCATCCGAAAGCAGTTTTTGGCCGTCAAGGGAGTCGCCACGAAGCCCGGATTAATCAGGTACACAGCGAGGCCGCGACGCGAAAGCTCGCAGTACAGCAGTTCTGCCAGATTGATCAGCGCAGCCTTGCTCGGGCCGTAAACGGCGGCGCCCGGCAAGCCCATGTACCCGGCGGCGCTGGCGACCAGCGCTATGCCTCCTTGGCGACGGGCGAGCATCGTAGGCAGCAGCACCTCGATACCATAGTAGGCACCGGCGAGGTTGACCTCGAGCGTCGAGGCTACCTGCGCGGCGCTGATGTCCGAGATGCACTGCGGCTGGTACTCGGCGGCACAGTAAATCATCAGGTCGACGGGGGCGTCTGCGGGATGCACTGTCGCGGCCGCGTCTCGCCATGCCGCGGGGTCACTGGCATCGAACGGGCAAACCATCGCAGCATGATGACCTGCCGCGACCGCCTTTAGCCCATCGCCACTGCGCGCCGAAAGCACCACTCGCGCGCCGCGCGCGAGCAGCGCCCGACTTAGCGCGGCGCCGATGCCACTCGACGCACCAACGACCCAAACCTTGCGTTGAGACCAGTCCCGAACGGGGGGATTCAGCGACAACACGGCCTGCCTCAGCGACGCCGGCGCATGAAGAGCGTGACGTCCCCGAAGTGGATGCCAAACTTGCTCATGCGGGCCCGATTCGCGAGTGTCTGCTCGTCGATAAGGTACATCCAGTCGTCAAATGAGACGTTATAGGTTCTGCCATCCACTGGCAGCTGCAACTGGTACTGCCAGTGCAATGCGTTGCCCGCCACTGAACCCTCCGCCGTGCCGACGACGTCGTCCGCCGTGCCACGCCAGCGACCGTCCGACTGGCGACGAAGGGTCCAAACGCGCCGCTGCCGGGTGCCATCGCTATACTCGAAGTGCTCGTCGAGGACGAGCGCACCGGCCTCCTCGCGGCCTTCCATCACCACGCGGAAACGCTTGATGACTTCGCCGTTAGGCTTCTGAAACATGCCCCAGGCATCGATCGTCCCGGAGAAGTACCGGACCAGATCGAGCGAAGGCTTCTCCGACGCGTAGCGGTCAACAACGGGAGCGGCGCAGGCGGCGAGTGCGACTGGCAGCAGCATCGTGAGCAACTTGATCGAAAATTTCATGCGCGCACCAGACAGGTTTGCATCACCGAAATGCGACTGGCGTCGAACGCCGCTTCGCAGTAACACAGATACAGGCGCCAGATGCGAATGAACGCCTCGTCGAACCCAAGTTCGCGCACTGAGCTCAGGTTCGCCTCGAACGCAACGCGCCAACGGCGCAGCGTCTCGGCGTAGTCAGGGCCGAAATCGACGCTCCCTGCGCTCGCCAGGTCCTGACGACGAGCCGCAGCGGCAAATCGCTCGGGACTGGCCAACATACCGCCGGGGAAGATGAACTGTTGGATGAAATCGCTGCCGGCGCGATAACGCAGGAAGTGGCGTTCCCGGATCGTGATCGTCTGCACCACGGCACGGCCGCCGGCCTTCAATCGATCACGAACCGTCGCAAAAAACGCTGGCCAATAGGCTTCGCCGACTGCCTCAAACATCTCGATTGAGACGACAGCGTCATACTCGCCGCGAATGTCCCGGTAATCACATAGCTCGAGCTCGACTCCTGCCAGCCCGCGCGTGCGCTCCTGCGCAAACTCAAGCTGGGCCGTTGAAATGGTCACACCGTGCACCGCGATGCCGCGGCTGCCTGCGTATTCCGCAAAACCACCCCAGCCACATCCGATCTCAAGCACCCGCATGCCGGGCTCAAGACGCAAGACATCGAGAATCTGCTGGTACTTTGCCTGCTGCGCGTCCTGCAACGTGGCCGAGTAATCGCCACCGAAGTAAGCGCTCGAGTAAGTGAACGTCGGATCCAGCCAGAGAGAGTAAAAGTCATTACCCAAGTCGTAGTGCGCGTGGATATTCCTACGGCTGCCGGCGCGACTGTTACGCCGCAGGTAATGGCGAAGCCAGTGCCACGCATTGGCGAGCGCACTGCCGAACACCGCCGGCTCCAGCACTGCTTCGTTCTGCAGTGCAACGCGTAGCACCGCCGTAAGGTCCGCCGTGTCCAACAGGCCGTCCCTGTAGGCTTCGGCAAAGCCGATGTCGCCACTGCGCAGAATTGCTCCGCACGCCTTCCAGTCGTTTATTCGCAGCGCGGCACGAGCGCCGTCAGCAATGCCACGGAAGCGCAACTCGTCGCCTTCAGGCGTAATGAGATCGAGCCGCCCGGCCTGCAAGCGTCCCAACAGCGAAAGCAGCAGACGCGCCGCGGCTGGGATATTCGAACGGGG
>SESH01040280.1_pt1 | contig 78913 bp, 73 predicted proteins | sample 3171561 | NCBI WGS metagenome assembly SESH01 (sample SAMN10866947, study PRJNA518727) | freshwater metagenome | biome: subpolar coniferous forest; feature: holomictic lake; material: water; isolation source: holomictic Lake 442 2011 16.5 m and 2014 13 m | place: Canada: near Kenora, Ontario
ATGGTATATGGCCGCCGCGCGCGGCCGCCCAACCCCGAGTTAGGCGTTTCTCTTGACCTAACTTACGTTGTAGTTATACTGTACGTATGACCAGTCTGACGTTTGAGTGGGACGAGCGAAAGAACCGCGCAAATCGAACCAAACACGGCGTTTCCTTTGAGGAAGCGCAGACGGCCTTCCTGGACGAAAACGCGCGCATCATTCCGGATCCTGAACACTCAGCCGAGGAAGATCGCTTCATCCTCCTTGGTCTCAGCATTCGCCTTCGCGTCCTTATCGTCTGCCACTGCTTTCGTGATCCCGACAACGCGATCCGCATATTCTCCGCACGGCCAGCCGATCCCTCGGAGCGCCGCGACTACGCTAGGTGGTTAAAGTGAAGAAGACATACGATTTTTCAAAGTCCACGCCCAACCCCTACGTTCGGAAGTCAAAGCGACAGATAACGATCCGCTTAGACGGCGATACAGTGGATTACTTTAAGGCTCTTGCCGAACAGAGTGGCATCCCTTACCAAAATCTGATCAATCTCTACCTTCGTGACTGCGCGTCGACGAAGAAGTCGCTCAAAATGGCGTGGGCGTCATAACGTCTAACAAAGCTTGGAACGGGCCGGTATGGATAAAGTGCCAAGTACTGTGGCCGTCGCGCGCCGCCGCCCAGCCCTGAGTTAGCGATTTCCGACACGCCATACCTAAGTATGGCAAAATCCCCATACCAGAGGTAGTATCCGTACCATGGCTGCTTCGTTTGAGTGGGATCCCGCCAAGGCTACGGCCAATCTCACGAAGCACGGCGTTTCCTTCTCAGAGGCGCAGCTCGCATTTTTCGACTCCCGACCCGTGATAGCCCGGGACCAGCGGCACAGCCGCACGGAGCCGCGCTTCTACTGCTTTGGGAAGGTAGGGGACGGAATCATGACCGTGCGCTTGACCTACCGAGGTGACTCGAATAATTGGCGCTGGCTATTGGCGACAAGGGAAGAAGATCTATGAAGCGCAAAATCAAATACACGAGTGAGCCCCTAGGTCGAGTCGAATTCGTAGCGGACTTCCTGCCGTCCCCAGATCAGCTCGTCCTGAACGACGACGGTGTCAAAGTAACGATCTCCCTGAGCAAGCGCAGCGTCGATTTCTTCAAAGCCCAGGCCGATCGTTCGAATACCTCGTATCAGCGAATGATTCGTCGTCTCCTCGACACCTATGCCGACCACTACACCGGGAAATCTCTAACAAAAGTTGGAGCGGGCCGAGATCGATAAAGTGCCCTGCTATATGGCCATCGCGCGCGGCCGCCCAGCCCTGAGTTAGACGCAGCGCAGATGTTGTGTCATTCACGCCTTCTCGACGTCATCCTCATGCCAGGCCTATCCGCGCCGATCTGTGCCCCGCGCCAACCGACCTCCCGCATTGCGATGCCGGCGGCAGTGGCGCGATGATCCTCGGGCTGCGCACCGTGATCTATCCGACTCCCGACCTTGCCGCTGGCAAGCGCTGGTACACCGAGGCACTCGGTGTCGCGCCGTACTTCGACGCGCCGTTCTACGTTGGCTTCGCGGTCGGCGGCTTTGAGCTCGGCCTGGTGCCGGACGGCATACCGGGCACGAGTGGGCCGCAGGCGCTGTGGGGCGTGGCCGGGATCGAGGTGGCATACGCGGCGCTGCTCGAACTCGGCGCGTCGCCCCTTGAGCCGATCACTGCAGTCGGAGAGGGCATCCGCGTCGCCGCTGTCACTGATCCGTTTGGCAATCGCCTCGGCCTGATCGAGAATCCCGGCTTCGACCCGTCCCGTGTCCGCTGAGCGCCAGCGCGCACCGACGGCGGCGTGCCGTGTACGCTGGCGAGGCGGCTACGCCGCGTCAAGCCGACCCTTCTGCCTGGAGTTCTAGCCGCCCCATGTCCAACCACTCGACAGACCGTGACCGCCGTGCAGACCTCGCCGCCGGTGTGCTGATGATCGCGATGCTCGGTGGCGCACTCGCGCTGATCTTCATGATCCTCGACGCCGTACAGGGCCACTGGTCCGGCTTGAAGCTGGCAGCGCTGCTGCTCGCTGCGGTCGTGGCCGTGGCGGGAGGTATCCTCGCTCGCAGCCGCATCGACGCGCTGCGCGCCGCGTTGAATGGCCTGCTGGTGGCGGCCATCTACCTGACGGTGTATTTCCTCGACGCCCTGCTTGAGAGTCCTGCCAGCCGCCATACGGACACCGTGCTGTGGGCTGCCGGTAGCGGCGCGGCGCTGTTGCTGGTGGTCGCCCTCATCTCGCGCCTGCCGCCGCCGGCTTCCGCCGACGACCCTCCCTGACGCGGCCACGGGCAGCGCGTGATGTTGCAGATGCGACCGGGCTGTGAATGCTGCGACCGCGATCTGCCAGCGGATTCTGAACTCGCGCGGATCTGCTCGTTCGAGTGCACGTTTTGTGCGCCGTGCGCTGATGGCGTCCTCGCCGGCCGCTGCCCGAACTGTGGCGGCCAACTCGTCCGTCGGCCACTTCGCTCGGCTGTGCAGCTGGAGCGCCATCCCGCGTCGACGACCCGGGTATTCAAGCCGCCACCGATCGGCTGATCGCAATCGAACGGGCGCTCGGTCCATGGCCGGGGGTGCGCTAGGATTTGCCGCTGCGACAGCTTTGCACGCCGCTGCATCAGGGACGAAGCATGTTTTGGGAACTTAACGAAATTGCCCTTCTGCTGGGGCTGCTGGCTGGCTACCTGCTCGTACTTGAGCTGTCGTTCCGCCTCGGTCGTGCGCGCGCCGCGCGCGGCGATGCCGGGGCGCGCGAGCACATAGGCTCGCTGCAGGGCTCGATGCTCGGGCTGCTGGCGCTGTTGCTGGGTTTCACCTTCGCGATGGCAGTCTCGCGCTTCGACACGCGTAAGGCGCTGGTGCTCGAGGAAGCCAACGCGATCGGCACCACGCTGCTGCGGGCATCATTGCTGCCCGAGCCCGCCCAACAGGAGGTGCCGCTGCAGTTAGCGGCCTACGTCGATGCGCGCCTGGCGTTCTATGCGGCGGGTGTGGACCCGGCCCGGCTCGCGGCGGCCAACGCGTCGGCCGCGCGCCTCGAGCGGCAGTTGTGGAGCTTGGGGTCCGCAGCCGCGCAGGCCGACGTGCGCTCGGTGCCGGTGGGTCTGTTCATCCAGTCGCTGAACGAGGTGATCGACGTGCGCGAAAAGTGCCGCGTGGCCCTCGACAACCACGTGCCGGAGGCGGTCATCCACCTGCTGCTCGTTTCGTCCTGCGTTGCGCTCGCGCTGGTCGCCTACGGCTGCGGCCTGAGCCGTCGGCGCCGCTTCGTGTCAAATGCGACGTTTGCACTGCTGCTGGCACTGGTATTGACGACGATCCTGGACATCGACCGGCCACGGCGTGGGCTGATTCAGGTCAGCCAGGACAGCCTCGTCCGGCTCAAAGCGTCGCTGCCACCGCTGCCGTAACCGGCCGATGTAGCGTGTGCGCGGGATACCGTGTCGCGCGGCGAGCTCTGCGCTGCAGGTCGCGCCGCAGTACTATGTAACACCGCAACCGCGGTGTCCGCGTCGTGGCAGCGGCCTGCGCTTTGGGATCGGGGAGAACGAGCTTGGTACTGACGGAAACCTGGCTGAAGGGATCGATCGCGCTGTGGCTCGGAGTCGCAGCGACGTTCGCCGGCGTCTGTGCCGCCAGCGCGAACCTGCGCGCGCCGGTGCCCTGGCTGACCGCTGTTGAGGCGTTCACGATGCCGCTTGCGACGCTGGCGAGCAGCGCCGGGACGTTCGACAGCAGCGGCGTGTACTGGCTGCTGGTCTTGTCAGGGTTCCTGCTGTGGTCCGCGATCGGCTACGCCGCCGGCACGCAGCTCCTCAGGCATGTCGCTCACGGCTGATGCGGCACCTGCCGGCCGCGAGCCGCTGATCGGCAGGCCAGCCGGCGGGTCGGGGCGCTGGGCCGCAGGCGGAGCTGGCGTTGAGGTCTACCCGCCTTGGGAACAGGGCCACGCTCAGGCATGATCCGCCGACAGGCAACCCCCCGGGACCCGATGCTCATCATCCGCAACGCCGACGTGTACGCGCCTCACCCACTGGGCACGCAGGACCTGCTGCTCGGCGGCGGCCGGGTGCTGTGGATGGGCGCGCCCGGCGCGTTGCCCGCACTGCCCGCCGTTCTGCAGGCGGGCAGCGAGGAGCTCGACCTTGCGGGCGCCCGGCTGATCCCCGGCCTGATCGACTGCCACGTGCATGTCACCGGCGGCGGCGGCGAGGCGGGTTTTCGCTCACGCGTTCCTCCGGTAGGCCTGAGCCGGTTCACAACCGCCGGCGTCACGACCGTCGTCGGCGTGCTGGGCACGGACGACGTCACGCGCACCCCGGGCGAGCTGCTGGCGACCGTGCAGGCGCTGCGCGAGGAGGGCTTGAACGCCTGGGCGTGGACAGGCGGCTACCACCTGCCGCCGGCGACGCTGACCGGCAGCGTCCGCGGTGACCTGGTCCATCTTGAGCCGTTTGTCGGCATCGGTGAGCTCGCCATCAGCGACCACCGCTCCAGCCAGCCGACGCTCGACGAACTGCTGCGGCTCGCCGCCGACGCCCACGTTGCCGGGCTGATGACGGGCAAGGCCGGCGTGTTGCACCTGCATCTGGGCGACGGTCTGCGCGGACTGGAGCTGGTCCGCCGGGCGCTCGATAGCAGTGAGTTGCCGCCGCGGGTGTTTCACCCCACCCACGTCAATCGCCGTCGCGCGCTGTTCGACGAGGCGCTGGATCTGGCCCGCGCCGGCTGCACGATCGACCTGACGGCGTTCCCGGTCGAGGAGGGCGAGGACGCCTACACGGCGGCCGACGCGCTGGCTCGCTACCTCGCCGCGCAGGTGCCTGCCGAGCGGATTACCGTGAGTTCCGACGCCGGTGGCTGCCTGCCTTGCTTCGATGGCGATGGGCGGGTGTGCCGGATGGATGTCGGCCAGGCCGGTGCGCTGCTGGCGACAATCGCCGAGCTGACCGGCCGAGGACTGGAGCTCGGCCGCGTGTTGCCTGCGTTCACCTCAAATCCCGCGAGGTTGCTGCGTCTGGCGCGTAAGGGCTCGATCGGCGCAGGTCAGGATGCGGACCTGGTCGCGCTGGACGCGACAGGAGCGGCGCGGACGGTCATCATCGGCGGCAACGTGCACGTTCGTGACGGCGTGGCCCTGCGCCGCGGCCTGTTCGAGCACTGATCGGAGCAGGAGTCGACGCCGATGCCCAGCAAGGTACCCGATGGCCAGCAACGCGGCTGGATCGTTCCGATCGGCGGCGCCGAGAACAAGGAAAACGACCGCCATATCCTCGAGCGGTTCGTGCGCGTGTCCGGCGGCGAGGCGGCGGACATAGTCGTGATCCCGACGGCGAGCCGCCTGCACGAAACCGGTCCGCGCTATGAGCGCCTGTTCCGTGAGCTCGGCGCCGCCAACGTCAGCGTGATGGACTTCGATACCCGCCGTGACTGCCACGAGCCGGGTCGCCTGGAGCGGCTCACACAGGCCAGCGGCATCTTCTTCACCGGCGGCAACCAGCTCCGGCTGTCGACGCTGCTCGGCGGTACGCCGGTCGCGAAGCTGGTGCGGGTCCGCAACGCCCACGGCGTCACGGTGGGTGGCACCAGTGCCGGTGCCAGTATCCTCAGCGAGCACATGATCGCGTTCGGCGACGAGGGCTCCTCGGTGATCTCCGGCAGCGTGCGGCTCGCGCCGGGGCTGGGACTTACCAATCGCTTCATCATTGATCAGCACTTCCGTCAGCGCGACCGCCTCGGGCGGCTGATGACGGCGCTTGCCTACAACCCGTTTGCAGTCGGCATTGGCCTTGATGAGGACACCGCGGCGTTCATCGGCCCCGACGAGACGGTCGAGGTCGAGGGCAGTGGCGGGGTGACGATCGTCGACGGCGCCGACCTGAGCTTTACGTCGATGGACTCGGTCAACGAGGGTCAGCCGGTCTGCATGCTGGGCATGCGCCTGCATGTGCTGGTCGCTGGCGCGACGTTCAACCTGCACACGCGGCTCGCCGATGGCAGCCGCCTGATGCGCCCGAAGGAGTGACTTGCCGCTTGTCTGCGGACGGACGGGCCACGAAGCCGTATAAGTAGAGGGATCCGCACGCGACGACGCGCGCGCTCCCAGCAACGCTACCGCAACAAGGGATTGAAGCTGACGCCATGCGCATCCTCGACCGCTCCGTTTACGTAGGCCCCTCCCTCCACGCTCACTTTCCGGTCATCCGGCTCGAGCTAGACCTCGGCGCGCTCGAGGCCTGGCCCACCGGCCGGCTCGGCGGCGAGTTCGTCGACCGCCTGGCGGCCGCGCTGCCTGGACTGGCAGAACACGGCTGCTCGTATCGCGTGCCCGGCGGCTTTCTGCGCCGCATGCGCGAGGACGAGGGCACCTGGCTCGGCCACGTGCTCGAACACGTCGCGATCGAGCTGCAGAACATTGCCGGCGAAGAAGTCACTTTCGGCAAGACCCGCAGCGCCGGGGCGGCGGGCGTCTACACGGTCGTCTACGAGTACGCGCAGCGCGATGAGGGCATCGCGGCCGGCGAACTGGGACTGCGCCTGCTGTGCTCGTTGTTGCCGGACGCGCTGCGCCCCGAGGACAGCGTGCCGGAGGGCTGGTGCTGGCCCGAGGCGCGGGATGAGTTCATTCGCTTCGCGCAGCGCCGGGCGCTGGGCCCTTCGACCGCCTCGCTGGTCAAGGCGGCCGAGCAGCGTGACATTCCCTGGCTGCGACTCAACGAACAGTCGCTGGTGCAGCTCGGCCATGGCAAGTACCAGCAGCGCATCCAGGCGACCGTGACCGGTCGCACCTCCCACATCGCGGTGGAACTGGCGAGCGACAAGGAAGAGACCAACAAGATCCTCGCGACGCTCGGCCTGCCGGTGCCGAAGCAGGAGCTGGTGAGCAGTGACGCCCAGGCGGTACGCGCCGCGCACCGTATCGGCTTCCCGGTAGTGACCAAGCCCTACAACGGTAACCATGGCCGCGGCATCTCGATCCGGCTGACCACCGACGACGAAGTCAGCGCCGGCTACGCCGTCGCGCGTGAGCATTCCCGCTCGGTGATCGTCGAGACGTTCCTCGAGGGCGATGATCATCGTTTGCTGGTGGTCAACGGCGAGCTGGTCGCCGCGACCCGCCGTACGCCCGGTCATGTCGTCGGCGATGGCACCTCGACCGTCGCGCAGCTGATCCAGGTCGTCAACCAGGACCCGCGCCGCGGCATCGGTCACGAGAAGGTGCTGACGCGCCTGGAGCTCGACGCACAGGCCGTGAAGATGCTCGAGCAGGTGGCCATGACCGCTGAGTCCGTGCCGGCGCATGGCGAGACGGTCTACCTCCGCTCGACCGCGAACCTGTCCACCGGCGGCACGGCCACCGATGTCACCGATGTGATCCACCCCGACAACCGCGAAATGGCCGAGCGGGCAGTGCGCGCGATTGGGCTGGATGTCGGCGGTGTGGACTTTCTGTCGAAGAACATCACCGAGAGCTATCGCACGATCGGCGGCGGCATCTGCGAGGTGAATGCCGCGCCGGGATTTCGCATGCATGTCGCGCCCAGCGAAGGCACGCCGCGCGACGCGGCGGGCCCGGTGATTGACATGCTGTTCCCGCCGGGCGCGCCGTCCCGCGTGCCGATCGCGGCGATCACCGGCACCAACGGCAAGACCACGACCTCCCGCATGCTCGCGCACATCGTCAAGATGGGCGGCTATACGCCGGGATTCACGACCACGGATGGCGTCTACATCGACGGCCAGCGCACCGTGCAGGGCGACATGACCGGACCGGTGGCGGCGCGCATGGTGCTGGCCGACCCGCAGATCGACTTCGCCGTACTCGAGACTGCGCGTGGCGGCCTGTTGCGCGCCGGCATGGGCGTGCGCGAGGTCAACGTCGGCGCCGTGCTCAACGTGCAGTCCGACCACCTGGGGCTGAAGGGCATCGATACGCTCGAGCAGCTCGCCGAGGTCAAGCGCATCGTCGTGGAAATCGCGACCGACTGCGCGGTGCTCAACGCCGACGATCCGCTGGTGCTGCGCATGGCGGCGCACACCGAGGCGAAGAACATCTGCTATGTGACCGTAAATCCGCAGCACACGCTGGTGCGCGAGCACATCCGCGCCGGCGGCCGTGCCTGTGCGCTCGAGGCGGGCGTCAATGGCCAGATGATCGCGCTGTACGATCGCGGCGGCCACATCCCGCTGGTGTGGACGCATCTGATCCCGGCGACGCTCGAAGGTCGCGCGATGCACAACGTGCAGAACGCGATGTTCGCCGCGGCCATGGCGTTCTCGTTCGGCATCAAGCTCGACGCGATCCGCCAGGGCCTGCGCACATTCGACTCGACGTTCTTCCAGGCGCCGGGTCGCATGAACGTGTTCAACGAGCATCCGTTCAAGGTGCTGTTCGATTACGGCCACAACGCCCACGCAGTCGCGGCGATGGCGGATCTGGCGCAGCGGCTGGAGGTGACCGGTCGCCGTCTGGTCGTACTCGCAGGTCCGGGGGATCGTCGCGACGAGGATCTGGTCGCGATCGCCAATGCAGTGGCGGGGCGTTTCGACCACTACATCTGCCGCCGCGACGACAGCCTGCGCGATCGTGCGCCGGACGAGGTGCCGAGAATTCAGGCGAAGGCACTGCGTGCCGCGGGGGTGCCGGACGCGGCGATCTCGATCATTCCCGATGAGCAGGAGGCGATTGCGGCCGCGCTGGAGATGGGCCAGCCGGGCGACCTGCTGCTGGTGTTTGCCGATTCACTGGTGCGTTCGTGGAAGCAGATCACGAAGTTCCGGCCCGCCGGCGCAGCGCCGGCCGCGCCGACCGTCGGATCTTCTGCGGCGGCGCCCGCCGCCACCTATGCGTCGGAGCCGACCCCGGGTGCAGGCGACGGCCGGCCGGACACCTTCAGCCTCGAAGGCCTGATCCGCGATGAGCGCGGCGTACGGCTTGCGCCGGAGGTCGACGACTGAACGCGCCGTTGCTGCTGCCGTTCGACGATTCGCGCCGCCTGACCGGACCGAACCTTTACTTCGGCGCCACCGGCGCCGTGCTTGAGGTCGTCGGCATCGTCCCCGACGAGGCGCTGCTCGCCGGCTGGCGCCGCCGCGCCGAGCGTGCGCTCGGCTGGCTTGGCTGGTCCGAGCGCGAACTGGTGGCGCGTCGCCACGCAAGTGGCGTGTCGCTCGCCGTGCGTGCTCCGTGCGACCAGTTGTTTACGGCAACGGAGCTGAACGAGTGGGCGCTGTGCGCGACGCTGGCTGAGTTGGAGCCGGCGCGTACCGAAGAGCTCATGACGGCGCTGCTCGCCGCGGCGCTAAAGAACGCGGACGATCCGGCCAGCGTGATCCCGCCGCTGCTGGAGGAGGCGGGCGCACGCGCGCGCCTGCAGACACTCGCCGCGCGCGAGGCACAGCCTGCGCTGCAACGGCTGCTGGCGGCAGCGCACGGCCTGCAGGTCGTACTCGACGAGACGACACTCACGCTAGGCTCCGGCACTGGCGCGCACAATTTTTTATTGTCGGCGCTGCCCACAGCGGACGAGGTGCCCTGGGCTGAGGTGCATGGGGTGCCGACGGCCGTGGTGACCGGCTCCAATGGCAAGACGACCACGGTGCGACTGCTGGCCGCCTGTGCCACCGCGGCGGGCCGCCTTGCCGGCTACAACTGTACGGATGGTGTTTTCCTCGGCGGGGAGCGGGTCGAGAGCGGTGATTACTCCGGTCCCGCGGGGGCACGTCGCGTGCTGCGCGACGCACGCGTCCAAACCGCCGTGCTGGAGACGGCGCGGGGCGGGCTGCTGCGGCGGGGGCTTGCGCTGCTGACGGCGGATGTTGCGATCGTGACCAACGTCAGCGCCGATCATTTTGGCGAGTACGGCATCCATGACCTCGACGCACTGGCCGAGGTGAAGCTCAGTGTCGCGCGACTGCTCAGCGCCGCCAGCGGGCTGCTGGTGCTCAATGCCGACGACGCGGTGCTGTGCGCGTGCGCCGCGTCGCAGCCGGCGGATCTGCGCCGCGGCTGGTTCGCGCAGGACGCGGATCATCCGCAGCTCGTCGCGCAGCGTGCGACAGGCGGCGCCACCTGCGGCGTACGCGACGGCGTGCTGTGGCTTGCGCAGGCCGGCGCCGAGACGCCGCTAGGCGTGATCGCTAACATGCCACTCGCTGTCGGTGGCAGTGCCGCCTACAACGTCGCGAACCTGGCCGCTGCTGCGCTGGGCGCGGTGGCGTTGGGGATAGCGCCTGCGACCATCGCCGGGGTATTTGCGTGTTTCGGTGCGGCGCCCAGCGACAATCCTGGCCGGCTGATGCGCTTCGAGGTCGGTGGTGTGCAGGTGCTGGTCGACTACGCGCACAACCCGGCAGGCCTCTGCGGCCTGCTGACGGTGGCCGAGCACCTGCGCGGCGGGCAGGGTCGGCTGGGGCTGATCCTCGGCCATGCGGGCAACCGACTCGACGACGATATTCGGGCGTTGGCGCAGGTTGCCGCCGCGTTCAGGCCGGCGCTGGTCGTGCTCAAGGAGGATGAAGCGCATCTGCGCGGCCGGGCGCTGGGCGAGATTCCGCGCCTGCTGCGGGCAGAGCTGCTGCGGCTCGGCTTGCCGGATGCAGCGCTGCCGATGTGCAGCACCGAGCTCGAGGCGGCGCGCTGTGCGCTCGGCTGGGCGAAGCCGGGTGACGTGCTCGCCTTGCCGGTGCACTCGGTGCTGGCGCGCGAGGCCGTGCTTGCGATGCTGCCGCTTGAGGCCCGCGCGGCCGCCCGCCGTGCGGCCCGGCCGCCGCCTGCCCGTCGCTGACGCGGTTCAGCGCGCCGCGGCCACGCGGTCGTCGCGCACGACCACGCCGCCCTTCATGACGAAGTTCAGCGTGCGCAGCGCACGGATGTCGGTGAGCGGATTCGTAGCCAGCGCGATCAGGTCGGCATAGCGCCCCGGCGTGAGGCCGCCGAGGTCCTTCTCGGCGCCGAGCAGGCGCGCCGGGTTGACCGTCGCGGCGCGCAGCGCCTCCAGCGGGCTCATGCCCGCCTCGACGTACAGCTCGGTCTCGCGCACCGCGGCAACCGTGCCCTGGTTCGGCTCGAACGGAAACTGATCCGTGCCCATCGCGATGTTTACGCCCACGCGGATCGCGGTACGCAGCGCCTGCCAGTGGACCTCGCCGACCGACTTCGCGCGCTCCAGGTACCACGGCGGCGAGCCGATCTTGGCGAAAAACTCCAGCGCTCCGGCCTGGCTGACGACGATGGTCGGCACGTACCAGCCGCCGCGCTTCTTCATCTCGCGGAACACCGCTTCGTCGAGGTAGTAGCCGTGCTCGAAGCAGTCGACGCCCGCCTCCAGCGCCTGCATCGTCGCGATCGGCGAGCCGGTGTGGGCGTCTACCTTGACGCCGTGGCTGTGCGCGATCTCTACCGCCGCGCGCATCTCGGCGACGGTCATGTCGGCCGCGGCGATGTCGCCCTTGGTGTCGGCCAAGCCCTTGCTGATCATCAGCTTGATCCAGCTGGCACCCGCCATGATCTGGCGGCGGCTGAACTTGACCACTTCGTCCGGGCCGTCGACGCCATTGGCGAGGAACTCGGCGCCATGGCCACCGGTGGGGATCAGCGGCTCGCCGGCTGACCAGATGCGCGGGCCCTGCAACGTGCCGTGGTCGATCGCGGCCTTGACCGCGAACTCGACGTGCTTCTCTTCCCCGGTCAGTCGCACGCTGGTGGTGCCGGCATAGAGCGAGGCGCGGGCATTGTCGGCCATCCGCAGTGCCAGTGCGCCCTCCGACTCATGCGCGAGTTCCTCGCCCTGCGCGCCGGGCAGCACGAGGCCTAAGTGCACGTGCATGTCCATCAAGCCCGGCAGCAGCCAGCGGCCATCGGTGCGGATCACCCGTGCACCGGCCGGCAGCGCGATGCGATCCGCCGGACCCACCGCGATGATGCGCTCGCCCGCCACCAGCACGATGGCGTCGGCAATCGTGCGGCCGGTCTCCACGTCGACGACGGTGCCGCCAACCAGCGCGGTCACGGGCCCGGCTGCGGCTGGCGCCGGCATCGACCATGGCGCGAGCAGCGCGCCGAGCAGGAGTGCGATCGCTGTCTTCATTGTGTGCTCCGGCGTGAGCCGCGGTCAGCGCGCTCAGGTGTTCAGGTTGTACTTCATGATTCGGCCGTGCCGGCCGGTGCGATCTCGTTCCAGCTCGTAGACGTCGCCCCGCGGCCCCTGTGCGCGCGCGGTCAGCCGCGCGATCGAGGCGAGATCCTCAGTCGTCAAAACGACCTCACCCAGGCGCACGTGCGCGGGCAGATGCGCGGCGCTCGTGGCGCCAACGATAGCCGCCGCGACCTGCGGCCGGGCGAGTACGGCGAGGGTTGCGACGGTGGCGATGTCGCAGTGGTGGCTGCGCGCGATGCCCGCCAGTACGCCGAGCAATTCCTGCAACAGCGCCCACGGACCGAAGTCCTCGATGATCAGCCGGTACTTGGTCAGCGAGCGGTTGGCGAGCTCGCCCACCGGCTCGGCGGCACCGAGCCAGCGCTCGGACAGGAAGCCGCCAAGCACCGTGCCGTAGCACAGCAGCCCGATGCCGTGCTGCTGGCAGAACCCGACCATCGCCTGCGCGGGGCGGGCATCGAGCAGCGAGTACTGCAGCTGGTGCGTGAGCACCGGCACGCCGGCGGCGACGATCTCGGTGAGCCGCGGCAGGTCGAAGTTGGTGACACCGATGTGGGCGATCTTGCCCTTCGCGCGCAGCCGCTCAAGCTCGAGCGCGACCTCGACGTAGCGCGCCACGCTGTAGTCCCACCAGTGGAACTGCACCAGATCCAGTTGCTCGACGCGCAGCCGTGCGAGCGAGCGGTCGACGATGGTCTCGACATAGGCGCCGTCCGCGTCGACGAGGCGGTCCAGATCCGGCACGAACTTGGTGTGCACCCGAATCTGCCGGGCAAGCGCAGGGTACTCGCGCCGGAACGAGCCGATCAGCTCCTCGACGCCGGTGTAGATGTCGGCGCAGTCGAAGCTCGTGATGCCCGCCTCGACGAATGCGGCCATGTCGCGCCGCGCCTGCAGCGGCTCGACCGCGCCGTGGCCGCCGGCGAGATGCCAGCCGCCTTTGATCAGCCGCGAGACGTCATAGCCCGGCGCGAGCGTGTGGCGCGGGATCACCGCGCCGATCCGGCGGGTAGCGGCGCCGCGCTCGTGTCCGCGTGGCGGAACCAGCGCTTTGCGGTGCGCGTGATCCTAAAGCGCGTCGGGCAGTTCGGGTCAGGGCAGGCGACCTCCGCATCGGTCGACATCCAGTCGGCGGCGTCGGTCATGCGCTGCTTGGCGGGCAGCAGCGGCAGCAGTGCCGCCAGCGAGTACAGCGAGAACCCCTGGCCCGGCGGGAAGTGCAGCATCTCGCCGTGGACCTCGAAGTAGTCGCCGGCTGTCGCGCCGCAATAGATACGGGCACCCGCGGGGGCGATCACCTCGACGCGCAGGTCGTACAGCTCGAAGGAGCCGGGTTCGGTGGCAGGGTCTGCGGTCACGGCTGTCTCCGGCGAACGGGCCATCGGGGGATGGCCGGGCTGGCGAGGATGACATTTTTCGTCCGCGCCGAGTATCGCCCGGCCACGCCCAAGCCCGGCATAATCGCGCGGCGACCGGGTCCCCGGTACGGGAGGAGCGATGACGAAGCGTAGCGTGCGGCAGGTACTGCAGGGTCGACCGACCTCCGACGGTGGCGGCGTGCGGCTGACCCGTCTGATCAGTCCCGAGCAGGGCCTCGACCCGTTCCTGCTGCTGGACGAGTTCGACTCGGATGCCGCCGACGACTACCTCGCGGGCTTCCCCGCGCACCCGCACCGCGGCTTCGAGACGGTCACCTACATGCTCGACGGCCACATGCTGCACGAGGATCACCTCGGCAATCGCGGCGAGCTGAAGCCCGGCGGCGTGCAGTGGATGACCGCCGGCCGCGGCATCGTCCACTCCGAGATGCCGCAGCAGGTGGCCGGTCGCATGCGCGGCTTCCAGCTGTGGATCAACCTGCCGGCGGTCGACAAGATGAAGCCGGCGGCCTACCAGGACCTCGAGCCGGAGCTGATTCCGCGTGTTGCGGTCAGCGGCGGCGAGGTAGGCGTGGTCGCAGGCCAGTTTGTCGCGGCCGACGGTGGCATCGTGGCAGGTCCCATCAGCGGCGGCGCAACCCAGCCGCTGTACCTGGACGTCGCGCTCGCCGCGGGCGCGGCGCTGGAGGTGGCGACGCCGCCGGGTCACACCGTGCTTGCCTACGTGTTCGAGGGTGAGGTGACGATGGGTGGCCGTACGCTTACCAAGGGCACGCTGGCGCTGCTCAACGAGGGCGACACGCTGGTGCTGCTAGGCACCGAGTGCGCAACGCGCGTGCTGGTGATCGGCGGCCGGCCACTGGGCGAGCCGGTGGTCCACTACGGGCCTTTCGTGATGAACACTGCCGACGAGATCCGCCAGGCGGTGCGTGACTTCCAGAGCGGTCGGCTGACGGCCTGAGCTTGCCGGCGCGCGATGGGCGCGCCGCCGCCTGCCAGCAAACGCCGCTAGCGGTCAGCCGAGGATACGTTCCCGCGCGTATAGCGCGATGGCGATACGCGCGAGCAGCGCGCCGAGGGCGAGCGTACAGCTCGCCGACAGCGCCACCGCCGCGGTGCCGATGGGCTCTGCACGCAACAGCGACTGGATCAGCAGGTGCTGGCTCAGCGATGGCACCCACATCAGTCCCAGGCGAGGCTCGACCTGATAGATGGCGGCGAACATGATCGGCAGCGTCGGAATGAGCACGAGCCCCGCCAGCCAGCTTTGTGCTTCGCGATAGCTGCGCGTGAACGACGCCACCAGCGTCAGCAGCGACGCTCCCAGCAACACGAACGGCAGCATCAGCGCATAGATCGTGCACGCGACGCGCGGGCCGAGGTTCAGCGCCATGCCATAGGCATCCAGATGCACCAGCGGCAGGCTGAGTGCGAACGTCGCGATCGTCAGTCCCAGCGACAGTGCCATGTAGGCCGCGGTCGCCAGGATCTTGCCGCCCACCAGCGAGCGGCGCGTGATCGGCAGGCTCAGCAGGGGCTCCAGCGAGCCGCGCTCGCGCTCGCCGGCGGTCGCGTCGATCGCAACGTACAGTCCGCCCATCAGCGTCGCAAATACGATGAAGTAGCTGAGCATGCCCAGCAGCGTCGTGGCTCGCCCCATTGGCGTCGAGACATCGATCTGGTCGACCACGATCGGCTGCATGAGGCTCGGCGACAGCCCGCGCGCGGCCAGCCGCCAGCTGGCGACTTGCGCGGAGTACGCGCCCACCAGCGCTTCGGCGCGGGCGCGATCGGCGCCTACGCTGGTGTCGGAGGTGTCGGTGTAAAGCAGTACGCGGCTAGGCTCGCCCGTGCGCAGGCGCTCGCCGTAGCCGTCCGGGATCACGAGTGCGAGCCGAACCCGGTGGCTGCGAACGGCCTCGGCCGCGCCGGCAGTGTCGCCCGGCACTGCCTCGACATGGACGCGGTGATCGGTCAGGAACGCGACCAGGTTCGGCGCGTTTGCGCGCCCCGCCACGGCCAGCTGCAGCGGTCTGTCGTCATGCTCGCGGCCGCGTTCGATGCTCAGGTTCATCATCAGCGCGAACAGCAGTGGTGCGCCTAGCGGCCCCAGCACCAGTGCCGACAGCACCGTGCGCCGGTCGCGCAGGTTCTCGAGCACTTCCTTCTGGAACACCGTCCACAGCGCCCTCATGGCGAGGCCCCCTCCGTCAGCGCCGCGACGAACGCGTCCTCAAGCGTGCCGCTGGGCACGCCGCGCGCAAGAGCCGCCGGCGTGCCGCGCGCGACCACGCGGCCGCCGCTGATGATCGCGATCTCATCGCACAGCGCCGCGACCTCCTGCATCACGTGGCTGGTGAACATGATGCAGTGACCTGCATCCCGCAGCCGCAGGATCAACGCGCGCAGGTTGCGCGTGGCGAGCACGTCCAGCCCGTTGCTAGGTTCGTCGAGCACGAGATTCTGCGGTTCGTGAACTAGCGCCCGGGCGAGCGCGACCTTGATGCGCTCACCCTGCGAGAACCCCTTGGTGCGTCGCTCCAGCAGCGCTCCAAGCTCAAGCATGTCCGCCAGCGCATCGATGCGCCGCTCGAGCGCCACGCCGCCCATGCCCTGCAGCTGGCCGTAATAGCGGATGTTCTCGCGCGCAGTCAGATGTGGGTACAGCCCGGCGTTGTGTGGCAGCACCCCGAGGCGGGCCAGCGCGAGCCTGGGCTGGCTCGCCACGTCGATCCCGTCCACCAGGGCGCGGCCCGAATCGGGGCGCTGTACGCCGTACAACAGTCGCAGCGTGGTGCTCTTGCCGGCGCCGTTGGCGCCGAGCAGGCCGGTGACGCAGCCATCAGGCGCGATGAGGCTGATCCCGCGCACCGCCTCGATCGTGCCGAAACGCTTGGCCAGCGAGTCGAGCTCGATCATGGCGCCGGTCCCGACGGGTCGATCACGAACGGCGGAGGGCTGGTGTGCTCAAGGCAGCTGGTGTCGAGGCCGCGCGTCGTGCCGGACTCCAGGAACGTGGCGATGAGGCGGGCGGCGCAGCCGACGGCGAGCTGGCCATGCGCCTGTCCGCGCACGACGACGTGACGATGATCGACGAATGCCGCCGCGGCCCGCGCACCGAACTGCGGCGGTGTCACCGGATCGAGCTCGCCCGACAGCACCAGTGCCGGACTGTTCGCGTGCAGCGGCGCGTACAAGTCGGCATCGACGAGCCCGCGGGGCCAGCCGCTGCACAGTGCCGTGAGCTGCTCGAACGGGGCGACGCCGAGAAAACCCGCAGCTGCGCGTGCCCGATCTGCCGGCCCCACCTGCGGCAGATCCTCGCTGCAGGACACCGCGAGGTTCATGCCGTAAGCGAGCTGTGCGTCGAGGTGCGCGCCATACATCAGCAGCTGCGCGGCCAGTGGCGCGTAGTCGCCGTGTGCGGCGCGATCGATCAGGTACGGCAGCAGCACGGCGCCGGCACTGGAGTAGCTGACCAGCCGCATCGTGCCTGCAAGCGCGGTGGCGTCGAAGCGCAGCTCGCGCGCGCTGCCGCTGGCGGGATCGGCGAGGTGCAGCTGCTGCGGTCGCGCGGCAAGCTCCTGGCGCAGCGCCTCGAACGTCGTCGCCGGGTCGCCGAAGGCCCCGCTGCAGGCCGCGTCCGCGCGGCAGCGGGCGAAGCTAAGGCCGAGCGCGCGGGCGGCGTTGTCCGGGACCTGCGGCTCGGGGCTCGCGTCCGGCGGCAGTGCGCCGTCGAGCACGACTGCGCGCACGTGCGAGCCATAGTGGCGGACGTAATGCTCGACCACGCGCGTGCCGTAGGAGATGCCGTACAAGCTGATGCGCGGCGCAGCCAGTGCCGCACGCACCGCCTCGAGGTCGCGCACGGCGACGCTGGTCGTGTAGTACGGCGGCCTGCCGGGCAGCGCTGCCCGGCAGGCGGCGGAGAGCGCCTGCAGTCGTGCGACGGACGGCGTGCCGAGCTCGAGGTCGGCGGGCATCTGGCAGTCGAGCCGAGCGGAGCTGCCGGTGCCGCGCTGGTCGACCAGCACCAGGTCATGCCGGCGCAGGATCCCGCCGAACGCCGGCGCGTAGCCGGCGTAAAAGCCGCTAGCCGCCTGGCCGGGGCCGCCCGCGATGATAAATAGCGGCTCCAGTGCGTGGGCCCGGTCGAGTGCGGGCACGACCGCCACCGCGAGCAATAACGACCGGCCGGCCGGCTCCGCCGGGTTCTCGGGGACGGCGAGCTGGCCGCAGCGGGCGGCGACCGACGCCAGTCCCGCCGGGTGCTCGAGGCGGCAGTCGTGCAGGAGCAGCGCGCCGGCCGCAGGCGCCGGGACCGCCGGACGGGCGGTAAACAGCAGGGCGCAGAGCGCCGCGCGGGCAAATCCTCGGCCGGCACGGGAAGAGAACATCCGCACATTGTCCATGGCGGCCCGGCGGGGCGCCAGCCAAGCTAAAATCCCCGTATGCATCCCGAGCAGACATTCGACGTGCTGATTGTGGGCGGTGGCCACGCCGGCACCGAGGCGGCGTTGGCCGCGGCCCGCGCCGGCGCGCGCACGCTGCTGGTGACGCAGAGCATCGAAACGCTAGGCGCGATGAGCTGCAACCCGGCGATTGGCGGTATCGGCAAGAGTCATCTGGTGCGCGAGATCGATGCCCTGGGGGGCGCGATGGCGCGTGCCACCGACCGCGCGGCGATCCAGTTGCGCGTGCTCAATGCCAGCAAGGGCCCGGCGGTGCGCGCGACTCGCGCCCAGGCCGATCGGGCGCTGTATCGCCGCGCGATCCGCTCGATGGTCGAAAACCAGCCGGGACTGCAGCTGTTCCAGGCGGAGATCGCCGACCTCATCGTCGAGCAGGGCCGCATTGCGGGCGCCGTTACCGCGACCGGCGTGCGCTTGCGCGCGCGGGCGGTCGTGCTGACTGCAGGCACTTTTCTGGCCGGCCTCATCCACGTCGGTCTGCAGCAGAGCAGCGGCGGGCGGGCGGGCGATCCGGCATCGAACCGGCTGGCGGCACGCCTGCGCGAGCTGCTGCCGCGCGTCGGCCGCCTGAAGACGGGGACTCCGCCGCGCATCGATGGTCGCAGCGTCGATTATTCGGTCATGACGCCGCAGTACAGCGAAGAGCCGCTGCCGGTGATGTCGTATCTGGGGACCGCGGCGGATCACCCGCGGCAGGTGGCGTGCCATATCACCGCCACCAACGAAGCGACGCACGCACTGATCCGTGCTGCTGCCGATCGCTCGCCGATGTACACCGGCATCATCGAGGGCCGCGGTCCGCGCTACTGCCCCTCGATCGAGGACAAGGTCGTGCGCTTCGCCAACCGCACCGGCCACCAGATTTTCGTCGAGCCCGAGGGGCTCGACACGCACGAACTGTACCCGAACGGCATCTCGACCAGCCTGCCGTACGACGTGCAGCTGGCGTTCGTGCGCAGCATCCGCGGCTTCGAGCGCGCGCACCTGACGCGGCCGGGTTACGCGATCGAGTACGACTTCTTCGATCCGCGCGATCTGGAGTACACGCTGGCCGCGCGCGCGCTGCCGGGCCTGTACCTTGCCGGTCAGATCAACGGCACGACCGGCTATGAAGAGGCGGCGGCGCAGGGACTGGTCGCCGGCTTGAACGCGGCGCGCGCGGCGCGCGGCCTCGCACCGTGGTGGCCAGGCCGCGCCGAGGCCTATATCGGCGTGATGCTCGATGATCTGATCACGCGCGGCGCGCCGGAGCCGTACCGGATGTTCACCAGTCGCGCCGAGTACCGCCTCAGCCTGCGCGAGGACAACGCCGATACCCGACTGACGCCGGCCGGCCGCGCGCTGGGCCTGGTCGACGATGAGCGCTGGCGCTTTTACGAAGCGAAGCGCGATGCGATCGCAACGGGTGGCGCGCCCGCCGATGCCGACCTGCGGCTCGTGGCGCAGGTCGAGCTGGCGATTGAAGTCGAGGCGAAGTACCGCGGTTATCTGGTCCGCCAGCAGGCCGAGGTCGACCGCCTGGGTCGTCACGAGTCGACGCTGCTGCCGGAGAATTTCGACTACGCCACCGTGCGCGGTCTGTCGACCGAGGTGCGCGAGCGCCTGGTCGAGGTGATGCCACGCACGCTCGGCCAGGCGGGGCGCATCCCTGGACTTACGCCGGTGGCGGTGTCGCTGCTGCTGGTACATCTGAAGAAGCTCGGCCGCGCCGGCTGAGCAGGCCCGAGTTCGTGGAGACTGCTTGATGACTGAGTTCTGTGATTTTCGCGTCGCGGCGCTGGAGGGCGACGCGGACCTGCTCGCGCCGCTACGGGGCAAGGTCGTGCTGGCGGTCAATGTCGCCAGCGAGTGTGGGCTGACGCCGCAATACGCGGGACTGGAGCGCCTGCACCGCGAACTGGCCGCGCAGGGCTTTGCGGTCGTCGGGTTCCCCTGCAATCAGTTCGGTGCGCAGGAACCTGGCGACGCGAGCCAGATTCGTGATTTCTGCCTGCGTCGCTACGGCGTCAGCTTTCCGCTCGCTGCCAAGCTCGAGGTCAACGGCTCTGCGCGGGCGCCGCTGTACGCGTGGTTGACCGATCCTGCGCAGGGCCATCCCGGTGACATCGAGTGGAACTTCGAGAAGTTCCTGCTCGGGCGCGATGGTCGGGTGCTGCATCGTTATCCGCCGGCCGTGCCGCCCGCGGACAAGGGCCTGCTGCAGGACATCGCCGATGCGCTCTGAGCTGCTCGCCGCACTCGTGTTTGCGCTGCCGTTGACGGCCGTGGCCGCTGCGCCCGCGCCGACGCCACTGGAGGCCGTCACCAGGACGCTCGGCGACGACTTCGGCGCACGCCTGGCCGTGATGCTCTGCGCCGCTCCCGACCGGATGACCCGTGACGGCGGTCGCCAGCTGCGTGCCTCGCGGCCGGATCTGCCGGCTGCGGAGCTCGATGCGTTCGATGCGCGGCTGGCCGAGACGGCGCCGCGCATGCACGCCGCCTGCGAGGAACGCGTGGCCAAGCTGCTGGCGGGCGAGGACGGGCCGCGCGCGCAGTATGTCGCGCGGCTGCGCGAGGCTTTGCCGGCGGCCCTCGCGCCGCGTGAGATCGAGCAGCTGCGCACGTTCCTGACCTCGCCCGCCGGTCGCCATACCGAGGCGGTACGCCGTGACGTCGAAGGCGCCGCCTACGAGCAGGTCGTGCCTTGGGCGCAACAGGTGGCGCCGGGCCTGTACGGCGAACTTGGGATGATGCTGCGCGCGGATGTCGGCATGCCGTCGCCGAAGGCCGCTGCGCCGCCGACGCCTGCGATCCAGGCGAAGCTGCGCAACGCCGCGGCCCTGGGGGAGCGTTGCGGCCCGTTCTACCCCGATGCCGCGCGCCGCGCAGGCGAGCAGGGCAGCGTCGTGCTGCTGGTTCACCTGTCCGACGCCGGCCGCGTGATCGGCCTGCTGCTGGAGGCCTCTAGCGGCTATCCGTCGCTGGATGTCGCGGCAGCGGCCTGCGTTGGCGCGAACGGCGAGTTCGAGCCGCTGCGGCTCAACGGCGCCGCGGTGCCCAGCTGGCAGCGGATGAAGTGGACCTGGCGGCTGACCGAATAACGCCGCAGTGACAGTCGCGCGCTGCGCCGGGCGGAGATTCCTGCTGGCGGCGAGGGGCAGCCCTCCGGCTCGGGTTCACCCCCCCCGGCGACGCCAGCAGGCCCGACGCCCCGTTCTGGCCGCGGCGGGTGGCTGGCCCCCAGTCCCCGCGCGCGTTCGGGGGCGTTTCAGGCGCAGCGGACTGCCGATTGGCGCTCAGGCAATGCGAAAGGGCTGCTGGGCACTCCTTAGTTCATGGGATGGGTGGGTCGACGCTGCACAGGTGGAATTTTCCGGGGCGGCTCCGTACCATTCGCCGGCTTTTAAATCGCGTTCAGGCAAGCCGGTTCCGGCAGGCGGAGAAGTATGGGATTCAGCAAAGGCACTCTTTCGACGTTCGCGGCCGCACTGCTGGCCACGTTTGGCATGCAGGCTGCAGAGGCGCAGGCCCCGGCGGGCGATGCGGCGCACGGCGCCAAGATCGCCTACACCTGTCTGGGTTGCCACGGCATCCCTGACCAACGCAACGCCTACCCGAACTACCGCGTGCCGAAGATCGGTGGCCAGCACGCCGGCTATCTGGTCGCGGCGCTGGGCGAATATCGCGCCGGTGCCCGCCCGCATCCGACGATGCGCGGACAGGCCTCGAGTATCTCCGAGCAGGACGCCCGCGATGTCGCGGCCTACTTCTCGACCGAGAAGCCTGTGACCTCGGCGGGCAAGCCGACCGGTACCGCGCCGGCCGCCGCCCAGACCTGTGTCGCCTGCCATGGCCCGGACGGCGTCGGCATCCTGCCGGACTATCCGACGCTGGCCGGCCAGCACTACGACTACATCGAGCAGGCGCTGAAGGCCTATCGCGCCGGCAAGCGCCAGAACGCGATCATGAACGGCATGGCGGCGGCCCTGAAGGATGAGGACATCCGCGCGCTGGCCGAGTACTTCTCGCAGCAGTCGCCGTCGCTGTGGGTGCCGCTGCCCCCGCACAGCACTGCGGCCCGGTAAGGGTGGCCGCCAGCGGGACTGTCGATTCGGGGCCGGCGCAAGCCGGCCTCGTCATGTCTGAGCTCACCGATTTCGAGCACGGCATTACCGCGGTCGACACGCATTACGTGCGGCCGCAACTCGATGCGAGCCACCTGATCCGCCACGCCGGCCGGGCCGCTTTTGTAGACACCGGCACGACGCTGTCCGTGCCGTACCTGCTGGCCGCCCTCGAGGCGCGCGGGGTGGCGCGCGAGGCGGTCGACTGGGTGTTCCTGACCCATATCCACCTCGATCACGCCGGTGGCGCAGGCGCACTGCTCGAGGCGCTACCGAATGCGCGGGCGGTCGTGCACCCGCGTGGCGCGGCGCATCTGGTCGATCCCACCATACTGATAGCGGCGACCCGGCAGGTCTACGGCGATGCGCTTTACGAGCAGCTGTACGGGGAGATCCGGCCGATCCCGACGGAACGGCTGGTCATCACCCGCGACGGCACCGAACTTGCGCTGGCCGGCCGGGTCTTTCGCTTCCTGCACACGCCCGGCCACGCCCTGCATCACCATGTGATCCATGACCCGCTGGCGGATGCCGTTTTCAGCGGCGATACCTTCGGCATCGCGTACCGCGAGCTGGAGGTCGCCGGCCGGCCGTTCCTGATGCCGACCACGACGCCGACCCAGTTCGATGCCGTCCAGCTGCATGCCTCGATCGACCGCGTTCTGGCGCTGCGCCCGGCGGCGGTGTTCCTGACGCACTACAGCCGTGTCACCGACATCGCCCGCCTTGGCGTGGAGCTGCACGCCGCGCTGGATGCCTACGTCGGCTTCGCCGAAAACCACGCCGCCGACCCCGATCCGGTCGCCGGCATCGTCGCGGACATGACCGCCTGGGCCTGGAACGAGCTGGATGCCCGCGGCCATCGTGCCGACGAGGCGACCCGCCAAGCGCTGCTGGCGGACGACATTCGCCTGAACGCCGATGGCCTGGTCGCCTGGTTGGCGCGGCGCAAGAGCTGACGCCCTCGGGGTGGGATTGCCGGGGGACAGGCCGCCGAGCACCCCTGCTGGGTTATACTGCGACGCAACACGAACAGAGGGGTAGCGGCATGTCTCGTACACCAACCTCGGCGGGAAGCCGCCTGTGGGCTGCCCTTGAGCAGGAGCGACCGCTGCAGGTCGCCGGTGCCGTCAACGCCTACAGCGCACTGCTAGCGGAGCGGGCGGGCTTCAAGGCCCTCTACCTGTCCGGTGCCGGCGTCGCCAACGCCTCGTTCGGACTGCCGGACCTCGGCATCACCTCTCTCAATGACGTCTGCGAGGACGTGCGCCGGATCACCAGCGCGACCGACCTGCCGCTGCTGGTCGATGCCGATACCGGCTGGGGTGCCGCGTTCAACATTGCCCGCACCTGCGCTGACCTGATCCGCTCCGGTGCCGCCGGCATGCACCTTGAGGACCAGGTCGCGGCCAAGCGTTGCGGTCATCGTCCCGGCAAGGCGCTGGTCTCCACCGAGGAGATGGTCGACCGCATCAAGGCGGCGGTCGATGGCCGCACGGACGATGAGTTCGTGATCATGGCGCGCACCGACGCGCACGCTGTCGAGGGGCAGCAGGCCGCTGTCGATCGCGCGCTCGCCTACGTCGAGGCCGGTGCCGACATGATCTTTGCCGAAGCGCTCAACACGCTCGACGAGTATCGCCAGTTCACCAAGGTCGTGACCGTGCCGGTGCTTGCCAACATCACCGAATTTGGCAAGACGCCGCTGTTTACCACCACCGAGCTTGGCGAGGCGGGCATCCGTCTCGCGCTGTACCCGCTGTCGGCGTTCCGGGCGATGAGCCAGGCGGCGCTCGCCGTGTACGGCGAGCTCAGGCAGGCCGGCACGCAGAAGGCGGTGCTCGACAAGATGCAGACGCGCATGGAGCTGTACGACGTGCTCGGTTACCACGAGTACGAACAGAAGCTCGACCAGCTGTTCACGAAGTAGAACAAGCGGCGCAGGCCGGACGCAGTACAAATCACGCAGTAGATGACGGGGGTAGAGCCGTGAGCGACCAGAACAACGTGCCCGCAGCCGGGCCGAAGCCGAAGAAATCCGTGGCGCTCTCGGGCGTCGTCGCCGGCAACACGGAGCTGTGCACCGTTGGACGCAGCGGCAACGACCTGCACTACCGTGGCTACGACATCCTCGAGACGGCAGCGAACGCCGAGTTCGAGGAAATCGCGTTCCTGCTGATACACGGCCATCTGCCGACGGCGGCGGAGCTTGCCGGCTACAAGCAGAAGTTGAAGTCGATGCGCGGCCTGCCGCTGGTCGTGCGCGACGTACTCGAGGCACTGCCTGCCGCCTCGCATCCGATGGATGTGATGCGCTCGGGCGTCTCGGCGCTCGGCTGCGCGCTGCCGGAGAAGGACGATCATGGCGCCGCAGGCGCCAAGGACATCGCCGACAAGCTGATCGCCTGTCTGGGCTCGATGCTCTGCTACTGGTATCACTTCGCGCACAACGGTCGGCAGATCGACGTCGAAACCGACGACGACTCGATCGGCGGCCACTTCCTGACGATGCTGCACGGCAAGCAGGCACCGGCCGACTGGGTGCGTGCGATGCACACCTCGCTGAACCTGTACGCCGAGCACGAGTTCAACGCCAGCACCTTCGCCGCGCGCGTCGTCGCCGGCACCGGCTCCGACATGTACTCGGCGATCACCGCCGCGATCGGCGCGCTGCGCGGCCCCAAGCACGGTGGCGCCAATGAGGTCGCGTTCGAGATCCAGAACCGCTATCGCACGCCGGACGATGCCGAGGCCGACATCCGCGCGCGCGTCGCGAACAAGGAGGTCGTGATCGGCTTTGGTCACCCGGTCTACACGATCGCCGATCCGCGCAATGAGGTCATCAAGGGCGTCGCACGCGGGCTTGCCAAGAGCGCCGGCGACACGCGCATGTTTGACATCGCCGCCAGACTCGAGAGCGTGATGTGGGACATCAAGAAGATGTTCCCCAACCTCGACTGGTACAGCGCGGTGAGCTACCACCTGATGGGCGTGCCGACCGCGATGTTCACGCCGTTGTTCGTGATCTCACGCACCACCGGCTGGGCCGCACATGTCATCGAGCAGCGCGCTGACGGCAAGATCATCCGTCCCAGCGCCAACTACACCGGACCCGAGCCGCGGCCGTTCGTGCCGCTGGCGGAGCGTGGCTGAAGCGAGCAGAAGACGCAGATGAATACCGCACACCGTAAAACGTTGCCCGGCACGGCACTCGACTACTTTGACGCCCGCGCCGCGGTCGATGCGATCCGCCCCGGTGCGTGGGATGGCCTGCCGTACACCTCGCGTGTGCTGGCTGAGAACCTCGTTCGCCGTTGCGAGCCTAAGGTTCTGGTCGCCTCGCTCGGTCAGTTGATCGAGCGCAAGCGGGAGCTGGATTTTCCGTGGTTCCCGGCGCGCGTGGTGTGCCACGACATCCTCGGGCAGACGGCGCTGGTAGACCTTGCGGGCCTGCGTGACGCGATCGCCGCCAAAGGCGGCGACCCGGCGCAGATCCACCCGGTGGTGCCGACCCAGCTGGTCGTCGACCACTCGCTGGCCGTCGAGCACGGCGGCTTCGAGAAGGACGCGTTCGCCAAGAACCGCGCGATCGAGGACCGCCGCAACGAGGACCGCTTCCACTTCATCGAGTGGACCAAGAAGGCGTTCCGCAATATCGACGTGATCCCGCCCGGCAACGGCATCCTGCACCAGATCAACATTGAGCGGATGTCGCCGGTGGTGCAGGTGCTCGATGGCGTCGCTTACCCCGACACCCTGATCGGCACCGACTCGCATACGCCGATGGTCGACGCGCTCGGTGTCGTCGGCATCGGTGTCGGCGGGCTGGAGGCGGAGAGCGTGATGCTCGGTCGGGCGGTATGGATGCGCCTGCCGGACATCGTTGGCGTGAAGCTCGCCGGCAAGGCCGCGCCTGGCATTACGGCCACCGACATCGTGCTCGCGCTGACCGAGTTTTTGCGCAAGTCGAAGGTCGTCTCGGCGTACCTGGAGTTCTTCGGCGAGGGGGCCCGACACCTGACCCTCGGCGACCGCGCGACGATCTCGAACATGGCGCCGGAGTTCGGTGCCACCGCGGCGCTGTTCTACATCGATCAGCGCACGCTCGATTATCTGAAGATGACCGCGCGCGCGCCGGAGCAGATCAAGCTCGTGGAGACCTACGCCAAGGTCACGGGGCTGTGGGGTGACGATCTCGCACGCGCTGAGTACGAGCGTGTGCTCGAGTTCGACCTGTCGAGCGTGGTGCGGACGATCGCGGGCCCCGCCAACCCGCACCAGAAGATCCCGACCTCGACGCTGACCGAACGGGGACTGGCCAGGCACATCGAGACGGTGCCCGGCCAGATGCCGGACGGCGCGGTGATCATCGCCGCGATCACCAGCTGCACCAACACCTCAAACCCACGCAACATGATCGCGGCGGGCCTGCTCGCGCGTAACGCCAATGCTCGCGGGCTGACGCGCAAGCCATGGGTAAAGTCGTCGCTCGCGCCGGGCTCCAAGACCGTGCAGTTGTACCTCGAGGACGCGGCATTGCTGCCGGAGCTGCAGAAGCTTGGCTTCGACGTCGTCGCCTTCGCCTGCACCTCGTGCAATGGCATGAGCGGTGCACTTGATCCGGTGATCGAGAAGGAAATCCTCGACCGCAACCTGTACACCACCGCGGTACTGTCGGGTAACCGCAACTTCGAGGGCCGCATCCACCCGCGCGCGAAGGAGGCCTATCTCGCCTCGCCGCCGCTGGTGGTCGCCTACGCAATCGCAGGTACCGTGCGCGTCGACATCGAGAAGGACGCGCTGGGCGTCGATCACGATGGCAGGCCGGTCATGCTCAAGGATCTGTGGCCGGAGGACGCCGAGATCGACGCGATCCTTGCCAGGAGCGTGAAGCCCGAGCACTTCCGCCAGGTTTACGACCCGATGTTCACCTTCGTGGTCGACCGCGGCGAGAAGGTCAGTCCCTTGTACGACTGGCGCGCGCAGAGCACCTACATCCGCCGGCCGCCGTACTGGGAAGGCGCGCTCGCCGGCGAACGCACCATGCAGGGCATGCGGGCGCTGGCCGTGCTCGGCGACAACATCACTACCGATCACCTCTCGCCGTCCAATGCGATTCTGCTCGACAGCGCAGCGGGCGAGTATCTGGCGAAGATGGGCTTGCCGCAGGAAGACTTCAATTCCTATGCAACCCACCGCGGCGACCATCTGACGGCGCAGCGCGCGACCTTTGCCAATCCGCGCCTGAAGAATGAGATGGCGCGCGACGCCGACGGCAGGATCCGCGAAGGTTCGCTCGCCCGCATCGAGCCGGAGGGCAAGGTCGTGCGCATGTGGGAGGCCATCGAAACCTACATGCAGCGCAAGCAGCCGTTGATCGTGGTGGCAGGCGCCGACTACGGGCAGGGCTCTTCGCGTGACTGGGCCGCGAAGGGCGTGCGCCTCGCCGGCGTCGAGGTCATCGCCGCCGAAGGCTTCGAGCGCATCCACCGCACCAACCTCGTCGGCATGGGCGTGTTGCCGCTGGAGTTCATGCCCGGCACCAACCGCCTGACGCTGGGCCTCGACGGCACCGAGAGCTACGACGTGGTCGGCGCACGCACGCCGCGTGCGACGCTGACGCTGCGGGTCACGCGCAAGAGTGGCGAGCTGGTCGAAGTGCCGGTGACGTGTCGACTCGATACCGCCGAGGAAGTGGCGATCTACGAGGCGGGTGGCGTGCTGCAGCGCTTCGCGCAGGACTTCCTCGAGGCAACCTCGGCCTAACGCTGATAAGCGCGCCGTTGGCGCGACGGGACCTGCATGGCACACGCACCGCAAACCAGAATCGCCGCGACCTACATGCGCGGCGGTACCAGCAAGGGCGTGTTCTTCCATCTGCTGGATCTGCCGGCGCGCGCCCGCGTGGCGGGCGCGGCGCGCGACGCGCTGCTGTTGCGTGTGATCGGCAGCCCCGATCCGTACGCCAAGCAGATCGATGGCATGGGCGGGGCGAGCTCCAGCACCAGCAAGACCGTGATCCTTTCCAAGAGCGCGCGGCCCGATCACGACGTCGACTATCTGTTCGGCCAGGTCGCGATCGACAAGCCCTTCGTCGACTGGAGCGGCAACTGCGGCAACCTGTCCGCGGCGGTTGGCCCTTTCGCGATCCGCCATGGCCTGGTCGACGCTGCGCGCGTGCCGCATGATGGCGTGGTGACGGTGCGCATCTGGCAGGCGAACATCGGCAAGACCATCCTCGCGCACGTGTCCATCAGTGCGGGTGTCGTGCAGGAGACCGGCGACTTCGAGCTCGACGGGGTGACCTTCGCCGCGGCCGAGGTACAGCTGGAATTCATGGACCCGGCGGCTGACGAAGAAGGCGCAGGCGGCGCGATGTTCCCGACCGGCCAGCTGGTTGACGACTTGGAGGTGCCCGGCGTCGGCACGCTCAAGGCCACGATGATCAACGCCGGCATTCCGACGATCTTCGTGAACGCCGCAGCGCTCGGCTACACCGGCACCGAGCTGCAGGAGGCGATCAACGGCGACGCGCAGGCGCTGGCGATGTTCGAGACGATCCGCGCTCACGGTGCGTTGCGGATGGGCCTGATCCGGCACCTCGACGAGGCGGCCAAACGCCAGCACACGCCGAAGGTCGCCTTCGTTGCGCCGCCGGCCGACTATGTGGCTTCCAGCGGCCGGCAGGTCACCGCGGGTGAGGTCGATCTGCTGGTGCGTGCGTTGTCGATGGGCAAGCTGCATCACGCGATGATGGGCACGGCGGCTGTGGCGATCGGTACCGCCGCGGCCATCCCCGGCACGCTGGTCAGCCTCGCCGCCGGCGGCGGCGCGCGCAGCGCGGTCCGCTTCGGTCATCCGTCAGGCACGCTACGGGTGGGTGCCGAGGCCTGTCAGGTGAACGGCGAGTGGTGCGTCACCAAGGCGATCATGAGCCGCAGCGCGCGGGTGCTGATGGACGGCTGGGTCAACGTGCCGGGCGACGCGTTCTAGCGTCCCCGCCGGCCCCCCGGCACGGGCCGCCTTGCGGCCGGTGCCGCTGCCCCCCTGGATCAGGCATCATTGGGATTCCGCCTCGGCGGGATCAAAAAAACGAATCGGGGGACGTGAGATGAAGAAATTCTGGCGTATCGCCGGCTGGACAGCGTTGCTACTGGCGGTGGTGCTCGGCTATGCGGGATATAGAACGATCTGGGGCAAGCCGTTCACGATCAACGTGCTGGCCAACCGCCAGACGCTGTTTTACCTCGTCACGAACCCGGAATTGTTCACCTCGGTAGGCATTGCCGACGGCACCGTATTCGACTATCACTCGGACAAGCTCGCCGCCGTCGGTGTGGCCAAGCGTGATCAGGATTATGCCGACGCCGCCCGCTACCTCGCCGAGGTGCGTGCTTTCGATCGCTCGAAGCTGGATCGCCAGCAGCAGATAACCTACGACATCCTGGTCGATCAGTACTCGACCGCGCTGTCCTTCCGTCGCTTCGACTGGTTGTCGTCCGAGGGGCTGTATCCGATCGCGCCGATGTGGGGCGGTGAGGTGACGCTGCCCAGCTTCCTGCAGTCGCAGCACGTCGTGAAGAACGCCAAGACCGCCCGCAACTACGTCAAGCGCCTGCAGGCCATGGCCGTGAAGTTCGATGGCCTGACCGCCGAGATGCAGCGGCAGGCGAAGCTGGGCGTGGTGCTGCCGCCGGCGTTGCTGGAGCGCTCGCTGCTGCTGGTGCATGAGGCGGTCGAGCCCAAGCCCGCCGAGCATCCGCTGGTGACCTCGTTCGTCAGCAAGCTCGCCGAGCTCAAGGACCTCGACGCGAAGGCTCGCGAGGAACTGAAGGCCCAGGCGATCGTTGCGGTGAGCCACGACATCTATCCGGCCTATGCGCGCATGAAGGCGGCCCTCGAGGGGTTGCGCGAGGCCTCCGCAAGGCAGAGCGCAGGCGTCGGCCGACTGCCGCGTGGCAAGGCGTTTTACGCCTTGATGCTGCGGCAGATGACCACCACCGACTACACCCCGGAGCAGATCCACGCCAAGGGCCTGTCCGAAGTGCAGCGGATCACCGGCGAGATGGATGCGTTGTTGAAGGCGCAGGCCCTCGACAAGGGCACTGTCGCCGAGCGCATGCAGGCGCTGGCGAAGGAGCCCCGTTTCCTGCTGTCCAACGACGATGCGGGCCGCAAACAGGCACTGGACCGGTTCGAGAAGATCCTCGAGGAGGTCAATGCCCGGATGCCGGAGTACTTCCAGACCCTGCCCGCTACCAAAGTCGTCGTGCAGCGCGAGTCGCTGGCCGCCGAGAAGGGCGCGGCGGGTGCCCATTACGAGCCGGCGGCGATGGATGGCTCGCGACCCGGCCGTTTCGTGGTGACGCTGCGCGACCTTGCGGAGCTGCCGACCTTCGGCATGAAGACGCTCGGCTATCACGAGGGCATTCCGGGACATCACTTCCAGATCGCGACTGCGCAGAACCTCAAGGATGTGCCGCTGATCCGCCAGCAGACGCTGTACTCGGCCTATGCCGAAGGCTGGGCGCTGTATGCCGAAAGCCTCGCGGCCGAAATCGGCATGTACAAGGACGATCCCTGGGGCGACCTCGGTCGGCTGCAGGCAGAGCTGTTCCGTGCGGTCCGCCTCGTCGTCGACACGGGTCTGCACGCAGAGGGCTGGAGCCGCGAGCAGGCGATCCGCTACATGGTCGAGACGACCGGCATGCACGAGGCGGAGGTGACCTCCGAGGTTGAGCGCTATATGGGCCTGCCCGGCCAGGCCTGTGCCTACAAGGTCGGCCAGCTGAAGATCCTCGAGCTGCGCGAGAAGGCGAAGCAGGCGCTAGGTGCGCGCTTTGACCTGAAGGCGTTCCATGCGGTGGTCCTCGAGAACGGCGCCGTGCCGCTGACGATGCTGGAGCGCTTTGTCGATGAGTGGGTCGCGGGCCTGCAGGCCGCGCACTGACGCACGAGCCCCGATGCACGGCCGGCTAGTCCTCACTGACGCGCTGCGCGCCACGATTGTGGCCAGCGCGGCGGGCGAGGGCACGACGCTAGAGGCCGAGCGCGCCTGCGCGCGCGCGACGCTGCTTGAGGCGCTGACGCGCGGCCTGCGCGCGCTGCGCGCAGGCGAGTGCAGGGCATGGCTCGGACCGCTGGTGCCGGGCGCGACGATGATGGGCGGCGCGCGGGTGCCGGGCACGAGCTACGAGCTGGACCCGGTGCAGGCGGCCTTCAACCTCGGCCTGCTGTTTTATAGCGCGAACGACGAGCCGGCGCAGGCCAGCTATACGCACAATGCCGGCGACTGCCTGGGCGGCCTGCTCGCGGTAGCCGATTATCAGTCGCGCCAGAACCGTGCGACTGACCGGCCGGCACTGCGACTGCGGCACCTGCTCGACGCCCTCGGTCGCGCGCGCTCCATCCAGTGCGCGCTCACGCGGCCCGGCACGGATCTGCCGCCGCGACAGGAGCGCGCGCGTATCGCAGGCATTGCGACCTCCGCGGTGGCCACGGCGCTGCTCGGCGGCTCGCGCGCGCAGCTCGCCGCGGCGGTCGCGACCTGCTGCGTTGACGGCGGCGCGCAAGGACGCGTCGCGCTCGCCGACGCGACTGCTCATGGCGTGCGCTGCGCGCTGTTGGCGATGATGACGGCCGACGACGCGCTCGGCACGCCGGCAGTGGCGTCGCCGCTCGCCGCGCCGTCCGCCGCAGTGGCTGATGTTCGCTCGCAGCCGGACCTCGCGCCGTTGCTCGACGCACTCGACGCGGCGGTCGTGGCGCACTATCCCGCCAAGCAGGCCGCTGTGATTGCATCGCTGTTTACGGATGTGGCGGCCTTGGACGCGCTGCCGGTCGACGCATTCATCGCCGCACTCGTGCGCAACTGAGCGCGGCGGTGCCGCGGCGCGTGGCGTAAACTGCGCCGATGGATGCACACGCGCGCTCACTGCTCGAAGCTGGCGCCGCCGAACTCGGGATCGCCCTCGATGCGACCCAGATCGAGCGGATGCTCACGCTCTTAGACCTCGTCGTCGAGTGGAACCAGAAGTTCAATCTCACGGCGATTACCGAGCCGGTCGCGATGGTGCAGAAGCACCTGCTAGACAGCCTCACCGTCCAGCGCTGGATCGGCGGCCCGTTCGTGACCGACATAGGCACCGGCGCCGGCTTTCCCGGCTTGCCGCTGGCGATCGTGAACCCGACGATGCGGTTCACGCTGATCGACTCGACCGCCAAGAAGATCCGCTTCGTTGAACACGCGGTGCAGGAACTGGGCCTGGAGCAGGTCACCGCGGTGTGCTCGCGCGCGGAGGCCTGGAAGCCCTCGCAGCGCTCGCTCACCGTCGTGTCGCGGGCGCTGGGCAGCATCCCGGATTTCGTCAGGAACGCCGGCCACCTGGTCGCGCACTCCGGGCGACTGCTGGCGATGAAGGGCAAGGACCCGATCGCCGAGCTCGACGACCTGCCGCCGGGCTGGATCGCCAAGGGCATCGAGCGGCTGCACGTGCCTGGGCTTGCCGACGAGCGCCATCTGGTGATCATCGAGCGGGTGCCGAGGATTTGAGCGCGGCGCTGGAATACGTTCTGGAACGCCCGCCTGAACTTGCCGCCAGCCTGCCGCTGGCGGCCGGCATCGAATGGCTGCGCCTGCCCGTCCCGGGCGGTCTGCGCCACATCAACGTCTGGCTGCTCGATGATGGTGACGGCTGCACGCTGGTCGACACCGGCATGAACGTGGCGGAGTCGCGCGCTGCCTGGGAAGGGCCGCTAGGCGCCACGCTGCGCGGGCGGCCGCTGCGGCGCATCGTCTGCACGCACCATCATCCGGACCACGCCGGCCTTGCCGCCTGGCTGGCCGAGCGGCACGGCGCGCAGGTGCTGATGACCGCGCCTGAATACGACCTGGTGCACTACCTCTATGCCTCGCAAGGCGATGCCGCCGAGATCGACGCCAGGCTCGCGCATTACGCCGCCAACGGCCTGCCGGCGAGCGCGGAGAATCGCTCGATCCTCGCCGGCGAAGGCTACCTGGGGGTGATGTCGGGGCTGCCGCCGGCGGTGCAGATACTGCGCCCTGGCGAGGTGCTCAACGCCGGCGGGCGGCGCTGGGACGTGCTGCAGCTGGCCGGCCATACCGACGGCCAGCTGCTGCTGCACGACGCCGACGCCCAGCTGCTGATTGCCGGCGACCAGGTCTTGCCCAGGATCAGTTCCAACATTGGTATCTACCCCGAGCGCCGCGACCCCGATCCGCTCGACTCGTTCCTGGACGGGTTTGAGCGGCTGGCGGCGCTGGGCCCGGGCACGCTGGTACTGCCCTCGCATGGCGAGGTGTTCCGGGGACTCGGGGCGCGGCTGACGCAGCTGCGCCGGCACCACCTCGAGCGCTTGGAGGTGCTGGAGGGGCTGCTGCAGGGGGGGCCTGCGACCGCGGCCGAGATCGCGCTGCGGCTCTACCGGGGGGCACTGGACCCGCTCAACCGGATGCTCGCGCTAGGGGAAACGCTGGCCCATCTGCGCTACCTCGAGGTGCGGGGGCGGGCCGCGATAGAGGCGCCGCCGACCGGTCCGCGTCGTTACCTCGCCAGCGGCGGGGGCTGATGGCCGGTCGCGGTGTTATTCTGCCCGGCCTATGAACCGCACCATCGCCATCGCCAACCAGAAAGGCGGCGTCGGCAAGACGACCACTGCCGTCAACCTGACCGCGTCGCTGGCGGCGACCAAGCGGCGTGTTCTGCTGGTCGATCTCGATCCGCAGGGTAACGCGACGATGGGTTGCGGCATCGACAAGCGCACGCTCGAGCGCTCGTCCTTCGATGTATTGCTGCAGGAGTGTTCGGCCGCCGATGCCATCGTGCACATCGAGCCGGGCGGCTTCGACCTGATTCCCGGCAACCAGGACCTGACGGCCGCCGAAGTGCGCCTGCTGGGACTGCTGGCAGGACGCGAGGTCAAGCTCAAGCAGGCGCTGGCGCCGCTGAAGAAGTCCGATTACGACCTGATCCTGATCGACTGCCCACCGGCCCTGAACATGCTCACGCTCAATGCGCTGGTCGCGGCCGATACGGTACTGATTCCGATGCAGTGCGAGTACTACGCGCTGGAGGGGCTGTCGTCGCTGCTGTCGACGATCGAGCAGATTCGCGACAGCATCAACCCCGAGCTCAAACTCGAGGGCATCCTGCGGACGATGCACGACCCGCGCAACAACCTCGCCAACGAGGTCAGTGCGCAGTTGATCGAGCATTTCGACGAAAAGGTGTTCCGCACCGTGATCCCCCGCAACGTCCGGCTGGCCGAGGCGCCGTCTTTCGGCAAGCCGGCGCTGTACCACGACAAGGAATCTCGCGGAGCGCTCGCGTACCTGGCGCTGGCGGGCGAGATGATCCGCCGCGAGGAGGAGCTGGCCGTTGCCGTCAGCACCTTCGCCGAGAACACCGGAGACTGATCGATGAGCCTGAAGAAGCCCGCGCTAGGCCGCGGACTCGGAGCCCTGTTGGGCGAGTCCGCTGCCCGTCAGGTCACCGCCAACGCCGCCGCGGTGGCGGCTGCCCGGCCGACTGCCGATTCGCTGACCAAGCTGCCGCTCGACCTGCTGCAGCGGGGCAAGTATCAGCCGCGCACCGACATGCGCCAGGACTCGCTGACCGAGCTTGCCGAATCGATCAAGGCGCAGGGCATCGTGCAGCCGATCGTCGTGCGGCCGCTGGGCGTCCCTGGACCCACTGAATCACAGCGCTACGAGATCATCGCCGGCGAACGGCGCTGGCGCGCCGCGCAGCTGGCGGGCCTGACCGAGATCCCCGCGATCGTGCGGCACGTGCCGGACGAGGCCGCGGTGGCCATGGCGCTGATCGAGAACATCCAGCGCGAAAACCTCAACCCCCTGGAAGAGGCGCGCGCGCTGGAGCGCCTGGTCAATGAATTTTCGCTGACCCATCAGGACGCAGCCACTGCGGTTGGCCGCTCGCGCGCGACCGTGTCGAACCTGCTGCGCTTGCTGGAGCTTGCCGACGAGGTCAAGGCGCTGGTCGGCAACCGCGAAATCGAAATGGGCCACGCCCGTGCGCTGCTCGGTCTGGCCAACAAGCGCCAGCAGGTCGAGCTGGCGGTCGAGGTGGCCAAACGGGGTTTGTCCGTCCGCGAGACCGAGGCGCTGGTGCGTCGTTTGAGCGCGGCCGCCCGGGGCGGGGCGACCGCAGGTACCGCCGCGGCAGGGGCGGGCGACGCCGACGTGCGTCGGCTCGAAACCGAGCTGAGCGAGAAGCTGGGCGCGAAAGTATCGTTCAAGCAGGGCGTTGGCGGACGCGGTCAATTGCTGATCAGTTACTCGAGTCACGAGGAACTGGACGGCATCCTCGCCCATATCCGCTGATCTACTCGCAAAACACCCGAAAGTGGGTGATTTTGCGCTGACGCTGGACCGTCAGCGGTGTCGCGCGGATTTCTTGAAGCACTGCAAAAAGATCCCTATAATGCGCGCGCTTCGCAGCCCGTCGGCTGCTCGGCTGTCGGCGGACTAGCGCGAGAGGGCCACGCCATCGGGGGGACCCGGACGTGGCTTTTTTGCGGCCAGCGGCAGGTCCTGCAGGTTGGTAGGCGGTGCATTGAACGATTCCGGACCCCGCTTGTTGTCGCCGGTCGCCGCTGAACGGCGCGCCGCGCTCGCGGTGGTGGCCCGTCAGGCGCTGGTGGCGCTGGTGGTTGCCGGGATCGCGGGTCTGGGGTTTGGATTTTCGGCTGCGCGCTCGGCTCTGCTGGGCGGTGGTATCGGGGTGGCGGCGACGCTGCTCTTCGTCATCGCGCTCTTCCGTTACCGGGAGGGGACGTCGGCGGCGAGGGTGGCGTGGAGCTTCTACCTTGGGCAGGCACTGAAGGTGATTTTGACCGTGGCGCTGCTGGCCCTGGTCTTTCGGTCCCGCGGGATTGCGCCTCTGGCGGTCCTCGCGGGGTACGTGGCGACTTACCTCGCCTACTGGTTTACGCCCCGCGGGCCGGCTTCGCGCTGGTGACGGATGGGACGGGAATCGGGAATGAAACTGGATCGATCGGAAGCTAAAAGCTGATGGCCGGCACCTCTAGCAGCGAGTACATCCCGCACCACCTCCAGCACCTGCGTTACGACGTGGTGCAGGGCGAGTGGGCGCATGCCGCCGATGGCATCGTCAACTTCCATCTGATCAATGTCGACACGATGGTCATGGGTCTGCTGATGGGCCTGCTGTTCTTCGCGATCTTCTACAGCGCCGCGCGCAAGGCCACGGCCGGCGTGCCGGGCAAGTTCCAGGCCTTTATCGAGATCGTGGTCGAGTTCGTCGACGACCGGGTCAAGGAAGTCTTCCACGGCGACCGCCGCTTCCTGGCGCCGCTGGCGCTGACGATCTTCTGCTGGGTCGTGCTGATGAACATGATGGACCTGCTGCCCATCGACGTGCCCGGCATGATCGCCGGCGCCGCCGGTGCCCCGCACTTCCGTGTCCTGCCGACTGCCGATATCAACACCACCTTCGCGATGTCGCTGACCGTGCTCGTACTGGTGCTGTTCTTCAGCGTCAAGGCGAAGGGTCTGGGCGGCTTTGGCCATGAGCTGATCACCGCGCCGTTCGGCGGCCACCCGGCGCTGTGGATCCCGAACTTCGCCCTTAACGTCGTTGAGCTGCTGGCAAAGCCCGTTTCGCTCGCGATGCGACTGTTCGGCAACATGTACGCCGGCGAGCTTGTGTTCATGCTGATCGCGCTGCTGGGCTTCGCCGCCACCGGCTCCTTCGCGACGGGCGGCGTGGGTGGCGGCATCGCATTCCTGCTCGGCCAGATCGCGATGGCGCTCGCCTGGGGCGGGTTCCACATCATCATCATTCTGCTGCAGGGCTTCATCTTCATGGTCCTGACCGTCGTGTATATCTCGATGGGGCAGGAAGGCCACTAAAGCATTTTTCAGTCGCGCCCGATCTACGGTGCGCGAGTTCGTTCAAATTTGAGACTGATCTTTTCCAGGAGACGACCATGCAGCAGTACATCGCGCTGATCCAGGCCTACACCGCGCTGGGCATCGGCATCATCATCGGCCTGGGTGCCATCGGTGCCTGCATTGGCATTGGCATCATGGGTTCGAAGTTCCTCGAGTCGGCTGCTCGTCAGCCCGAGCTGATGCCGCGCCTGCAGGGCAGCATGTTCCTGCTCGCCGGCCTCATCGACGCGGCGTTCCTGATCGGTGTCGCCATCGCGATGTTCTTCGCGTTCGCGAACCCGCTGCTCGCGCGTCTCGCGGGCTGATTCAAGAACGCCCGGGCACACTCGGACCGCGAGAACCGCCATGCAGATCAACTTGACCCTCCTTGGTCAGGCGCTTGCCTTCCTGATCCTCATCGGGCTCAGCTGGAAATTCATCTGGCCGCCTCTGCTGAACGCCATTGAGGCGCGTCAGAAGAAGATCGCCGATGGGCTTGCCGCTGCCGACCGTGGCCAGTCCGACCTCGAGGATGCCAAGAACCAGGCGCTCGCGATCGTTCGCGAGGCGCACGGCAAGGCCTCCGCGGTCGTCGACCAGGCCGGTCGCCGCGCCAACGAGATGGTCGAGGAGGCCAAGGGGACGGCGAGCGCGGAGGGTGCACGCATGATCGCGTCTGCCCGCAGCGAAGTCGCGACCGAGACCGCGCGCGTGCGTGGCGAGCTGCGGGCCGAAGTGGCCAAGCTGGCTGTCGCGGGCGCCTCGCAGCTGCTCAAGCGGGAAATCGATGCCAAGGCCCATGCGGCCCTGCTCGATGAACTCGCCGCGCAGATCGTCGTCGCCCGCTAAAGGCACTCGCCATGGCCGAAATCGCCACTGTCGCCCGACCGTATGCCCGCGCCGCGTTTCGTCACGCTCGTGAGCACAACGCGCTGCCGGCCTGGTCGCAGCTGCTGAGTGCCGCTGCGGAGGTTGCGGCCGAGCCGCGCGCGCGCGCGCTGTTCGGCAGCCCGCGCCTCACGGCGGCCCAGCTGGTTGAGCTCGTGGTCGGTGTTGCCAGCGGCGCCGGCGCTGCGGTTGACCAGAACGGGCGCAACTTCATCGCGCTGCTGGCCGAGAACCGTCGCCTGGGCCTGCTGGGTGAGATCGCGGCACAGTACGAGGCCCTGCGTGCCGACGTCGAGAACACCATCGATGTCGAGGTCACGACGGCGATGGCGCTGACCGAAGCGCAGCGCGCCACGTTCAGCACGGCCCTCGCCAAGCGTTTTGGCCGTCAGGTCCGCCTCAACGAGACGGTCGACGCCGCCCTCGTCGGTGGTGCGATCGTCCGCACGGGCGATCTGGTGATCGACGGTTCGCTCACCGGGCGCCTCGCCCGGCTCGAGCAGCAGATGTCACAGCCGTAGGCCATCGGGCCCGCGGCCGCAAAGGTTAGTAAGGAAAGCAGCATGTCCATCAAGGCTTCCGAGATCAGCGATCTGATCAAGGCCCGGATCTCGCAGTTCGACGCGGCCGCCGAGGCCAATAACGTTGGCACCGTGGTCAGCGTGACCGACGGCATCGTGCGGGTCCACGGCCTCGCCGATGTTCGCTACGGCGAAATGATCGAGTTCCCCGGCAATACCTTCGGGTTGGCGCTCAACCTCGAGCGCGACTCGGTCGGCGCCGTGGTGTTGGGCGACTACCAGCACATCACCGAGGGCAACCAGGTCAAGACGACCGGTCGAATCCTCGAAGTGCCGGTCGGTCCGGAACTGCTCGGCCGCGTCGTTGACGCGATGGGCACGCCGATCGACGGCAAGGGCCCGCTGAACGCCGCTGCTCGCGCGCCAATCGAGCGCGTCGCTCCAGGCGTCATTCATCGCCAGAGCGTGTCGCAGCCGGTGCAGACCGGCCTGAAGTCGATCGACTCGATGGTGCCCGTCGGCCGCGGCCAGCGCGAGCTGATCATCGGCGACCGCCAGACCGGCAAGACCGCGGTGGCGATCGACACGATCATCAACCAGAAGGGCACCGGCGTTAAGTGCATCTACGTTGCGATCGGCCAGAAGCAGAGCTCGATCGCCAACGTCGTGCGCAAGCTCGAAGAGCACGGCGCGATGGCCCACACCATCATCGTCGCGGCCTCTGCCTCGACGCCCGCCGCCATGCAGTACCTCGCGCCTTACTCGGGCTGTGCGATGGGCGAGTTCTTCATGGACCAGGGCGAAGACGCGCTGATCATCTATGATGACTTGACCAAGCAGGCCTGGGCGTACCGCCAGATCTCGCTGCTGTTGCGCCGCCCGCCGGGTCGCGAAGCGTATCCCGGCGACGTGTTCTATCTGCACTCGCGCCTGCTCGAGCGCTCGGCGCGCGTCAGCGCGGCGTACGTCGAGAAGGTCACCAACGGCCGCGTGAAGGGCAAGACCGGTTCGCTGACCGGCCTGCCGATCATCGAGACGCAGGGTGGTGACGTGACGGCGTTCGTGCCGACCAACGTGATCTCGATCACGGACGGCCAGATCTTCCTCGAGACCGACCTGTTCAACGCCGGCATCCGCCCGGCGATCAACGCCGGCATCTCGGTGTCGCGCGTCGGTGGCGCCGCGCAGACCGGCATCATCAAGAAGCTCGGTGGCGGCGTGCGACTCGCACTTGCGCAGTACCGTGAGCTGGCGGCGTTCTCGCAGTTCGCCTCCGACCTCGACGAGGCTACCCGCAAGCAGCTCGAGCGCGGCCTGCGGGTCGTCGAGCTGATGAAGCAGAAGCAGTACTCACCGATGTCCGTCGCCGAGATGGGCCTGTCGCTGTACGCCGTCAACGGCGGCTTCTTCGACAAGGTGCCCAAGGAGAAGGTGGTCGACGCCGAGGCGGCTCTGCAGTCGTTCGCGCGCACCAACGCCGCGGCCCTGATGAAGTCGATCGAGGACAAGCCGGAGCTGTCGAAGGACGTGGACGCGGCCCTGAAGAAGGTCTGCGAAGACTTCTTCTCCGCGGCCACCTTCTAAGAAGACGACCATGGCCGGCGCGAAAGAAATCCGCACGAAGATCGCGAGCATCAAGAGCACGCAGAAGATCACCAAGGCCATGGAAATGGTCGCGGCGAGCAAGATGCGGCGTGCCCAGGAACGGCGGCGCGCCGCATTGCCGTACGCGGACAAGATGCGCACGGTGATCGGCCACCTGCGTCTGGCGAACCCTGACTATCGTCATCCGTACCTGGTCGAGCGGCCGGTGAAGTCGGTTGGCTACATCGTCATGAGCACCGATCGCGGCCTGTGTGGCGCGCTGAACGTCAACGTCTTCAAGCAGACGCTGATCGACGTGCGCGAATGGCAGGAGAAGGGCGTCGACGCGCAGCTGTGCGTGATCGGCTCGAAGGCGCAGCAGTTCTTCCGCCGCACCAAGCTCCCCATCACCGGCAGCGTCACGCACCTCGGCGATCGTCCGCACGTGTCGGCGCTGATCGGCACCGTGAAGGTAATGCTCGACGCCTATGTCGAGGGTCGCATCGACCGCCTTTACGTGGTGCACGCCGAGTTCCTCAACACGATGAGCCAGAAGCCCGTCGTGCGTCAGCTGCTGCCCGCCGCGCCCGTCAAGAGCGCCGAGCTGCAGGACATGTGGGACTACATCTATGAGCCGTCCGCCGTCGAACTGCTGGAAGGGTTCATGACGCGCTACGTCGAGTCCCAGGTCTATCAGGGCGCCGTCGAGAACGTCGCCTGCGAGATGGCCGCGCGTATGGTCGCCATGAAGAGTGCGACCGACAACGCCGGCAAGATGATCGAAGAACTGCAGCTGATCTACAACAAGGCTCGGCAGGCAGCGATCACCAAGGAAATTTCCGAGATCGTCGGCGGCGCAGCCGCCGTTTGAGTAAAGGTTCTCATTCATGACCACCGCAACCGCATCCACCACCGGCAAGATCGTGCAGATCATCGGCGCCGTCATCGACGTCGAGTTTCCGCGCGAGTCGGTCCCGAAGGTCTACGAGGCGCTCAAGCTCGACGACAGCGGCCGTGAACTGACGCTCGAGGTGCAGCAGCAGCTCGGCGACGGCGTCGTTCGCTGCATCGCCATGGGCGTATCCGAGGGCCTCAAGCGCGGCATCGTCGTGCGCTCCACCGGCGCCGGCATCTCGGTGCCCGTCGGCACCGGCACGCTCGGCCGCATCATGGACGTGCTCGGCGATCCGCAGGACGAGCGCGGGCCCGTCAAGGCCTCCGATCATTGGGAAATCCACCGCCCGGCGCCGTCGTACGACGAGCAGGCCGGCGGCCAGGATCTGCTCGAGACGGGCATCAAGGTCATCGACCTGCTGGTGCCGTTCGCCAAGGGCGGCAAGATCGGCCTGTTCGGCGGCGCCGGCGTCGGCAAGACCGTCAACATGCTCGAGCTGATCAACAACATCGCGAAGGCCCACGCGGGTCTGTCGGTGTTCGCAGGCGTTGGTGAGCGTACCCGTGAGGGCAACGACTTCTACCACGAGATGTGCGACTCGGGCGTCATCGACAAGGTGAACCTGGAGAACTCGAAGGTCGCGATGGTCTATGGCCAGATGAACGAGCCGCCGGGCAACCGCCTGCGCGTCGCGCTCACCGGCCTGACCATGGCTGAGTACTTCCGCGATGAGAAGCAGGCCTCGGGCAAGGGCCGTGACGTGCTGCTGTTCATCGACAACATCTACCGTTACACGCTGGCCGGCACCGAAGTGTCGGCGCTGCTCGGCCGCATGCCGTCGGCGGTGGGTTACCAGCCGACCCTGGCGGAGGAAATGGGCGTCCTGCAGGAGCGCATCACCTCGACGAAGACCGGCTCGATCACCTCGATCCAGGCCGTCTACGTTCCCGCGGACGACCTGACCGACCCGTCGCCTGCCACGACCTTCGCGCATCTTGATGCGACCGTCGTGCTGTCGCGCCAGATCGCCTCGCTGGGCATCTATCCGGCGGTCGACCCGCTCGACTCGACCTCGCGTCAGCTCGATCCGCTGGTCATCGGCGAGGATCACTACAACACCGCCCGTGGCGTGCAGGCGATCCTGCAGCGCTACAAGGAGCTGCAGGACATCATCGCGATCCTGGGCATGGACGAGCTGTCGGCCGAAGACAAGCTGTCCGTGTACCGCGCGCGCAAGATCCAGCGCTTCCTGTCGCAGCCGTTCCACGTCGCCGAGGTGTTCACGGGCCAGAAGGGCAAGTACGTCTCGCTCAAGGACACGATCCGTGCGTTCAAGGCGATCATCGCCGGCGAGTACGATCACCTGCCGGAGCAGGCGTTCTACATGGTCGGCACGATCGAAGAAGCGGTCGAGAAGGCGAAGACCCTCGCCTGAGGAATAGACCATGGCCAGCACGATCAACGTCGACATTGTCAGCGCCGAAGGCGAGATCTACTCGGGCGTCGCCGCGATGGTGTTCGTGCCTGCCATTCAGGGCGAGCTCGGCATTGCGCCGCGCCACGCCCCGCTGCTGACGATGCTGAAGGCCGGTGAAGTGCGCGTGCAGACGCCGGACGGCGTCGAGCACTCGTTTTACGTCGGCGGTGGTGCGCTCGAGATCCAGCCGCAGCGCGTGACGGTGCTCGCCGACACTGCGCTGCGCGCCAAGGACCTCGACGAGGCAGCGGCACTGGCTGCCAAGCAGCGCGCCGAGGATGCGATTCGGGACCGCACCGACGAGATCAGCCTCGCCGAGGCACAGGCCGAGCTGCTGCGTGCCGTGGCGCAGATCCGGATGCTCGAGCGGATCCGCAAGCTGCGCCAGTAGGCGACAGCGAGCGCGTCACCGCCGCTCGGCGGTGACGCGCGGCCTCTGCACGGGCCGCGCCTTCACTTTTCCACGCCCCTCCGCCTGCGATCTTCGCAAGCAGGCCCCTCGGCGGTAGCCACGCACGCCGCTCGCTCAACCGCAGCTCGTGCGCGGCCCGTGAGCGCGCGCCACGGGCGCGAATCGCTGCCAGCAGGGCGAGCTTGCCCGGCCTGGGCGCGCTGTTGCCGGTGCAGTCCTCCCATCCGTGGCCCGAAAGTGACGGCCTGGAATTGCCGCGGACGCGCGCGGCGTTGGCATGGCCAATGGCTGCCATTCTTAACTCGCCATGACATGATTGGGCGTAGCCGCCGTTGGTCTAAGTTGGCGTTGCGGCGATCAGGGCTAAAGGGCGTGCAATGCGGGTGCTCGGCATCACCGGTGGATCTGGCAATGGCAAGACGACACTGATCGTGGCGCTGTTGCCGGCGTTACGCGCGGCCGGGCTGAGCGTGTCCACGATCAAGCACGCCCACCATGGTTTTGACATCGACCGACCCGGCAAGGACAGTTTCCGTCACCGCGAGGCGGGCGCCTCTGAGGTGCTGGTCGCCACCGCCGAGCGCTGGGCGCTGCTGCACGAGAATGACGGCGCGGAGCCGTCGCTGACGGCGTTGCTGGCGCGCCTCGCGCCGGTAGACCTCGTGCTGGTAGAGGGCTACAAGCGCGAAGCCTGCGCCAAGCTCGAGGTACACCGACCTGCGGTCGGCAAGCCCGCGCAGTGGCCGGACGATCCCTCGATCCTGGCGGTGGCGAGTGACGTCGGCCTGCCGCACTGCGATCGGACCGTGCTGCCGCTGGGCCAACCGGCGGCCGTCGCCGCCTGGCTGCTCGCGGTGCTGCAGACGCTTCCCGTCGTCGGCTAAGATTGCTGCTGGCGGGCCGGAGTGCCCATCGCCGGAATCGCCCGGTCGACCGCAAGGAGGCGCCATGTCAAAAAAATCGCTGATCGTTGTGGCAGGATTACTCGCGCTGGCGGTGGGCCTCGTGCTGCATCCCGTCTCGCAGCGCTTCCTGCTCGGCCGCCTGTACAACAATATCGGCGTGCTCTACGCCGGCGGTGTGCTCGGCGACCACGGCGCCGAAAATGCGCTGCCCTGGTTCCAGGACGGCGCCAACCTCGGTTGCGCTGCGGCTGCGTTCAACCTCGGTTTCGCCTACCAGAACGGCCGCGGCACGGCGGCCGATGAAGTTGCCGCGAAGCGCTGGTACACGCAGGCTGCCGAGGCCGGCGTTGCACTGGCGGCCAACAACCTCGCGATCCTGTACGCGAACCCGTCCACTGGCCGGCCGCGGCTGGCGCTTGCCCGTTACTGGCTGGTGCATGCCGCCCGTCTTGCCGATGGCGAACTGTCAAAGACGGTAGCGACGAGTCTCGAGCAGATGGAGCGCGACATGACGCCTGCCCAGCTTGCCGCGGGCGATGATGCGCTGCGCGCGGCTGCCGTTGACGAGCCGCCGCCGCCGCGCGTGATCGTGCCGATGAGCGACGCACAGGTGCGGGCGCAGGTGACGGCGGCGCTGCTCGCGGCGGCACCGTTGCGCGAGACGGCCACGCGTTACATCCAGGCGCACCACCAGTTGCCGCTGTCTGCCGCCATCGCCTCCGATCCGGCGTTTCGGCCGGTGGAGACGGCCGCTGCGCGGGTGGCGATCGGCAACGGCGCGATGGTGCAGATCGTACTGCGCGGCGGACCGTACGGCGGGGCCGAGTTTGGCTGGATTCCGCTCTACCGCAATGAGCAGCTCAGCTGGATCTGTGCGCACGGCCATGTGCCTGGCCGTTACTTCGGGGCCAGCTGTCGCTAAACCCCGTGTGCAGGATCGCTGGGCTCAGTGCGGCGCAGTGGCCTCGTCGGGTCGCAGGTAGCGCGCAAGCCAGGCGGCAACCTCCGAATAGAAGTAGCGGCTGTCCTCAGCGCGCAGGATCCAGTGGTTGGCTTCCGGAAACACGATCAGGCGGCTGGGTACCTGCTGGCGCTTGAGTGCGGTCCAGAGGTCTGACCTGGCATCCTTGGCCGCGTAGGCCGGCTCGCTGAGGTTGAATACGGCCCGCTCGCCGTCCGGGCTGAGTACCGGCGCGCCGACCCGCTTTATCAGCCAAAGATTGGCGTGGTTCAGGCGGTGGCCGGGGGTGGGTTCAGCGGCGAGTGCTGCCGTTGCCGCGGCACAGGCCAAAGCGCAAAGGCTGAGACGGAGGATGTTCAGCATCGTCGGGGACCTCGTCGGCGACAGCCGCGGCAAGAGCAGACGACAGCGGATTGCGCCGCCGGTACGGGGGCCGTGCGAGAATGGCGCATCAACCGATTCGGGACGAGCCCCATGCCCCTGAGCATCGTGATTCTGGCCGCCGGCCAGGGCAAGAGGATGAAGAGCGACCTGCCGAAGGTCCTGCAGCCGCTTGCGCGCCGTCCGCTGCTCGCCCACGTGCTGGACTGTGCCCGTGCGCTGTCGCCCGAGGCCATCCACATTGTCTATGGCCACGGCGGTGAGCAGGTCCGTACGGCGTTGCCGGAGGCGGATCTCAGCTGGGCGCTGCAGGCCGAACAGCTCGGTACCGGCCATGCGCTGATGCAGGCGATGCCGGCCATTCCGGACGACCATCGGGTGCTGGTGTTGTACGGCGACGTGCCGCTACTGCAGCCGGCGACGCTCGAGTCGCTGCTTGCTCGTGCCGGCGACGACGCCCTCGTCTTGCTATCCGTGCTGCTGGATGACCCCACCGGCTACGGTCGGGTGCTGCGCGACAACGCCGGCTCCGTCTACCGGATCGTCGAACAGAAGGACGCCAACCGCAAGGAACTGGCGGTACGCGAAGCCAACACCGGCGTGCTGGTGGCGCCCGCTGCCGCGCTGCGCGGCTGGCTCGCGCGGCTGTCGAACGAAAATTCCCAGCGCGAGTACTACCTCACCGATGTGATCACCCTGGCGGTGCGCGATGGCCTGCGGGTCGAGGCCGTGCCGGCCCCGACCGCGGCCGAGGTGCTCGGCGTCAACGACCGCCTGCAGCTGGCAGAGCTCGAGTCCGAGTATCGGCGCATGCGCGTCAGGGCGCTGCTGGAGCAGGGGGTCTCGGTCGCGGATCCCGCCCGGCTCGACGTGCGTGGCGAGGTTGCCTGCGGGCGCGACGTGCAGCTGGACGTCAATGTCGTGCTTGAGGGACGCGTCGTGCTCGGCGACCGCGTCGTCATCGGGGTCGGCTGCGTGCTGCGGGATGTCTCGATCGCGGCAGACACCGTGCTGCAGCCCTACAGTGTGCTCGACGGTGCAGTCATCGGTGCGCGCTGCGTCGTCGGACCGTTCGCGCGACTGCGCCCGGGCAGTGTGCTGCTCGACGATGCCCACGTCGGCAACTTCGTGGAACTCAAGAACACCACCCTCGGTGTAGGCAGCAAGGCCAACCATCTGACGTACCTCGGTGACGCGCGGATCGGCAGTCGGGTCAACGTCGGTGCAGGCACGATCACCTGTAACTACGATGGCGTGAACAAGTGGCCGACGACGATCGGGGACGGTGCCTTCATCGGCTCCGGCTCGATGCTGGTAGCGCCGCTCACCATTGGACCCAAGGCCACGATCGGCGCAGGTTCCACGCTCACCAAATCAGCGCCTCCCGACACGCTGACGGTCGAGCGCAGCAAGCAGGTCTCGCTGCGGCTCTGGCGCCGGCCGCACAAAGCCACGGCCGAGGAGCGCGACGCGCGGATTGAGCAGGCGCGCCTGCCAGCAGAGCCGCCGTCGGAGTGATGCTCATCCCCGGCGTCGCGATGGGCGATAATGCGCGTTTGGCCCTGCAGCGAGGACATGATTCATGTGTGGAATAGTCGGTGCGGTAGCGACTCGCGATGTGCTGCCGATCCTGATAGATGGGCTGCAGCGGCTTGAATATCGGGGCTACGATTCGGCCGGCGTCGCGCTGCTCGAGTCGGATGGCCGGGTGCGACGCCTGCGTACGGTCGGCAAAGTGGCGCGTCTGAAAGAGGCGCTGCTCGAGACTCCGACGGCCGGGCAGCTGGGCATTGCCCATACCCGTTGGGCGACGCACGGCGTCCCCAGTGAGCGCAACGCGCATCCCCATGTCTCGCGCGACGGCATCGCGATCGTCCACAACGGCATCATCGAAAACCACGAGGCATTGCGCGCCGCGCTGCTTGCGCAGGGCTACGAGTTCACCTCGGAGACCGACACCGAGGTGATCGCGCATCGCGTGCATCATCATTACGCGGCGCACGGCGACCTGTTTGCGGCGGTCCAGGCGACTGTGCGAGAGCTGCATGGTGCGTATGCGCTGGCAGTGATCAGCGAGCGGGACCCCGGCCTCATCGTCGTTGCGCGGGTCGGATGCCCGGTCGTGATTGGCCGCGGTGAGCATGAGAACTTCGTCGCCTCCGACGTCTCGGCGCTACTGCCAGTGACTCGCCGCTTCCAGTTCCTGGAGGAGGGTGACGTTGCCGCGATCGGTCGCGACGGCGTGCGCATCGTCGATCAGGCGGGTGTCGAGGTAGAGCGCGCCCTGCGCGACAGCGAGCTGTCGGCGGACGCGGTCGAGAAGGGCGACTATGCCCACTACATGCTCAAGGAAATCCACGAGCAGCCGCGCGCCATCGCGCAGACGCTCGAGGAACGGGTCGCCGGCGGCAAGCTGCTCGAGGCGGCGTTCGGCCCGGAGGCGGCCGACGTGCTCGCCCGTGCCGAGGCGGTGCAGATCGTCGCCTGCGGTACGAGCTGGCACGCAGGCTCCGTCGCCCGCTACTTCGTCGAGCAGATTTGTCGGCTGCCGTGCTGGGTCGACATTGCCAGCGAGTTTCGCTACCGCAACCCGGTCGTTCCCAAGAACACCCTGTTCGTGTCGATCTCGCAGTCCGGCGAGACGGCCGATACGCTCGCCGCGCTGCGTCAGGCGAAGCAGTCGGGCTACCTGTCGACGCTGGCAATCTGCAACGTGCCCGAGTCCTCGCTGGTACGCGAATCTGCGCTCGTCATGCTGACGCGCGCAGGCCCCGAGATTGGTGTTGCCTCGACCAAGGCATTCACCACGCAGCTGGCGGCGCTGGGCATGCTGGTCATTGCACTGGGAAAGCTGCACGGCATGGATCGCGCGACCGAGCGCAACCTGGTGGCGCAGCTGCTGGAGACACCGCGGCTGGTCGAGGAGACCCTTGCGCTCGACGCCCAGGTAAAGAAGCTCGCTGCAACGTTCGTCGAAAAGCGCCATGCCCTGTTCCTGGGTCGAGGCGCGCTCGCGCCGGTGGCGATGGAAGGCGCGCTCAAGCTCAAGGAGATCTCCTACATCCACGCCGAGGCCTACGCGGCCGGCGAGTTGAAGCACGGGCCGCTGGCGTTGGTCGACGCGGACATGCCGGTGGTCGCGGTCGCGCCGAACAACGACCTGCTCGAGAAGCTCAAGTCGAACCTGCAGGAGGTGCGCGCGCGCGGCGGCGAGCTGTATGTGTTCGCCGACCCCGAGTCCGGCATCCACGAGTCCGACGGCGTACACGTGATCACGATGCCGCGGCACGTCAGCCCGTTCCAGGCGCCGATCGTCTATACCGTGCCGCTGCAGCTGCTGGCCTACCACGTCGCGACGATGCGCGGCACCGATGTGGATCAACCCAGAAACCTGGCCAAGAGCGTTACGGTCGAATAGTGTTGCGGGCCGCTCGGCTCAAGTTGCGTCTCGTCGTCCCCGGGCCTTTGCGGTGACCGTCGTCATCAAGCGCGTGTCCGAGCATGCCGAGCTGCTCGGCATCAAAGCCCTGCAGCAGGCCAACCTCGGGTGCCACCTCGAGGCCGCCGAGCGCGAGCGGGAGGGATTCGTCACTGCCGAGTACGAGCTCGACTACCTCGAACAGATGCAGCGCGCCTGTCCCTCGGTCATCGCCAAGCAGGGTGCCAGCGTCGTTGGCTACGCGCTGGTCGTGCAGCGCGAGACGGGCCAGGATCACCCGCTGCTGTCGGGCCTGGTTGCCGCCACCGATCGCCAGACCTTGCGCGGCGTGCCGCTGACGGCCCTGAATTACATTCTCTGTGGCCAACTCTGCGTGGCCAAGAGCCATCGCGGCGGGGGCCTCACGGCGGCCTTGTACAACTATTTTGGCGAGGAGCTGTCGCGCCGCTTCGATGGCGTTGTGACGGATGTCGCCCGCGACAACCCGCGCTCGTTGCGCGCCCACCTCAAGGCGGGGTTCGAGGTGTTTGGCGAGCTGGCCTATGGCGGCCTGGTGTGGGACCTGGTCCTGTGTGATTGGCGCGGCCGGGCCGGTAGTCCGCGCGGCTAGCGCACGAGGATTTTGACCCGTGGACGTTGCGAACGGCGAAAATTGCGGCGCAACCCGAGCGCAAAAGGTGGCCGAAACGGCCTTGCGGGGCCTGATGATGTCGCTGGGTTGAAAGGCGAAGTAAGTATCTACCGGCACGTCTGCGCCCTCGCCGGTCGTGCCGGTCATTTTCATCTCTGAGGGCGGCTTGGTCGATTTTGCGAATTTGCGGGCGGCGCCGCGGCACGATGCATGCCCGGGCGACGCTCTGAGGCACAGATTTCGCCATCCGCAGGCCCTCGGCACATCGGCCGCGGCGCAACGCATCTGTAATGACCGAAGGAATCCGGCCGTGGTCGGCTCGTCTGCGACGAGCGCCGACTTGACCACAGGGAAGTGTTGTAAGTCCGTGAAATGTGACTAGGGATATTCCGCTACTGCGGAACTATTTCATGAAGTGCATCTTTCGCAACCGCCAGAAAAGAGAAATTGCGGGGGCGCACCAAAAACGCCGCCAACTGTCTTTCGGGAGAGAGGACATGAAAGTGAGCAGCAGCTGGGGAACTCGGATTCTCGGTTGTGTATGGGTGTTCTTCGCCGTTGCGATCCTCGCGGGTTGCTCGGGCGGCAAGGACGGTACCCCGGGACAGCCTGGCCCCACCGGCCCGGGCGGCTCCAGCGGCGGCACCGGCACCCCGGGCCCCGTACTGGCCCTCGACATCTCCACCGCAAAGACGGTCACCCCGACCATCACCGGCGTCACCGCCGGCGACTGGCCGACGATCAGTTTCAAGCTGGTCGACGAGACCGGTAACCCGCTCAAGGGTCTTCTGCCCTCCGCGGTTGGCTTCGCCATCGGCCAGTTGAAGCCCCCCGCGGCCGGCTCCGGCTGGTCCGGCGACTGGCGCAGCTATGTCACCCGCGTCGTCGCCCCGAATGCCGCGACCCCTGTCGGCTGGAACCAGACGGTGCCGACGGTGCAGGGCACGACCCAGAAGGCCAGCGTCACCATCCTCACCAACGCGACCTTCTTCCACGACAACGGTGACGGCACCTACACCTTCAAGTTCAACAAGTCGCTGACGGACTTCGCGGCGATTTCCAGCAACGCCGGTCCCATTAACGCCGACGGCTCGACGGCGGCCGCTGGCGCCTCGGGTGTCGCGATCTCGTATGACGGCGCGCTGACGCATCGCATCGGCATGGAACTGCGCGGCACCGGCGCGAACGCGACCAACAACGGCACCGGCAACGCGGTCTACACCTACCGGCCTGCCGATGGCGCCACGGTCGCCAGTGCGGCCGGCACAGCCTCGCCGCTCTACACGCGCGAAGTCGTCAGCCTCAAGGAGTGCGATGCCTGCCATGCGCGCCTGGAGATGCATGGCGGCGCACGCAACGACGTGCAGTACTGCGTGCTCTGCCACAACGGCGGCTCCACCGACGCTGCCTCCGGCAACGTCGTCGACCTGCGCTTCATGATCCACAAGATCCACGCGGGCAAGAACCTGCCGAGCGTCAAGGCCTACCTGCTCGCCAATCCGGGCACGCTGCCGACGTTCTCGGCGCCGGGTGTGGGTTTCTCGATCTTCGGCAGCAGCGCGACGCCGACGGGCTTCAATGAAGTTTCGTTCCCGCAGGACATCCGCAACTGCACGACCTGCCATAACCCGGCCAACGCCAATACGCCGGATGCGGCCAACTACGCCAACTACGCCTACACGCGCACTTGCGGTGCCTGCCACGACACGATGGACATGGTCGCGCACGTCAATACCGCGAACACCACCGCCGGTAATGGCGCAGCGACGGTTGCAACGATCGCGGCGGCTGATGCGACCTGCATGAGCTCCAGCTGCCACGCGGCCGGCACGACCGCCAGGGCAGCAGTGGGCGGCACGGTAGGCGTCGCAGCGCCGGGTGGCTTCGTCGATGTCGTCACGGCGCACAGCATTGCGAAACAAACGGCGATGGCGAAGTTCAAGCTCAACATCGTCCGCGTCGAGGCGCTCCAGCCCGACGGCGTGACCGTCGAGCCGGCCTGCGTGACCAAGCTCGCGGCCGCCGCCGCCGGCGCCACCGTCATCTGCACCGTGCCGCCGGGCGACTACCCGCGCGTGTCGGTCAACGTGACCGATCCGACCAACGCCAATGCCAAGTACGACCTGACCGCCGCGCCGTTCAGCACCTTTGGCACGACCATCTCGGCACGTGCCGGCTGGTCGACGCTGAACTTTACGAACCCGGGTGCGATCGTCGGTTCCGGCACGACCCAGGCCGAGGCAGTGAACTTCCTCGCCAAGAGCGGGACGACCACCAACATCCCGGCACTGGCAACGACCGCGACCAATACCTCCTCGTCGGTCATCCCCTCGGTGCCGGCGGTGATCGTCAGCTCCGACAAGACGATGCTGACGGCGCGGTTCCCGTATCCGGTGCCGCTGGCCTCTGATCGCGCGCTGGTTGGTGGCTCGGGCGCCATCGGCGCACAGGCGTCGCTGATCCTTTCGGTCGCGGATGTCGGCGTGAAGATCCCGCTCCTGTCGGGCTCAAGCCCGGCGCTGTACGGCACCGCGGTGCCGATCCGCTCGGCGGACCAGGCGTTCTTCCCGATCACCGACACCACTGTGGTCGCGCGTCGGCAGGTCGTCGACATGAACAACTGCGTGCGCTGCCACAAGAAGCTGGTGCTGCACGGCAGCCGTGTCGACAACGCCCAGTTCTGTGTCATGTGCCACAACCCGGCGCAGGCGCCGCGTGTGCAGGCGACCGGTGCGGCCGCCGGCTCGTCCGGATCCGAGCCAGTGGACTTCAAGTTCTTCGTTCATGCCATCCACTCGGCGAACTACAAGGCGGGCACGCTCGACTTCACCGAGGTCGGCTTCCCAGGCCAGCTGGGCAACTGCCTCGCGTGCCACAAGACCGACACGTACTACCCGGTGGATCCGACCAAGGTGTTCGGCACCACGATCGACCCGGGCCAGACCTACAGCACGACCAAGTTCGCCGGCTACGACGTGCCGACGCAGCACTATGCGATCACGGCTAACGCTGCCGCCTGCGGTTCCTGCCACGTCGATGCGACGGCGCAGAACCACATGAAGCAGCAGGGTGCTGTGGTGATCGGCGACATCATCTCGACCGGTAGCCTCGGCATCAACGGCTTGGGCTTCGGTGTGCCGAATACGTTCGTCTCGGGTGCGCCGCACATCAAGGCGATCGATGGCTCGACGTTGCCGCAGTACCAGACGGAGACCTGCAGCGTCTGCCACGGTCCGGGAGCGACCGCGGACGTCAAGGTCGTCCACAACGTGGCGTCGTACAAGTACAACTGATCCCCGCAACGTAGCAAGGCCCGGCGCAGCAGCGCCGGGCCACGACGGACCGAACGAGGAGCGAACCATGTTCGCGATGACTAAGGTGATTCGTGGTCAGACGCTGGCCGGTTTGGTGTTCTCGCTTATCGCGGGAGCGCTGCTGGCGGGCTGCGGCGGAGGTGCGGGGTCTACCGGACCTGCCGGCCCCGCGGGCGGTTCGGGCTCTACCGGGCCTGGCGGCTCCACGTTGGCCCGTAACATCTCGGTAGCCGAGACGATCACGGTGCAGATCACCGGGGTAGATGGCGGCGCCGCGCCGAAGATCTACTTCAACCTGCTCGACCAGAAGGGGCAGCCGCTGTACGGCCTGCAGCCTTCGCAGGTTCGCTTCGCGATTGCCAAGCTCGTGCCAGGCAACAACGGCACCTCAAGCAGCTGGGTCTCCTACATCAATACGGTCGACAACCCGGTTGCCGGCCAGGGCTGGGGCACTGTCCCGACCCGCCAGCCGACCGCTGAAGTGGCAAGCACCGCCGGCGGCGTGTTCGTCGATCGCGGCGACGGCACCTACAGCTACGCACTGTCGAAGAGTCTCAGTGCCTACACGGTCGCCGACGCTCAGGGTGCGGCCATTGCGTTCGAGCCTAATCTGCCGCACCGGGTCGGTCTTGAGCTGCGCGGGACCGGCGCCAACAACACCAACAACGGCAACAACAACGGCGTCTTTAACTGGCTGCCGCAGACCGGCGCCACGACGAACCTGGTCAGCCGCGACATCGCCAGCAATAAAGAGTGCGACGCCTGCCATGCGAAGTTCGCGATGCACGGTGGTGCCCGCAACGACGTCCAGTACTGCGTGATCTGCCACAACCCCGGCAACACCGACGCGCAGTCCGGCAACACGCTCGACTTCAAGGTGATGGTCCATAAGATCCACAGTGGCGCGAAGATGCCGAGCGTCGTTGCGGCCGCCAGCACCACTCCTGCGCAGGGCGTGGGCTATACGATCTGGGGCTTTGGCGGCTCGGTGAACAACTTCAACGACGTCGTCTGGCCGCAGGACACGCGTAACTGCACCACCTGCCACAACGCCGCGAACCCGCTGACCCCGGATGCGAACAACTTCCAGAACGTTCCGAGCGGTGCCGCCTGCGGTGGTTGCCATGACACCGTGAACTTCGTCACCGGCGCTGGCCACGGCCCGACCGAGCAGCCAGTGACCGATGCTGACTGCATTACCTGCCACGGCCCGAACACGACGGTGGCGCAGGGTGACTGGACCGTCGTGCAGTCGCACCGGATCACCTACCTTGAGCTGCAGCAGCAGTTCCAGTTCACGGTCGTTCGCGTCGACGCAGTGCAGGACGCCGCTGGGACGATTCCAGGGGCGAGCGCCGCCACCTGCGCGACGGCAGTCTGCAAGGTCGCTCCGGGCGAGTACCCGAAGATCACGATCCGCATCTCGAACCCGCAGGACGGCACCACGTATGCGCTGACGGATGCGCCGTTCACCAACACCTACGTGGCAACCGGCGCGTCGTCCGCGACCACGGCCCGTGTCCGGGCGCGCGTCGCCTATTCGACGCTGAACTACACCAATCCCGGCGCAAACACCGGCACCTCGGCCACGCAGGCCGGCCTGATCGACTTCAGGCCCACCTCGGCGCCGCCTTTCCCGGTCACTCACAACGAGGACGGTACGTACACGGCCGTCGCGGCGAAGCCGATCCCGGCGACCTATGCCTCGCTCGTTGCCGGTGGCACCGGTGCGATCTCGCTTGAAGGTCGCGCGATCCTGAACATCGCCAAACCAGATGATCCGGCGGTGTTCACTTCGATCCCGATCAAGGCCGCGGAGCCTGCGTTCTTCCCGATCACTGACAGCAAGGCTGTCGCGCGTCGCGATGTCGTCGATACGGCGAGCTGCCTGCGTTGCCACAAGTCGCTAGAGCTGCACGGTGGCGCACGCGCCAATAACGTCAAGCTCTGCGTCATGTGCCACAACCCGGCGCAGGCGCCGCGTGTGCAGGCCTCGGGTGCGGCCACCGGTTCCTCTGGCTCGGAGCCGGTGGACTTCAAGTTCTTCGTCCATAGCCTGCACTCGGACAACTACAAGTTCGGTACGCTGGACTACACGGATGTCGGCTTCCCGGGCGCGCTCAACAACTGCCTGGGTTGCCACAAGGCGAACACCTACTACCCGGTAGACCCGACCAAGGTCGCCTCGACGTCGATCGACGCGGGTGCAAGCAGCAGCACGCTGCTGGCCGGCTACGACGACCCGACGCAGCACACGGCGATCACGGCGAATGCCGCTGCCTGCGGCGCCTGCCACGTCGATACGATCGCGCAGACGCACATGAAGCAGAACGGCGCGGTGATCATCGCCGACCAGCTGACTGGCGGGCTGCAGTTTGGGGCGCCGAACACCAGGGCGTCGACGTACCGGCAGATCAAGGGTGCTAACGGCATGACATTGCCGCAGTACCAGACCGAGACCTGCCTGGTCTGCCACGGTCCGGGTGCGACGGCAGACACCAAGGTTGTGCACAAGGTGGATTCCTTCAAGTACAACTGATGTGGGCCTGACGACCTGCGGTAGCGCGTAAGGCGCCGCTGCAGGCCGGTCGAGAACGAAAAGACCAGAACAGAAGTAGAGGCTTCCGATGTGCGACCACCAACCGACTGCTCGACTGCGTGACTGGGCGCTTGCAGCGTGCCTGACCGCGTTCAGCCTGTTCGGGTCGACGCCGGCCGGCGCCGCCGACGGCGCTGCTCCCCCGGCTGCACCTGCCAAGAGCGCCTATAGCAAGACGGGCGCCGACACCTGTCTGGACTGCCACGATGAAGCGGCGGTGGCGGGCATCTTCAAGACGGCCCACGGACGGCCGACGAATGATGCCGGACCGTTCGGTCATGGCCAGCTGCAGTGCGAGTCCTGCCACGGCCCGGGCGACCTGCATGCCAACGGCAAGGGCAAGACCCGCCCGCACCTGATCCAGTTCGGCAAGAACGCGCTCACCTCGAAGGCTGCCCAGAGCGAGCAGTGCCTGAGCTGCCATCGCGACACGGCCGCCCACTGGGGCGGTAATGCGCATGCCGCCAACGACGTGTCCTGCGCGGACTGCCACAAGCTGCATCAGGCCAAGGATGCCGTGCGCGACGTCGCCACCCAGACGGACGTCTGCACCTCCTGCCATCAGGCGCGCAAGTCCGATGCGATGAAGTCATCTCATCACCCGCTGCGTGAAGGCAAGATGGCCTGCAGCAGTTGCCACGCACCGCACGGCTCCACTGCGCCGGCGCAGCTGAAGAAGGACTCCGTGAACGAGACCTGCACCACCTGCCACGCGGAATACCGCGGGCCGTTCCTGTGGGAGCACGGCCCGGTGGCCGAAGATTGTGCCAACTGCCACCAGCCGCACGGCTCGGCGCAGCCGGCAATGCTCAAGACACGGGCGCCGTTCTTGTGCCAGCAGTGCCACGAGGTGCAAGGGCACCCTGCGGTTTCGTATACGCCGGATGGTCTGCCAGGCGGCAGCGGCACTCAGCGCGGCGCGTTCCTGCTCGCCGGTAGCTGCCTCAATTGCCACTCAAAAGTACACGGTTCGAACCATCCCTCCGGCTCGAAACTGATGCGCTGAGCGGGAGTCCAGAGCATGTCACCGCGTCATATGATCAAGTTTTCCATCGCCACCATCCTCGCCGCGGCGGCCAGTCAGGCCGTCGCGACCGAAGCGGCCGCGCCACCCGACACGAGTGAGTGGGCGTGTTCCGCCTGCCCGTTCGACAAGGGTGGGCAGGCGGACGTTACGGCCGGCGCCATTTATGGCGACGGCGCCAATGCCGCTTCAGGGCGGTTCACTGGCATCGATCGCCAGTCGACCTACATTGATGCCGCCAGCCACGCCAGCTACGTCAACGAGAAGGGCCAGTTCGCGAGCTACTCGCTCGACAACCTCGGGCTGGACTCACGCACTGGCACCGTCAAGTTCGGGCGCTACGGCCATTACGATGTTGCGTTGAAGTACGACGGACAGCCGTTCCGTCGCTACGACACGGCCGTCACTCCGTTTAGCGGCGGCATGTCGCAGACGCTGCCCTCGGAATGGACAGCGGCCGGCTCTACGCTCGGCATGACCGAGCTCGATGCGGCGCTGCACGACGTAAAGATCGGCACGCTGCGCAAGACCTATGGGGTCTCGGGGCGCTGGTTCCCGCACAGTGGGATGCAACTGTTCGCATCGTTTGAGCGCCAGAACAAGAGCGGCACGCAGATCGTGGGTGCCGGCTTCCTGACCCAGGCGCTCCAGCTCGCCGCTCCGGTTAACTTCCAGACCGACACTTTCGAAGTCGGTGCGGCCTGGTCTGGCAAGGGTGGCTCGTTACGAATTTCCGCCGCGGACTCGAAGTTCCGCAACGACGACCCGTTGCTGACCTTCCAGAACCCGTACCTGTCGCTGGTTGAGAACCTCGCCAGTGTGCCCAATGGCGCCGTTTCGCGTCCGCCGGAGAATGAAGCCCGCAGCGTCAACATTACTGGCAGCATCACGCTGCCGTTGAACTCGTCGGTATCGTTCGCGACCGGCTTTAGCACTATCAAGCAGTCAGCCGCGCTAGTGCCGGTCACCTCGCAGCCTGACGCATTGCCGCCGGCGGAAGGCTTCGATGGCGACGTGCGGCTGCAGCATTACGCGCTGACGCTGGGCTCGCGGCCCTGGTCCCGCCTGCACCTGCACGGCCGCATCGCCTATGACGAGCGCGGCGACTACGGCAATGCGATGGCGCTGACGCAGTACCTCACCGATCTGGTAGCAGGCCCGACGGTCACGACACCGCGCTTTGATTTCGTGCGAGTTCGCGTTGACGGCGGCGCAGACGTGCGCCTGTCCAAGTACACCTCGATCGGTGTCGGTGGCGACCGCGTCGAGATCAACCGCACCCAGCAGTTGGTGCGTCACACCGAGGACGGCCGTACGTACGGTAAGGTCAAGTGGGCGCCGGGCGCGGGTTTTGCGCTGACGCTGAAGGGCGGCGCTGCGCACCGCGATGCACGCGGCATAGATCTGACGTACCTGCCGGTGGGCCAGAACCCGCTGGTGAGCATGTTCAACCTGTCCAACCGCGACCGCGAGTTCGGCGATCTGGACATGGTCTGGAGCCCGAACGAGAAGTTGTCGATCACCCTGCAGGGCTCGCTCAACAACGATAAGTACGGCCGCTCCGTGATGGGTCTGCTGGAGGGACGTGAACAGCGCGGCGCGGGCAGCATCACCTGGTCGCCCAACGAGAAGCTGTCTCTATATATCGACGGCGGCTATCAGAGCCGTGAAACGCTCCAGGCCGGGGCCTATAGCACGGCATCAGCCTCCTGGGAGGCGAAGATCAATGACAAGTTCCGCAACATCGGCGGCGGCTTGAAGTACAGCGCCGAGCGCTGGGAATACGCCATCGACGTCGCTCACGCCACGTCGGTTGGTGAAACCAGCTCCGGTCTGGTGGGCGGACTGGCGCCGTTCCCGGAGCTCAAGGCGCGTTACGACAACGCACGCGTAACGGTTGGTTACACCGCGACCGAGCGGCTGGGCGTCCGCCTCCGCTACGTCTATCAGAAGTACTCCTCGCTGGACTGGGCGCTGGATGGCGTAGGTCCCGCGACCGTGCCGAACCTGCTGGCGATGGGCTATGGGCCTGATCACTACAACGCCAGCGTTCTTGGGTTAAGCTTCACCTACAAGTACGGAACACTCGCTTCACCCTGAACGGACTCATCCATGGATAGCGCTCCCCGGGTTTCAGATGGTCCAACACCAGCAGAACTCGGGGGGCCTGGCGTCGCGGCCGCACTGAAGCGCGCGTTCCTCGCCACCCGACCCAAGTTTTTTACCGCGTCGGTGCTGCCAGTACTGGTTGGTACCGCTTGGGCCGGCGCCGCCGAGCACGCGTTCAATGGTCGTACCCTCATCCTTGCGCTCGTCGCCACGGTGCTCGCGCAGGCAGCGACTAACGTCTATAACGACGTCAGCGACGACCTCAACGGCACGGATCCTGGTAATACCGCTCATATCTATCCATATACCGGCGGCTCGCGCTTCATTCAGAACGGCGTTCTCAGTCGTGCGCAGATGTTCCGTCTCGCGGTCGTGCTTGCCGTGCTCACGCTTGCGTTCGGTGGCTGGCTGACGCTGCTGCGTGGCAGCGGCGTGCTGATGCTGGGCTTGGTTGGTGTCGCGTTGGGGCTGTTCTATTCACACCCCGCCGTACAACTGTCCGGTCGTGGCAGCGGCGAACTCGCCTGCGCCATCGGACTTGGCGCGCTGCCTGTCGCGGGTGCTGCCTGGCTGCAGGCCGATCAGGTGGCGCCGGGCGTCTGGTTGCTCGCCACCATCGTCTCGGTCTGGGTGTGCCTGATACTGCTAATCAACGAGATCCCTGACACCGTCGCTGATGCCGCTGCCGGTAAGCGTACGCTCGCGGTGCGGCTCGGCGAGGGCGGAACGCGTGCGCTTTATCGCGCCTTGACGCTGCTGGCGCTCGCGGCCGGCGTCTTGTTGCTGCTGCGGCGCGACGTACCTGCCTGGACAGGACTGCCGATGTTGCTGCTTGCGTTCGCTGGCTTCAAGGCCGCGGCGGGGATCTCGCTCGAGCCTACGCGTCGAGCGCAGCTGACCCGATCGATCGAGATGACGCTCGCCATCCACGCGGCGGGCTGCCTGCTGCTGGTGACCGCGGTGCTGCTGCGCTAGCGGGTCAGTCGAGCGCGCGCGCCACTGCGGCGAAGAACGCGCTGTCCTCCACCACGTGCGCGTCTGAGGGCTTTGGCCTGGCACACAGCGCGATAATCGCCAACCGCCTGCGTGGATGCAGGTAGATGCGCTGGCCAAAAATACCCATCGCCAGAAAAGCGCCGTCGTGCACGCCGTCGGCGACCTCCGGTAGCCACCACTGATAGCCGTAGTCGCGACGCTCACCGTTGGCCGCGATGCGAGTCGTGGCTTGCTCGAACCAGCCTTCGCGCACGACGCGTGTCGTGCCGATGCAGCCGTCCTCGAGCACGAAGCGGGCGAAGCGCGCGTAGTCGCGCAGCGTTGCCGACAGGCCGCTGCCGCCGATGGCGGCACCGTCCGGGGACTCGAGCCACCAGCGAGCGTCGTCCTGCATGCCAGCGGGTGACCACACGCGCTCATGCAGGTAGCGCGCCAGCGGCGCTCCGATCGCTGCTTCCAGCGCAGCGCCGGCCAGGAACGTCTCGCCGGTGTTGTAGTTGAAAACGCTGCCCGGAGTGCGTACGCGCGGCAGCTCGCTCATCATTCGCAACAGGCTGTCGGGGTGGCCTGCGATCTGTAGCTCCAGGAACTGCCGCCGCTGCGAGGCAGGGTCAGTATAGGTTTCGTCCCAGCCCACCCCGGAGGTCATCTCCAGCACCTGCCGTAGCGAGACCTCGCGGTAGGCGCTATGGGCAAGCGCCGGCAGATAGCGGCTGATCGGCGCCTCGAGACTGCCGAGCAGGCCGTCCTGCAAGGCAACGCCGTAGAGCGTGGAGCAGACTGACTTTGCGAGCGAGAAGGACGCGAAGCGGTCGTCTGGCGCGAGCCCGAGCTCATAGTCTTCGCGAACGATGGCGCCGTCCTTGAGCACGAGCAGGCCGGCGATCCGGTTGTAGGCGAGGTAGTCGACCAGGTCATAGCGGCGATTGGCGCGAACGACTTCCACAGACTGCAGTTGCCGGCTGGCGACGGGTAGCTTCGAGCTCACCGCGCTGCGTGCCACGGTGGCCGCCGGGAACAGGGTATCGGCGGTTTTCAGTGTCGCCATCAGCCGATCTGGAGTCAGAGACCCTGCGTACAGGTCGCGGATCAGGGTGCTGCGGGAGGCGTAGGCAGGCGTCGTCATGGGAGGGAATGGTACCCGACCATTCCGTGGCCGCGCGGTACCGGTTGCCGCACGCGGGTCGGGTCCGTAGCATGGCCTTGCCAGCGCAGGGAGCCGCGCTGGGGCGCCGCACCGTCGCCGGATCGCAGGACACGACACCTTAAGATGCAGTCACCCGACCTTCAGCGGCCCGATTTGGCGCGAATCTCATGCGTCTTCGTCAGCTATGCGCACGAGGACAAGATGCGCGCGGTGAGCGTGATTCGGGCGCTGGAGCAGGCCGGCTACGAGGTGTGGTGGGACGGCCTGATCGTTGCCGGTACGCTATTCGCCAGTTCTACCGAACAGGCCCTGGAGGCCGCTAGTGCCGTCGTCGTGCTGTGGTCGCGCGACTCGGTGCTCTCGCATTGGGTCCGCGACGAGGCCACGATTGGCCGTGACCGTGGCCGGCTCGTGCCGGTGTCCCTCGATGGCTCCGATCCGCCGCTCGGGTTCCGTCAGTTTCTGTTTACCGACCTGTCGAAGTGGCACGGCCAGGCGGATGCCGATGAGATACGCGCCGTTGTGCAGGCAGTGCGCGCCGTCCACGCGCAAGCGCCGAACTGGGTGCCACCGCTGCCGCGCCCACTCGCCGTCCGCACTACGCGCCGAGGCGTGCTGTTGGCCACGGCCGGTGTTGCTACGCTCGTGCTTGGCGGCGGCGGCTGGCTTGCCTGGAGGAAAGGCTTGGCAGGCGATCCGACCGCTGCGGCTAATGGCGTCGCGGTGCTGCCCTTTGAAAACTTAAGCGGGGACCCTGCCAAGTCCTATTTCTCCGACGGACTCACCGCCGAGATGCGCGCAGCGCTGGCGCACGATCGCCGCCTGCGCGTAATTGCGCAGGTGTCCTCGGAGGCCTTCCGCGAGGCGAAGACCGGGGCGGTTGCGATAGCCAAAGCGCTGGGCGTCGCGTACCTGCTCGACGGCAATGTTCGTCTGTCCGGCAAGACATTTCGCATCGCGGCCGAGCTCATCGATGGCCACACGGGGTTCACCCGCTGGGAGCAGACCTTCGATCGCGCCATTGACGACATTTTCGCCGTGCAGAGCGAAATTGCACGCTCGGTGACCATCGCGTTGAACGCCGAGATGGCCAACCCCGGCCAGGACAGCGCGCCGGTTCTGTCGGGGCGCACCACCAATGTCGAGGCGTTTGATGCGTACCTGCGCGGCCGCGCAGCCTATGACCTGTCCGAAGGCGAAAGTTCCGATCGCCAGGCTCTGGCCGAGTTCGATGCGGCGATCGCCGCCGACTCGCGCTTTGCCGCAGCGCATGCGGCGCGCGCGCGGTCGCTGCTGGTGATTGCCAATCAGTACGCGGACGCCAGTCACAGCGCTGCTCTGTACGAAGCGGCCCTGACCTCGGCCCATACGGCGACGGCGCTCGCGCCGGATCTCGCGGATGCGCAATCGACGCTGGCGTTCGTTCTTTTCCAGGGCCGCCTTGATGTCGCTGGCGCACGCGCGCCGTATGAGAAGTCGCGTCAGCTCGGTGGCGGTGACGCCACCGTGCTCGGCCGATTCGCGCTGTACAGTGCGCTGACTGGGCGCGCGAGCGAGGCTGCGCCTGCGATGGCGCGGGCCGTGGAGCTTGATCCACTGAACCCGCTAGTGCATCGCGCGATGGCAAGCGTGCTGTATGCCGCGCACCGCTACGCCGACATGATCGCGCACCTTGAGCGCGCGCTGGCACTGCGGCCTAAGCTCTCCGGCGCGCAGGCAGCGCTGGGCAACGCCTTGTTCATGCTCGGGCGCCTGCCGCAGGCGCGCGACGCGTATCTGGCCGAGCCGCATCGGATGCTGCGGCTGCCGGGCTTGGCGATCGTCGAGAAGAAGCTCGGTCACGAGGTGGCGGCGCAGGAGGCACTGCAGCGGCTCGTTGCCGAGTTGGGCGACAGCGCCCTGTACCAGCAGGCCGAGGTCCGCGCTCAGTGGGGCGAGCGCGATGCCGCGGTGGCACTGCTCTGGCGCGCCCGCGCGCTGGGCGATTCCGGGCTCATCTACGTACGCACCGACCCATTTCTGGCGCCACTTCAGTTGCTGCCGGAGTTCGGTAAATTGCTTCGACAACTGGGTTTCGACTAGGCTGAATTGCCCACACCGGGCAGGGGAGACAACGTAATGAAGAATCCGATCACGGTGATGCTGATTCTCGCGGGTGCTCTGGCGCTCGCCGGTTGTGGTGAGAAGGCGGCGGCGCCGGCGCCGGCGCCTGCGGCCGAGGCCCCGGCAGCAGTCGCGGCCCCGGCAGCACCAGCTGCCGATGCGACCGCACCGGCTGCCGCCGATGCGGCGAAGCCCGCTTCGCAGGGTGGTGGCGAGAAGCTCTGACAGCGTCGGAGCGAGTCCGCCGTGTCGGCTGCTGCCGGCACGGCGGAGTTTGCCGAGTCTCGCCTACCGATCCGCCTGCAGCACGTCGTCTATCCAGTCGACATAGGCGGCGACACGCGTATAGACGCCGGGCTTGGCGTCACCGTTACAAGACGCCGCGCCCCAGCTGACGATACCGGCCACCTGGGCGGGGTGGCCAAACACGGCCGGTCCCCCGCTGTCGCCCAGGCAGGTCTTGCGAGCCGGCGCGCCGGCGCAGATAACGTTCGCGTTCAATTTTGCAGGATCGACCTGCAGCTCACTGCGGCAGCGTTCTTCGCGTTCGATCGCAAGATCGACCTGCAGCAGCACCGCTGAGGGAACGACGCCTGGCAGTGGATATGTCTTGCCCCAGCCGGTCACGGTCACCGAGGTGCCCTCCAGGATCGGTATCGGACTGCGATGGATCCTGACCGGCTTGATGCTCATCGGCTCGAGCGCCTTTGGCGAGTCGTCCGGCGCAATGTGCAGCAGTGCGATGTCATCGTGATACATATCCTGCACGCGCCACTTCGGGTGCACGACGGCGCAGTCGATCCGGAATGTCCTGCCGTCGTCCCGCGACAGGTCCTGCGCGCCCAGTCGGATCCGAAAGCTCGGGAAGACGAGGTTCGCCCGTACGCAGTCTGCCAGCGACACCTTGTTGTCGTGCGAGACAGTCACCGCGCTGCGATAGTCCTCGAAGGAGGGCCTTAGAACGGCTTCATAATGCTGTTCGTCGACGAGGATGCAGTGGGCTGCGGTCAGCACCCAGTTGGGTGCGATCAGCGACCCTCCACACAGGTGCTGAAGCTGCCATTTTTCGCGGCGCTCCCCTGGCATCTTTTGCAGATGTTGCGCCCAGCGCTCCTCGCTGATGGTGCGGTACAACTCAGCCTGCCACGTGGCATCGCCGTGGCGGGTCGGCACACCGCCAAACGAACGTCCATCCGCGTCCGCCGCCGGTGCAGGAGCGCTGCCGTCAACGGCTGGCGCAAGTGGCTCGATCGTTGGAATCGGCGAGTGCGAGCGCAGCCACGGCTCATCGTCTGGCGTTACCGTGTCGGCGCTGACGGCCCAGCCTGCTGGCGACGGATTTTCGGCGGCGGCCGCCTGTGCGTAGCAGACGCTCGTGCCACCCAGTGCGGCGACGCACAGAAAGGCGCAGCGCGCGGCGCGCGAAGTTATCGTGACGGGCATGCAGGCTCCTCTGGCAGGCGATGGGTTGTCTTGTCGGCGGCCGCCTCATTCCACGTCGATATCGACGAAGCTCTCGCTATGGCGGCCGCCCAGCGAATGCACCAGAAAGCCGACCTGATAGCGTCCTGACGGGACCGGATCGCGCTTGACCTTCAGATCATCGAGATCGTCAATGTGCATCACGTGTCCGTCAGGTACCGCCAGTGCCGACTTGCCCGCCGCATCGATGACCTCGTACATGGGTCGCAGGTCGTCACCGACGTCGACGTCTATCTCGCGTGGCCCGTGACGGGTGTACTCGACCGCGTAGATGAAGTCGCCGGTCACCTCCTCTTCCTTGAAATCAAGAACGAAGCCCAGCGTCACGTCGAGCCACTGCGTCGTGCCGTTAACGCGTAGCTGCGCTGGAACTTCTGCCCAGTAGACGTCCTCTTCGTCGCCGTCGCTGAGCTCTTCAAAGCTGGTGATCGGGGCGATGAACTCCTCGTTGGCATCGGAGATCGTGAACCACTCACCATCCCAGTCCTCCTTGAGGTCGCCCTTCGAATCAAGATCGACCGGGATTGAGCCAATGATGACCCGCCTGCCATAGTCGAGCATGGACAGCACGAAGCTTGCGTCCTCAATGTCGTCGCCGTGTGCCTGTGAAGTGATCTTGATCTCGCTGCCATGCGACACCATCCGCCCGCTCGCCTGTAGTGGATCTATCGCGGGCTTCGGCCGGTTGCGCTCGGCGTCGCTGGCGGGCAGGGCCGTGTAGTCGAGCAAGAAGGGATACCAGGGATTGATCTGGGCGAAATCTGTCTCGTTGTACGAGGTCTTGCCGCGGACCGCGAGGGTGGCTTGGTCTGGCGGAAAGAAAATGGATAAGCCGTTTGCATGCGGTCGCGCCTCGCCGTGGATGCTGTAGACGATCGCCTGTTTCACTGCGGCGATTACGCTGTCAGCGGCCGCTGTCGCGGCCTTGTCCTGTGCGCGCTGTTTGAGATTTTCGGCGACATGCACCAGGTCGTAGACTTCAGATCCGAGCCGCGGCTCGCTGCCCGGGGCGGCCGTGCGGCCGTATTCCTCGGCGTCGTTGCGTGCATGCGCGAGATGAATCCAGGCATCGTGGCCGCCGCGTGTGAGTAGGGCGTTGGCTCCGCTGCCTAGTGCCGCGGTGGCCTTGTCGATCGATGCAACCTTGTCCAGATCGATGACGGACAGCGTGAGTGCCCTGGCCTTTTGTTGTCGTTCGTGATGCGCGGACTTCGCGAAGGAATCCCGGTACGTGTCGACGATGACCCGGCCGAGCGCGGCGCCGTCCATTTGTGGCGAGCGTTCAACCGCGCTCAGCACCGCGGCGTAGTCCCAGCCGGCGGAGGGTTCTATTTCTTCGGACGCCACCATGTAGCGCGCGAATGGAGCCAGCGTTCGCGCCACCTCCAGGTTCGCCATTACGCAGGCGTCGAAGCCAATCAGCTCGAATCGACCGGCCGCCTTCGTCACGCCCTTGAGTATGTTCGCTACCTCGCTGATGCCGAGACTGTCGCTGTCGTTGGATTCGGCGACGGCGAGTCCCGCCCAGGCCATGCCATGGTCGCCGAAGATCACGCCGTAGTGCTCGGCGGGGAAGTCGCTCGTTACCCGCGTGAGGAAGCGGCCCAGCGTCGACGGATCGCCCATGTCGAGAGCGCCCCAGTCATCAAGTTCGACGAGCTTGCCCTGCTGAACCTGCAGCAGCTTGGCGCCGGTCCAGTTGGGAATGTTCAGCACCGGTGCGTTCGTATAGAGCCCATCGCCCTGGGCATTGCGTGCCGCCAGCACGATCAGGTTGACGGTCGCGGAGCTGCCGACGCGGGCCATGTCGGCCAGGTTCTGCATCATCGGGCGTTCGAGATCGTTGTCGGCGTCGAGGTAGACCATCAGCGTCCAGCGCGCCTTGGCGGCGGGCTCGGCCGTGGCCGTGACGCTCACCAGTAGCAGCAGCCCGAGCAGGGCCGCAAGCCTGCGTAATCGCCTCATGACTCGTTCCTCCAGAGTCGGTCTGATCGAGGAAATCTTCTCCCCGTGCGTCGCGCCGGCCAGCGACCGCTGCGCTGAGTGTACCCGGCCAGCGCGGAGATGCCGCGGCCGCTGTGGCATGCTGTCGCGGCCCGGCCGGCCCGGGCGATTTGAACGGATACCGCATGGCCCGCACGCCCACTGACTTTGACGAAGAGTTCTTCGAGCGCTATTACGGCGATCCGGCCACGCGGGTGGCCGACAGTGGCGACGCCGAGCGTGTCGTTGGCCTCATTGCCGGGATCGTGCAGTACCTAGAACTGCCGGTGCGTCGCATCCTCGACGCCGGTTGCGGCACGGGTCTGTTGCGCGAGCCGCTCGAGCGTCTGTTCCCGAAGGCGCGCTACGAGGGTCTGGAGATCAGCCCGTTCCTGTGCCGCCGGCACGGCTGGCGGCAAGGGTCTCTGGCCGATTACGAGGCCACCCGGCCGTACGACCTGGTCGTGTGCCACGACGTCATGCAGTACCTCGATGATGCGGCCGCCGCCCGGGCGATCCGTAACCTTGCCAAACTCAGCCACGGGGCGATGTATTTCAGCGTGCTGACCAAGCGCGACTGGCGGCATGCGGCTGATCAGTCCCGGACGGACCGGACCGTGCAGCTGCGGCAGGTCGACTGGTACCGGCGTCGCCTGCGGCGCGGCTTTCGCCATGTCGCTGCCGGCGTCCACCTGTCCCGGCAGCTGCAGCCGATCCTCTGGGAGCTCGAGGAGCCCTGGAAGTAACCCGGGCGCACGCCGGACTCCCGGCCTGACGCGCGAGACGTTACAATCCCGCGGCGCACCCGGCGCACCCGTCCACAACGCTACCCAGGGGGATCCGCATGCTCTTCTCCTCGAACTTCGCGGGCCGTAAGGCCAGCCTCGTCCTCGTGACGGCCGTCGTCGTCACTCTCGCCGGCTGCAGCGGAGGCGATGAGTCGGCGCCGCTGATCAGGACGTCGATCAAGGTCCAGTCGATCACCCAGCAGGGCAACTGCGAGGACGTGAACGTCAAGGTCGTCCCGGTTTCGATCCTGCCGGACGCGCCGAAGATGTCGAACTCGAAGGAGTTCGTGACCCCCGTCAAGCTGACCAAGGGCGCCGACGGCGTTTCCTGCGCCGGCGAAGCGGCGACCATCCCGATGGCGCCTGGCAAGTGGAAGTTCACCGCGAGCCTGCCGTCCGAGATCGCCAGTTGCGAGCGTGATGTCGCTCTGACCGGCTCGGCGGTGGCGTTCAAGGATGCCGAGAACACCTGCTCCTGAGCCTGTTTGGAGGAGGCCGACCCGCGGGGTCGGCCTCCTTTCGAAGCATCAGTGGCGCCCGTGAAAGGGCAACAAAAGAACGAACGATCGTGCTAAATTGGCAGACATGGCCAAGGGAGCACGCACTCGAGCCACGATCCTGCGGGCCGCGGTGGAAACTGCGAGTCTGGGGGGCTTCGTTGGCTTAAATCTGCAGCCGCTGGCTGATCGCGTTGGCATGACCAAGAGCGGTCTGTACGCCCATTTCGGTTCGAAAGAGGCGCTGCAGCTGGCGACCCTTGAGTACGCCACCGAACTGTTCCAATCGACCGTCGTGCTGCCCGCCAAGACCGAGGCCGCCGGGTTGCCGCGCCTGGCGGGTATCTACGAGCGCTGGCTGGGGTGGCCGGCCAACGCCGGGCTGTCCGGGCAGTGCCCGTTCTTCGCCGCGGTGGTCGAGTTCGACGACGGCGAAGGCCCGCTACGCGAGCGACTTACCCGCTTGTTTCGCGATTTTCGCGGCGTGATCGAGCAGCTTGCCGCCTCCGCGATGCGTCACGGCCACTTGCCCGGGAGCACCGACGTCGCGCAGTTTGCCCACGAGTTGCTGGCGCTGCGCTACGCCCACCATTGGGCGGCGGGCTTCATGCGTGAGCCGGCGGCTCTGCAGCGCGCGCGGACGGGTTTCGCGCGACTCACCGCGAGCGTGGATCAGCGGCCGTAATAGACCGTAAAGCTCGCCCGATCGAGCTTGTTCGCGTTCAGCATGAAGCCGACCATCGCGGCGGTGGAGGCGGGATCTGCGCCAAGCTTGTCGACTTTGAGCGCATACAGCGTGAACACGTAGCGATGTGGCTTGTCGCCGAGCGGCGGGCACGGGCCGCCGAAGCCGGCCTTGCCGAAGTCGGTGTTGGTCTGTACGGCGCCCTTGGGTGCCTTGGCGCCGGCCGGGTCACCGGCGTTGGCGGCCAGCGAGGTTGCCGTGGCGGGGATGTCGAACATCACCCAGTGCCACCAGCCGCCGCCGGTCGGTGCATCCGGATCGTAGACGGTCAGCGCGAAGCTCTTGGTGCCGGCAGGCGCGCCGGCCCACGCCAGCGCGGGCGAAATATTGCTGCCGCTACAGCCGAAACCGTTGAACACGTGGCGGCTTTCGAAGCGACCCCCAGGCGTGAGCTCGGTGCTGGATAGCGAGAAGTCGGCGGCCACGCCGACGGTGGGCAGAACGCCGAGCAGGGTCAGGGCGAGGCTGGCAAGACGCATCATCGGTCTCTCCAAGGTCGGCATGGCGGCCATTCGAGTCTAACAGTCCACCGTGTGAGCGGGTGTCCTGCGATTGAGCGATAATGTCTGCCTGTCAGGGGGCTGCATCGACGTGCATTTGTTCGCTAGGTTGTTGCCGCTGATCGCGCTCCTGACGCTCCTGACCGGCTGCGGCGAACGCCATTGGTCGATTCCGCACGCCCCGATCCTGGGCTGGCAGCGACCGGCGATTGCGTCGCATCTGCCGCTGCGTATCGCGCCGGATCTGGTCATCAAGCGAGTCCGCTTCGGGCTGATCGATATCGGCGCCGACGGCGAGGAGCATTTCACGGCCACTCAGGATTTGCCGCCCGATGACGGTCAGGCTTTTGGTTGGGTACTCGAGGTCGAAACGACCCGACCCTCCATCCGCTGGCAGGAACACTTGCGCCTGCCACACGAGCCGGCCGACTGGGGTGATGCCGCGTCCGATCCCGATGTGCTGCTGTCGCGTGACGGTGCCAGCGCAATGGCGCAGGGTGAGGATCTGGTCGAGGACGGCGAGCTGTCGCGGTTCTATTGGTCGCTGGCCGCGGGCGACCCTTCGGGAGACTACGAACTGGACCTCGCCATTGAGGGGCGTCCGATCGCGCACTTTGTATTCAAGGTTCCCGCGTCCGTGAAAGAAAAGGCGATCCTCGTTGAGAACGGCGCGGCGCCATCGTCGCGCCTCGTCGCCCACCTTGTGCCGGGAACGCCCGGCAGCGGAGTCATGCTATGGAGATGAAGAGGGTCAGTGCCGGCGACCTGCGGGCAATCGGCTACGACGAGTCCAACCGCCTGCTGCGCGTGGAACTCGGTAACGGCAGGCTGGTGGAATACTCGGGCGTCTCGGCTGAGACGTGGCGGCGGCTTTCGTCCGCAGGTTCGATGTGGAGCTTCTTTCGCGACAACATCGAAGAAAACTACTCCGAGCGCCAGGTTCGCTGAGGCGCTTCATGCGACGCATGCTTTCACCACGGCGCCTGGTGCCGATCGCCATTTCCGCGGTGATCGTCGTGCTTGCGCTGCGCTTTCTGACCAGCGCAACCCACGGCCTGCACGTCGCCGACGTGATGCGCGCGCTGCAGGCGATACCGTTGACCGAGGTCGCGATCGGCGCGCTGCTGGTCATCGTCCTGTATAGCGCGCTGGCCACCTACGAAACGATCATCGCGCGCTACGTCGGCGGCCCTGTCAGTAGCCGCCGTGCGGCGATGGGTGGCGTGCTCGCCGCCTCGATCGGTCATGCGTTGGGCCTGGGGACCGTGTCTGGAGGCGCGATCCGTTATCGCGTCTATGCTGCGGCCGGCCTCAGGCCTCTGGGCGTCGGCAAGATGGTCCTGCTCGCCGCCATTCCCTATCCGGCCGGTCTCGGCCTGCTGCTGTCGGTGTCGCTACTGGTACAGAGTGAGGCCGCCGCCCCGATCCTGCACACGACCACTGAGCTTGCTCGTGGCATCGGTCTTGCGCTGCTCGTGCTGCACGTCGCCTACGTGACGCTGGTGTTGAAGCGCCGTGAGCCACTGTCCTTCGGTCGCTACCTCGTCACGCTGCCGCCACCGAACCTGACTGGCGTGCAGTACTGCGTCGGCATCATCGAGGTCTGCGCGGCCGCGAGCATCCTGTACGTGCTGTTGCCGGCGCAGGCCGGCTTGCCCTTCAGCGTGTTTATCGGCGTCTACGTGCTCAGCATCCTCGCGGGTCTTGCCAGCAGCGTGCCGGCCGGCTTTGGCGTGTTCGACGCGACGCTAATCGGGTTGTTGCCGCACGCGCCGCAGGCCGAGCTCTGGGCGGCCGTCATCGTCTACCGGGTGCTGCTCGAGCTGCTGCCGCTGGTGACGGCTTCGCTGGTATTCGCCGCCTACGAGATCTGGTGGCGGCTACCGTCACAGCGTGCGCGGGTGGCAGAGATCCGGCTGGCGCAACGCCAGCGCGACGACTGACGCCTTTAGGGCGCGCTGTCCTCATGTGGTGCGCCCACGTTCGGCACGATCGTAATTCGCAGCCGCCCGCCCGGTGCCGCCCCGAGCCAGGCTCCGCGCGCGGCTTGTGAGGCGTCCTCGGCCGTCGTGGCGGCGGGCAGCACCCGCGGCGCGAGCAGTGAGGCTGGCGTGTAGACGACCAGGTAACGCTCGTGTCCCTGCGCCGGATCAACACCGAGCGTCAGGCGATAGGCCGGGGCGTACGCCTGTTCGAAGACCGGCAGGTCGAAGCGCAGCGACTCAAGCTCGGTCTGGCGCGACACCAGGAAATCGTCGGTCAGCAGCGCTGCGACCGGATACAGCACGCGCGCGTGCAGTGGCTCGAGCCCGCCCTGCAGCAAGCTGCGGATTTCAATCAGATACGGCCGCTCCGCGTCCGGCAGCCGAAAGGCCCGGTAGGCACTACGCCCGGATTTGAATTCGAACAGCGGGCCGCCCGCCTCGATCGCTGTTTCCACGCTGCCGGCCGCGGGCAGCGACTCGTAGTGGAACTGTGCGGGGTCGGTCGGTGGCCGGGCGGCGGCTGCGACCAACGGCAGCGCACACGCGAGCGCCGCGAGGCCGCAGAAATGGAGAGGGCGGAGCCTGAATGACATCCGCCAAGGCTAGCACGGAGGCGGCGCCCAACCCGCCGTCGCGTACCATGAGGCCCCTGCCGAGCCGGCGAGATCCCCTCAACCCATGTCTGACGACGCACCCCGCGCTGAGATTCGCGACTTCCAGGTGCTTTCGCCGTGGGGGCCGCGCGCCGATCCCTATTACTGGCTGCGCGACGACGAGCGCGATGAGCCCGCCGTGCTGGCCTACCTGCAGGCCGAAAACGACTACCGGGCGCGCCAGCTGGCACACGTGCAGCCGCTGGAGGAGCGCCTGTATCAGGAGATGGTCGGCCGTCTGCGCCAGGACGATGCAACCGTGCCGGTGCTGTCGAACGCTTACTGGTACTCCAGTCGCTACGAGCCTGGCCGGGAGTACGCCCTGCACGTGCGCCGCCTGACGCCGGACGCCGCGGAGGAGCTGCTGGTCGATGGCAACCTGGAAGCTGCCGGCCATGATTTTTACGAACTGGGAAACCTCGAGGTCAGTCCCGACAATCGCACCCTGGCACTGGCCGAGGACACCCGCGGCCGCCGGCAGTACACGCTGCGCTTTCGTGACCTCAGCAGCGGCTGTGATTACCCGGAACGGATCGAGAACGTCGAGCCCGATCTTGCCTGGGCGGACGATGGCCAGTCGTTGCTTTATGTTGCGAAGGATCCCGAGACGCTGCTTGGCTATCGCGTCTTTCGGCATGTGCTCGGCACGCCGCCAGACGCCGACACGCTGGTATACGAGGAGGCCGATCGCGCGTACTACATGGGCGTCGAGCGCAGCAAGAGCGGCCACTACGTGTATATCGTGCTGCAGAGCACGGTATCCAGCGAATATCACTACGCCCGTACTGATGATCCGGCGTTGCTCTTTCGCATCGCTCTGCCGCGTGAGCGCGACCACGAGTACCAGCTGGACGACGTCGGCGAGCGGTTCGTGATCCGCAGCAATCACTGCGCGCCGAACTTTCGTATCGCCTCGGCGCCGATCGACGCGGTCGCCGACCGGATGCTGTGGCGCGACGAGGTCGCGCATCGGGCGGAAGCATTCATCGGCGGCTTCGAGGTGTTTCGCGACTTCCTGGTCATTGCAGAGCGCGCCGAGGGCTTGCGCAAGATCCGCGTGCGTGCGTGGGACGGTTCGCGCGATTTTCTGCTCGATGCCGCGGAGCCCGCCTACACGATGTCGCTGGGCGACAACGAGGAAATCGCCAGCCACGTGCTGCGCTACGTCTACTCGTCGCTGACCACGCCGCGCACCACTTACGACTACGACATGCGCAGCGGCGAGCGAGTGCTGTTGAAGCGAGATCCGGTCGAGGGACACTTCGACTCGGCGCATTATGCGACCGAGTTCGTGCAGGCGCCGACGCGTGACGGGAAGCGGGTGCCGGTGTCGCTGCTCTATCGGCGCGGCTGTGAGCGCAACGGCACCGCGCCGCTCTATCAGTACGCGTACGGCTCTTATGGCCACTCGATGGACCCGTCGTTTCGTTCCAGCGTCCTGTCGCTGGTCGACCGTGGCTTCGTGTTTGCGCTCGCACACGTGCGCGGCGGGCAGGAGCTCGGGCGGCTCTGGTATGACGATGGCCGCATGCTCGCCAAGCGCCATACTTTCGAGGACTTCATCGACGTCACTCGCCATCTGGTCAGCGAGCGTTACGTGGACCCGGCTCGCGTCTGCGCCGCCGGCGGCAGTGCCGGCGGTCTGCTGGTGGGAGCCGTCGCGAACCTCGCCCCTGGCGAGTACCGCGCGATGGTCGCGGACGTTCCCTTCGTCGATATCGTCACGACGATGCTCGATGACGACATCCCGCTGACCACCAACGAGTACGACGAATGGGGCAACCCCGCCGCCGATCGTCAGGTGTACGAATACATGCTGTCCTACAGCCCCTATGACAATGTCAGCGAGCAGGCCTATCCGGCGATGCTGGTGACGACGGCCCTGCACGACAGCCAGGTGCAGTACTGGGAGCCCGCCAAGTGGGTCGCGCTGTTGCGCGCGCGGCGCACCAACGATGCGCTGCTCGTGCTGCGCACGGACTTCGATACAGGCCACGGCGGTAAGCCCGGGCGCTTCCAGCGCTATAGGGAGACCGCGCAGGAATACGCTTTCGTGTTGGACCAGACCGGACTTGCCGCGAGTGAACCCAGCCACGAAGAGTCGCGCTAAAGCGCGACTGCGTTGCCGGTGGATGCGCGGCTCGCGCTGGACGCCGCGAGCCTCACCAGATGCACACGCTGCGGCGTTAGGTGCTTGCCTTGGCAAACTCCACGTGCGAGAGCGGCAACCGCCGCGCACGCACGCCGGTCAGCGCATACAGCGCATTGGTCACCGCCGCCGCCAGCGGCGGCGTGCCCGGTTCGCCGACGCCGGTGGGCGCGTCGGTCGAAGGAACGATGTGCACCTCGACGCGCGGCATCTCGGTGAGCCGGACCGGGATGTAGTCGCCAAAGTTCGACTGCTGTACCTGCCCGTCCACGAACGTGATCTCACCATGCAGGGCGGCCGATAGCGCGAAGCAGACCGCGCCCTCGACCTGGTAGGCCACCTGGCCCGGGTTGACCACCAGCCCGCAGTGGATGGCGGCGACGACGCGGTGTACGCGTGGCTTGCCGTCGACCAGCGATACTTCGGCCACTTCGGCGACGACACTGCCGAACGAAGCATGCACCGCGATGCCACGGGCGTGACCGCTCGGCAGCGGTGTGCCCCAGCCGGCCTTCTCGGCGGCGAGCTTGAGCACGGCCAGATGGCGCGGCTGGTCGGCCAGTAGCGCAAGCCGGTAGGCGAGTGGATCCTGGCCTGCGGCAGCGGCACATTCGTCGACGAAGCTCTCGACGGCGAAGCTTGTGTGCGTGTGGCCGACCGAGCGCCACCACAGGACCGGCACCGGCTGGATCGCATCGTGTACCGCGACGCGCACGTTCGGGATGGCATAGCTCAGGTCCGAGGCGCCTTCGTGCTGGGTCGCCTCGATGCCGGTCTTCGGGTTGACCATCATGGCGTGGAAGGGCGTGCCGCGGGTCAGCGACTGTACGACCTGTGTGTGGCTCCAGCTGGCCGGCAAGCCATCGGCGGCCAGCACTGCGGTGAGGCGATTGTGGGCCTGCGGGCGGTAGTACCCGCCGTGCAGGTCATCCTCGCGGGTCCACATGGTCATCACTGGCTGCGGATAGCCCTTGGCGACGGCGACGGCTTCGCGTACCCAGTCGCTAGCCGGGTTGGCGCGCCGACCAAAGCCGCCGCCCAACAAAGTCGTATGCAGGCGCACCTGCTCAGGCGCCAGGCCCGCGACCGCGGCGGCCGCGGCGCGGTCGACGGTCTGGAACTGGGTGCCGGTATAGACATCGCAGCCGTCGGCAGAGAACGCCACGACGCAGTTGAGTGGCTCCATGGGCGCGTGCGCGAGGTATGGCGTTGCGTAGTCGGCCTCCAGCGCGTGACCGGTGGCGGTCGCGGAGGCGGCGCCGCGCTCGTAGACGACGACGCCGGGCGTGCGCGCGCGCGCGGCATAGTCCGCGGCGATCCGGTCGCTGGAAAGCTCGGCGCCTGCGCCGGCCTGCCACTCGACGCGTAGCGCGGCGCGTCCCTGGGTTGCAGCCCAGGTGTTGGTCGCAATCACGGCGACGCCGCTCGGTACCTCGCGCACCTCCAGCACGCCGCGCACCGCACGGGCGGCCTTCGCGTCGTAACGCAGCGGCGTTGCGCCGAAGGTGGACGGTCGCGCGACCACCGCATAGACCATGCCTGGCAGGCGTACGTCGAGGCCAAAGCCAGCGCTGCCGTTGACCTTGGCGGGGGTGTCGACGCGCGGCACGGCCTTGCCGATCAGTCGCCATTCGCTGGCGGGTTTGGGCTTCGCGTCGGTCGGCGCGGGCAGCGTGGCGGCGCGGGCGGCGAGGGCGCCATAGCCCAGCTGCCGGCCACTGGCGGCGTGCACCACGGCGCCGTTCGCTGCATGCAGTTCGCCTGCGGGCACGCCGAGCTCGGTGGCGGCGGCGGCGATCAGCAGGCTGCGCGCGCTGGCGCCTACGTTGCGCAGCACCTCGAAGCTGCCTGCGATGCTGGAGCTGCCGCCGGTGAATTGCATCGGCGCGAAGGTCGCGTTGTAGACCGCAGCGACCGGTGCCGCCTCGACCGTGACGTGCTCGAGGCCGACTTCGAGTTCGTCTGCAAGGATCTGCGCAAAGCCGGTGTGGACGCCCTGGCCCATCTCGGATTTCGGTACCAACAGTGTGACTTTGCCGTTGGTCGCGATACGCACGTAGGCGTTGACGGCAGTGTCAGCGGCGACGCTGGCGGTCGCGGCCCGCGTGCGCACTGGCAGCGCGAGCCCAATCAGCAGGCCGCCGGCGGCGGTGCCGGCGGTCTTCAGGAACGTTCGGCGTGAGGCGTACATGGCGCTCTTCCCTCAGGACTCAGCGGCGCGGTGGATCGCCAGGCGGATGCGGTTGTAGGTGCCGCAGCGGCACAGGTTGCCGTTCATGCCGCTGTCGATGTCCGCGTCGCTCGGCTTCGGATGGCTGCGTAGCAGCGCGACGGCCGACATGATCTGGCCTGATTGGCAGTAACCGCACTGGGGTACGTCCTCGGCGATCCACGCGGCCTGGACCTTCTTGCCCAGTGCACTTTCGGCGATTCCCTCGATCGTCGTGATCTTGCGACCGGCGACTGCCGACAGCGGCGTCACGCAGGCGCGCGTCGCCTCGCCGTCCAGATGCACCGTGCAGGCGCCGCACAGCGCCGCGCCGCAGCCGAACTTCGTGCCGGTCAGGCCCACCAGGTCGCGCAGTGCCCATAGCAGCGGCATCTCAGGGGAGGCATCCACCTCATGCGTGTGGCCGTTGATGTCGAGTTTCATGCGCTGACTCCGGGTTCGGGGCACCGAGGGTAGCGCGCCCGGCGAGCAACGTCATGCGCAGTTGTGTTCTATCGCCGCTGGAAGACCAGCCGTAGCTGTGACGCCCGCGCTGTCCCGACCACACGGAGCCTTGTGTCCAGTGCAACTCGCCGTCGGTTACGGTCGGGGTGGCCGCGCAGCCTTCGCGGCTGCCACGAGCCGTCCTGCGGTTGGATCATCGTGCGCAGTGGCGCTACCAGCCGGCCGGCGGGCTCGCGGCGAGCAAGTGGACGAGCACCCGCGTTACCACGGCGAGCGCCGCAAGCGCGGCCCCCCACTTCAGCAACGCGGGCCAAAATTCCGCTGTCGCTGGGGCCGGCGCGTCCAGGCAGGCCTGACGGCGTAGGGCGGCCTCGACGAAGGTCCGTGCCCGTTCGATCGAGGCAGGACGATGGAGGAAGCGATAGATACGCCCGCTAGACAACTGCGTTGACAGTGCCCGTTCGTCAGCGCGCGAGCCGACCGCGATCAGGCTGAGTTCCGGGAACTGCTCGGACAATCGATCTACGACCAATGGCGCGCTCTGGCCCAGAACCTCGCTGTCCAGCACCAGCACGGCGGTGTGCTCCTGCAGTAGCAGGTCGGCGAGCGCCAGCGGCGTGGCGATAATCATCACGCTGCGTTCGGGCGTGGCCAGACGCAAGGCTTCCCCCAGTGCTGGGTCCTCGGTGACGACCGCGATAGAGCGGCGCGCAGCGCCGGAGGGCGCCGCCGACGGCGCCGGCTCGCGCGCCTGCTGTTTGACGGGCGCCCAAGAGCGACGCGTGCGCATGACTGGATGTCCTTTCCAGGGCGGTCCAGAGCCGCCCGGCTGCCTCGTGGGACCCCCGGCTGTGCCGGGCGCTGCCCCCCGGCAAGCATCGTTCTGCAACGGCCGCGTTGCGAACGGGAGACAGTTAACGGTTGTGCGTTCCGACCCCGTGACGCACGTCAAAAATTTGAGGCCCCACGCCAGCTTAGGCCCCGACCGGACTCGCCCGGCGTCGCCGGCTGTGGCGCTGACGCATCACGTAACCCATTGATATTGAATAATTTTATCACCGCCGCGGAACGTCAAGACGCTCGACAGGCGGGCCGAGCCGGTGCAGGATCGTCGTCGACGGGAATCGAGCCGCACAGACGTGCTCGGTCACATAACAAGAGACGGACGGGGGCTGAGAGTATGGCGTACCAGATCAAGGTGAAGTCACGTCTGCCGGCGCTGATGCGCGGGCAACTCGAGACGCTGCTTTTCTTCAACGCGCGCCAGCACCGCAAGCGCGAGGAGATCGCCGCGACTATCGCGCGCTATGGCTTGCCTGAGTTGGTCGACGACCGCGGCTGGTTGCGGGTGCAGGTGGCGGGCAATCCGGACGTGCAGACGCTCTACGCGGTGCACGAGGAGGACGGCCGCGCCCGCCCGGTTGGCGTCATCGTCTATCTGCGCGACGGCCAGGACTTGATCACCGTGCTGCATGTCGGTGTCGCCGACGATTACGGCGCGGGGGGGCGCTATGCGTCGGAGCGCGTGCTGCAGCAACTGATGCAGCACATCCGTCAGGTCGCGCGGCGCACCGCCGGGATCAGCCACGTTGCAGTCGCCTATAGGGCGAGCAGGCTGCGAACAGCGACCGCCTGAATCTGGGCCGCGGCGGCCGAGCGTGTAGAATGGAGTTCTATTTTTTCTCGCCGCTGGAGTCATCCATGACCCTCTCCCGTCTGCCGCTGCTGCTGGTGCTGTGCACTCTGGGCCTGTCGCCTGCAATCAGTCGTGCCGCTTCGAAGGAAGTCCTCGACGCGAAGGTGCGCGAGGCGGTTCAGGAGCTCTACAAGACCTCGTCCGCTGCCAAGGAACTTGCCGGCCGCGGGCAGGCGATGCTGGTTTTTCCGGAGGTCTACAAGGCGGGTCTGCTGATCGGTGGCGAGTTCGGTGAGGGCGCGCTGCTCGAGGGCGGCCACACCGCCGGTTACTACAACATCGCCTCCGGTTCGATCGGCCTGCAGGCCGGCGTGCAGCGCAAGAGCGTGGTCATCATCTTCATGACCGCTGACTCACTGCGGCGCTTTCACGACGTCAACGGCTGGAAGGCCGGTGTAGATGGCTCGGTCGCCGTCGCGAGCCTGGGCGCCGCTGGCCAGCTGGACACCGAGACCGTGCAGAAGCCGATAGTCGGCTTCGTCTATTCGAACAAGGGTCTGATGTACAACCTGACCCTGGAAGGCTCGAAGATCACGCGTATCAAGAAGTGACGCGCGGTGCGGTAGCGGTCAGCTCTTCGGGTTGCCGCTGCCGTTAGCGTGCTGGGCCGAGGCGCTGGCCATGCCGCCGGTCAGCGCCAGGCGCATCGCCGCCTCGACCGGCATGTCCACCGGCTCGACGGCATTCTTCGGCAGGTAAAGCGTCACGCCCCCGAGCATGTAGCTGAGCGGGAAGTACACCGCGACCAGATCCACGCCACCGGCCTGCTTTTCCAGCTCCGGCAGGTCGTCGCGGGTGATGAAGCCGAGCATCCGCGCTTCGCCGACGCGGTACACCACGACGCTCTGCAGGTCGCGCTTGTTCTCACCGGAGGGCAGCAGTCGCGTCACGTCGCGCACCGCCCCGTAGACGGTCTTCACCAGCGGGATGCGGCCGAGGAATTCCTCCCACACCGAGATCGCGCGCCGCACGATGTAGGCGTTGACCAGCGAGCCGACGATGAACAGCACCAGCAGGCCCATCAGGATGCCCATGCCCGGGCGGTACTGGTCTGCCGGCACGAAGGCGCGGATCATGCCGCGCATCAGCGACTCGGCGGCGTTTGCCAGCCACCAGACCGTATACAGCGTCAGCCCGATCGGCAGTACGGCCGCGAGGCCTTTCATCAGAATGTTGGTCAGCGCTTTCATGGGGTGCTCGCGCAGCGGCTAGGGGTCAGACCCGGCTTAGTGTGACACGCGCCGGGTGGCAACAGCGTGACTGGGCGCTTGCCCTGCCGTCAGTGGGTCTGGCCGCAGC
>SESH01005835.1_pt1 | contig 78035 bp, 72 predicted proteins | sample 3171561 | NCBI WGS metagenome assembly SESH01 (sample SAMN10866947, study PRJNA518727) | freshwater metagenome | biome: subpolar coniferous forest; feature: holomictic lake; material: water; isolation source: holomictic Lake 442 2011 16.5 m and 2014 13 m | place: Canada: near Kenora, Ontario
TGGCCACGTGCTCGAGGGTCGCCCACCGCCAGTGCAGGTGGGCGCACCACAGGTCCAAGGCCGTGAACCCAAGCGCCTTGATTTCACCCAGCATCGCATCAAACCGCTCCTCATAAGTCGCCAGCGGGGCGAAATACGCATTGGTGGCGTCGTCGCCCTGCATCCAGCCCTTGTCCATGTGATACCCGATCTGCCGGGCGACGAAATTGGCGGTAATGAACGAAAATGTCGGGGTCATGGGGGGTACCAGTAGTGCGAAACTTAGGGGCTGTCCAGCGGGTGTGTGGATGGAGTTGCGAGTGGACGCATGGTCGCAAATCACGTTTGCCCGTTCGGGAAGAAACAGCGCTGTAGGAGGGGCTTTATGCCCCGATGCTGCGCGTTCGAGAGCGGCGCAGGTTGCGAATCGGGGCATAAAGCCCCTCCTACAGCCAGACTCTTGAGCTGTTTCCGAGAAGTTACTGGGGTTTTACCAGGAAACATGCCTCAGCTGGGAATCCGCCACCCGCCTCGGGCTGATGATCAAACCGCCTGGCTGCTCCCCTCCCCGTTCACCAGCCGCCGCAGGCCGAGGGGATTGGCATTTTGCAGCTCGGGCGGGAGCAGGTCGTCGGAGAAACCTTGGTAGCAGACCAGCCGCGCCCAACGGAGGAGCGCCCGCGTACCGACGGACGTGCTGCGTCCGCCATCGCTCGCCGCCGGATAAGGGCCGCCGTGGACCATGGCGTGACTGACCTCCACGCCCGTGGGATAGCCGTTCAGCACCAGCCGGCCCACGCGGGCCGCCAGCAAATCCAGCAGATCGGCGTGGGCGGGCGCTTCGCCGACCCCGGCGTGCAGCGTGGCGGTCAGGCTGCCTTCCAGCTGCCGGGCGACCTGCACCATCTCGGCGCGGTGGTCGCACCAGACGACCAGCGAGCTCGGGCCAAAGATTTCCTCGGACAGGGCGTCGTTGCCGAGAAAGGTCTTGGCGTCGGTCTCAAACCACACGGGCGCCGCGCTGCAGAGGGAAACCGCATTGCCCTGGGCCAGGACCCGGACGCCCACCTGATGGCCCCGGGCCGCGGTGTGGGTCACAAAGTTTTTCCGGATGCCGGGCGTGAGCATCACGCCTTCCAGCGTGGCGGCCAGCCGCGCCGCGAGCGCGGTGACCAGCTGCTGCGCGGCGGCGGAGCGCTGGAGCACGATCAGGCCGGGGTTGGTGCAGAATTGCCCGACCCCCACCAGGGAGGAGGCATACAGGCCCTCGATGAGCGCGGCGGATCTTTCGGCGATGGCCCCGGGCAAAATGAACACCGGGTTGATGCTGCCCATCTCGGCATAGACGGGAATCGGCTCGGGCCGCGCGGCCGCCAGATCCATCAGGGCGCGCCCGCCCCGCAGCGAGCCGGTGAAGCCGACCCCCTTCACGGCCGGATGTTGCACCAGGGCCTGCCCCACCTCGAAGCCGGCGTCGAACAGCAGGGAGAAGGTGCCCTCGGGCAGGCCGCACTCGCGCACGGCGTGGAGGATCAGGCGCCCCACCAGCTCGCTGGTGCCGGGGTGCGCCGGGTGGGCCTTGACGATCACGGGACAACCGGCGGCGAAGGCCGAAGCGGTGTCGCCACCCGCCACCGAGTAGGCAAAGGGAAAATTGCTCGAGCCGAACACCACCACCGGGCCGAGGGCGCGCAGCATCGAACGATGGTCGGGCTTCGGCAGCGGCGCGCGCTCCGGTTGCGCGGTCTCAATCCGCGCATCCACCCAGTCGCCCCGGGCGGCGGCGGCCCCATAGAGCCGCAGCTGCCCCGCCGTGCGGGCCACCTCGCCCTTCAGGCGCGCCTCGGCCAGGCCGGTTTCCAGCATGGCGCGCGCGACCAGCAGGTCGGCCCGGGCTTCAATCTTTTCGGCCACCAGAGCCAGGAACCTCGCCCGGACCGCACCCGGGAGCCGGGCCCACACCGGCGCAGCCGCGGCGGCGAGTTGCGCGGCGCGGTCCACGTCCTCCGGGGTGGCCGAGGTGAATTTCGGCTCCACCGGCCCGCCCCGGGCAGGATCATACGCCGTGAATTCCTCCCCGCCGTGAACACTGGAGCCAAAGCCGATGAGTGAGCCGCCGTCTGGTTTCATGATAAGGAAAAAAACCGACATTCAGCAGTACCACCGGACAATTTAACCACGGATTCCACGGAACTCCACGGATACAGAAGTAATTCAGGGAGCAACCCCGGATTAAATGCATTCACCTGTTGGGTGAAAGACCAAGAATTTGTATTTGATTGATAATCCGTGTTCATCCGTGAAATCCGTGGTTTCAACTGCGTTTTCTTGGATAATGCGCCGCGGGGATCAGCGACCCCGCCCTAGAGTTTATGTTGCGTCCGGAGCGCTTTTTCCAGCACTGCTTTGGCGTGCGCCAGATCGTCACCTGCCGGCATCAGGCGGGGCGGCCGCACATATGGCGCCCCCCGGCCGACCTCGGCCTGCACCCATTTGATCAGTTGGACGAACTTTGGCACCGTATCCAGGCGCAGCAGAGGAAGAAACCAGGCGTAAAGCGCGGCGGCCCGCGCCTTGTCGCCCCGGCTGGCGCAATCAAACAGCGCCACCGATTCGACCGGGAACGCATTCACCAGGCCCGCCACCCAGCCCACCGCGCCGGCGTAGACACTCTCGACCACGGCGTCATCCATCCCGACCAGAATATCCAGCCGGCGGCCCAGCACCGCCTGGATGGCCGTCACCCGGCGCACATCCCCGCTCGACTCCTTGACGGCCTGCAGATTGGGGTGCTCCGCCGCGAGTTCGGCGATCTGGGCGGGCAAAAAGTCGGTCTTATAGGCGATGGGATTGTTGTAGAGCAGGCAGGACAGAGGCGTCGCGCCGATGACAGCGCCGACGTGCGCCTTCATTTCGACCCAGTCGCTCGAGTAAACATAGGGCGGCAGCACCATCAGGCCCTGGGCGCCGGCCTGCTCCGCGGCCTTGGCCAGGGCCACGGCCTCGGCGGTGCCCAACGCCGCGATGCCCAGCACCACCGGCGCGCGGTGGCCCACGGCCTCCACGCAGGTGTGCACGATGGCGACCTTTTCGGCGAAGGTGAGCGTGGCGGCCTCGCCGAGTGAACCGCACGCGACGATGCCGGTGCAGCCGCTGTCGATCAGCCAGCGGCAATGCGCGATGAGCGCGACATGGTCGACCGAGAGGTCGGCCTTGAGATTGGTCGTGATGGCGGGCAGGACACCTTTCCAGTTCATGGGGGTTGAATGTAGGGCGGGATCGCTGATCCCGCCGATTTCTGCGGTCAGATTGAATTCGCGGCGGGGTCAGCGACCCCGCCCTACAAGTTACGCGTAGCGGTTGGGATTGAGCAGGGTGAGATTGACGGACGGCTTGCGCCCCGCGAGAACCTCGGCGACGAGGCGGCCGCTGATGGGCGCGAGGGTCAGGCCGAGCATGGCATGACCGCAGGCGGCCGTGAGATTCGCGTAGCGCTGGAAGCGCCCGATATACGGCAGGCCGTCCGGAGAAACCGGCCGGAGGCCGTGCCAAGGGGCGATGCCGGCAAAGTCCGATTCCTGGAATTCCGGGAAATACTGCGGCACGGACTCGATGATCTGCCGCACCCGCTCGGGCCGCACCGTGTGGTTGAGGCCACTCAGCTCCATGGTGCCGCCAAAGCGCAGGGTCTCGCCCATCGGGGTGACGGCGATGCGCCGCTCGGTGAAGATGATCGACTTGGTCAGTTTGCAGCGCGGCTTGGGCAGGGTCAGACTGTAGCCCTTGCCCGCCTGCATCGGCAGGCGAAGATCCAGACCGGTCAGCATCGTCGGCGACCAGGAACCGCCCGCCAGAATGAATTCATCCGCCAGCAGGTCGCCAGCGGTGGTCTGCACCGCGGCGATACGGCCCGCCGACTCCCGCCAGCCATAAATCGTGGTATTCCAATGGAAGCGCACGCCCATCTCCTGCAGCAAGGCCGTCATGGCCGAGGCAAACCGCCCCGGCGTCAGATGGGCATCGATCGGGAAGTAGACCGAGCCGGCGATATCAAGCTTCGTGCCGGGTTCCAGCGCGGCGGTCTGCCGGGCGTCGAGCACCCGGGCCTCGACGCCGAGTTCGTTGGCGATGCGCGCCAGCCCGTGCGCCTCATGGTCGAGCCCCTGCTGGGTTTTGCAGAGATTGAGCAGGCCTTCCTTCTTCAGTTCAAAAACATGGCCCGTGATATCGTCGAGTTCCTCAAACAACGACCGGCTGGCCAGGCAGAGGTCGCGCAGGATCGGCGCCGCCCGCCCGACCTGCCCGGCATTGCAGGCGCGCCAGAAGAGCCAGCTCCACCGGATCAGGTCGCTGTCGAGCCGCGGCTTGATGTAGAAAGGGCTGCGCGAATTCATCATCCACTTGAGGCCCTGCCAGACCATGCCGGGGGACGAGAGCGGAATGACGTGGCTGGGCGAGATGTAGCCGGCGCTGCCGAGCGCACAATGGTCGCGCTCGAGGCCATTGCGCTCCACCACCGTCACGGCCCGGCCCTCCCGGGCCAGATAATAGGCGCTGCAGAGGCCGATGATGCCCCCGCCGCAGATGATGACTGACTTGGAATCTCTCATGAGCAAAAAAACAGCGGCCGCAGCCGTGGGACCGGTCTCCGACCGGCCTGTTCGGTTTCACGACGGCATGATGGTCGGTCACAGACCGGCCCTACGGCGAACACCTTCATCGGATACCCCAGCAGAAAGGATCGTTGGAATCCAGGAGGAGCGTCCCCTCGCCGGTCACGTGCGCCGTGCCCGTGATGGTGGGGATGATCTTGTCGCCCTGCTTGCGGTACTTGCCGCGAAACAGGCTGCCCACGATGCTTTCCTGCACCCATTCGTCGCCGGGCGCCAGTTGGCCGTCCGCGGCAAGGCACGCGAGTTTCGCGCTGGTGCCGGTGCCGCACGGCGACCGGTCGTAGGCCTTGCCGGGGCAGAGCACGAAATTCTTGCTGTTCACGCCGGGTTTGGCGGACGGGCCGAAAAGCTCGACGTGATCCACCTCGGGAAAGCCCGAGTCACTCACCGCCTGCCGGATGCGGGAGCAATAGTCGGTCAGTTGCGGGATATTGCCGAGTTCCAAGGCCTGGTGGTGGTCCTGAATCAGGCAGAACCAGTTGCCGCCCCAGGCGAGATCGCAGGCGACGTCGCCGACGCCCGGCAGGTAGACCTCGAGGCCCTGATGCTTGCGGTAGCTCGGGACATTCGTGAAGGAGACCTCGCCGTTCGGGTGCAGCATGGCCTCGATCGGGCCGACGGGGGTGTCAATTCGCACCGCGCCCGGCGTGATGCGGCCGAGGTGCGCCAGGCCCACGACCAAACCGATGGTGCCATGGCCGCACATGCCGAGGTAGCCGACGTTGTTGAAGAAAATGACGCCGAACTGGCAGCTTTTGTCGTGCGGCTCGCACAGCAGCGCCCCGACGACGACATCCGAGCCGCGCGGCTCGTTCACGATCGCGGAGCGGAACGCGTCGTGCTTTTCCTGGAACAGCTTCACGCGCCCGGCGAGCGGACCGGAGCCAAGGTCGGGGCCGCCGTCCAGGACCAGCCGGGTCGGTTCACCACCCGTGTGGGTATCGAGGACCTTGATCGGGTGGAGGGTAGGCATCGGAGAAGGGAGGTGATGCCACCATCTACCGCCCCTCCCCTGATGAAAAGCAAAAAGCCGGCCTGGCCCTGCGGGACGGGATCAGCGACCCGCCCTGTAAATATTGATGCCTCTGGCACCGAAGTGATGAAATATCAGGTAGGGCGAATCCTCCGGATGAGCAGTTCGTATGTGCGGCGCATCCGGAGGATTCGCCCTACCCGCGCAGCAAAAAGCCGGCCTCCCTGCGGAAGCCGGCTTTGAAAAACAGGACGGGGGGCTTAGACGGCCGTTTCGCCGTGCTCGTCAGTGCGGATGCGGATGACATCCTCCACCGGGAGCACGAAGATCTTGCCGTCGCCAATCTTGCCGGTCTTCGCCGCCGTGTTGATGGCGCCGATGGCCTTGGCCACGATGTCGTCGGAGACGGCGAGCTCGATTTTCACCTTGGGCAGGAAGTCCACGGTGTATTCGCTGCCGCGATAGATCTCGGTGTGGCCCTTCTGGCGGCCGAAGCCCTTGACCTCGGTCACGGTCATACCCTGGATGCCCACGGCACCGAGGGCTTCCTTAACTTCGTCCAGCTTGAATGGTTTGATGATGGCGATGATGAGTTTCATATGGATAGGGGGTTGAGGCTTCAGGACTTGGCTTCGTAGATGTAACCTTCCTCACCGTGGTCCGTGAGATCCAGGCCCTGCTGTTCCGCGTCCGTTTCCGGCCGCAGACCAATCGTGGCCTTGAGGAGGTAGGCGATGACGACGGTGGACACCACCGAGAGGACCACGGTCAGGCCCATGGCCTTGAGCTGTTCCAGCCACAGCGTATGGCCGACGATATCCTTCAGGTTGGTGTTGAGGTTGCCGTTCACCGAGGCCGTCGCGAAGACGCCGGTGATGAAGGCCCCCAGGGTGCCGCCGACGGCGTGGACGCCGAAGGTGTCGAGGGCATCGTCATACTTGAGCCAGCCCTTCAGCTTGGTGCACGCCAGGAACGGGATGGCGCCGGCGAGCAGGCCGACCCAGATGGAGGAGGTGCTGTTGATGAAACCGCAGGCGGGGGTCACGACGACGAGGCCGGCCACGGCGCCCGAGCAGAAGCCGAGCACGCTGGCCTTGCCCCGGGTGAGGTATTCGAGTGCCGCCCAGGTGAAGGAAGCGACGGCCGTCGCGAGCGTGGTGGTGGTGAAGGCGTTGGCGGCGACCCCGTCGGCGGCGACCGCCGAGCCGGCGTTAAAGCCATACCAGCCGACCCAGAGCATGCCGGTGCCGACCATGCAAAGCACGAGGCTGTGCGGGGGCATCGGGGTTTTGCCAAACCCGAGGCGGGGCCCGAGGATCAAGCAGAGCAGCAGGGCGGACCAGCCCGAGGACATGTGGACGACCGTGCCGCCGGCGAAGTCGATCGCCTTGATGACGGCCCCGGCATTCCAGACGCCGTTCATGTAGCCCGTGATGCCCCACACCATGTGGGCGAGAGGAAAATAGACCAAGAACATCCAGACCGTGACGAAAAGCATGATCGCGGAGAATTTCATGCGCTCGGCAATGGCCCCCACGATGAGGGCGGGCGTGATGATCGCAAACATCAGCTGGTAGATGCCGAAAACATTTTGCGAAACCCAGTAGGCGTAGTCGGTATTGGGCGCGCTATCGACCCCCTTGAAGAAGAAATACTCCGAGCCGCCCAAAAACGGGCTGCCGAAGCTTTTCCCGAACACCAGGCTGTAGCCGAAAGCCCACCAGAGAATGGTGACCAGGCCGGCGATGCCCAGACACTGGGCCATGACCGAGAGGACGTTCTTCGTGCGGACGAGGCCGCCGTAGAAGAGCGCCAGGCCGGGCAGGGTCATGAAGAGCACGAGCGCCGCGCTCGTCATCATCCACGCATTGTGACCCGGGCCGGCGACGCCCGTGAGGGTTTTGCCGGGATCGGTATTGTTGACGTAGGCTTCCAGAGCGGCGAGCCGCTCCTCAGCCGTGGGAGCCGCCGGAGCGGCCGCCGGGGGAGTTTGCGCCAGCGCGGAACCGGCGACAAGGAGCGCCAGACCCGCGAGGGCGGCGAAACGTAGCAAGCGAGTTAAGGTGTTATTCATGGTGAGTGCGGAGCCGCTTAAGCAACTATGATGCCATGCATAATATTTCCTCGCAGCGGCGTGACATAAGGCCGGCGCGACCGGGGTTGGGACTCTCGCGTTAGGCCCGGATAGCCGGGGTTGGCCGAGTTTCCTCCCGCCGTACCCATAGAACCTCGGCCGCAAACGCGTTTTGCCCGTGACGGGAAGAAACAGGGCTGTAGGAGGGGCTTTATTGCCCCGATTCGCAACCTGCGCCGCTCTCGAGCGCCAACATCGGGGCATAAAGCCCCTCCTACAGTCAGACACTTGAGCTGCTACCTAGGACTTCAAATGTCGGGCCACCGTTCGCCGGCGTGCCGGATAACGCGCCCCAATCGGCCCGGCGACCAGCGCCGGCCCTACCTCCGCGTGAGCAAGGATCCGGCCAACAAAAAGGCCGTCCCGCAATGGAACGGCCGTCAGGATCAAGGCAAATGGGGTCTGGCTGGCCTCAGACCGCCGCTTCGCCGTGCTCGTCGGTCCGGATGCGGATCATGTCCTCGAGATGGGTGACGAAAATCTTGCCGTCGCCGATCTTGCCGGTCTTGGCCGCGTTCGTGATGGCAACGATGACCTTGTCCTTCAGTTCGTCGGCCACGGCGACCTCGATTTTCGCCTTGGGCAGGAAATCCACGGTGTACTCGCTGCCGCGGTAAATCTCCGTGTGCCCCTTCTGGCGGCCGAAGCCCTTGACCTCGGTGACGGTCATGCCCTCGACGCCGACATTGGTCAGGGCTTCCTTCACGGCTTCCAGTTTGAACGGCTTGATGATGGCGGTGATGAGTTTCATAAGGGGGGGGGAAATTGTGCTGCCAGTCTTTCCAGGATTGACCTTACCGCAAGCCTAGAGGCGCCCATGGCCATGCATGCGGAGTGACGGGCAAGAAATGAGCAGGGGCCCGGGATCAGCCCGTAGCCACAGGCCTCCGCGCCTGTGGTGTTGGCGGCAACATTTCGAACCCGACAGGCAGGGACGCCTGTCGCTACAGCCCTTCCTCGATCTTGATATGCAGGTCCTTCAGCTGCTTGGCCGTGACCGGGGTCGGGCTCTGCGCCATGAGGTCCTGTGCCTTCTGCGTCTTGGGAAAGGCGATGACATCCCGAATGCTGGTCGTGCCGCACAGCAACGCCACCATCCGGTCCAGGCCGAACGCGATGCCGCCATGCGGCGGGGCGCCGTAGGTGAAGGCCTTCAGCATGTAGCCGAAACGATTCTCCACGACGTCGGCCGGGATCTTCAGCACGTCCTCAAAAACCTTCTTCTGCAGTGCCGGCTGGTGGATGCGGATCGAGCCGCCGCCGAGCTCCATGCCGTTGAGCACGACATCATAGTGCTGGCCGCGCACGGCCCGCGGGTTGGTGTCGAGCAGCGCCGCATCCTCGGCCACCGGCGCCGTGAACGGATGGTGGGTGGCCACGTAGCGCTTGGTCTCCTCGTCGTAGCTCATCAGCGGGAAATCGACGACCCACAGGAAATTCCACTGGTTGGCCGGGATGCTGAGCCGGCCGCGTTTCACCAGCAACTGGGCCGCCTCGAGCCGGGTCCGGCCGAGAATCGCGCAGGCGCGGTCCCACGGGGCGGCGGCGAAGAAGATGATGTCGCCGTCCGCGATCGCGAGCTTCTGCGTGAGCTCGGCCTTTTCCGCGTCGGTGAAGAATTTCACGATCGGCGACTTCCATTCGCCGCCCTCGACCTTGATGAAGGCGAGGCCCTTCGCGCCGAGGGATTTCGCAATCTCCTCCAGCGCGCCGATCTCGCCCTGGGTGATGTCGGCGAGCCCCTTGGCGTTGAACGCCTTCACGCAACCGCCGCCGGTCACCGTGGAGGCGAAGACCTTGAAGCCGGACGTCCGGAACGTCTCGGAAAAATCCACCAGCTCGAGCCCGAAGCGGGTGTCGGGCTTGTCCACCCCGAAGCGGTTCATCGCGTCGTGATAGGCCAGGCGCGGGAACGGCGTCGGCAGGTCGTGGTTGAGCACATCCTGCCAGACTTTCTTCAGCATCCCCTCGAAGAGGGCGTAGATGCCCTCGCGGTCGATGAACGAGGCCTCGACGTCGATCTGGGTAAACTCCATCTGGCGGTCGGCCCGCAGGTCCTCGTCGCGGAAACAGCGGGCGATCTGGAAATATTTCTCCACGCCGGCGACCATGAGGATCTGCTTGAACTGCTGGGGCGACTGCGAGAGCGCGTAGAACTGGCCGGCATGGATGCGGGACGGCACGAGGTATTCGCGGGCGCCCTCCGGCGTGCTCTTGAACAGGGCCGGGGTCTCGACCTCGATGAATTCCTGAGCGTCGAAATAGTCGCGCACGGCCTTGGTGGCGCGGTGGCGGGTCAGGAGGTTCTTCCGCATCTTCGGCCGGCGCAGGTCGAGGTAGCGGTAGGTCAGGCGCAGGTCCTCGTTGACCTTGTCGCCGCCGGCGTCCGTCAGCGGAAACGGCGGGGTGTCGGAAATATTGTGCACGATCAGCGCGGTGGCATCGATCTCCACCTCGCCGGTCGGCAGGCTCGGGTTCACCATCGTCGCGGGCCGCAGCTCCACCCGGCCGGTGACGGCGATGACCGACTCATCCTTGAGCAGCGCGGCCTCGGCGCGGAGGTTCGAGTCAAACTTCACCTGGGTGATGCCCTGGCGGTCGCGCAGGTCGACGAAGATGATGCCGCCGTGGTCGCGGACGGAGTCCACCCAGCCGGCGAGCGAGACCGTGGCGTTGAGGTCGGACTTGGTGAGCTGGGCGCAGTGATGGGTGCGTTTCATGGATACAGAGGGTCGAACTAAGCTGGGCCCCGCTGGGCAGGGCAAACAGATTTTCCTACGTCATAATCAGGCTCTGACCGGTCATTTCCGCGGGCTTCGGCAACCCCATGAGATGCAGCACCGTGGGGGCGATGTCGGCCAGCCGACCGCCGGTCCGCATCGGGGTTCGACCGGCGACCAGCCCCTCCCCGACCACGAAAACCTCCACCAAATTCAGGGTGTGCGCGGTATGGGGGCCATTGTTGAGCGGGTCCCACATCTGCTCGGCGTTGCCGTGGTCGGCGAGCACGACCGCCTGGCCCTTGACGCTGGCCAGCGCGGCGAGCAATTCCCCCACCCCGCGGTCGGTGGCCTCGCAGGCCTTGATGGCGGCCGGCAGGGAGCCGGTGTGCCCGACCATGTCGGGGTTGGCGTAATTCACGACGATCAGGCCGTACTGGCCGGACAGGATCGCGGCCTTGGCCGCCACCGTCACCTCGGCGGCCGACATCTCGGGCTGCATGTCGTAGGTGGGCACCTTCGGGCTCGCGGGGCACGCGCGGTCCTCGCCGGGAAATGGGGTGCTGCGGTAATTGTTGAAGAAAAAGGTCACGTGCGGGTTTTTCTCCGTCTCGGCACAGCGGAACTGCCCGATGCCGGCGGCGCTCACGACCGCCCCCAGGATATTCTTCAGGGGGTCCGGCTTGCCCGAGATCACGTGCACCGGCAGCCCGGCCTCGTACTCGGTCATGGTGGCATAGTAGAGGTCGAGCTTGGCCCCGCGATCGAAGCCCTTGAAGTCATCGAGCACGAAAGCCTTGGTGAGCTCGCGGGGACGGTCGCCGCGGTAATTGTAGAACAGAACCGCGTCGCCGTTGCCGATCGTCGCAATCGGCTTGCCGTCCGGACCGACGATCCAGGTCGCCGGCACGAACTCGTCGCCATTCTGCGTCGGGCTGAGCGGATTTGCGTAGTAGCCCGCGACGGCCGCCTCGGCACTCGGCGCCGTGGCGACGGCCTGGCGGCCGGTGAGCATAGCGTAGGCCTGCTGCACGCGCTCCCAGCGGTTGTCGCGGTCCATCGCCCAGAAGCGGCCGCACACCGTCGCGATCCGCCCCACGCCGATCGCCTTAATCTGCGCCTCAACCTGCTGAAAGTAACCGAGCCCGCTCTGCGGCGGCGTGTCGCGGCCGTCGGTGAATCCATGAATGAACACGCGGCCTGCGGTGAGCCCGTCGAATCCGCCTGCGGTGAGCCCGTCGAATCCGCCTGCGGTGAGCCCGTCGAGTCCATCCTCCTTCGCCTGGCGCAAAATGCCGTAGAGATGCTCCAGCATGCCGTGCACGCCGCCGTCCGACACGATGCCCATCAGGTGGAGCTTGGCGGCGGGGTTGGCCCGAAGGCGGGCGACGATCTCGTGCCAGACGGGGTTGCGGGCGAGCTGCTTCTCGGAGAAAAGTTTGTTCAGGCGCACGAGCTCCTGGTCGACAATGCGGCCTGCGCCGATGTTTTCGTGGCCGACCTCGGAGTTGCCCATCTGGCCGTCCGGCAGGCCGACATCGAGGCCGCTGGCCGCGACGAGCGTGCGCGGGGATTGGGCGTGCAGCTGGTCGTCACAGGGCTTGTGGGCCAGCAGCACGGCATTGTACTTGGCCTGCTCAGGATGGGGGTTTTGGCCCCAACCATCGCGGATGATAAGCAGAACCGGTGAACGCATGGCAGACATGCCGCTGTTGTCCGGCTTCCCCCGCCCCCGGGCAATCAAAAATGGCGAGGCCCCGATTGACTTTGCAGGCAAAAACTCCACCAGTTTCCTGCCATGCCCAAGTCGGCCGTCCTCCTCCTCAACCTCGGTTCCCCTGATTCCACGTCCGTCCCGGACGTGAAGCGCTACCTGCGTGAATTCCTCGGCGACGAGCGGGTCATCGACCGTCCCGGCCAGCCGTTCCGCTGGCTGCTGGTCAACGGCATCATCATCCCGTTTCGCGCCAGCAAGTCGGCCCATGCCTACGAACAGGTCTGGACCGCCGAGGGCTCGCCCCTCGTGGTGACGAGCAAAAGCGCCCAGGCCAAGGTGCAGCAGCGGGTCGAGCTGCCGGTCGAGCTCGCCATGAATTACGGCAACCCCTCCATTCCGGCCGCCCTCAGCCGGCTGGCCGCCCAGGGGATCGAGCGAGTGCTCCTTTTTCCCCAATACCCGCATTACGCCATGTCCAGCTGGGAGACCGTGATCGCGAAGGTTTACCGCGAGGTCGAAAAAATCGCCCCGGCGATGAAGCTCGAGTGCGTGCAGCCCTATTTTGCGGACGACGACTACATCACGGCGCTGGTGGCAAGCGCGCGCCCCTACCTCAGCCAGCCGCACGACCACCTGCTCTTCAGCTATCACGGCATCCCGGTGCGGCACCTCACCAAGGCCGACTCCTCGCACGCGCACTGCCAGACGGTGCCGGACTGCTGCACCACCTGCAGCCCGGCCCACGCCACCTGCTACAAGGCCCAGGTCACGCGCACCACGCACGAGTTCGTGAAGAAAGCGGGGCTCGATCCGAAAAAATGGTCCATCTCCTTCCAATCGCGGATCGCCGGCGAGCCGTGGATTTCCCCTTACACGGATTTCGAATTCGAGCGCCTGCCCCAGGAGGGCAAGAAGCGGCTCATCGTCATCACCCCGGCCTTCGTCACCGACTGCCTGGAGACGCTGGAGGAGATCCGGATGGAGGGGGCCGAGGACTTCAAGGCCGCGGGCGGCGAGTCCTTCCAGCACATCCCCTGCCTGAACGACCAGCCGGTCTGGATTGATTTTCTCGAGCGGCGCATCCGGCAGTGGCAGTGAGCCGCGGTCCCGCGCCGGGCCCGACCGCCACTCTGGGCTCGCCGCCTGGGGGCAATCCGCCAAAAATGCATTCTCCTGAGTGTGAATAATCATCCGGCCCATAGTCCCAGCAGGAATCCGACGAGTGCGGTCGGCGCCATACTGGTGCTCGACACGGACGGACGCATTCAACTGGCCAGCGCGGCGGCCTGCGCCCTCTGGCAGGCCGCGGAGCCGGACCTGATCAATCAGGCCTTCCCTGCCCTCTTCGCCTTCGACGTCGTCTCGCATGAACCCGGCTGGGAGCAGTCCCAATGGGAGGTGCTGCTCGCCGCCGCGCAGGACCAGCCGATCACCCTCAGCCTGCAGCCCCGGCAGTCGGCGGCGTTCGACACCCTGGTCCGCCTGGAAAAAGCCGGCGAGAATCCGGCCCGCTACCTGGCCGCCGTGACGGTGCCCGCGGCGGCCGGCGCGGCCCCGGTTGCCGGCGTCGCGCCCGCCGCGAACCCGGACTCCTTCCTGAGCCAGCTCAACGAGCGCAGTCCCCTCGGGTTCTTCGACCTGAATTTCCTGAAGGGCGAAATGTATTATTCGCCGATCTGGAAAAAAATGCTGGGCTATGCCGACAGCGCGCTGAGCAACACCTACGAGACCTGGCTCGCCCTCATCCACCCCGACGACTCCGGGGCCGCCCCCGACCGGCAGGGCCGCGGCGGTGCGACCGGCCCGCGGCAGTTCTCCCTCGAGTTCCGCATGAAACATGCCGCGGGCCATTACGTCTGGGTGCAAAGCGTCGGCGTGCAGCACTTCGGCCCGAACGGCGCGCTGCAGCGGGTGACCGGCGCCCATCTCGACATCGCCGACCGCAAGGAATTCGAGGAGGCCAGCCTGCGCGCCGAGGAGCGGCTGCAGCAGCTGGGGGAGCGCGGGCGCGTCGGCATCTTCGACCTCGATTTCGCCACGGGGCTTTACTGGCTCTCCCCCGGTTTCCGCTCGCAGCTGGGTTATGCGGAAAACGACCTGCCCGACACCCTGGAATCCTTTCTCCTCACGCTGCCCATGGATGAGACCGCCGGCGGCCTGCAGGCCTATTTTCTCGCCCAGCATCCCAACCAGGTGGCCTATTTCGACACCCTCCGCATGCGCCAGCGGGAAGGCCGGGTAATCCCCATGCACGCCGGGATCGTCCGGCAGTTTTCCCGCCGCAAGGAACTCCAGCGCGTGCTGGGTTTCATCGTCCCACTGCCCGAGGGCAAGGGGGCCGCGATGCTCGGTGATGATGGCCTCGGACTGCCGGCCGCCCAGCTCGCCGCCCTGCTGGCCGAAATCCAGGAGGCGGTCCTGCTCGCCGATGCCGGCGGCCAGATTGTCTTTATTAACCTGAAGGCCGAACAGCTCCTGGGCCTGACCAGCGCGGAATGCCTCGGCCAGCAGGCCGGGGAAATTTTCCGCCTCGTGCACCGGGAGAGCGGCCAGCCGGGCGAAAGCCCGATCGCCAAGGCGCTGACCGGCGGGGAATCGACCAGGTTGAATACCGAGTTCGCCCTCGAGGTGGGTGGCGCCAAGCCCGTGCCCGTGGCCTTCAGCGCCAAGGCGGTGATCGATGGAGCCGGCCAGCCCACCGGAGCCGTGGTGGTGTTCCGCAATCCCCAGGAAATGACGCTCACGCCGGAGGAACTGGTGCGCTCCAACCGGTTCGAGTCGCTGGGCCAGCTGGCCGGCGGCATCGCGCACGATTTCAACAACCTGCTCACCACCATCCTCGGCGGGGTCTCCCTGGCGAAGGATGCGCGCGACACCTCCGGCCTCGAAAACAGCGAGCGCGCCTGCCTGGCGGCGAAGGGCCTCAGCAAGCAACTGCTCACCTTCGCGAAGGGCGGCACGGCCGTGCGCCAGGTCGTCAAGCCCGCGGACATCCTGGCCGACAGCATGCGCCTCGCGGCGGCGGGCTCGGCCGTGAAAATCGAGCTGAACGCCGGGCCCGACACCAATACCATCTGCGTGGACCGGGCGCAGATCCTGCAGGTTTTTCAAAATCTCATCATCAACGCCATCCAGGCCATGCCCACGGGCCAGGGCGGCATCTGGATCACGACCAGCAACGTCAAGCTCGCCGCAGGCCAGATCGCGCCGCTGCCGGCCGGCCCGTACGTCGCGATCGAGGTCCGCGACGATGGCAGCGGCATCAAGCCCGAGCACCTGGAGAAAATTTTCGACTCCTTCTTCACCACCAAGAAATCCGGCACCGGGCTCGGCCTCGCCACCGTGCTTTCGATTGTCAAGCGGCACGGCGGCCAGATGAGCGTGGAATCCGAGGTCGGCGTCGGCACCGCGTTCATGGTCTACCTGCCGCAGGCCGACAAGCCGGAGGAAATCGAGGCGCGCCGCGCCCCCAGCCTGCGCTTTGGCACCGGCCGCGTGCTCTTCATGGACGACGACGAGCAGATCTGCGCCCTCACCGGCGGCATGCTCGAAAGCCTCGGCTACAAATTTGACCTGGCCCGGAAGGGCGAGGAGGCGATCCAGTTCTACAAGCGCTATCTCAACATCGGCCGACCCTACGACGCCGTCATCATGGACCTCACCATCATCGGCGGCATGGGCGGGGAGCAGACCTTCAAGCACCTGCGCGAACTCGACCCCCAGGTCTGCGCCATCGTCACCAGCGGCTACGACAACGACGACATGCGCCGCCAGTTCCTCGACATGGGCTTCTGCGACTACCTGACCAAGCCCTACCGGGTCGGCGACCTCGGCAAGAGCCTCCGCACCGTCCTCGGCAAGTAGGCGGGGGCCGGGGCGGGCTGGGCCCCACCGGATCCGGTGCATCCTATGGTTGATTGCTGGTATCATCCGGCGCAGGCTCGGGTCCAATCCTGCCACCCATGCCCTCGCCTCCCGAGAAATCAACCATCCCCCCGGGCTTTTGGCTGTTGCAGTTTCTCAAGTTTCAGCCGCGCACCCTGGCCCTGCTGCGCCAGCCCTACCGCCGGCCCCAACTGGTGGCGGATATTCTGGCGGGCATCACGGTCGGCCTGATCGCGTTGCCGCTGGCGCTGGCCCTCGGCGTGGCCAGCATCCCCATCGGGGTCGCCACGCCCTTTCCGGCTCCGGCGATTGGCATATTCACGGCCATCCTCGGCGGCTTCCTCGTTTCATTGCTCGGCGGCAGCCGGGTGCAGATCGCCGGCCCGACGGCGGCGTTCGTCACGGTGATCATCTTGATCGTGCAGCAGCATGGGTTCGACGGGCTGCTGCTGGCCACGCTCATGGCCGGGGTGATTCTGGTGGTGATGGGCTTCAGCGGGCTGGGCACGCTGATCAAGTTCATCCCGTATCCGGTCACCAGCGGCTTCACGACCGGCATCGCCATCGCCATCATGGCGGGCCAGGCGGGGGAATTCGCCGGCATCCGCGGCCCCACGCCGGCCCCGGCTGAATTTCTCGGGAAACTGCCTTGGCTGGCCTTCAATCTGCCCCACCTCAACCTGCCCACGCTCCTGATCGGCCTTGGGTCGGCGGCTTTCATCATCATCTGGCCGAAATATCGCGCCCGACTGCGCGCCGAGAACGTGCCGGGGGCGATCGTGGCCATGGTGGTCTCGGCCGCCCTCGTGGCCTGGTTCGGCTGGGAGCATACTCTCGGCGTGGCCACCGTGGGTTCGCGGTTTGGCCCGGAGGCGATTCCGCACGGCCTGCCGCCCTTCGTCTGGCCGGCCATCTCCCTGGAGCGCATCCGCAGCCTGCTGGGCCCGGCCTTCACCATCGCGATGCTGGGGGCCATCGAGTCGCTGCTGTCCGCCGTGGTCTCGGACGGCCTGATCAATGACCGGCACGATTCCAACACGGAGCTGATCGCGCAGGGCCTGGCCAATATCATCTGTCCTTTTTTCTGCTGCATGCCCGTCACCGGCGCCATCGCCCGCACCTCCGCCAACGTGAAGGCCGGCGGCCGCACCCCGATCGCCGGCATGGTGCACGCCCTCACCCTGCTGCTGATCGTCCTTTTCTCCGCGCAATACGCCCGCTACGTGCCCATGGGCGCGATCGCCGCCGTGCTGATGGTCATCGCCTTTCGCATGGGCGAATGGCACGAGCTCACCCGCCTCGGCAAGATGCCCCGGAGCGACGCCGTGGTCCTCGTGGCCACCTTCGGTCTCACGGTCATCTTCGATTTGGTGATCGCCGTCGAAGTTGGCATGATGCTGGCTGCGGTGCTCTTCATCAAACGCATGGCTGAAACCACCGAGATCACCGAAGTCACCACCCGCGACGAGCTGGAGACGCCCGAACAGCTGGCCCACGGCAAGGACATCCCGGAAGGCGTGGTCGTCTATCGGATCTTCGGACCATTTTTCTTCGGCGCCGCCGAGAAAATGGAGGATGCCCTGCTCCGCGCCGGCACCCTCCCCCGCATCCTCATCTTTCGCATGCAGCTGGTGCCGGCCATGGACGCAACCGCCTTGAACGCGCTGGAGAGCATCGTCGAGCGCATGCAGGCCACCGGCGGTACGGTCATCCTCAGCGGCCCGCACCGGCAGCCCCTGGACATGATGGTGAAGGCCGGCTTCATCGAAAAACTCGGCCGGCGCAATATTCGCGCCCATTTCGACGACGCCCTGACCCGCGCCCGGGAAATCCTGGCGACCAGTCGCCCTGGCCCCTGAACCATGCTGCGGGATCACGTCACCCCCGCCTGGGTTTACCTGGGCGGGCTCACCCTTACCACCATTGCCGGCGTGATCAACGCCGTGGGCTTCCTGGGCGTCCACCATCAGGCGCTCACCCACATGACCGGCACCGTCACCGTGCTGGGCATGGAACTCGCCCAGGCCAACTATGGCGTCGCCTTCCACGCCCTCGCCATCCTCACGGCCTTTTTCCTCGGCTGCCTGATCAGCGGCGTGGTGATCAGCCAGGGCCGGTTGAAACTCGGGCGGCGCTACGGGCTGGCCCTTTCACTCGAGTCGATCGCCTTGTTTCTATCCGTCTTTTTTTTGCGGCGCGGGGCCAACGCCGGCGACTACCTCGCCGCCCTGGCCTGCGGACTCCAAAACGCGATGGTCTCCAGCTATAGCGGATCAACCATGCGCACCACCCACATCACGGGCATGATCACCGACCTGGGAATCGCCTGCGGCCATTTTATGCGCGGCGCGACGGTGGACTGGTTTCATTTCCGGCTCTACGGCGTGCTGTTTCTGGGCTTCTTCGCCGGCGGCCTGTTCGGCGCCATGGGCTATAATCATTTCGGGTATAACACGCTGCTTTTTCCGGCCTGTCTCAGCGGGGCGACGGGGATCGGCTACACGGCGATCAAGCTTTACGAGCGCCGCCGCAAGGCGGTCCACCCCGCCGGCCCCTGATCAACCGCGCCAGGTGAAGGCGTGGCACAGGGCCACCCCGGCGGCGTCCGCCTCGTCGAAGGCCATCACCCGGCCATGGCCCAGCAGCCCCATCACGGTGCGCGCCATCTGGTCCTTGCTCGCCCGGCCGTTGCCCACGACCGCCAGTTTCACCCGGAGGGGGGCATATTCGAAAATTTCCTTCTGGCGCAAGGCCGCCGCGGAGATGGCCGCGCCCCGCGCCGCGCCCAGGATCTGGGCGGTCTGGAAATTCTGCACGTAGATGGTCTGCTCCAGCGCCACGTGCACCGGATCGAATTCCGTCACGAATGCCGCCACCGCCTGGTGAATCTCCCCGAGACAGTGCGCCATGGAGAGCTTGGCCGGCACCTTGACCGTCCGGCAACCCAGCATGACCGGCGGCCGCCCGGGGCTGAACTCGATCAGCGCCAGGCCCGTGCCGCGCAGGCTTGGGTCGATGCCGAGCACGCGGCCGCGAAACGCCGGCCGCTGCAGCGGCGGGGCCGCCAGCCAGGTCTTGGGCTCGAGTTTGCCCTCGAGCTTTGCCTTCCACATCTGCCGGACGGAGGTGCGTGCCATGTGCTCAATACGAAAGACACGTATGACCGGAAAGAAAAGCCGGGATTAATTCGGGCGAAACACAGCCCGCCGCATTGGCGGCAACCCGGGGGATATGTTCCAGCTGGGGCCATCACGCTTCCGGCTTGTGCCGCGACCCGACCGGCGTGCATTCTGTCCCATATCTGATTGCCCAAGATGAAACCGCCTGAGCCCGAACCGGAGCTGCCCCACGACCAGAGCCGGACACCTTTTCCCCGACCCTGGCGCCGCTGGCAGGCGCAATGGTCGGCTTTTCACTGGCGGGACTACTGGTGGCATTTGCTGGATCGCTGGGAATCCCACCGGTCGTTTCGCCGGTGGCTTTACGGGATCCTGACGGGGCTGGTGTTGCTCGCCGCCGCGGCCCTCTGGGGTTATCCGCGGTGGGCGCAGCACAATGCCATCCGGCTGGCGCGGCAATGGCTGGCTTCCGGTCACTACAAATATGCCGTCGAGGCCGTGGAGGAAGCGATGCTCCTCGCCCCGCGCAGTCCTGAACCGTGGCAGATTGCCGCCGACCTGGCGCGCGTCGGCGGGCAGTTTGACCGCGCGGCGGAATACGCCCGACAGGCGGCCCAACGGGACCCGGATAACCCCAATTTGCGAATCGCCTGGGCCGCCGAGACCCTGCGCGCCGATCGGCCCGATGAGGCCGACCTGATCCTGCGTCCGCTTCCGCCGGAGATCCTCGACCCATCCGCCCCGGCGCAGCGGCTGTTGGGTGATATCGCCCGCCGCCGCAACCAGCTCACGGCGGCCCGACAGCATTTTGAAAACGCCCTGCGCCTCGACGGGCCCGGCGCCATCGATGAGATTCCCCTGGGACTCATTTTGCTCAACGCCACGGATACGGTGGAGCGGCGGCGGGGGTTGGTGCTGCTGACCAAGTGGACGCCGGACCCCGCCTGGGGCGCCGTGGCGCTGCGCACCCTGCTCCAGGATGCGCTGGTCCGCAACGACCGGGCCGCCGTGCTGAAATGGGCCGAGGCGTTGCGCCTTCACCCCGGCTGCACCCTGGGCGACATGCCCACCTGCCTGCTCGCGCTGGCGCAGACGGATGCCGCGCGCTATGCCGCGGCCCTCGCCATCATGGAAAAGGACCATGCCGTGGACCCGAAAGCGGCGGCCCAATTGCTCAGCTGGCTGAACCAGATCGGCCGCAGTGCCGACGCGGTGCGCTGGATGCGGACCCTGCCGCCCGCCGGCCTGCGCCGCCCCCCCCTGGTCGTGGCCGCCGCCGAGGCGCTGCGCCAAACCGCCGACTGGCCTGCGTTGCAGGACTGGACGACCGGCAAAGATTGGGGAGCCGACGCCGAGTTCATGCGCTGGGCCTACGGCCTGCAGGCGGCTCGCATGCGGGGGGAGACGGCCCAGGCCGAGGAACTGTGGCGCACTCTGTACAGCCACGCGCAAGTGAACGGGGTGCATGCACTCTTTGCGGCGGCGGCCATCTACAGCTGGGGCCGCGTCACCGAAGCCGAGGCGCTGTGGTGGCGGGCTGCCGCGCAGGAGGGGAAAATCGCGACCGAGGCCCTTGGTTCGCTGGCCCGGCACTATCAGGTGCAACGCGACGCCGAGGGACAGTATCGCGTGTTCCGTCAGCTGAATCTTCTCCAGCCCGGCAATGCGGCCGTGGGGAACAACTTCGCCTTCTTCGCCGCCTTGACGGGACGCGAACAGCGCCAGGCGGAACGGATCGCCCGGGCCAATCGGGAAAAGGAGCCGAACGACCGGGTCTACCTCGCCACCTTGGCGTTTGTGCTGCTCAGCCAGCAGCAGCCCGACGAAGCACTCGCCTTGCTCCAGCCCTACGCGGCGGAGGCCGAAAAATTTCCCGGCCTCGCTTTCGCCTATGGATTGTCCCTGGCCGGCAATGGCCGCAAAGCCGAAGCGCATCGCTGGCTGGATGGCCTGGAACCGGCCTCACTCACCCTGCGGGAAGTTGAGCTGATCAAGTCGGCCCTAGCCGACTGACGCAGGTCCGTCGGCCTTGCGTCGAAAGCGCCGCCAGCCGAATACCCCGAGGGCCGCCACGACCGGCATCCAGGTGCCGACCTCCGGAATCACTTTGCCATCGATCGTGATGCCCGAGCCGACCTGGTAGACCAGCAGGCCGCTGGGATTGAGTGCGTTGGATCCACTGCTGCCGGTCAGACTGTTGGTATTGGCCACGACCACGTAGATGTAGTTGGTGCCAATGACGAATGCGGAGTTGTTCGTACCCCCGCTCGCGGTGCTGTTGCCCAAAGTAAAAGACGTGGTGTTACCCCACGCACTCAGCCCGCTGGCCGAGGCAGTCGTGCCCCCTGAATTAATGGTTCCGGTGCTGCTGACAGTCGGCGCCGAGGCGGGGTTCACATAAACCGTATAACGATCATCCGCCGCGATGGTCATCGAAATCTGAATGTTGTTGGTCGCCGTGCCGGAGCCCGTGCCGACGACGGTGAAGGCAAGTCGATACACATAATACGCGCTGTTGGTGCCGCTCGTACCATTGCCGGGGAGAAAATCGCCCCCCACATTGGTGGTGCCTCCGGTGGCCGCCGTGCTCGCGCCGGGGGCGGTGATCCACTTGGCTGAGCTGGTGTTCGCGACGTAACCGGGATCAATGTAACTACTGCTCAATACATAGGCCGCTCCAGTGTAGGCACTGCTCGTGCTACCGGTGCCGTTTACGCGCGCATAGGAGACAGTCCAATTCGCATCCTGCGTGCCACCGGCGGCTAATGCTCCCGTCGCATCATGTCCCGTGTAGTAAAGACCGGTGATATCAGTCGCGGAACCCCCAAAAGCCAAATTCCCCAATCGCAGGCAGAGTGCGATCAGCACAGAAAAGGTGGCGCGGCTTTGGATGATACTCACGATTTATATATAGGGTATTTTACCTATATTTCAAGCAATTTGGCCTAAATTATGTTTATTACCTTATGATGTGCTTTTTACGAAACATATAGCATCAAAATATTAGCAGTTTCCCAGCAGCAACAGCGGTAAGAATGAGTGCTGTGGTCTCAAAAAACCGCTGATTCATTCTGCCTGCAGCAACCCGGCCCATCAAGCATCCGGCGATCACGGCCGGCGCGAGACAAAGATTTAGCCAGAGGCTGTTGTGGTTGATGAGGCCAAGATTCACCATGAACGGCACCTTGAACCAGTTGAGCAGGAGAAAAAACACCGCATTGGTGCCCAGAAAACCCAGCTTGGGCAGCCGCATCGCCAGCAGGTAGATGGTCATGACGGAGCCAGCCGCATTGGCCACGAGGGTGGTGAAACCGGCCAGCAGGCCCGTGCCGGCAGCCACCCACGGGGGCGCATGGGCCACCTCGTCCTCCGCCGGCGCCAGGCGTGATTTCCGCCCGACATGCAAAATCACCAGCAGGGTGAGAATGACGCCGAGCAAACGCTTGGTCTGCAGATCGTCTATGCGTCCAAGCGCGAACCAGCCCAGCACCACGCCGGCAGCGGTCCAGGGAAACAATTTCGCGAGGTGCCTCCATTCCGTATGCCGCCGGTAAATCAGCACCCCGAAGACATCACCCAAAATCAACATCGGCAGGATCACGCCGGTCGACTGTCGGGCCGGCATGACGTTGGCGAGCAGGCCCACAAATAAAATGCCGAGACCGGGCACACCTGTCTTGGCGAGACCGATGGTGAAGGCACCGGCCAGCAGCAGGGCCCATTGCCAGGGATCAAAGGTCATGGGGCGGTCCTCCGTGTCGCTGGCCTCGCCTTGGTGGAGGAGCCTGCTTGCAGGCGATCATCCTTCATCGCCTGCAAGCAGGCTCCTACAAATTTTATTTTCACGGCGATATCATCCCCGCCTTGACCTGCAGAACCTGCCAGCCCCCATCCACCGCCGGCAGGCTCGTGCCGGTGGCGATCACCTGCGGCTCGCCCTCCAATGAGTCCCAGAATTTTTGCCGGCGCTCCGGGTCCAGTTCGCCCAGCACATCGTCGCACAGCAGCACCGGGGTGATGCCGCCCTTGTGCTTGAAGTAGGCCGCCTGCGCCAGGCGGAGCGCAATGACCAGACAGCGCTGCTGGCCCTCCGAGGCGAATTGCTTGGCCGGCCGGCCGTTGAGCAGCAGATCCAGATCATCGCGGTGCGGGCCGCGCTCCGTGGATTTAAGCAGCGTGTCCCGCGGCCGGGCCTGCACCAGGGCCGCCGCAAATTCCTCGCGCGTGGCGCAAGCCGTGTCCGGGGCATACACCAGCCCGGCCGATTCAGCCCTGAGCTCCGTCGCAGGGTCGCCCTCCGGCACCAGGCGGGAATGGGCGGTGCGGAATAATGCCGTCAACTCCTCCACCCCCCGCGCCCGCTTGGCCACCAGGGTCACGGCATGGGCGGCCAGTTCGTGTTCGAACGCCTCGAGCGCCCCGGTATCGCGGCCCCCTTGCTTGAGCAGCATGTTCCGCTCCGCCACCGCCCGGGTGTAGGATTGCAGCGCGGTGAGATACCCGGGATCCATCGCCGCCAGGGTCAGGTCGAGCCAGCGCCGCCGCAGCGAGGGCGAACCACGGAGAAACTGGTTGTCGTGCGAGGAAAACACCACCGTCGGAAACTTCCCGATGAAGTCGACCAGCCGCGTGACCTTGCCCTGTTCCCACATCACCTCCCGGCCCGGCGGCGTCAGGGTGATCGTGATGCGGCTGGCGCCGAACTGCTCGTGCTCGACCGCGTAGGCCATCCCCGCCTGCACCTGCCCGAGGCCGATCAGGGCCCGGGTTTCCGCGGCCCGGAAGGAGCGCAGCGCGGTCACATAGCCCGCCGCCTCAAGGAAATTGGTTTTCCCCTGCGCATTGGCCCCGCATAGGAACGTGCGCGTCCCCGCCAGCTCCACCGCCACGAGCGGCAGATTGCGAAAACCTTGCAGGGTGATCTGGGTGAAACGCACGGCCGCCAGTCAGCCGGCGAGTTCCCCGCGTGTCCATTTGGTAATGTCCGGGCCAGGCGCTGCCGGCTGCTTGTCCGGACGGCTGACTCAATGCAGGTTGGCCACGAAGAGACGCTAAAATTATCTGTCCGGCACTCGGCTATGCACCGCGCGCCTACCTGTCGTCCGTAGCCTTGGCGAAGGATGATAGGCGCCTTGCGTGTCACATCTGCCAGCAGATACTTTGTGCCTTTTTGTGGCTAAAATGACTTGCTGGAGATCCCCAGACGGCACGTTAAGGATAACTCGACTTACCTCCCTCAAAGCCGATCCATTTGGTTCTTGCCGAATGGCCCGCCGGGGGGCTTTTTGAACGCCCTTATGAGCAATGCCCTCCCCTCCACCGAAGTTGCCGTGCTGAAGACCAGCTACGGCGAAATGACCCTCGCCTTCTGGCCCGACGTCGCCCCGGCCACCGTCGAGAATTTCAAGAAGCTCGCCCGCGCCGGCTTTTACAACGGCACGGCGTTCCACCGCATCATCAAGGGCTTCATGATCCAGGGCGGCTGCCCGAACACGAAGGCTGGTGAAACCGGCATGCCCGGCACCGGCGGCCCCGGCTACAAGATCAAGGCCGAGTTCAACAAGAAGGCCCACGTGCGCGGGGTCATCTCCATGGCCCGTTCCTCGCACCCGGATTCCGCCGGCTCCCAGTTCTTCCTCTGCCACGGCGACGCCAAGTTCCTCGACAACCAATACACGGCCTTCGGTCAGCTCATCAAGGGCGACGAGGTGCTGGAGCAGCTGGCCAACGTCCCGACCAAGTCCGGCGGCGGCGGCGAGAAGAGCACGCCGATCGACCGGGTCGCGCTCGAAAGCGTGACGATTGTAGTCCAGTCGTGAGGCGGACTCTGGCGCAGGCCTGATTTTCCTCCTTTCCGTCAAATAAAAACCCGGTGGCCCAAGCCACCGGGTTTTTTGTCTCGGCGGTATGCCCGCTCAAGAATCGAAGCCCACCGCCTTGGCGACGGCGTCGTAGGTGATCCGGCCGTTGCGGGTGTTCACCCCGCGGGCCAGGCCCTTGTGCTCGTGGAGCGCGCGCTCGACCCCCTTCTGCACCATCATGGCGACAAAAGGCTCCGTGGCCTGCGTGAGGCCCATGGTCGAGGTGCGACCGACCAGCGCGGGCATGTTGGGCACCGCATAATGGATGACGTTGTGCTCCTTGTAGGTCGGTTTCTGGTGCGAGGTCGCGTGGATGGTCTCGATGCAGCCACCCTGGTCGATGGCGATGTCGCAGATGACACTGCCGGGACGCATCTGGGCGACCATTTTGTCCGAAACCACGATGGGGGCCTTGGCGGCCGGGATCAGCACGGCGCCAATGAGCAGATCGGCGTCGGCGACGGCGTGCTCGATGTTGGCGGGATTGGACATGAGGGTGACGATCCGGCCGCGATATTCGGTATCGAGCGCCTCCAGCTTGCGGGTGTCGAGGTCGAGCACGGTCACGCGCGCGCCCATGCCCGCGGCCATCTGCACGGCATGGGCCCCGGAATTGCCGGCGCCGACCACCACGACGTGGCCCGGCATGGTGCCGGGGATGCCGCCAAGCAACACCCCCGAGCCGCCGAGCTGCGACTGCAGGAAATAGGCTCCGATCTGGATGGAGAGCCGGCCGGCGATCTGGGACATGGGCTTGAGCAATGGGAACGCCCCGTCGCTCCCCTCGACCGTCTCATAGGCGATGCCGAGAATACCCTTCCGGCAAAGTTCCTTGGCCAGCGCCGGCCCGGCGGCCAGATGCAGGTAGGTGAAGAGGGTTTGCCCCTGCTGGAGCAGACCGTACTCGGCCGCGAGCGGCTCCTTGACCTTGAGAATCAGGTCGGCGCCCTTCCAGACCTTCTCGGGAGAAGGGACCAGGGTGGCGCCGGCGGATTTGTATTCGGCATCGGTGAAGCCGGCGCTGTCGCCGGCGGATTTTTCGACGAGCACCTTCCCGCCGAGGGCCGTCACGCGGCGGCAAAGGCTGGGGGTCATCGAAACGCGGGTTTCACCAATCTTAATTTCCTTGGGGACTCCGATAATCATAGGCCGCCAGCAATAGCATCTCGTCCAATGAACACAAGAACGCACCGGCCGCTCTCCGGAGAAGCGAGCTTGGCAATAAATCCCGGCGGCCTCACAATTCAACCCCATGAACCACGACTTGGCCCTGCTGGTCGGCTGCCTCCTGGTCGCCGCACTTTGCCTCTGGGGCAACCTGCGCGAACTCCGGCGGCGGCGCCTGCTCGACGACACCCCGACCTCAAAGGTGCTCGGGGTCTTCATCGGCCTGACCGAACTCAAGGGCACCGCCGAGGCCGAGTCCCCCCTCACCAGCCATCTGGCCGTGCAGCCCTGCGTGCATTATGCTTGGAGCGTGGCCGAATCCTGGTCGCGGACCGAGACCGAGACCTATACCGACGACAAGGGAAAGACCCAGACGCGGACCGTGCACCGGAGTGGCTGGACGACGGTTGCCCAAGGCGGTGAGACCATGCCCTTTTATCTCAAGGATGACACCGGGGTCATTTTCGTCCGCCCCTCCGGCGCCAAGCTCGAAACCGTCACCCTCTTCGATCAGACCGTGGACCGCGACGACCCGCTCTATTACGGCAAGGGCCCGCGTGGCAGCATTCCCGATTCCGATCACCGGCGGCAATTTCTCGAGCAGGCGCTGCCCCTGCACGCGCCGCTTTACGTCATCGGCCCGGCGCGGGAACGGGCCGACGTGGTCGCACCCGAGATTGCCGCCAATCCGGAAGCCGAATTATTTCTGATTTCCACCCGGAGCGAGGAGAAGGTGAAATCAGCCATCGGCGGCTGGGCCTGGCTCTGGGGCGTGCTGGGACTGATCGCAACCGGCGTGCCGCTGGGGGTGGTGCTCGCCGACCACCCCTCCGGCCAGCCCGCTCCCCTGACACCACCGCTTTTTGCCCCGACCGCCGTCTACGTTGCCGCCTGGCTGCTCGGCTGGGTCGGGATGGTCCACAACAGCCTCGTCGGCCTGCGGGAGCGCGTGCGCCAAGGCTGGTCGCTCATCGACGTCCAGTTGAAACGGCGGCATGACCTGATCCCGCGCCTGGTCGCGGCGGTCAGCGCCCTCAGCACCCACGAGGCGACCGTGCAGACGGCAGCGGCTCGCCTGCGCACCCAACTGGATGCCACCGCGCCCGGCGTGGCCGGGGCGGACTTTGCCGGCCTCGCCGCCACGGTCCGTGGCGTCGTGGAGCGATATCCCGAACTCAAGGCGCAGCCGGCGTTCACGGCCCTGCAGACGGAATTGATCCAGACGGAACAACGCATCGCCCTGGCCCGGGCCTATTACAACGACATCGCCACGGAGTTTGCCACGCGGCTGGCCATCGTCCCCGACCGCTGGGTCGCGGCCCTGCGCAAGATGCAGCCCGAGCCTCTCCTGCAGGCGGATGACTTCGAACGCGCCCTGGTAAAGGTCGATCTGGCTTAGCCCCGCCGCCCATGGCCACTGTGTCCAAGCCCATCACCCTCATCGTGGCCTGCGCCGAAAACCGCATCATCGGCCGCGCCGGCCGCCTGCCTTTCCATATTCCCGAGGACATGAAGTGGTTTCACGAAAAAACCGCCGGCCAGACCGTCGTCCTCGGCCGGATCTGTTTTGAAACCTGGCCCAAAGTGCTCACCGACGGGCGCCGGCCGGTGGTGATCACATCGCAACCGGATCGCGTCCTGAGCGGCGCGGAGCAGAGTGACCGCCCTACCGGTAGGGCGGTCACTCCGCTGACCGCCGCGAATGTCCCCGCAGCTCTCGTCCTCGCGCAAACCCTGCCCGGCGAAATCATGATCTGCGGCGGTCAGCGCATTTACGAGGAGACGCTGCCATTCGCTGACCGAATCATGCTCACCCTCGTGCACGCCGAGGTGCCAGGTGACACCTGGTTTCCGGAGTGGCGGCATCAGCCCTGGCGCGAGACCTGGAAACGAGAAAGCGCGGACGCAAACTACCGGTACACGTTCTCGATCCTGGAAAGGATCGGGTAGGGCGCGGACTTTCTCCTTCGCCAAGACTACGGAGGACGGGCCGTTCCGCGCCAAGTCCCGGCGGTGAAGGGACTCACCGCCCTACCCCCGCTTGGCCGCGTGGGCCTTCGCGACCGCGACATATTTCTCGGCCCAGCCGCGCAGGCCGTTTTTCTCGGCATCGGTCAGCGGCCGGACCAACTTCGCAGGTGAGCCTAATATCATCGACCCCGGCGGCGCCACAAAATGCTGGGTCACCAGGGCATTCGCGCCCACGATGCAACGGTCGCCGATCTCGGCGCCGTCGAGTATGACGGCCCCCATGCCGATGAGGCACTCATCGCCGATGGTGCAGGCATGAATGATGGCGCTGTGGCCGATCGTGCAATAGCGGCCAATCTTCGTGGCGTGGTCGTCGGCCAGATGCACCATAGCCAGATCCTGCACATTGGTCCCCTCCCCGATGTGAATGGCATTGATGTCGCCGCGCAGGACGGCGCCGTACCACACGCTGCTTTGCGCCCCCAGCGTCACGTCGCCGAGCACCGTCGCGTTGGGCGCAATAAAGGCGGCGTGGGCCACGTCCGGTATCATTCCCAAGTGCCGGGCCAGGCGTTCTTGAATATCCATGCCCCAAGCTAGCACGAGCCCCCCAGCAGGCCAAGCCCGCAGAGTCAGACCAGCTTGTGCCGCTTGCCCGCGTCGAGTTTTCCCCCGGCCAGCCAGACCACCAGACCCACGGCGCAGACCGCGCCCACGGCGAGGGCGGCCAACACGGTTGCGGCGGCGAGGAGCAGATGCAGAGTTTCAATGTTCATCGGATGGGATGCGTTGCGAATCGTTGCGTGAAGACGCAACGGCCGCGGGCAAGTTTCAGCCGGCCCGACACGGCGGCTGATGCAACTCTGGTTGCTAAAGCCGAGCAGCAATCCTAATGGCCCCCCGCGCGAGCTGCCACCCACCCCGGAGAGAATCAAACGACAATTCCGGCGATGGTGGCGGAAAGGTAGGAGGCCAGCGTGCCGCAAAACAGGGCCTTCATGCCGAGCTTGGCCAGATCGGCGCGGCGCTCGGGCACCAGGGCCCCGATGCCGCCGATTTGCATGCCCACGCTGCTGAAGTTGGCGAAACCGCAGATCGCGATGCTCACGATCAACAGTCCCTTCTCGGTGATGATGGGCACCGCCTTGTCGGTCAGGCTCTTGAACGCCACAAACTCATTGATCGTCAGTTTCTGCCCGAGCAGGGTGGCCACATTGTTGATGTCGGCGCCGGGCACACCCATCGCCCAGGCCATCGGGTAAAACAATTTCCCGAAGATCCAGTTCAAGCTGAGGTCAAATTGGGGATTGAACAGATGCCCGGCGGAGACGAGCAGCCAGTCGATGCACGCGATCACGGCGATGAAGCCGATGAGCATGGCGATCACGTTCATGGCGATCTTGAAGCCGTCGCCGGCGCCGTGGGACACGGCATCGATGACGTTGGTGTAGTCGCTTTTCACCTCCAGTTTCACCACGCCCATCGTCTGGCTCGCCTCGGTCTCGGGGAAGACGATCTTGGCGATCACGAGCGCCCCGGGCGCCGCCATGAGGCTGGCGGTGATCAGCTTTGGCGCCAGGTCGAGTCCGGCCTGCGCGCCCATGTTGACGTACACGACCAGAATCCCGCCGGCGATGCACGCCAGGCTGCCGCTCATCGAGGCCAGCAGCTCGCTCCTGGTCATGCCGGCCAGGTAGGGCCGGATCATCACCTGCGCCTCGACCTGCCCGACCATGGCGCTGGCCACGTTGCTCAGGGCCTCCGCGCCGCTGACCCGCATGATGAAATTCATGGCCTTGGCCACGACGGCCACCACCCGCTGCATGATGCCGTAGTGGTAGAGCACCGCCACCAGCGCGCAGACCAGAATGATTGTGGCCGTGACATTGAAGGCAAAGACGAAGCCGCCCCCCATGTAATTGGCGAACTTGCCCGGGCCCTGCTCGATCACGATGCCGCCGTAGACAAACGCGGCGCCGGCGCGGGCAAAGGCCTCCAGCTTGCCGATGCCCTGCCCGACCAGCTGGAAGAAACGCGCCACGGGGCCCACGTGGAAGATCAGCATGGCGATCACCACCTGCAGCGTGATGCCGCTGAGCACGAGCCGGGGGTTGATCCGGCGGCGGTTGTTGGAAAAAAGGACCGCGAGGCCGAGAATGAGCGCAACGCCGATCAAGCCGTGTAGACGATCCATGGAAATAATGCGGTTGGGGAAGGAGGTGAACCGGGCCGAAAAGGCGACCGGGCCGGGCCACGCTGCGGGAAGCACCGGCGCAATTCAATCCCAGTTTGGCCCCGGTCAGGCCCCCGACCGCCCGGTGGCGGCGGAGCCACCCGTGGCTATTTCCGTTTCCACGCCCCACCCTCATCCTGGATCCAGACCCCGCCCCGGCTGTTCGCCGCGATTTGCTTGGCCCGGGTCTGGCCGACGGCAGCGGGAGTTGAGCCCGTCTCCCTGGCAATAATGGCGTAGGCGGCCTCACGGTCGCGGTTCTCCGCCGTCACCACGGGGCCGGGGTCGACCGCCCCGGGGCCGCGCACCTCCAGGTAACCGCGGTTGTTCTCGCCGATCAAGGCCTTGGTCTTCAGATCGTCGATGACGGCGAGACGCTGGGCCATGCGGGCCCGGAGTTCGCCGGCCGTCTGGGCCAGGGCCGGCAGCACGAGGACGGAGAGGAGAAAAAGGAGGGAGCAGAGGCGGGTTTTCATGACGTCAGGATTGAGGGGGGGCGATCGTGGTGGACTTCTTGTCGAGGTCGCCGAAAAAATCATCGAGCGCCTTCTCCACCTTGACGTTCACATCCACCGTGATGTGGATGGGCTTTACCTCGATGGGCTCGGTCTTGATGTTGAGGCAGCCGGCAAAAAACAAGGGCAGTACGGCGAGGAGGAAAGGGCGGCGGGTCATGGTAGTGGGCGGTATTAAGTCAGCGGAAATTGGCGAATGTTACCAAGAGATTGCCACCAAAAGAATAAAAATAGGCATTAATGAGACCGGCGGCGGATCACTTGCCAGGATCCAGGCTGACGCGCGAGTCCAGGCCAAGATTGAGGAGTTTTTCAATCGGGCCGTTGACGTTGAGATCGAGGGTGACCGGCGCCTTCACCTCGGGGTCGACCGGTTCGCCCTCCACATGCAGCTGGGCCGAGCGGCCGGCCGGCGCGTTCGGGGGACGGATATCCAGACGCAATGAGCCGACCCGCAACTTGAGCAGGCCGGCCTCAATCTTGCTCAGGACCGGGTAGCCCGGGCTGCTGGTCGCCACCCCGCGGGTGAGCAGTCCGGCGGCCCGGAACTGGATTTGGGCGAAGACCCCGGGCTTCAGCGCGAGCCAGCCGGTGCCCAGCCGCAGCCCGCCCGGATCGAGGTGAATCGGCAAGCGGCCGTCGAGCCGACCGCTGGCCTGGGCCGGCAGGTCCTGGGTCAGCGCCATCACTTCCGCCACGCTGATATTGTCCACCAGCAGCACCACATCGAGTTCCCGCAGATTCAGGAAATACCGGAAGGGCTCCACCGTCACGCTGCCGCCCAGGGTCCGGAAAGTGGCGTGGGAAACGACCACCTTATTGGCGTCGGCCAGGGCGAACTCGGCGTCGATCGCGGTGAGCGCCAGCTGGCCAACCTGCAGGGTGCGCAGCCGCAGCGTACCCGGCTTGGTTTCAAATTTGTCGAAATCCTTGAACTCGAGGTCGACTTCCACGCCCTCGGCCGTGATGCCGCGCTCCCGGTTGCTCAGGCGGCCATCGCGAATTTGCACGCTGCCGCCAGCGGTCAGGGTCGAACCGGCCCATTTGCCCTGCGCGGTGCCCGTGAGCTGGCCGCTCATCTCCACCGCCCCACCCGGGACCAGCACCAGGCGCTGCACAAAGTCCTGCCAGGGTTTGAGGTCGACCGAAACGCTCGGCAGATGGAAAGCCAGTTCCCGGGTTGCCGGATCGTAGCGGCCCTCGGCCTGCAGGCCGAGGCCCGGGCCCTTGGCCGCGGCCCTGCCTTCCCAGGTATTCCGCGGTGTGCGATGCGCATCGATTTTCACCGTGAGCGCCTGATCCGGCAACGCGGCCGCGCGCACGACCAGCTGCCCGTCGAGCGAGATTTCCTCCACGGGAATCTGGAGCGGGGACAGGGCGACCGTGCCGTTCTTGTACGTGGCCCACGACCAGGGATTGGTGTCCGAACCGTCGATGGTCACGGGCAGCCACGCCTGCTCCACCCGGACCGCGCCAAGCGAGGGCATCCACCAGTGCGCCCGGTCGAAACTGATGCGTTTGGCCGCAAAGGCCTGGGTCCGCACCTGGCCGGCCACATCCTCAAGGACCACGCGCCACGGGGAGGCCTGCGTCACGCTGAACCTGACCTGCGAGGCGCCGGCCAGCTGCAGCAGGGAATTCGTCGCCCAGCCCACCAGGGTCTGCCGGGCCGCGACCCCCACCGCCAAAATGACCAAAACCAGCAGCCCGGTGGCGAGCAGCAGGCGGCGTTTGGTCAGAGATGCGAACATTGGAGGGGGGAGCGTATTCCTGACGGTGGCGAGGTTGCCGCCATTTACCAACAGATTTGGCCAGTCCCTTCCCCGGGCGCGGCAAGCCGCGGGCCACTGGCCCCCGACTCAATTCGCGCCGGCCTTACTTCACCGCCACGGGCTTGAACTTCCAGATGTCCCTGGCGTATTCGCGGATGGTCCGGTCGCTGGAGAACTTGCCCATGCGGGCAGTGTTGAGGATGGCCATCCGGGCCCAGCGGGCCGGGTCGCGATAGGCGGCGTCCACCTGGAGGTGGGCATCGCTGTAGCTGCGAAAATCGGCCAGCACCATGTAGGGATCGCCGCCGGACAGCAGGCTGTCGTGCACGAGGGAAAAGACCCCGTGTTCGCCGGGCGTGAAATAATCGCTGCCCAGCCATTCCACGACGGCGCGCAGTTCCGGGTCGCGCTGATGGAAATCCCCCGGATGGTAGCCCTGCGCCCGCAGGGCCGTAACCTCGTCCACGTTCATGCCGAAGATAAAGATGTTCTCGTCGCCCACCTCCTCCTTGATCTCGACATTGGCCCCGTCGAGCGTGCCGATGGTCAGCGCGCCGTTGAGGGAGAGCTTCATGTTGCCGGTGCCCGAGGCCTCCTTGCCGGCGGTGGAGATTTGCTCGGAGAGGTCGGCCGCCGGGATGATCTTCTCGGCGAGGGACACGCGGTAATTGGGCAGGAAGACCACCTTGAGTTTGCCGCCGATCCGCGGGTCATGGTTGATGCGGTCGCCGATGACATTGATCGCCCGGATGATGTTCTTCGCGAGATCGTAGCCGGGCGCCGCCTTGGCCCCGAAGATAAAGACCCGGGGCACCACATCCAGCGCGGGATGCTGCAGCAGGCGCCGGTACAGCGCGATGATGTGGAGCAGATTCAGGTGCTGGCGCTTGTACTCATGCAGGCGCTTGATCTGCACATCAAACAGCGCGTCGGGCGAAACTTCCACCCCGCACTCCGCCATGATGACCGCCGCCAGGTCCACCTTGTTCGCGCGCTTGATGGCCATGAACTCGCGCTGAAACGCCTTGTCACTGGCAAATTTCTCGAGCCCGCGCAGCAGGTCGAGATCCCGGATCCAGGCGTCACTCTTCAATTTCTGGCTGAGCAGCGCGGAGAGACGCGGATTGCTCTTCAGCAGCCAGCGGCGCGGAGTGATGCCATTCGTCTTGTTCTGGAATTTGTTGGGATAGAGGGCATCGAACTCGGGAAAAAGATCCTTCTTGAGCAGCGCGGTATGCAGCGCCGCCACGCCGTTGACGGCGTGGGAGCCGACGACCGAGAGATTGGCCATGCGCACCTGCTTGTGGCCGTTTTCCTCAATGATGGAGCAGGTGCTCTTCTTGCCGTTGTCGCCGGGCCATTTCACCTCCACCGCCTGCATCAGCCGGGTGTTGATCTCGTAGATGATCTGGAGATGGCGCGGCAGAACCTTCTCAAACAGCCCGACGCTCCATTTTTCCAGGGCCTCGGGCAGCAGCGTGTGGTTGGTATAGGCGAAGGTCCGGCTGGTGATGGCCCAGGCGTCAGCCCACTCCATGTTTTCATCGTCAAGGAGGATGCGCATCAGGTCGACGATCGCGATGGCCGGATGGGTGTCGTTGAGCTGCACCGCCACCTTGTCCGCGAAATTATCCCACGAGTTGACGGGATTGCGCATGTGGCGGCGGATGATGTCGCGCAGGGAACAGGCGACGAAGAAATACTGCTGCATGAGGCGCAGTTCCTTGCCGTTCTCGGTCTTGTCGTTCGGATAAAGCACCTTGGAGACCGTCTCCCCAATGGCCTTTTCGCGAACCGCCTCAACGTAGCCGCCACTGTTGAAGGCGGCCAAATCGAAATCCTCGGTCGACTTGGACGCCCAGAGCCGGAGGAGGTTGACGGTCTTGGTGCCGAAGCCGGCGATCGGGATGTCATGGGGCACGCCCAATATGGTCTTGGTCTCCACCCAGCGCGGGCGGTAGTTGCCGCGGTCGTCGAATACATTCTCGACCCGGCCAAAGAGCCGGACTTCCTGAATGTACTCGGGCCGCATCACCTCCCAGGGGCTGCCGAAGATGATCCAGTTGTCCGGATGCTCGATCTGGTGGCCTTGCTGGAAGGCCTGCTTGAAAAGACCGTACTCGTAATAAATGCCGTAGCCGAGCGCCGGGTAATCAAGGGTGGCGAGGGAATCAAGAAAGCACGCGGCCAGCCGGCCGAGGCCGCCGTTGCCCAGACCCATGTCCGCCTCGGTTTCGCGGATGGTGTCAAAGTCCTGCCCGAGTGAGTGCAGCGCGGCGCGGGCGGTATCCATGAGTCCGGTGGCGAGGAGGTTGTTGCCGAACATCCGGCCCATGAGGTACTCGAGGGAAAAATAGTAGAGGCGCCGGGCATTGCTGGCGTTGTGCACGCCCTGGGTCGCGATCATCCGCTCGTGGATCGTATCGCGCACGGCCAGCGCCGTGGCGACCCACCAGTCGCGCGGGGTCGCGGAGCCCCCGTGGCGCGCCAGGGTGGAAATCAGGTGCCGCTCGATGAGTGAGCGGAGGATGACCTCGGTTGAATCGGGATGCGGACGCCCGGGGCTCACGACTGATTTGGCCGCTTTGGCTTTCGTAGTCATAATAAAGGCATAACCACAAGCCGTGCCAACCGGACAGGCAAGGCGGGACTAGCGGATAAAACCTAGGTTCCGTCCAGCGGGGTCAAATGCCGGCAGGGAGTTTACCGTTGGAACCGCCGGGCCAATTCGCCCCGACTGAGCTCAAAGTGGGTCGGCCGCCCGCCGGGGCTGGTGTGCGGCTGGGTGCAGGCGAAAAGTTGCGCCACCAGGGCGAGGGCCTCCGCCTCATTGATGGCCGGGGGCAGCCGGACCGCCTTTTGCACGGCCAGCCGGGCGAGCTCCTCGCGGGCCAGATCGGCCTTTTTCCCGTCGAGCCTTCCCTCGCGGATCAGCCCGATGATATCGCGCACAAAAATCTCCGCATCCGCCGATTCCAGCCAGGCCGGCACGGCCTCGATGCGAAAAAAATTACGCCCAAACTCCCCGACCTCGAGGCCATGCTGGTGCAAAAAGCCCAGCTGGTCGGTCAGCAGGGCGCTGGCGATGGCGTCAAGCTCGATGGGCACGGCGAACAGCAGTCGCTGGCTCGCCACCTCCCCTTGCGTGAACTGGCGCTGCAACCGCTCAAACCACACCCGTTCGTGGGCGGCGCGCCGGTCCAGCACCACCACCCCACCCGGCGCCTCAAACAGCGCGAAATCCCCGTGGGCCGTGCCGAGAAAGCGCCAGCCCATCAGGGCGGAAACCGGCAGCGGGGAGCGGGAGACGGAAAGGGCCGCAGTGGAAGCCGGCGAGGCGGGCGCGACGGCCGGGCGCGGCGGCAAGGCCGCAAATGGCCGGAAGGGCTGGGCCATGACGCTCGGAGGCTGGTCGGGCGCGGACTCGGTCCGCGCCCCGGCGCCGAGGGGACTCGGCGCCCTACCCGCCAAGCCCACCGGGTCACCCGGCATCGATTCCGCCGGGGTCGACGGCGCGGCCGCCGGGGCGCCAAACTCCCGCAACCGCTGCAACACCGCCCGGATCACAAAGCCCCGCACCGCCCCCTCCTGCCGGAAACGGACTTCGCGTTTCGCGGGATGGACATTCACGTCCACCGCCGCGGGGTCGATCTCCAGAAACAGCACCGCAACGGGAAATCGCCCTTTCGTCAGGGACGTCGCATAGGATTCGATCAGCGCATAGTTGAGCGTGCGACTGTCGACCGGGCGGCGGTTGACGAACATCAGCAGCTCGTGGCGGGTCGCCCGGTTAACGCCGGGCTGGCCGATGAGTCCGCTGAGCCTCAAGCCGGGCTCGACCAGGTCCACCGGGAGCAGATCCGCCGTCATTTGCCGGCCGAAAATCTCGGCGACCCGCTCCCCCAGGGTTGCGCACACGGGCGACTGGAAGAGGACGCGGCCATCCTCGACCAGCGTAAAGGCCGTCTGGGGGCACGCGAGGGCGTAGAGGCGCACCGTCTGGATGATATGCGCGGACTCCGTGGCGTCGGTCTTCAGGAATTTCCGCCGCGCCGGCACGGCATTGAAGAGATGCGACACCGTGATGCGGGTGCCGGGGGCCAGGCCGCATTCGCGCACGTGCACGAGCTTGCCCCCGTTGACCACGATCTCGGTGCCGGTCGGCGCATGGGCCGGGCGGGTCTGCAGCTCGAAATGGGACACGCTGGCGATGGACGGCACGGCTTCACCCCGGAAACCAAAGGTGCCGAGCCGGTCCAGGTCGGTTGTCTCCACCAGTTTGCTGGTGGCGTGCCGCTCCAGCGAGAGCAGCGCATCGTCGCGCGCCATGCCGCTGCCGTTGTCCTCGACCCGCAGCAACGCCCGCCCGCCCGAGCGGAATTCCACCGCGATGCGCGTCGCGCCGGCATCGAGGGAATTCTCCACCAGTTCCTTGATCACCGCCGCCGGGCGCTCAATCACCTCGCCCGCGGCAATCTGGTTGGCGACCCGGTCGGTGAGGATGCGGATGGTGGGCATGCGGATGGTTCAGGAGACAATCGCGAAAACGCGGAAGAGCGGAAGCTCGGAATTATCAGGAAAGGACAACTCGTTTGATCTCGAGCACCGGTTGGGCGAAATTGAGAACGAGGGCAAGTTGCAGCGCGGTGGCCTTCAAATAGGATCGGGCCGTGACCAGATGAACGTCGGCAATGCCCGAGGTCGCCTTCAATTCAACCACGACTTGTCCTTCCACCACCAAATCCAGACGGTGTTCACCCACGGGCTTCGTTTCATAGATGATCACAACCGATTTCTGCCGTTCATACTTCAGGTTCGCCTTGCTCAGCTCCAAGCAAAGCGCTTCCTCGTAGATTTTCTCAAGAAACCCCGGTCCAAGCGCCCGGTGGACACAAATACCGCAGCCAATGATGCGTTCAGACAACTCTGCGTGGATCAGGGGCATCTTCCGCTTCTCCGCTCTTCCGCGCTTCCGCGATTTTCTTACCTCACCCCAGCAGCTTCACCCACCGCTTGTACTGCCGGACGACCTGCGCCGGGCCGGGCATGCCGGTGCCGGTGCGCCGGGCCATGGCCTTGGTCAGGTCGAAAGCACCCACCCAGTCGGCCTGAAAGGCCGGGTGGACCGCTTTCACCTCCGCGAGGGACAGCCGATTCAGCGGCACGCCTCGCTGCTCCGCGCGCCGCACCACCGCCCCGACGGCGTGATGGGCCGCGCGGAACGGCACGCCGTGCCGCACGAGGTAATCGGCCAGATCGGTGGCGAGCAAGGCCGGGTCCGCCACGGCGGCCGCGCACTTGTCCCGGTGAACTTCCAGGCCGGCCATCGTGCCGGCGAGCACGGCCAGGCAGAGCACAGTCTGGTCGTGGCTGTCGAACACCGGTGGCTTGTCCTCCTGCAGGTCGCGATTGTAGGTGAGCGGCAGGCCCTTCACGAGGGTGAGCAGGGTGTGCAGGTTGCCCTGCAGCCGGGCCGACTTGCCGCGCAGCAGCTCCAGCGAGTCCGGATTTTTCTTCTGCGGCATCAGGCTCGAGCCCGTGCAGAAGGCATCCGGCAGCTCGACAAACTTGAACTCCTGGCTCGCCCACAGGATCAGGTCCTCGGCCATCCGGGAAAAATGCACGCCGGTGAGCGCGCCGGCCGCGGCGAACTCAATGAACAGGTCGCGGTCGCTCACGGCATCCATGCTGTTTTGCGTCACCCGCGGCCGGCCCTGGGCATCGACAAAGCCCAGCGCCTCGGCGGTGAACTCGCGGTCGATGGGCAGCGTCGTGCCGGCGATCGCCCCCGAGCCGAGCGGACACCAGTTGGCGTGATCGGCCACGACGGCGAAGCGATCCGCGTCGCGCTGCAGCATCTCGAGGTAGGCAAAAAAATGATGGGCCAGAAACACGGGCTGGGCCCGCTGCAGATGGGTGTAGCCGGGCACCAGGACATCCCCGTGGCGTTCGACAACCGTCAGGATCGCGCGCTGGGCGGCGCGGAGGCCGGCGATGATCTCCGCGCAGGCCGCCTTGAAATAGAGCCGCATGTCGGTCGCCACCTGGTCATTGCGGCTGCGCGCCGTGTGCAGCTTGGCCGCCGCCGGGACGCGCCGGGTCAGCGCCTGCTCCAGGTTCATGTGCACATCCTCGTGCTGGGTGGACCACTTGAACTTGCCGGCGTTAATTTCCCGGAGCAGCGCCTCGAGCCCGCGGTGGATGGCCGCGCACTCCCGCCGGCTGATCAGGCCCACGTGCGCGAGCATGGCGGCGTGCGCTTGGCTGCCCTGGATGTCAAACGGGGCCAGCCGGCGATCAAACGAGACCGACTCGCTGAATCGCAGCATGAGGGCGGCGGGACCCGCCTGGAACCGACCACCCCACGTCGCTTGTGCCTGCTTTGCCATGCCGGCCAAGCAACGGCCCGGCCTCGGGAATGGCAACGCGAAAGATGATCGGGGCAACCCCGGCGGGGCGGACAACGCCAGCTCCGGCCGTCGCTCTTCCCCGAGGGCTTGCGGGCATCAGCCCTGCCTCGGTTACCCCACAACCTTTGGCTTGGCGCGCGGTCCGACCCACCCCATGTTCGCCCCGATGCTGCGCAGACTGTTTTTCCTATTCCTATTCCTGGTCCTTGGCGTCGGCCGGCTCGGTGCCGCCGAGGCGCCGGTCGCTCCCGTTCTCACGGGCTGGGACCACATCACCGTGGCGCCGATGAAGACCTCCATCTACGTCGGCAGTGTGGCGCTCACCACCGGCATATTTGTGCGCGAAGGCCCGACACTCACCACCACCTACGAGGCCAAGGTCTTCCCGTGGTTTTTCTGGGGCGAGACGGGGCGCATCACCATCCACCTGACCGACGCAAATCTCGCCAGCCTGGCCAAGGGCGAGACCACCGAATTTGTGGGCGAGGCGGCCAACCACAAAAACAAGCCGCGCACCGTCACCGGCCGCGCGCAGCCGAGCGATGCGGCCTCCGGTAAAATCAAGGTCCGCATCGGGGCGGATGGCTACGTGCTGATCTTCAACTCGACCTACCGCTTTGGCACCCGGTAGGCGCGTCGTCCTCCTCGGCGGTCGGTGAGTTGGTTGTGACGTTCACCCGGCGAAATGCCGGTGCTTTTGACCACGGGATCAGTTGGCCACAAAAAGACCCAAAAAATCACCCGACGCAGATATCTCCCCAGCCCTGGCTTGGTTTTTGTGCCTTCTCGCGCCTTTTCGTGGCCCAGCCTTGGTCGGATTCAGGTAAATTTCTGAATCCGTGCCGCCACATCCTCTCGCAGGCGATCAATGTAGCCGAGAGTGAACGCTTCAACGGAAAGTTTTTCGTCCAGTACCAGCGGCGTGAGATCCATCGCCCAGGTGAGGGCCGTGGCCCGGTCCGTCGCGTGCGAGGTATGAAAGGTGGCGTTGGCCAGCCGCCGGCCCGCCGCGGCCAGGTCATAGCGCTTGCCCCCGGCGATCTGCGAAGCGAAGCAGGCCACGAGTTCGGCTGCCAGTTGGGGCCGGGCCGAGGCGTCCAGCACCTGCTTGTCCGCGTCCACCAGCCAGTCGAGGTCGCGCCAGACCTCGCAGCCGAGCACCCGCTGCGGCCGCTGCGCCACGGGTAGCCCGCGCAGGGCCTCGAGGCACCGCAGAAAAACCGCCACGTGGGTATCGTGCTTGTCGGCGGGGTTGTGCAAATAGACCGTCGCCGCGGCCGGTGCCGCCCGCAGGAGGGCGGACAGGTCCGCGCGCACGGCGGGGGACGCCGCATTTTTCACCACAGAGCTGGGATGGGCGAGCTGCACCACGCACGCGAACTGCCCGATCCGGGCGGCGGCGCGCTGCTCCTCCGCCCGCACGGCCTTCATTTGCTCGTCGGTAAATTTCGCGAACGATCCGGCGCGCGGACTGCCGGCGCCATCCGTGACCACGACCCCGGTGAAATGTTGCTCCGTCGAGCCGTAACAGGCGGCGATGCCCGGATAGGCCATGATCTCGATGTCGTCCTGGTGCGCCGCGATGCACAAGTGCGTGGTGCGTGCCAGCGCTTCCAGTACGGGACGGTTGTCCGGCACATAGACATCAGCCGTTGGCTGGGAAAAGTTCACGGGCGGAAGTTAGCCACGAAAAAGCACAAAAAGACACAAAAAGAAGCAGCCTTAAGCCAAATCTGTTTTTGTGGATTTTCGTGACTTTTCGTGGCTAAGAATTCTTCAGCTGCAGCGGTTCGATCCGAGTCGCCCGGCCCTCCGCATTGAATTCCACTAATGCGGCCGACAGCCGGACGTCGCCGGTGGCGACCTCGAAGCGGCGCGGCAGGCCGTCGAGAAACCGGCCGACCACGGGCGCGATCTCCCGGCCGAGCACCGACTCGTGCGGTCCGGTCATGCCGACGTCGCACTGGAAGGCGGTCTGCCGGCGGAGCAGCGAGGCGTCCGCGGTCGCGACGTGGGTGTGCGTGCCCAGCACGGCGGTGACGCGACCATCGAGATGCCAGCCCAGCGCCTGCTTCTCGGAGGTGGCCTCGGCGTGCACCTCGACCAGGGCGCCATCAAACTGCCCGGCCAGTTTCTGCAGCAGCGCATCGGCGCCCAGAAACGGGCACTCCGCCTTGGCCCCCATGAAACTGCGGCCCAGCACGGTGAAAACCAGCAGGCGAAATCCGTTTTTTTCCAAAATGAGGTGATCGCGACCGGGACAGGCGGCCGGCAGGTTGGCGGGCCGGCAGACGCGCTCGAGCGCGGTGATGTCCGCTTCAAATCCCTTCTGGTCCCAGACATGGTCGCCCAGGGTGATGGCATCCACGCCCGACTCGAGGAGCGTTTGGCAAATGCTGGCGGTGATGCCCGCCCCGGCGGCGGCGTTCTCGCCGTTGGCGATGACAAAATCGACCGCGTGCTCGGCGCGCAGTTTCGGCACCAGCGCCGCGACCGCTTCCCGGCCGGGCTTGCCGACGATATCGCCGATGAAGAGGAGCCTCATATCAACCGATTGTCATCGCGAGGCCGGCGCAGCCGGCCGTGGCGATCCAGCCGATTTGAATGGCTCAAGGCCCTGAGCCAAGCCGAAGGGCTGGATTGCCTCGTCGCGTTGCCTCTTGCAATGACGGGCTCACTCACGGCGCAAGGTAGCTGGCGCTTGAGGCATTGCCGATCCCACTGGGGCTGATGCGGGTGGCCTTGCCGGACTCGGTGTCGAGAAGATAGAGGCTGCTGGTGTTGGCGGCGCGGAAGGTGCAGATCACATGGCGGCCATCCGCCAGCCACATGGGCTCGATCGCATCGGTCGGGGCCTTGGAGGCGATCTTGCTGGCCTTGGTCGCGAGATCGAACACCGCCACCTGGTAACCCCGGCCAACCCCGGCGGTGAAGACGACCTTGTTCGGATCGGCCAGGCTCCAGTCCGGCTCGGCGCAGTACTTGGAGATATTCGTGGCCAGGCGACTGAGCGCGCCGCCGCTGGCGGGCATCATGTACAGCTGGGGGCCGCCGGCGGCGTCGGAGACCACGATGAGCCGCGAGCTGTCGGGGGACCAGGTCGGTGAGGCCTCGATGGATTGGTTTTTTGTCAGCCGGTGGATCTGGCGGCCCTGCGTGTTGCCGACGTAAACCTCGGGATTGCCCTCGCCGGACAGCACCATCGCGATGCGCGAGCCATCCGGGCTGTAGCGCCCGCCACTGTTCGTTCCCTTGAAGCTGGCGAGCAGGGAAATCCGGCGATTGTTCATTTCCAGCACATAGATGTCCGGGAAACTGGTGCGGTAGCTCGTGAAAATGATCTTGGAGCCGTCCGGCGCCCAGCGGGGACCGAGGATCTGCTTCCCTTCCGAGGTCCAACGGAGCACGTCACCGAAGAAGAGGTCGGAAGTGTAGATCTCAGTCTTGCCGGTCTTGTCGCTCAGGAAGGCGAGCCGGCCGGCGAAGAAGCCCTTGAGGCCGCTGGTCTTCGTGACGGCCACATCCGCGGCCCGCAGCAGCGCGTTGCGCAGATTGGTGCCGGTCACCGTCTGGCTGGCCACCGGGGTGCCTGCGCCCTTGGTGATGGTGACACTGACCTGGTTGGCGCCGGCCGGCGCGAAGCTCAACCCGTAGGCGCCGCCGCTCGCGACGACCCGGTAGCGGCCGTGGGCGCCGAACGCGGTGAGCGCGAGGTTCTGCAGTTCCGGGGACGAGGCAGAGACCGTCACCGGGATCGTCGTGGTATCGGCGTCGACACTGACGGTGCCGATATCGCGCTGAGCAAAAACGGGCGCGACCAGCGCGAGCCCGAGGAGAAAACGCAAAATGTGCTGCATGGGAATCAGGATGAAATTATGATGATAAGTGGCGGGCCGGTTTTTGTTTTACTCCCGGCAACCTACTCACAAGGTCAAAGCGCCTCGTTTTCCAAGCCATTTTCGCAAACCACTCGTGACCACCGACGCCCTCAAGGAAGCCCTCAAGCAAGTCAAGTACCCCGGATTCAGCCGCGACATCGTATCCTTCGGCCTGGTCCGGTCGGCGGTCTTCGTCGACGGCACCGCCCGGGTAGCGGTCGCCCTGACCACATCTGATCCCAAGCTGCCCATGCTGCTCAAGCAGGACATCGAACGCTGCCTGCGCGCGCTCCCCGGGGTCAAGGACGTCATGATCGAGCTGGCCGTGTCCGCCGCCAAGGCCCCGCCGGCCGGCGGTCAGGCGACGCCGGGTGGCGGCACCGCTCCCGTGGGACTCAAGCATTCCGTCGCCATCGCCTCCGGCAAGGGGGGCGTGGGCAAATCAACTTTCGCCGTCAACCTCGCCTGCGCCCTGGCCCAGGTCCTCGAAGCCCGGGGTCGGCCCGGCCGCGTGGGCCTGATGGATTGCGACATCTATGGCCCTTCCGTGCCCCTGATGATGGGCCTGACGGGTCGCCCGGAGATCGAGGGCGAGTCACTCGTCCCCCTCGAGCGCCATGGCGTGAAAGTCATGTCGATGGGCTTTCTGGTGGACGACAACACCCCCGTGGTCTGGCGCGGGCCGATGATCATGAAGACCATCCAGCAATTCGTGCAAAACGTGAAGTGGGGCGAACTCGACGTGCTGCTGGTCGATATGCCGCCGGGCACCGGCGACGCCCAGCTCTCCCTCGTGCAGACGCTGCCGCTGGATGGGGCCATCCTCGTAACAACGCCCCAAACGGCCGCGACCAACGTCGCGCGCAAAGGCGGCCTGATGTTCCAGAAAGTCAATGTGCCCCTGCTGGGGGTGGCCGAGAACATGAGCTGGTTTGAGGACGCGACCGGCCAGAAGCTGCCGCTCTTTGGCGAGGGCGGTGGCGCCCTGACCGCCGAGTCGCTGGGCACGGTCCTGCTCGGCCAGGTGCCGCTTTATCCGGAAATCCGCGCGGGGGGCGATTGCGGCCTGCCGGTGGTGGTCAACACCCCGACCAGCAAACCCGCGCAGGTATTTCGCGCCATCGCCGAGGCCCTGCTGGTCAGATTAAAGGTGTGAGCGGCTGATTGACACGGGCCCCGCGAGACATCTAGTTATATTCCCACATGACACTGTCGCATGTCCAACACCAGCCGACGATGAGGGTCGGGCGCATCAACCTTGGGTGCTAAAGGCTAAACCCGTGGCTGCCATGACGATCACTCCCTCAGAGACCACCGGCAGCCGGGACTTCGTCAAGCAATCCAGCCTCTACCAGGAATTCCTGGCCGAGCGGGAAGAGATCCTGAAGCACAAATGGATCGAGTCCGAGCGGCTCGGGTACGACATCGGCTTCGAGCGCGCCCTGCTGGACTGGATCCGCAAGCATCGCGACAGCTGGCGCGCGGCGCGGCGCGCGCAATTGGCGACGGTCAGTTCGGCGGTGACCAAAAAGTAAGCAGGGCCCGCGCTGGGCGCTGAGGCGGGCTGCAACGGGCCGACCGACCGCGATCAGCGAAGCTCCGGGACTTGGGGAAATCGTGCAACTGTAGCCGGGGTCGCTGACCCCGGACCGGCCTCGGCGAGGCCGGCTACAACCAAGCCGGAACACGCCCCGGGGTACCAGACCCAAAGGCCAATAAAAAAGCCGGTTCCAGTGAACCGGCCGGATAGACTGGGGAAGGCAAAAGCCCCCGATCGTCTTACTTGATTTCCTTGTGGAGCGTGTGGCGCTTGAGGAAGGGATTGTACTTCTTCTTCTCGATACGCTCAGTGACGGTCTTCTTGTTCCGCTTCGTGAGGTAGCGGGACGGCGGTTTACCCTCTTTGCGGGCTTCGGTGCATTCCAGTGTGACGGTTTCTTGCATGGCTGATAAATGGAGTTAAGGGTCGAGAGCAAAGCTGCACGCCACCCCCGTGCAACCTAAAACTTCATATCGCCCGTAGGTCGGGCTTTAGGCCCGGATTCGGTGGTCGACCGTCGGGCCTAAAGCCCGACCTACAATATACTTCGGCGCCGGTGGACTTCGATCGTCAGGCGCTGACCTTCTTTTCGGTCAAGGCCATCATCACCCCTCGCCGGAACAGGGTCACTTGGCCGGAACTGGACGATACGACGAGCGAGATGCAGTCGGCGGCCACCGAAATGGCCGCAGCCGCGGCATGACGCGAGCCGAGCCCGCTGGGCAGGGTATGATTGTAGTCGGCGGCCTGGATGAGTGAACCCGCCGACTCCACCACCCCATCGCCCCGGATGACAAAGGCGCCGTCGATGGAGGAAAATTCCTTGATGGTTTCATCCATGAAGGGATTGAGGATGTTCCGGTCCTCCTCCTTGTAGCCGTAAAATGGATTGAGCACGAGCGGCTTGGTCAGCTGCTCGACCTTTTCGCTGTCACCGACGACGAAGAGGCAGCCCACCGGCCGGCCCTCGCGGCCTTCCACGGCCAGTTCGGTCGCCACGGCGATGACCCGCTCCAGCACCTCCGGCTTCACGTCCGGCGGCAACAGGTCGGCATGGCCGGTGAGGAGCGTCTGGAATTCCTTCTCCACGTCCACCACCACAATCGTGTCGAACTGGTTGCTGCCCGCCATGCCCCCGACGCAGCAGATGCGGTCGTTGAAGACGATGAGCCCGCGGGTCAGGCCGACCAGCACCGCGCTGCGCAGCTGCGCCATGCGCTGGTTGGAAAAGGAACGGACCTGGATCGTCTCGCCGAAACGCGCCGGGTGGTCCTCGGCTTCCGTCAGGCTCCGCGTCACCAGAATGGTCTTGAGCGAGGTCTTCCATTTCGGGGACTCAAAGCCGCCGGTGAAGGTGTCGCCGAAAACCATCAGGCCGGTGCAGCCGCTGCCACTGGCAATTTTCTCGGCCTCGCGCAGCACCACGCGATTCACCCGGCTCTGCGGGGCGGGCGTGGACTTGGCGGCGATGCCGCCAAAACCGGCAAAGAGGCGGTCGTACAGCGAGTCGAGGTCGGGCGCGTGCACGAGGCTGTCCACGAAATCCTGCTCCTTGAGCAGCCGCGCCAGGGCGGCCAGGACCTGCAGGTAATCGCGCGCCTTTTCGCCGGCGATCAGCATGAGCACGAGCCGCACCGGCTCGTTCTCCATCGCCCCGTCGTAGCGGATGCCGTAGTGGCTGCGGCCCACGGCGAGCACGTAGCGCCGGCTCATCTTCACCCGCACGTGGGGCATGGCGACACCCAGGCCCAGGTAGGTGGTCATCGTGCTCTCGCGGCGGAGCAGGCCCTTCAGCAGGGCGTCCCGGTGCAGGTCGGGGAAACGCTCGACCGTGAGGTCGAGCAGCTCCGCCAGCGCCCCCTCCATGTCCGCGCTCCCGAGGTCGAGGATCCGGCCGCGGGAAATGTATTTGTCGAGCCGCATTATTTAGAAATCCCAGATCACAATGGCCAAAATCAAAAATACTGGAATCCGATATCTCCCGCTAATTATTTTGGACTTTGGCTGCTTGGCGTTGGTCGTTTATTTCTCCCAGTCCAGCGCCCCTTTCTTCACCTCGTAGAAGAGCCCGAGCACGAGCACGCCGAGGAAGAAAAGCATGGGGGATAGGATGGCGATATGGTTGGCGAGAAAATCCCGGTAGACAAAAGTCCACGGAATGAGAAACACCACCTCGATGTCGAACAGGATGAACAGCATCGCGGTGACGTAGAACTTGACCGAAAACCGCGTGTGGGTGCTGCCGTCGCCCGCCACGCCGCATTCGTAGGGCGTGTCCTTGAGCGCGTTCGGGCGGAAACGCTGGCCGAGGAACTGGCTGACCATGATCACCCCGAACGTGATCCCGCCCGCAAGCGCGACCTGGACGAGGATGGGAAGATAGGCGTCGTACGACATCCCCGCCAAGATGCGCGCATCGCCCGCCCCGCTTCAAGTGGAATTTTCCGGTGGGCGATCCTCCGGCAGGATGTCGGGCGGCGGGGTTTGCGTTTGCCGGCAATCTGCATCTCCTCCGTTCATGCGCCTGATAGCCCTGGCACTCTTCCTCTGCAGCCTTCCCCTCACCATGTCCGCCCTCGAAGCCTTTCCCCCAACCCCCGCTGACACGTCGGAGCTGAAAACCCTGCCCGCCGGCCGCCTCCTGAAGTCCGCGGGCGGCGGCGACTACTTTGCCGGGGCCAACAATCTCTTCGGCCCGCTCTTCCGGTACATCTCCCGGCACGAGATCGCCATGACCACCCCCGTGGAAGCCCGCGTGGACGATGCCGCCATGTTCTTCTGGGTCGCGCCGGGCGAACAAGGCAAACTCGCCGGCAACGAGGCGGGGGTGGAGGTGATCACCGTCCCTGAGCGCCGGGTCGCCAGCCGCGGGGGGCGCGGCGGCTACAGCCGGGCCAACTTCGAGGCCGCCCGCACCGCCCTGCTCGCCTGGCTCGGTACCCAGCCGGACGTGGAGGCTGCCGGCGCGGCCTACGCGGTCTACTGGAACGCACCCTTTGTGCCGTTTTTCCTAAAGCGCTACGAGGTGCACATCCCGGTGCGGGCCCGGGTCCGCGCACCGCAATAGCGGAGCTTGAACGGCTCCGGCGCGGGGCCCCGCGCCCTCCCGGCAAGCCCGCCGCCGTCACTGCAGCGTTGTCCGGGCCAGGCTGAGGGCGAAAAGCAGAAAGACCACCCCGAGGGTGCGGTCGATCCAGTGGCCATGGCGCAGGAATTTGCCCCGCACGGCCGGCTGGGTGAAGACCACGGAGACAAAACAAAACCAGGCGATGCTGGAGAGCGTCATCCACACCCCGTAGCCTACCTGGATTAATTTGGGCGTCTGCGGACTGACGCGCAGCACAAAGAGGGCGATAAAAAAAAGCGCCGCCTTGGGGTTGAGCACATTGACCAAAAAGCCGGTCGCGCACGCGGCCCGGTCGGTGGGCGCCAGGTTGATCGCCGCCAGATTAAGGTCCGCGGTGCGCGGTGGCGACCGCAGGGCCTGGACGCCGACATAGGCCAGATAGGCCGCCCCCAGGTATTGCAGCACCACCAGGACCCCGGGCGAATCATGGAGCAGCCACCCCAGGCCGAGCACACAGTAGGAGATGTGGATGGAAAGCCCGGCCCCGATGCCGAGGCTCGTCCAGACCGCCGCGCGCCGGCCGTGCGCGAGGCTTTGCTTGAGCACGATGGCGAAGTCCGGCCCGGGACTGGCCACCGCCAGCGCATGGGCCACGACGATCACCAGAAATTCAGACCAGTAGGCAGTCATGGGGCGGCCAAGCACACGGAACCCGGACCCGCCGCCGGCTATTTCCTCGGCCCGCGCAGTTCCATGTCCTGCGGGACGGTGCTGAGGGCCTCGGCCAGGGTGCTCAGGCCTTCCTTCACCTTCATCATGCTGTCCTGGTGCAGGGTCTTCATGCCGCTCTTCATGCAGATGCGCTTCAACTCGGCGGTCTCGGACTCCTTGTTGATGGCCTCGATCAGTTCCTCGTTGTTGACGAGCAATTCGTGGATGCCGACGCGGCCCTTGTAGCCGGTGCTGTTGCACTTGGGGCAGCCGGTGGGACTGGCCTTGTAGATCTGCCCGCTCCAGCCGATGGCGCGCTGCATCACTTCCTTTTCGCGGCCCTCGGGTTCGTAGGCGACGCGGCAGACCTTGCAGACGCGGCGCATGAGCCGCTGCGAGCAGACGGCGACGAGCGAGGAGGAAATCATGAACGGCTCGATCCCCATGTCCGTCAGGCGGGCGATGGTCGACGGCGCATCGTTGGTGTGCAGCGTGCTGATGAGCATGTGGCCGGTCAGCGCGGCCTCGACGGCGATGTTCGCCGTCTCCTTGTCGCGGATTTCGCCGACGAGGATGATGTCGGGATCCTGCCGGAGGAAGGCGCGCAGCGCCGCGGCAAACGTGAGCCCGATCTGCCGGTGCATCTGCATCTGGTTGATGCCGGGCAGCGTGTACTCGATCGGATCCTCGGCGGTGCGGATCACCACGTCCGGCGTGTTGATCTCGTTGAGCGCCGAATAGAGCGTCATCGACTTGCCGGAACCCGTCGGCCCGCAATGCAGGATCATGCCGTAGGGCTGGCGGATGCACTCGCGGTACTTGGCCAGGTTTTCCTCGCTGAAGCCCAGCGCCGGCAGCGGCAGCGTGGATTTCTGCTTGTCGAGGATGCGCATCACGACGCCTTCGCCGTGATTGAGCGGCGCGGTGGAGACGCGCAGATCGATGTCGATGTTCTTCTTGTTGTACTGCTTGAAAACGATGCGGCCGTCCTGGGGCAGGCGGCGTTCCGCGATGTCCAGGTTGCACATGATCTTGATGCGGGCGACGAGCGCGCCGGCCACCTTGCCGGGCAGGCGGAGTTTCTCCTGCGTGAGGCCGTCGATGCGGTAGCGGACGACCACTTCCTTCTCCCAGGGCTCAATGTGGATGTCGGAGGTGCCGGCGAAGTAGGCGTCCTCAATGATGCGGTTCGCCAGCTGGATGATGGGCGCGGACTCCTCATTCTCGAGATCCTCGTCCTTGATGTCGCTCTCGGTCTCGTCGAACTGCGCCCCGAGCTGGTCGACCACGTCGGAAAACTGCACTTCATCCCGGACCTGGTCCCGCTTCAGCTTCTCGCGGATGTCCGATTCGCGCCCGAGCAGGCGGATGACGCGCTGGCCGGTCTTGTCCTGGATCTTGGTCGCCACGGCCGTCTCGAACGGATTGGCGAAGGCGACGAGCAGGAAATCACCCACCTGCCCGACCGGCAAAATCATGTTCTTCTGGCAGAACTCGAGGTCGATCTTCTCGAACGTGTTGTTGTGAATCTTGTAGCGGGCGACGTTGTACGGCGAGAGCCCCAGCGCCCGGCACTTGGCCAGCAGGAGCTGGAAAATGGTGATGCGATGATCCGCCTGCAGGATCTGGTCCAGCTGGTCCCCCGTCGGCTCGTCCGGCCGCGCGAGCAGCACGGCCTTGTTGTCGGCCGTGAGTTTCCCCATCTCCTCCAGCTTGTCGATGATCTGGGTCTGTGTGCGTCCGAGCGGCATGGCTTAGGAGGGCATGGGCGGGGTCGAGCCGCTGGGCGGCGTGGAGGCCGGCCGGGGAAAGGGCGTGGAGCTGCCCGCGGGCAGGGGAAACGGCGCCGTGCTGCCCGTCGCCATCGGAAACGGGGCCCGGGTGCCGCTCTTCTGGCCGCCCGTGCGCTTGTTCGCCTCGGTCCGCTCGGCGACGACGCGGTCCAGAAAATCCGCAATAATGTCCATGGTCGTCGCCTGCCAGATGATCTGCCCGCCCAGTTTTTTCTCCCAGTAGGCCCGCGCGGCGGGGCTGAGGTAGTAGGCGGTCGCCACGAAGTGAAAATCCTCCTCCTTGTCGAACGGCACGCTCCACGTGGCCCAGCAGGCATCGATGTCGAGGTCCTTCTTCACGTCCTCCGGCACCTCATAGCCGCGGAGATCGATGACCCCCACCCCATGGTCGTCGACCACGTGATGGAGCAGATCCTCCTCGCGCAGCACTTTTTTCTCGAAGACGAGGATGCTGAGCACCGAGCTGCGGCGCATGTCGCCGGTGGCGGCAATCTCGAGCAGGCGCTCGTTGGCCGCCTCCAGGTCCTCGAACTTCACCAGGCTGTGCTCGATCAAAGCCGAGCCCAGCAGGCGGTTCGAACGCATCAGTAATGGCCGGTGTTCCGACATGGGGTTGACCGCAATCTACTCAGCGCTTGGCAGTTGGCGATTTCTTTTCTTTCGCCCGCATCTTCTTGACCCGCTTTAACAATTCCTTGCGGAGCTTCGGAATGCCCGTCTCCGCGAGGCAGGAAATCGGCACCAATTCCACCTTGGGGTAGCGCTTTTGGAATTTCTTGAGGTTCGTCAGCGCCGCCGCCTCGTCCATCTTGTTCGCCGCCACCAGCCGCGGCTTGTCCAGCAGCGCCGGCGAGTAGAACTCCAGCTCCTTCAACAGCTGCTTGTAGTCGTCGCGCGGATCACGGGTGTCGGTGCCGGCCAGGTCGAGGATGATGAGCAGCAGCTTGCAGCGCTCGATGTGTTTCAGGAACCGGTGCCCCAGCCCCTTGCCGCTGCTGGCGCCCGCAATCAGCCCGGGCACATCCGCCATGATCAGGCGCTCGTAGTCGTCCGGATAGTCGATGATGCCGATCTGCGGATGCAGCGTGGTGAACGGATAGGCGGCCGTCTTCGGCCGGGCGTTCGTGATGAGATTGGTCAGGGAGGATTTGCCGGCATTGGGGAAACCCACCAGGCCGATGTCGGCGATGCTCTTCAGCTCCAGCCGGTAGTTCCCGGCCTCGCCCGGCTCGCCCGGGCCGGTCTTGCGGGGGGCGCGCATGACGGAGGACTTGAACTTGGTGTTGCCCGCCCCGCCCTTGCCGCCCTTGCAGAGCACGAACTCCTGCCCGTCGGCGAGGATCTCCGCCACCACTTCGCCGGTGTCGAGATTCAGGCAGACCGTGCCGAGCGGGACACGCAGGATGGCCGGCCGGCCTTCGCGCCCGTTGCAGTCGGCGCCCTGGCCGTGCTCGCCGCGCTCGCCCGTCCAGTGGGGCTTGAACTTGAAATCAATCAGGTTGTTCTGGTCGTCGTCGCCACGCAGGACGACGTCGCCGCCCTTGCCGCCGTCGCCGCCGTTGGGGCCGCCCCACGGCTCGTATTTTTCCCGGCGAAAGCTCACGCAGCCGCGACCGCCGTCGCCCGCGCGCGCCTTGATGGATGTTTCGTCGATGAACATGGGTCTATCAGTCTATGCCTGCGCGCTCGCGTAAAGCGCAATCGGCAGGTGCCTCTGATAATGTCGAAAATCGCCGTCGGTGGTAAAAATTTCCAGCTGGTGGCGGACCGCCACCGCGCAAATCAGAAAATCGGTCATTGATCCCTGCACGCCCTTGCGGCGGCAGTGGTTAAAATACTGCGCGGCGGTCTCAAAATCTTCCGTTTGCAGCGGTAGGTCGGGAAAGCTCCGCAAGGCATTGCGCACCTGCTCGAATTGCGGCCCTGGCCTGATGCCCGACAACAGTTCCTGCCGGATCGGCCCGATAATGGCCACCGCACCGTGGGCGACCAGCCATTCCAGCTCCGCCCGCATGATCGATGGCGCCGCTTCCGTCCGCCGGAAAGCTGCCGACCAGATCGGCGTGTCGGCCAAGACCTTCATCGCTTCGTCCGCTCGGCCTTGTAATCAAAGGCCGGCTCAAAGACGACCGTCCCAAACAGACCGGTCACCGCGCGCTGCTGGCGGTGGCGGATATATTCGGTCAGGGCTTCGTTGACGGTGGCTTTCTTGGTCTTGTGGCCACCCGCCTTCTTGGCCTTGGCCAGCAAGCGGTCGTCAATTTCAAGGTTTGTGGGCATGCTCACACAGTGGCCCACACAATAATCCTGTCAAGCCGGGCTCGCCGCACTGAGCGCAGGCCGGCCCAAGATCCCGGCTCAGGCCGTGATCTTGATCCCCTTGCGGAGGTAGGTCGGGACGTCGAGGTCCTGCCCTTCATGGAGGTTGCGGTCGGATTTGTCGAAGGCCCCGCGGTTTTCCACCACCTCTCCCTGGAAGCCGAACTCGACCTGCTTGGGTTTGTCCGCCGGCGGCACCGTCTCATGAGAGGACCCTGACTTGCCGGCGGGGGTGGTCGCGGGCGGGGCGGAGGTGACCCGGACGGGTTTGTCGGCCACCGGCCGGCTGGGCGCCGCCGGGGGCCGGCGGACGAAATTCCGGCCGCCCAAATCCGTCGTGCCAATGACGCAAATCTCGACCCGGCCCTGCAGGCCTTCGTCGATCGCCGCTCCCATCACCACATGGGCTTCGCGGCCGAACTCCTCGGTGATGGCGGTCATCAGATCGTTGACCTTCGCCAGGGTCAGATCGGCGCCGCCGGTGATGTTCACCAGCAGTCGGTCGGCCTTCCGGGCGTACTCGGGGGTGTGGAGCAGCGGGCACTGCTTGAGATCATCCAAGGCCGCCTGCGAGGGATTGTCCCCCTCGCCCACGCCCAGCCCGAAGAGGGTCTTGCCGCCGCGGTGCTGGAAGACCTGTCGCAGCGCGGTGAAATCGACGTTGATCAGGCCGGTCCGGGACAGCATGCCCCAGATGGACTTCACACCGCGCCCGATCCACTCGTCGGCGCGGGCAAAGGAATCCAGCACACTGGTCTGCTCCGTGCCCTCCTGCAGGAGCATGTCGTTCGCCAGCGGGATGACCGCATCGCACACCCGCCGCAGTTCGGCCAGGGCTTCCTCGGCCTGCTTGCGCCGGCGGCCGCCCTCGAAGCTGAAGGGCAGCGTGACGAAGGCGATGACGACCGCGCCCGCCGCCGCGGCAATTTCCGCGACCACGGGCGTGGCACCGGAGCCCGTGCCGCCACCCAGGCCGGCGACGAGAAACACCAAGTCCGTATCCTTCACGATCTCGGCAATCTTGTCCCCGTCGGCCTCCGCCGCCTTGCGGCCCAGCTCCGGATCGCCGCCCGCGCTGAGGCCGCGCGTGAGGCTGGCGCCGATCAGGATCTTGTCCTGCACCGGCGAGGTGCCGAGCGCCTTGAGGTCGGTGTTGATGACGGCGAGCTGGAGCCGGTCAAGATTCTCCATCTTCAGGCGGTCCACGGCATTCGATCCGCCGCCGCCCACGCCGATCAGCTTGATGCCGACCTGGCGGTCCGTCATGGCCTCGAGAGGCAGTTCGTTGGCAAGTGGGTCCATGGGCGTCAGGTGGTCGCGAAAATACGGGTGAGGTAGCTCAGAAGGCCGGTCTTGCGCCGGGCGGGCACGGCATGCTCGTAGGCGCCGCGCAGGCCAAACTGGAAGACCCCCAGCACGGTGCTGAACATCGGGTCCTTCAGCTCCTCCTTGACCCAGGACGGGGCCTCGCCGCGCCGCGCCGGCAGGCCGAACACGCGCGTGGCGGCCTCCTCGATGCCGGGCATCCGCGAAGTCCCGCCGGTCAGGATAATGCCGGCCCCGCAGTGTTCCGCGGCAAAGGCCGGGCCGAGCTTCAGCTTCACGACCTCGAGCAGCTCGAGCGTGCGGGCGGCCGCGATGGTCTCGATCGCCAGCTTGGACAACTGCCGGTCCCCGAAGGCGCCGTCGCCGTTCAGCCAGACCTTGTCGGTCTTGTCGCGGGTCTGCACCGTGCCGCGGGCATGGCGCAGCTTGAGCAGTTCCGCCTGGGCGGCGGTCACGCGGAGACCGATGCTCAGGTCGTTGGTCAGATGATCGCCCGCCACCGGCAGCGTGCCGGTCACCAGCACATGGCCGTCGCGATACAGCACAAAATCCGTGACGCCCTTGCCGAGGTCGATGACAAGCACGCCCTGCGAACGCTCCTCCGGCGTGGTCAGCAGCGAGCCGCTCGCCAGGCTGGCCAGGACGAGTTCGCGCACCTCCAGATGATAGCCGCCCACCACATGGATGTTGTCGGCCACCTTGCTCTCCGGACCGTGCACAATCCAGTAACCCACCTCGAGCCGGCGGCCCGACAAATGCTCCGGGGCCGGCACGATGCGACCGTCCAGCTGGAACGGCCGGCGGATCTGATGGATGCCCGTGCGCCCCGCGGGCAGCTCCTTTTCCTTGGCCATCTGGCAGACGGCCTCAATGTCGAGGGCGGTCACGGTGTTGTCGGCGGACTTCACGTTGACCGAGGCCTCGTTGTAAAATGCATCCAGCTGCCCGCCGGTCTGGGCCAGCCAGACCTCCTCGATGCGGACGCCCGCGCGCTTCTCCGCCATCTCCAGCGCGTGATGCGTCGCCTCGCAGGCGGCCTTATAGTCGACGACCTCTCCCTTCATGATGCCGCGGGCGGGGGCCACGCCCACGCCGATGATGTTCAGGCTGCGGCCGCGGGCGATTTCGCCCACCAGCACGGCAATTTTACCGGTGCCGATTTCCACGGCCCCGACGATTCGACTGTTGTTAGAGATCACGCTTCGCTTTCCGTTGAGAGGGTTGCAGTAAAAAATTGGACGGCGGGGCCTTGGGCGGGACCGTCGCGGTGGCCGCCGTCTCCAGCACCACTGGCACCTGGCCCTCGAGGGTGAGATTGACGGATTTCAGCGCCGGCTCCGGCAGGGCATGGGCCCGATCGATGATGTAATCGAGCTGGGCGACCTGCTTGAAGAACGCCCGCTTGCGGGTAAAGACGATCTCCGGGATATCCTGCGTCTTGACCAGGAGTTCATCGGTCTCGGCCAGCCGGGCCAGGGAGACGATCAGCCACTCCCGGTAGAGATGGGGTGCCTGCAGCTGGGCGGTGGAGAGCAATTCAGACACATCGGCCATGCCGGTGATTGGCTCGAAGCCCCGGCCGGCGCGCACGAGCCGGATGCCATCGAGCCAGGGCAGGCCCGCGAGCATTGAGGGGTCGTAATTGAGCCCGGCGTAAACCACGCCGTCCTTTGCCACCAGCAGTGGCTGGGCGGCGCCCACCCCGGTATCCGCCTGCACCCGGGCGACCGGCGTGCGCTCCTGCAGGGTGACCACCAGCGTGGCGGGAAAACTCCGCGTCAGCACGGCGACCCGCACCTGGCCGTGCGCGAGCAATTTGTCCCGCAGCGCCGGCAGATCGAGGGCCATCAGGCTGGCCGTCTTCGGCAAGGCGAGCATTTCCTCCGCCCACTTCTGCGTCAGCACCCCATCCGTGATCAGCGCAACCCGGCCCACCGGTGCACTGTGCACCGCCGTGGCCAGTCCGGCGCGATCCGTGGCCCAGGAGTGGACCAAGGCGTAAAGACCCCAGCCCAAGCCGGCGACGAAGGCGCTGACGGCGCCGGCCTTCACCCACCCCGCCATCTGGCGGCGGCGGCCCTGGCGGGACATGGCCAGCGGCTGCACCTCCTGGCGGATGGTGCGCCACGAGCGACCGGGCGACGGCGGAAGAATGTCGGTCCCGGGGTTCATTTTTTCGCGGCCTGCCCTAGCTGGTAACGTTGCACGGCGGGCGCCACCAGCTCGCGGCACAACGCACTGAAATCCAGGCCCACGCACCGCGCACTCATCGGCAGCAGGCTGGTTTCCTTCATCCCGGGCAGCGTGTTGATCTCGAGCAGGTAGATCTCGCCCTCCTCCGAGAGCATGAAGTCAATCCGCGCGTAATCGCGGCAGCCGCACGCGGCAAAGGCGGTTTCCGCGGCCCGGCGCACGGTCGCCGCCAGCTCCTCGTCCAACTGGGCCGGGGCGAAATATTCCGTCAATCCCTTGGTGTACTTGCTGGAGTAGTCAAAGACGCCGGACTTCGGCACGATCTCCACGACACCCATCGCCCGTCCGCCGAGCAGGCCGACGGTCAGCTCGCGGCCGATGATGCGGCGTTCCGCAATCCACTCCCCCTGCCTCAGGCCGGTCAGGGCGATCTCGAGGCCGACCTTGGATGACACGATCTGCAGCCCGACACTGCTGCCCTGCCGGTTCGGCTTGAGCACGACCTGCTCGCCCAGCTCGGCCGCGAGGGCCGCCGCCGTGGGCTTGGCCGAGGCCAGAAAGCACCGGCCCGGCGCCACCTGCACGCCCATGGCGGATACGGACTGGCGCGTGCGCCACTTGTCGAAAGTCAGATCGCTGCCCATGGCATCGCAGCCGGCGTAGGCGACGCCGGCGGCTTCCATCAACCGCTGCATGCCCCCATCCTCGCCAAACACGCCGTGCAGGGTGGAGAAAACGATGTGCCGCGCCGGGTCCAGTCCCGGCGGCAGGGCGTCGGTCTCGACCGAAAAAAACTGGGTCGGATGCGAATACGCCATGGCGAGCGCCACGGCCTTGCCGGAACCGAGTGAAACCTCGCGCTCGGGCGAGGTGCCCCCTGCAAGGACGGCGATGATGGGTGTATTCATTTTCGATTTTGAATTGTGGATTTTCGATTTCTGCTGCGGGAGGCGACCGGGTGTGCGGCGGCCGCCGCGACCAATCCAAAATCGAGAATCAAAAATCGAAAATTCACAGCACGTCCCTCCATTCCTGCCCGTAAAGCAGCACCTCCGGCTCGAGGTCGATGCCGTGGGCCTGCTTCACCCGCGCCCGGATTTTGCGCACCAGGCCGATGATGTCGGCGCTGGTCGCCGCGCCGCGGTTGATGATGAAATTGGCGTGCACGGTCGAAACCTCCGCCGCCCCCACCCGCTCGCCCTTCAGGCCGAGTTCGTCGATGATGCGGCCGGCCGATCCCCCGGGTGGATTCTTGAAAATGCAACCGGCACTCGGCTCGCGCGGCTGGGATTCAACCCGCTTCTTCTGATAGACGTCGATCTGCCGCCGGATGTCCGGCGCCGCTGCGCTCGCGGCGGGCTGCAGGATGGCCCCCAGGGCGATGGTGTCCTGCAGCTCCACGCACTGCCGGTAATCAACGTGCATCGCCGCCTTGGGCATGATGCGCTCCTCCCCGGCCAGCGTCATTAGGTGGACCTCGACCACCGCATCAAACATCCATCCGCCCATCGCACCGGCGTTCATGCGCAGGGCGCCGCCGACGGAACCCGGGATGCCCTCGAGAAATTCAAAACCCGTCAACCCGGCCTTGGTGGCAAGGCCGCAGAGATTCTTCAGCCGCAAGCCGGCCCCGGCCCAGATCCGGCCGCCGGGCGTCAACTCGAATTTCTGCCAATGCGGGTGGACCAGGCTGATGACCAGGCCGTCCACCCCGGCATCCGGAATGATGAGATTGGAGCCGCGCCCGAGCAGCAGCACCGGCAGCTGGCGGGCCGACGCGGCGCGCAGGAGCCCGCGCAAGTCCGCGCGGTCGGCCGGCTCCGCGTAAAGGCGGGCCGCCCCGCCGACGCGCATCGTCGTCTTCGGGCCGAGCGGCTCATGCTCCAGCAGGCGCGTCTCCGCCGCGAGGGACGGCCGCACGGCGGCGAGAAATTCCTGCCAGGAGGCTTCGCGGGTGCTGGCCCGGCCCTGAACTGGGGAGGACAGGCTCATCAGGGCAAGGTCGGCGCCGGCGCGGACCGCAGGGCGGGCGCCCCGGGCGGGCGTTGGGCGAATTCCTCCAAGTCGTGGACCAAAACCTCGATGCTGCTCTCCTGCGCCATGCGGTGCAGGTTGTCGCGGAATTTTTTCAGCAGGCCGTCATTGAAGATCGCATCGAGCACTTCCGGCCGCAAGGTGGCCAGGGCGCTCTCGGCGAGGACGATCCCGCCCCCCTGCTGCTCGAAATAGGCGCCGTTGGCGGCCTGGTGATTGTCGGCGGCGTGCGGATAGGGAATGAGCAGCGCCGGGGCCTCGCAGCGCATGAGCTCGGCCAGGGTGCCGGCGCCGGCGCGGCTCAGCACCAGGTCGGCCGCGGACATCAGCACGCCCACGCGGTCGGAGAAGGGTTCGAACCAGGCGCGGACGACCTGGCCGTTGCGGGCGTGCAATTCGCGCACCCCGGCGGCGCCCTTGCCCAGCCCCGTGATGCAGTAGACCTGGATGCCCTCGTGCGCCAGTGCCACCAGGTTGTCCTCCACCCACCGGTTCAGGTTGCCGGAGCCCTGGCTGCCGCCGATGACGACCAGCAATTTCTGGGCGGGATCCGCGCCGAGGCGGGCCCGGGCTTCGTCCCGGGGCAGGCGCGAGATTTCCTGCCGCACCGGCAGGCCCGTATGGCGGACCAGCACGCCGCGGATCCCCGGCAGGCGGACCCCCGGCGGGAGGTAAAGCCGGCGGGCCATCCGGGCGAGCACGCGCACTGCGCGGCCCGGGATCCGGTTGGCCTCGTGCAGCGCGACGGGAATCCCGAGCAGGCGACCCGCGAGGACCACGCCCGCATTGGTGAAGCCCCCGAAGCCGATGATGGCGTCGGGGCGGTGCGCCTGGATGAATTTGAGGCTGAAGATCAACCCGGCCAGCTGATGCCAGTGGAAACGCAGGTGCACGGCCGGCGACCAGCCGAACGGCGCGCTCGGCACACGGGCCAGGGCGAGATGCGGATATTTTTCCACCAGGCGGGTATCGACCTGCTTCTGGCTGATGAAGAGCGTGACGTGGTGGCCGCGCGCCTGCAGCGCCTCCCCCAGGGCGATGCCCGGGGCCAGGTGGCCGCCCGTGCCACCGCAGGCGATGATGAAATTGCTCATGACTCGCCCTCCGGGCGGAAGGGACAAGGGACAAGTCGCAAGTGCCAAGTAGTCAACCAAGTCGCCGCGTCCGGCGCATTCTTGTCACTTGCCCCTTGAAACTTGTCACTCCTCCGGTTCACGCGATGACCTCCGTGAGCGCGCGCCGGCGGACCAGCGGCTTGGGCCGCTCCCAGGTCCGGGCCGTGTTGATGATGATGCCGACGAGCAGGCCCATGAGCAGCAGGTTCGAGCCCCCCGCGCTGATGAACGGCAGCGCCATCCCCTTCGAGGGCAGCAGGCTCGTGACCACCCCGAGGTTGATGATGGCCTGCAGGCAGATCAGCAGCAGGCAGCCTGTCACGAGGAGAAACTGGAAAAGGTTCGGCGCCCGGCGGACATGCATCAGTCCGGCCACGAAGATCGCCACGAAGAGCGCGACCACCAGCAGGGTGAAGATGAGGCCCATCTCCTCGCCCATGATGGCGAAGATGTAATCGGTGTGCGCCTCGGGCAAAAAGGCGTTTTGCTGCCGGCCGTTGCCGAGGCCCACCCCGTCGACGCCGCCGGCCGCAAAGGCCAGCATGGCCTGCCACGGCTGGTAGCCGGTCCCCTGGCGGTTGGCCTCGGGGTTGAGGAAGGACAGCACCCGGGCGAGGCGCACGGGATTGTTCATCACCAGCAGCACGAACGCCAGCAGCGCCGCCCCGATGGACGGCAGCAGGAACTTCAGCCGCGCGCCGGCGAGGAACAGCATGATCACGCCGATCGTGCCGATCAGGAAGGCCGCGCCAAAATCGGGCTCCACCAGCACCAGCAGGCTGAACAGCCCCACCCACGCCGCGGGCTGCACAAAGCCGCGCCAGAAATCGTGCAGTTTGCTCTGGTTGACGGCCAGATAATGGGCGAGCGAGAAGACCAGCGCGAGCTTGGCGAACTCCGACACCTGCAGCCGGATGCCGCCAAAACCGAGCCAGCGGCGGCCGCCGTTCACCTTGATGCCGATGCCGGGGATCAGGACCAGCAGCAGGGCGATAATCGCGACGGCGGCGGCGATCCACGCGAACCGGCGCAGCTGCTCCAGGTCCGCGATCGCCACGAGCCAGCCGGCGCCGATGGCGACCGCCAGAAAGATGAACTGCTTGTACAGGTAGGCGTACGGCCCGCCCTTGATGGGCGAACTCGCGCTGAACAGCACCACGAGCCCGATCGAGACCAACGCCACGACGCAGACGACAATGACGCTCGCGGGGGTGATCGTGAGAGGTCGGCGGGGAACGGCGGCGCTCGGCGAACTCACCAGAGAGTCGGGTTATTGCTTGGGGGGCTGTTCGTCGGCCTTCGGCGCCTCCACCTTGATGGTCGGCACCTCGGTGCTGGCATTCTTCAGGCCGGCATCGAGATCCTGCCCGGCGGGCGGCGCGGTGAGTTCGAAATGGGGCGTCTTCACCGCCGGGGTCGCGGCGGCATTATCCGCCGCCGGCGCGGTCGCGGGCGCCACGGCCTTGGTCGTGGTGGAGCCCTTGGCGTTGACCGCCTTGAAGCCTGGGATGACGAGCTGCTGGCCGGCGCGCACCTTGGACGGATCCGTGATGCTGTTGGCGGCGGCGAGCTCGCCGGTCGTCACCTGATACTTGCGGGCGATGATCCCGAGGCTTTCGCCGGGCTGCACCGTGTGCTTCACGGATTCGCCGCTGACCCGGGCGGCCGCCGCCGGGGATTTATCCGCCGCTTTTTCGGCGGGCGCAGTGGTGGCGAGATCCTTCGGAGCCGCACCCGGCTTGCCGGGGATGATCAGCTTTTTGCCGGGCTGCAACGTGGCCCCGGTGCCGAGATTGTTGGCCCGGGCCAGTTCGGAAACGGACAGGTTGTTTTTCTTCGCGATGCTCCAGAGGCTGTCCCCCTTGCCCACGGTGTAGGTGGTGACCGGCGCGACGTCGGCCACGGCCTTCGCCGGCGTGATCGCCGCCGCGGCCGGCGAACCGGGACGCGTCGGCGCGGCATGACCCGCCGTCAGGGCCGGCGAGTAAGTCACCTGCGCTGAGCCCGTGTCCACGGGCATCCCGGCGCTCGAGCCGGCATCAAAGGTGATCGGGGCCCCGCTCGGGCTCACGGGAGCCGTCGCATCAGGCGTGGGAATGGTGCGGGGGCCGGACTGGCAGCCGGGGCTGGCAAAGATGAAGATAAACGCGAGCAAGTGTACGGCGACGACTGCTCCGAAGATCTGGAGGATTTTCATGGCGGGAATATGAGTGGCAGGATTGTTGTATTGCTATCTAAAAATGAAAGTTATTCACAGCTTTTCCACAAGCAATTCGAGAGAGGCCGGGGCATGAAGGGACGGGAGATCGCCCGGACCCCAATGGTCCGGCTCGCAATGACACTTCTGGTGTGAAATAGGCCGGTGGGTGGCATAAGGAAGCGAAAGGAGTAGGTGCCCGTGGACAGAATAAAAAGCTAAGGTTCCGATGGTTGGTATAAAGAACCTGTCAACGGGCTCCTACGAAAGTCTTGGCGCTGCGCAGCACCGGCCCCTCGGGGACGATGGCCTGGCCGGAGCGCAGGCGACGCAGCTTGGTCAGGGAGCGAACGATCGGCTGCCGCAGCAGAATCAAACTGGTGCGGGTGACGTCGCGGAAGTTGGGCGTGATCTCGAAATTGTAGTCGATGGGCATGGGAGTGATGAGGTGAATTTTAGGTGGAGCTCAGGAAATCAGGCACAGAGGGTCTGGTCTGCTCGGCTCGATTCCAGTTTTCCTGATTTCCACATTTGATTATCGGAGTTTCAACGTGGCCAGGCCCGCGAGGGCGAAGCCGAGGGAAAGAACCCAGAAGCGGAGGACGACCTTGGTCTCGGGCCAGCCCTTCTTCTGGAAATGATGATGGATCGGCGCCATCAGGAAGAGCCGCCGGCCCGTGCCGCTGCGGCGCTTGGTGAACTTGAACCAGCCGACCTGGAAGATGACCGAGAGGGCCTCCATCACGAACACCCCGCCGACGATCACCAGCGTGAACGGCTGGTGGATCATGAACGCCATGACGCCGATGAGCCCGCCGAGCGCCAGGGAGCCGGTGTCGCCCATGAACACCTCCGCCGGGTGCGAATTGAACCACAGGAACGCCATGCACGCGCCGATCAGCGACCCGCAGATGACCGTCAGTTCGCTCGTGCCCGGCACATAGCTGAGCAGGAGATATTGCGCGGCGATGCTGTTGTCCGCGAGGTAGGCCATGATGCCGAACACCAGCGCCACGGTGATCGTGCAGCCCACCGCGAGACCGTCCAGGCCATCGGTCAGGTTGATCGCGTTGCTGAAGCCGACGATCCAGAGGTAAATCAGCACCAGCAGCAGCGCCCAGTGCATGTGCGGGATGATCGCGGTCTTGAAGAACGGCACCCACAGTTCGCGGATCTTGAGGGAACTCTGCGGGTGCCAGAGCAAGATGCCGAGCGCGACCAGCGTGGCGAGCGACTGCCAGGCAATCTTCTCCCACGATTTGATGCCGTCCTTGTTCTGGTGGACAACCTTCAGGTAATCATCCCGCCACCCGGGAATGGTGAGCGCCGTGTAGACAAACAACGCCACGAACACCCAGACATTGGGCTCCGCCCAGAGCACGCTGCTGACGAAAACCGCGATGAAGATGATGAGCCCGCCCATTGTCGGGGTGTGCTTCTTGTCAAAGTAGGTCGCCCCGAGTTCCCCCGTGCGTTCGTCGATGTAGCCGTGGCCGAGCTTCAGCTCGCGGAAGCGCCGGATCAGCCACGGCCCGATCATGAAGCCGATCATCAGCGCCGTGCCCGTCGCCATGACCGCACGGAAAATGTGCGAGGAGAAAAGCCGCAGCGGGCCCCAGAAATGCGCGTAATCGGCCAGGTAGCTAAGCATGGGCGGCCTCCCGTGCGAATATCCGCCTGTCATGCTGAGCGAAGCGAAGCATCCAGTACCGCGCCCAATACCCAAATGGATTCTTCGCTTCGCTCAGAATGACACGCCCGGGATATCCTGGTTTTTTCGAGGTCATTTTAATGCGCGGCAGGGACCACCATCGGATCCAGCACGGTTTCGAGTTGATAGCGCCGGCTGCCCTTCAGGAAGACGGCGCCCTTGAACGTGGCGAGGTGATCGCGCACGGGCTGCAAATCGGTGATCACCTCGACCTGCGCCGCGGCGTTGCCGTTCTCCAGCAAGCCGTCCCGCAGCGCCGCGGCCTGGCCGCCCAGGACATAAAGGAAATCCCCCGGCCGCAACCGCAGCTGGCGGCCGAGCTGACGGTGGTAGTTGGCGGCCTCCCCGCCCAGTTCCTCCATGCACCCGAGCACGTAGAGGCGCGGGAGGGCTGCCGGCACCTGGCCGGGGAAGGCCTCGATCGCATCCGCCATTGACGCCGGGTTGGCATTGTAGAAATCGCCGTAGACCAGCGCGTCGCCGACGCGCTGCACTTCCCCGCGCCATTTGGACGGCTGCCAGTCGGCCAGTCGCGCCTGCAGGACGGCATCCGCGAGGCCCAGTTCGGACGCCAGCGCCAGCGCCAGCGCCGCGTTCTGCGCCATGCCGGGGGAAACGCGCCGCAGGGTGAAGCGGCGCTTCCCGGCCAGCGTCAGCGCGGTTTCCGCGGGGTGGTGGCTGACCGCAAAACTCACGATGCGTCCGGCGCCCTTGGGACTCGCCTCCCCTGCCGGCACCAGCACCAAGGCATTGGACAGCGCCTGAAATGGTTCGAACCGCCAGCAGGCGAACGGAAACACCGCCAGGCCACCCTCCCGGTTGGCCGCCGGCAACAGGGCTTTTTCGCGTGCCACCTGCTCGACGGAGCCGAGTTTTTCCAGATGCGCCGGGGCCACCAGCGTGATGACGCTGTGATCGGGCTCGATCATCTCCGCCAGGGGCGCCATGTCCCCCGGGGCGCTGATGCCCGCCTCGATGACCGCATAGTCGTGACAAGCCGGATCGAGCCGGGTGAGCGTCAGGGGCACGCCGAGCTGGTTGTTCAGGTTGCCGGTGGTCGTCAGCACCCGCGGTTCGCCCCCCAGCAGGAGGCCGAGCAAATCCTTGGTCGAGGTCTTGCCGACGCTGCCCGAAACCCCGATCACGCTGCCGGAAAACTCCCGCCGCTGTTCCCGCGCAATGCGCTGGAAAGCCGCCAGCGCATCCGGCACCACGAGTTGTGGGAGCGCCGAACCCGGCACGGCGCGGCCGACCAGGGCGGCCGCCGCACCTTGCGTCTCCGCCGCACCCAGAAAATCGGCGCCATCGCGCTTGTCCGTCTTCAAGGCCACGAAAACCTGGCCGGCACTGAGCTGCCGGGAGTCCTGCGTGAAGCCGCTCAGCGCCCGGCCGGGAAGGCGGGTCCAACGGCCACCCGTCCAGGTGGCCATTTTATCTGCGGCAAACGTGGGCATGGGAAAAGGTTCAGACCGGCTTGATTTTTTTGATGGCGATCAGCTCGCGCACCACGGCGCGATCGTCGAAGGGCACGATCGTGTCGGCAAATTCCTGGTAGGTCTCGTGACCCTTGCCGGCGATGAGGAGGCAGTCCCCGGCCTGCGCGGCGTCGAGCGCGAGGCTGATGGCCCGGCGGCGATCCTCGACAAACGTGACCCGCTCGGGAGCCGGCTCGCCGGCCCGCATGTCGGCGAAGATCTGCCCGAGGGGCTCGGCGCGGGGATTGTCCGCCGTGGCCCACGAGGCATCCGCAAATTCCTGCACGGCGGACCGCATGAGCCCGCGCTTGGCGCGGTCGCGGTTGCCACCACAACCGTACACCACGAGCAGCCGGCCCGGGGTGATGGCGCGCAGCATGCCCAGGGCGTTCCGGAGGGCATCATCCGTGTGCGCATAGTCGACCATCACGTTGTACGGCTGGCCTTCCTCGATCGCCTCCATGCGGCCGGGAACGCCGGCAAAGCTCTTCAGGCGCAGGGCGATCACCGCCGGATCGCGCCCCTGCGCATAGCAGGCGGCGAACGCGGCGAGCAGATTGCTCACGTTGTAGGACCCGATGAACGGACTCTCGAGTTCCACGGCGCCTTCCGGCCACACCAGGCGGAGCGAGGTGCTCTTGTAATTGAGGCGGACATTTTCCGCGCGCACAGTGGCCGCGGGGGCCTCGCCAAAGGTCACCACCCGCACGTGGCCCGGGATGCTGGCGGCCAGCCGGCGGCCATAGGGGTCGTCCAGGTTGATGACCGCGACCTTGGGCGCGCAGCCCGCGGCACCGGTGAACAGGCGGGACTTCACCGCGAAGTAAGCCTCCATGCTCCCGTGGTAATCGAGGTGGTCCTGGGTAAGATTGGTGAACACCGCCACGCCGTACTGCAGACCGAGCACGCGCTGCTGGTCGAGGCCGTGCGAGCTGACCTCCATCGTCGCCTGCCGGCAGCCGGCGTCGCGCATCTGCGCCAGCATGCCGAACAGCTCGAGCGACTCGGGCGTCGTGCGGTACGAGGGCACCACGCGGGCCCCGAGATCGTAGTGCACCGTCCCGATGAGCCCGACGCGCTGCGTGCTCGTCGCCAGCAGGTGCTTGATCAGATGGGTGACCGTCGTCTTGCCGTTCGTGCCGGTGACGCCGATGACGTCGAGGGACTTGTCCGGGAAATTGTAGAACCGCTGGGCCACCTGGGCCAGGGCGCGGCGGGCATCGGCGACGTGGAGGTAGGTGACCCGCGCGGCCGTGCCGGAGGGGATCTTCTCGGCCACGATCGCGACGGCGCCGCGGCTGATGGCCTCGTCGATGAAGGAATTGCCGTCGGCCCGGCGGCCCGGGAGCGCGAAGAACAGGTTGCCGGGCATCACCCGCCGGCTGTCCATCGCGAGGCCGGAGATGGGGCAATCGAGATCCCCTTTGCAGGCGATCAGGTCGCCGTCGGAGAAATAATCGGAGAGCTTCGGGGCCATTTTAAAGATGCGCGAGCTGAGGCGCTGCGAGGCGCGGGTGCGGTGGACCGGCTGGGCGCGGAAGGCGGCGACGAGGGGATAGTTGGGGGTAAGGTAACCGATCATGGCGCACCTCCCGACTGGGCGAGGAAGCTGCGCGTCGTAGGCAGCACCGGCTTGATCTCGAGGTACTGGATGAGCTGCTCGGCGATGTGGTGGAAAGCGGGCGCGGCCACGACGCGGCCGTAGGCGATGCCGTTGGGCACCTGGGCATCATCCACGATGACCGACAGGACCACCTCGGGGCTGCTCGCGGGGAAGAAGCCCACGAACGAGGCGACGTGGTGGTTGCTGACGTATTTTCCGTTGATGAGCTTCTGGGTCGTGCCGGTCTTGCCCGCGATCTCGAAGCCCGGAATATCAAAACCCTTGGCCGTGCCCTCGCGCACGACACCGGTGAGCAGCTGGGCCAGCTGGGCGGCGGTGCTCGGCTTCAGGACCCGGCCGCGCTGCTCCGGGGCGAAGCTGCGGATGACATGCCCGGCAGTGTCCCTGATTTCCTTGATGATCTGCGGGCGGAGCAGCATGCCGCCGCTGGCGACCGCGCTCATCGCCATGTGAATTTGCAGGGGCGTGGCCGCGATCGAGTGGCCCATCGGCATGCGCGTGATCGTCAGGCCGTCCCATTTCTCGGGGGCGGCCAGCTGGCCGCGGATCTCGCCGCCCAGGCCGAAGCCCGTGGGCTGGCCGAAGCCGTAGAGGCGGGCGTAATCATAGAAGCGCTGCTCCCCCATCAGCATGGCGAGCTGCGCGGCGCCCCGGTTGCTGGAATGCGCCACGATGTCCGCCACGCTCAACATGCCGAACGGTTCGTCTTCCTTGGGCAGCTTGAGCGTCTTGCCCTTGTAGTCGATGGTCGCATTGCCGCAGTCGAAGGCGGAACGTGCCGTCACCAGGCCCTCGTTGAGCGCCGCCCCGGCGGCCACGATCTTGAAGGTCGAGCCGGGCTCGATCATGTCGGTCACGGCATAGTTGCGCTGCGCGTCCAGCGGCGCCTTGCTGTAGTTGTTCAGGTCGAAGCTCGGGTAGTTCGCCATCCCCAAAATGGCGCCGGTCATCGGATCGCTCGCGATGATGGTGGCGAAATGCGGCTGATACTTGGTGGCGATGACCCGCAGCTCGTCCTCGATGATCTGCTGCACCACCGAGTCGATCGTCAGCACCACGTCGTTGCCGTTCAGCACCGGCACCTCCCGCGAACGGAACTGGGCGAGCTCACGGCGCGCGCCGTCCTTCTCGGACTCGATCCAGCCATCCTGCCCCTTCAAATAGAGATCGAAATGATGCTCAGCGCCGCTGACCGGCGTGCCTTCCTTGTTGAGATAGCCGATGAGGTGGGCGGCGAGGCCGTTGCCCGGATAGACGCGGCGGTAGACGCGCTCATGGGTGAGGCCGCGGATGTTCAGGGCGAGGATCTGGTCAAAGGTGGGCTCATCCAGCGCCTCGCGGAGCTTGACCCAGCGGTCCTTGGTGAGGCCGTCGACCTTGCCGTCGCGCTGGTCCTTCTCGGGACTGATCGGACGCATGGCCGGGGTGAAGGCTTTTTCCACCTCGGCGGTGGACAGGCCGAGCAGGGCGGCCAATTGCCTGCGCTTTGCCTGCTCCAGGCTGCTCTTCATCGCGCGCTTCGCCGGATTCTTCTCGATGTCCAGGTATTCCTGCAGCGACCAGGGGTCGACGGCGACGGTCATCTCCGACCGGGAGGTCGCGAGCAAATTGCCGCGGGCGTCGAGGATGGTGCCGCGCCGCGCGTGTTCGACGACGATCTGCCGGCGGGCGTTGTCGACGAAGCGGAGCAGCTCGTCGCGGTCCACGACGTGCAAAAACACCAGCCGCACGCCCACGCACATGAAGCAGGCAATCACGCCCACGGCGAGCAGGCTCAGGCGGTTGGAGGCAAAACCCTTGGACATGTGATCAGCGCAGGGATGCGGTCAAAACCCGGAAAGAGGGGGCGCTGCCGCCGACGGCCGCGGTGGAGGCGATGCGGAAAACCTCGCTGTTGCGCTTCTGGGCCAGGCGCAGCTCGGGGGACTCGGCGACGCGCACCACTTGGATCTCGCGGGGGGTGGCCAGGCCGAGGCGCATGCTCGCATTCTGCTGGATCAGGACGTCGGGATTCACCGCCGTGGCGACCTGCGCGTTGATTTCATCGAGCCGGCGCTCGACATCGGCGATCCGGCCCTCGAGGGCGCGATTGCGGTTGGCCGCCTGCGAGATGCCCTGCCGCGCCCACACGGCGCCGAGGCCGAGGGAGCCCGCGAAGACGAGCAAGAACAGGGTGAGGGCGATGATCCGGTTGATCAGGCCGTTGGCCGGGGGTGGTCTCATGGGGTGGAAATCAGAGTTTGCGGAGGACGCGCAGCTTGGCGGAGCGGCTGCGCGGGTTGGCGGAAATCTCGGCCTCGGACGGCGTGACCGGCTTGCGGGTCAGCGGCTCGGCGTACTTGGCGCGGAGCTGCTGCGGCGTGGCGTCGTTCGCATCGACCGGCTGGCCGCACATCGCGCGGAAGAACTGCTTCACGGGCCGGTCCTCGAGGGAGTGGAAACTGATGACCGCCAGCACCCCGCCGGGGGCAAGCTTGGCGAAGGCCGCGGGCAGCGCGCGTGCGATGGCGCCGATCTCATCGTTCACCGCGATGCGGATGCCTTGGAAGGTCCGCGTGGCCGGATGGATGCGGCTCTCCCGCTTCACGGCGGCGGGTATGGCGTCGGCAATCAGTTCGGCGAGCGAGGCGGTGCGCGCCAGCCGGCCGGAGCCGCGGGCGCCCTCGATGGCGTCGATCACACGGCGCCAGTTCTTTTCCTCCCCCAAATCCCGGACCGCGCGGACCAGGGATTCATGGCTGGCAATTTCCAGCCAGGCGCCGGCCGCCTGACCCTCGCGCGGGTCCATGCGCATGTCGGCCGCAGCGTCGGCCCGGAAGGCAAAGCCCCGGTCGGCCTCATCCAGCTGGAAAGAGGAAACCCCGAGGTCGAAAAGGATGCCGTTGAACCCCGCATCGGGCAACGCGGCCAGATCGCCGAAGTTCAGGTCGACAAAGCGGAAAGTGGCGGGGAACTCTGCCGCCAGCGGGGCGGTGCGGGCCTGGGCGGCCGGGTCGCGGTCGAGGGCGACCACGGTGGCGCCGGTGGCGAGGATGGCCCGGGTATGCCCGCCCCCGCCGAAAGTGCAGTCAAGGTGGCACGAGCCCGGGAGCGGCGCGAGGTATTCGAGGACCTCGTGCAGCATCACGGGTTTGTGCCCGGGGGTCATGGAGCGCGGAAGGAGTTCAAGCGCGGGCGCGGACATGGAGTTTCTTCCACGGGAGCAGAATCGAGATCGGCTCGCGGAGCAGGGAACGCCGGTTCGCGCAGAAGACGGGCGAGAGCTTGGGCAGGGGTTGCGGACGGATCAGCGTGGTAGTCTTCATGGTTTTTAAAGTCCGATGCGGCGCATCATGTCGCCGAAGTTTTCCCCCGCCGTGCTGCGCTTCATCTCGGTGTCGCGCGCCGGGCTGAGGATGTTGAAGGTGTCGCCCATGCCGGAGAGCACCGCGTCCTTGGCGATGCCGGCGTGGCGCAGGAGGTCGGGGTTGATCCCGAAGCGGCCCTGCTTGTCGAAGGTGAAGGAGAGCGCCTCGGAAAAAATCTTGGCCTTCACGGCCTGCGCGTCGCGGTCCGACAATTTCATTTCCGAAACCTGCTCGAGCAGCTTGGCCACGCGCGCCGGCGGCAGCACCGCGATGTAACCGTCAGGATGCGGCATCGCCAGAAACGTCTCCGTGTCCGTGTGCGCCCAACGCCACAACGACGGAATCGTCAGACGATTCTTGTCGTCGAGCGAGTGCTCGAAACGGCCGGAATATACGGTTGTGCCAGATTGCGCCATGGGTGGTGTCCGGGGCCCCTACTCCCCCAGAACGCCCCATTTCTCCCCATTCCCCTCCCCACAGTCAAGAAAACACTGGCCAGTATTTGGTTAAATTTATTCACAAATTGCTCCCAACGTGCGCTCTTGGGAAGCGCCCCTTTCGACCGAAGGTGATAAAGGCACCAATCGCCCATAGCCGTGACGACTCGGTCCAAGTTTTCCGCGGATGACGCGGTTTATCGCGGATCTAAGCGTGAGACTGATAATCCGACCCGCCTACTATTCCACCCGATCCGTTGCATCATTCGATCAGTGGAATTCGGATTAGTCTTGGGTGCTAAAAGAGCGGGGGGGGTTAACGGGCCATAGGCCGGGCGACGGCTGATCCGCGTCATCGCCGTTCACTACTGCAGAGAAAAGCCAGAGTACGTGGCTTTTCTCGCCTGGATATTGACTGCCCAAAGCCGAATATTGATAATGTTATTCGTAACTCTCAAAAACCACTCCCCTCAAAATGAATCTGTCCGCCCTGCTCCCCCGCTCGATTCTGATCATTTGTGCGCTTGGCCTGGCCGGCGTCACCGCCCACGCCAAGCCCACCGCCGACGAACAACGCACGAAGATCAAGGAGACCCGCGACTCCGTGCTGGAGGATCTCTATAAGCTGGATCCCTCCGCCAAGGCGAAGGTCGCGAAATCCGTGGGCTACGCCGTGTTCAGCAACGTCGGCGTGAATGTCATCTTGTTCAGCGCCGCCGGCGGCCATGGCATCGTGGTGGAGAAGGGCCTGGTCTCGGACACCGAGACGTACATGAAGATGGGCTCGGCGGGCATCGGCATCGGGCTCGGCGTGAAGGATTTTCGCGCCGTGTTTGTCTTCACCGACAAGGAAAAGCTAAAGACCTTCATCGACAAGGGCTGGGATTTCAGCGGCCAGGCCGACGCGGCCGCCAAATCCGGGGACAAGGGCGGCGCCGCCGCTGCTGCGGGCACGGTACTTCCCGGGGTGGAGGTTTTCCAAATCACCAAGAGCGGCATCGCCCTGCAGGCGACCCTCCAAGGCACGAAGTACTGGAAGGACGGCGATTTGAACTGAGGCGTCTGGGTCGCCACGATTGACTAATTTGCAGGGCCGGCGCTGATCGCCAGGCCGAGGCTGCGTTCATGGCAGGACGCGCCGGCATGCGGCGAACTTACAGCCCGACTAATGCAGCTCCCCGGCTAAAACAGTTTCATAAATAGCGTAGCCGCGAGCGCCAGCGAGTGGACGCAGCATCTACTCGCTGGCGCTCGTAGCTCCATTCACTTTGAGACTATTGAACAATATAAACTGCGCCAAAATGGCGGTTGTCACTGGCGGGCGGGCGGGATTGATTTTCGTACCACCGTTTCCCCATGACCCACGACCAAGCCTTTCTTGTCATCGTCGCTGGTATTCTGCTCGTTGGCCTCGTCGGCGAATGGCTGTTCAAGCGTACCGGCATCCCCGATGCGGTGTGGCTGATCGCCGTCGGCGCCATCCTCGGGCCGGGCATGGGCTTGGTGAAGTCGGCGGAGTTGCAGCAGGTCGCCCCCCTCCTCGGCGCCCTCACCATCATCATCGTCCTCTTTCACGGCGGCCTGGCGCTTCCGATTGAGCAGCTGGTCACGCATGCGTGGAAGGCTTCCAAGCTGGCCGTCCTCACGTTCATCGCTTCCGCCGGCGGATTGACCCTGACCATCCTGGGCTTGGTCAAGGCCGGCGTGCTGCCGGCCACCTGGAGCTGGCAGCTGGCGGTGCTGACCGGCCTGATCCTCGGCGGCTCGAGCTCGGTGGTCGTGATGGCGACACTCGGGTTCGCCAAGGTCGAGGACGCGGTGGCTCAGCCGCTCAATGTGGAATCCGCCCTCACCGATGTGCTGGTGGTCGTCTGCACCGGGGTCATGGTGGATCTGGTGCTGGCCGGTCATCTGTCGGCGAGCGCGCCGCTGCTGGGTGTGAGCCAGAACTTCGGGGTCGGCCTGCTGTGCGGCATAGCGGTGGGACTGATGCTGGTGCTGTTCGTGCAGCTGCTGGTCCGCAGCGGTCATGCCTATATTTTCCTGCTGGCCGTGATGCTTTTGCTCTATGCCGTGACCAGCTCGCTGGGCGGCAGTCCCGCGCTTGCCGTGCTTGCCGCCGCCGTGACCCTCGGCAATGCGCGCGCCGTTTTGAAAGTACTCAATCTCGGCACCGGGGAAGGCAGCCTCGAGATCAGCGGCGCCTCGATGCGGCTTTCGGAATTCTCCCTCTTCATCGTCAAATCGCTTTTCTTCACCTTCATCGGCGCCAGCCTGCCCGCGGCGCCCATGCCGCTCGCCGTCGGGGGCTTGCTGGGCGTGGTGCTTTTCCTGGTCCGCTGGCCCGCCGTGCAGCTGGCGCTCAAGGACAGCCAGATGACCGGCGCGCAGAAGAATGTCGCCTGGGTCTCCCTCCCCCGCGGCCTGGCCGCCGGCGTCATGGCCCTCGCGCCGGCCGCCGCCGGCATCCCCGGCGCGGAGGTGCTGCCCGAGACGATCTTCGCCGCCATCGTGACCACGATCCTCATCTTCGCCATCGGGTTTCCGCTGGCGCGCCGGGCGAAGGGCTAGACGTGTTGGCACTAAACGAAACAGTTGCTTTCCCCGCTGTAGGAGGGGCTTTACGCCCCGATTCCGCCGGTGGGATCCAAACCCATCGGGGCATAAAGCCCCTCCTACAGTTTTTGCAAACACCCCTGAGACGACGCGCACCTCCCATCACCCTTGGGCATGAGTTCAATTCGAGTAGCCACAGGTGCTGTGTCGTCGGGGAAGGACCAAACCGGCCGGTAAAGACGCCGGCTTTCTCCAAGCCATGAGCACCCACCACGTCTCAGGCTACGGTTTGCGCCGGGCGCTGATCGCGGGCATCCAGCGGGTGCTGGGCGAGCGGGATGAGATCAATCGGATCAATGTCTATCCGGTGGCGGACCATGACACGGGGACGAACCTGGCCTTCACCCTCGGCGGTGTGCTCCAGGGCTTGCGCGAACCCCATGCCGTCGGGGTCGGGGAACTTTTGGCGCGGGCGGCGGCCGAGTCCGCCGATAGCGCGCGGGGAAATTCCGGGGTGATCCTGGCGCAATTTTTCCAGGGAACCGCGGAAACATTGACGGTCGGCGAACGGTTGACGGGCGCGAAGCTGGCGCGGGCCGTGGCGCGGGGTGCGACTCTGGCCCGCGCCGCCATGGCCACGCCGCAGGAGGGCACGATGGTCTCGGTGATCCAGGCCTTCGCCGACGAGTGGCAGCAGCCGGAGGTCGTCCCGGATATCCGCCACGGGTTTGCGGCGGCGCTCGCCCGCGCGCAGGAGGTCCTGCGCGATACCCGCCAGCAAATTCCCGCGTTGCGCTCGGCCGGCGTCGTCGATGCCGGGGCCCAGGGTTTTGTCAGCCTCCTCATCGGCATCCAAGCGTACATCACCGGAGGCCGCCGGGAGACCATCGGCGCCATCCCGGAGGAGTTGGTGAGTCATGGGGTCGACCTCAGCCGCCTCCAAGGGACTGCCGACCTCCCTCGTTACCAGGCGGAGTGCGTGCTCAGCGCCGAAAGAGTTGACCGCACGGGACTGAAGGCCGCCTTGCTCGCGCTGCCGCTGGCCCACCAGGTGATCACCGGCACCCGCGAACAGGTCCGCGTGCACGCCCGGACCGATGATCCGGCGGAATTGTTCAAATGTGCGGCCCGGTTCGGCCGCGTGGCCGGGGAAAAAATCGCGGATATGCGCAGCGCCAGCCGACGGCAGCCGCGCGTGGGCATCGTCACGGATACCGGTGCCGACCTGCCGGCCGGGGAGACCGCGCGACTGGACATTCACCTGGTGCCGCAGCGGCTGTCGGTCGACGGCCGGGACCATATCGACCGGGTGTCGATCTCGCCCTCGGAGTTTTTCCGCGCGATGCGCACCAGCCAGATCTCACCGCGCACCTCCCAGCCGGCGCCGGGGGATTTCCGGCGGATGTTTGAATTCCTGCTCACCCAGCATGAGAGCGTGATCGACGTCTCGCTGACGCGATCCCTGTCGGGCACCCTGCAGTCGGCCGAGCGGGTGGCCGCGCGCACCGCCCCGGGCCGGGTGCAGGTCTTCGACAGCGGCAGCGTGTCCTGCGGTCAGGGCCTGCTGGCCATCTGGGCGGCGGAAGCAGCCCAGGCGGGCCTCACGGCCCCGGAAATTCTCGCCGGGCTGGCGCGCATGCGCCAACGCACCAAGGTCTATGCGTTCGTCCAAGACATCCAGTACGCCGTGCGCGGCGGCCGGGCCCCCCGGGTGGCGCTGACCCTCACCCGCCTGCTGCACTTCTCGCTCCTGCTCACCGTCCGCCCGACTGGCCGGCTCGGTTTGCTCGGCGGCCTGTGGGGCGACAGGAATCTGCCGGAGCGTTTCGCCCGGGATGTTGTCCGCCGGCTCGATCCCGGGCGGCGTTACCGCGTGCTCATCGGCCACAGTGATTGCGCCGGGGAGGCCCAACGCGTGCAGGCGGCGCTACAGGCCAGTGGACTCACGCTCGACCGCTGCTGGGTGGTTGAGACCGGCGTGGCCATTGGGACCCACGCCGGGCCGGGCTCGCTGGTGATCGGGGTGCAGGACTTCGCAGCTCCGGGCCGGTGAGGCCAATCCTCCGGGGGAATGGCCGCAAAAACATTTTTTCTGCTGAGCATGACGCGCCTTTTTTGGCAAACTCGCATTGTTCCGATGTTTACTGGAGGGAACTTGTGCGGTGTCCCACAAATATCTTTCATTTGTAGGTCGGGCTTTATGCCCGACATCGCGCACCCTGTCGGGGATAAACCCCGACCTACAAGCCACGAATTTCGCAATGTTATTTTCGGGCCATCACACTAGCTCGGGCATGTCTGCCGGTCCTGGCATTCAATGCCGCAGCGCTTTTTTCTTCGTGTATCCCGTCATTTCGCTCAGGTTCCCCGCATGATCGAGGCGCTCGTCAAAATGGTGCTCGGGTATTTGCTCGGATCGATTTCCGGCAGCCTCTGGCTCGGGCGCCTGCGGGGCGTGGACATTCGCACGCAGGGCAGCGGCAATGCGGGCGGCACGAATGCCTTTCGCACGCAGGGGCCGTGGTTCGGCCTGGGGGTCGGGCTCATTGATGTGGGCAAGGGCGCGCTCGCCGCTTGGTTCGGCGGCTACGGGCTCGCGGACGAAAGGACGGCCCTGACGGTGGCGCTGCTGACCGGCGCGGCGGCGGCGGCCGGACATGTCTGGCCCCTGTATCATGGCTTCCGCGGCGGCAAGGGCGTCGCGGTCGTGATCGGCGTGCTGCTGTGGCTTTGGCCGACGGCGCTGCTCGTGCTGGCCGCCGTGCTGCTGCTGGTGCTGACCACGACCGGCTACGTCGGCCTCGGCTCGATGCTGGCCGCCACGGCGCTGGTGCCCGCGGCGGTCTGGCTGGCCCCGGCGCCGGCTCGCTCCATTTGGATCGTCGCCACCGTCCTGATCGCCGGGTTCATCATCTTCACTCATCGCGTGAACCTCCAGCGGCTGCGCACCGGCACCGAGCATCGGTTTGAGCGGGCGCGATTGCTGGCCCGGCTGCTTCGGCGCTGAGCCGGTCGAAGGCCGGATTGCGCCCAGCCCAGGTACGGATGCCGGTGGCTAGGGCCGAGCAAGCGTCGTGAAAACAAGCCCAATTCAATCAGGGCCCGCACGCTGGGTCGGACTGCTGGTCCTTTACGACGTCGCGCCCGCAAACCAGGAAAAAGCCGGCCGTCCCGGACTCGAGTAACCCAATGGGTTACTCGAGTCGGCCGACGCGGGGGATCAGTGCTGGGGTGCGGATTCGCGGCTACTCCCACCCGCGGAAATCATCCTCGCCACTTAGGGAGGGATACCGGAATCTTTCGCCAAACCCGACGCCGCATGGCACCGCAGGCAAAACCGTTGATTCCCCGCTCCTCCGCCGCCCGGCTGGGCGCGCGGTGCGTGGGCTCGACCGGGCTCGCCCTAGCGGTGTTGCTGCCCAGCCTCTGGGCGCTGAAGCCATCCGACCGATTTGGTTTGAAGGACCTCGAGGCCGAACCGAACATGACCCCCGGTCGCTTCGCCGACCTCTTCGCGGATTTCGACTACACCTATTATCCGAGTGTCCAATCGCCCCACATCTTCCTACGCGACCGCAACGGGGATTGCGACGACTACGCCATCCTCGCCAGCCATGTCCTCGGTCTCCGCGACTTCACGACGCGACTGGTGCGCGTGGAGCTGGTCGGCACGCGCATCAACCATGTCGTGTGCTACGTCATGGAGAAGAAGGCCTACCTCGACTACAACAACCGGAAGTATTCCTTCAACCTGGAGCGCAGTGGCGCCACGCTCCGGGACATCGCCGCGAAGGTGGCCGACTCGTTTGAAAAAAATTGGACGACAGCCACCGAATATACCTACTCTTATGCCGAGGGCCGGCAGCACGCGCTCTACACCGTGGTGAAGACCGACCCCCCGGCCCAAGATCCCGACCGCCGCCCCGCCCCACCGCCGCGCTGAACCCCCGCCCCCTTCTCTCTCCCCTTGAAAGACAATATCCTTTCGCGCGTCTTCCTCCTTTTCCTCGTCATCCTCGTGGTGCTCGCGGCCATGGCGGTCTACGCGCTGCAAACCATCAACCGCGCGGTGGTGAGCAGCGACTGGGTGAACCACACCTACGCCACGATCTATGAGTTTGAAAACATCTCGTCCGGCTTGCGGCAGTCGGACGGGCTGATGCGGACCTACGCCCTCACCGGGGAACCCCGCGACCTGGCGTCGGCCCGCGAGGGCTTTGCCCGGTTGAGCGAGCGCTTCGACACGGCCAAGGCCCTGACCCGGGATGATGACCCGACCCACCAGGCCGTGCTGCGGCTCGAGACCCTGGTACAGCAGCGTGAAACCCTGGCCCAGCAAATCGGCACAGCCCGCACCTTGAACCAGGGCGACACGGTCCGCACCCTGCTGACGGCCGACGCGGGCTCGGATGCGGTGGCCACCATCGAGCGCGGGTTCGGCACGCTGCGCGATGCGCAGTACGATAAGCTGAGCGAGCGGGACCGCACCTCCTACCGCCAGGCGCAAACCACGCGCTGGGTGGTCAGCCTGGGCATCGGGCTGAATTTTATCCTCCTCGTGACGGTCGGCTGGCTGCTGCGGGACGACATCGCCGCCCGGCGCCGGGCGGCCACGGCCCTGACGGAGGCCAACGTCCAGTTGGAAAGCAAGGTGCGCGCCCGCACGGCCGAATTGTCCGCCACCAACGAGAATCTCCTCGCCGAAAACCGGGAACGAAAATGGACCATCGCCTCGCAGGAACACCAGCTGCGCTACAACCAGCTGATCGTGAATTCAGTCAACGATCTGGTGTTTGTGCTCACCAAGGCCCTGACCATCACCCGCATCAACGCCGCGGTGGTGCACACGACCGGCCGCGAGGATGAAACCATCATCACCCGCCCCATCGTGGAGGTGGTCGAGGTCGCGCATGACCCGGTCACCGGACTCGATCCCCTCGCCCGCGCGCTCATCGAGGGCCACGAATTGCGCCAGCACCCCGTGGTCGTCCTCGGCCAAGGTAAACTGCGCATTCCCGGCCGGCTGACCCTGATTCCGCTCCGCGATCAGGATAAGGTTGTAGGTGGGGTCGCGGTGGTGCAGGTTGCGTTTCCTTCCCGCGCGGACCAACCCCTTACGTCATGAGCAAAATGATATTACATCTCGATGACGAGGAGGCCATCCGCGACATCGTGGGGGAGGTGCTCAAGGCCCAAGGCTACCGCGTGCTGTCGGTCGCGACACCCCGCGACGCCATCGCCGCGGCGCGGGAGGAAGTACCCAACCTGGTCATTTCCGATCTCCAACTGGAAGAGGCCGACGGGCTGCAGACCATCGCCCAATTGCGCGCGATCAAGGCCACCCTGCCCGTGATTTTGCTGACCGGCGTCCTGATCGATCCCCGGCTCGTCCGGGACACCGTGGGCAAGCTGGTGTCCTCCTACATCGAAAAGACCCGGCCGCTGTCCGACATCGTGGACGAAGTGGTGCGGCTCATCGGCCCGGCGTAGGCTGATTTCACTTATTTCCGGCCGGGCGATTCGTCCCCATGAGCTGCATCGCGTTCTTCGCGCCTTCGCCTGAGCCGGGATCATGCAGTTGAA
>SESH01047608.1_pt1 | contig 77817 bp, 76 predicted proteins | sample 3171561 | NCBI WGS metagenome assembly SESH01 (sample SAMN10866947, study PRJNA518727) | freshwater metagenome | biome: subpolar coniferous forest; feature: holomictic lake; material: water; isolation source: holomictic Lake 442 2011 16.5 m and 2014 13 m | place: Canada: near Kenora, Ontario
TTGTTCATTCTTTACCACCCAATGCACTGTCGCCAAAAGCTCAAGACCGAAGGGTGATTCGAAGCCTTCAACAAGATTGCAAACCCTGTCAAAATGTTCTTGTGTGGAGGTATCTTTCTCCTTGAGAAACAAGAGAGCATCATCAAGAGTCAGCTTGAAAAGGATCTTGTTGCTGCTGAAAAGGCTTTGGATGCCCTAAACCAGGGAGTGTTCTTTTTGCAGAATTTTCCATTCAGTTGCAGGAAAGCAACAGAGGATAATTCATTTTTGCGTAAACTGCTCGTCTCATTCGGAGCCAGCGGCTATGTTGCGCTATTCGAAATAGACAATGAGAAGAGTGTCACCATTCTGGCGGTACGGCACCAGCGGGAAGAGGATTATTATTAGAGAATGTTGTTTTGAATAAACCCTGAACCTCAACAAAACCACTATGAAAATCACAACAAAAGCAGCTTTTACCCGATTTTTGATCATCTTCCTGCTCACCAGTCTGAGTGCTATGAGCGCTACAGCACTCTCCTCTGCGGCTACGCCAAAAATTGGTGACAGCTATGGTGGAGGAGTTGTTGTTTATATTGATAGCACTGGTCAGCATGGCCTTATTGCCGCCAAAACAGATATGCCGGGTCACTCTTATCAGAAAGAGGAGGGCTTTTTCAACTGGTATGGCGCTAAAGATGCGGCCACTGCTTTTGTGGAGGGTTTCAGCGACTGGGTTTTGCCGAACAGGGAGCAGTTGAACAAACTCTATATCAATCGTAGCGCTGTAGCTGGTATGGCATCCACTGTTTACTGGAGCTCTTCTGAGGGCGATGCTGAAAACGCCTGGGCCGAGAATTTTGCCAGCGGAGAGCAGCTTGTTGGCAAAAAAACGAATGGCAGCCATGTTCGGGCTGTGCGATTGTTTTAGTCGTTGCCTGCTCACCCAAGCGCATCAAACATACACCAACCCACTGCGGTAAAAGCCGAGGATGTTGTTCTCATAAGGAATATAACAGTAATAACCCGGTGTAGTTCGCCCATAAGCTCTTCGCTCAGCTTGAAGGGGTTGTTGAGCCCGAGAAATGTTATCAATCAGAGCATACGCTTTGATGAGGTTTTTAATTTCGGTCAGATCTCTTTGTGAGTAATGTGCCTCAGGAACTTGGCCTTCAATGGCGGCGATGGCTGCAATTTAACTGTCTATGATGTCGGGATTAATTTGGGATACCCAGTCACAGGCAGTATAGGGTGGGTAATGCGATAAGAGCGGTGTGGAGCGTTTCCGCGTGCAGGAGCAGGTTTGATATCCTGTTCTGGTCGTAACGATCGGTAAAGTAAAACTTCCCCGATTTATAACTCATCACTTCTCTCATTCAGAATGATGCTGATTATGATTCACTCAAAAGTTTTTATATGAACAAGACAAGAAATATTTTGTTTGATTGTTGATAATCAAATTGTTGTCGATTGTTAAACCTTTTTTCTCCATGGTTTCAGGATGGAGATAAATATCGTCATCATCAGTATCAGGAGTTGAAGAGCTCCAAACCAGAGATTCATCTTTTGGTTGTACAGGTAGGCTGCGTCACCGAGAGCCGCCATGCCGAGTTTGCCGGAGATCTCCATCATGGCAGATTCCCAGGGGCCAAGAAAAAAGGTGCCAAATACAATGGCTGTAACCGTCACAATCCATTTGAAGGTGAGCCAGTTGTGTTTGAAGAAGCCCCAATTTGTGAAAAGAGAGTATGCCAACCCGGTAAGCAGGCTGCCGATAGCTCCGGGAACCACAACAATCGACATATCAACGTGATGAAGGCTCTGATTTATGCCGTACAACACGCGGCCATCAGTAATACCGGCTTTCAAAAAATAGAGCGATATCAGCGAAACTGCTCCTCCTACCCAGCAGGCAACGGCAATCAGGTGAAAGCCTTTGAGCCACTTTACTCCATTTGCTGTTAATTTTGGCATGTCAGTTCCGAGCCCCCTCAATCAGCTCTGCCGCCAGGGTGAGCGATGAGGCTGAAATTTGCTGACCGCTGATAAGGCTGGCAATGGCCTGCAAGCGGTTGTCGTGGTCGAGAGGGGTCACCTCTGTGACGGTTCTCTCCTTCTGGACAGATTTTTTGACACCGAGGTGCAGATCGGCCATGGCGGCAATTTGCGGAAGGTGGGTAATGGCGATGATCTGGTGGAGGCTGGAGAGTTTTCGCAGGCTTTTGCCAACCGCTTCGGCAACACGGCCACTGATGCCTGTATCGATCTCATCAAAAATGAGAATTGGCAGTTTGGCTGATTCTGCCAGAGCGCTCTTCATGGCGAGCATGACGCGTGAAATTTCTCCGCCGGATGCCACCTTGATGAGGGGTCTCGGCTTTTCGCCAGGATTGGTGGAGATCAGAAACTCAATCTTGTCGTAACCGCCGGGAAAAGCGGTAAATGTTCTCCCCTCGATGGAGATCTCACCTTTTTGATGCTCTTCGTGGGTGATACTGACAATGAAGGTGGCGTGTGGTATGCCGAGCGTTGCCAACTGCTCCTGAATGGAAGTTTCAAGGCGGCTTGCCGCTTCCTGCCGCTTGTGGCTGAGTGTTGCAGCCTCTCTTGAGAGTTCGGTTTTCTTGAGTGTTATTGCCAGCTCAATGCGGCTGAGCTCCTCTTCAAGGTTCTCTTCAAGAGCGCTCTTTGCTTCAAGCTCCTTTTTCAGTTCAATCAGTTCAGCGTGGGTGCGTCCATACTTTTTGCAGAGGCGCTGGATCTGGAGTTGTCGTTCACGTAACGTATCAAGTCTTTCCGGATTGAAATCAATACCTGAAATATAGCTGCGGGTGAAGCGGGAGAGCTCATCGATAATGCTTGTTGCTGTACGGGTTTCCTCCAGGTGCATGTCGAAGCGCTTGTCGATGGCACCAAGCTTTTCAAGAGTATGCAGCGCTGATGTTATGGCAGAATAGATGGAGTGGTCGCCGTCGTAAAGCAGCTCGTTCAGGGTGGTGCTGAGGGTGAAGAGGGTTTCGGCATTTTCGAGGAGGGTAATTTCAGTCTCAATCGTCTCCTCTTCGCCATGTTTCAAGTCAACGCTGTTGAGTTCGTTTAACTGAAAATCAACCATCTCCTTTTTGTCGCGGACGGTGGTGGCCTCTTTTTTGAGCCTGGTCAGTTGCTGTTGGAGTGCCTGAAGGGCTGACCGAGTGTTTTTGTAGGCGATAACTTCTGTTGCATGACGCGCAAAATCGTCAAGCAGTGTCTCGTGTGTCTCCGGGTGCAGCAGCAGTTGGTGTTCATGCTGGCCGTGCAGATCAATCAGCTCCTCACCTGCCTGTTTGAGGAGAGAGGCGGTGCAGGGTGTGTCGTTGATGAAGCATCGGGATTGGCCGCCCGAGGAGAGCTCTCTCCGAAGAGTGAGTTCTGACGCGGTGTCAATGTTTGCCGCACTCAGCAGGTTATCAATCTTTTCGGATTGAACATCTTTGAGGACAGCCTCTATCACCGCTTTGGCTGTACCTGATCGCACCAGATCACTGCTGGCTCGCTCACCCAGGACAAGATTCAGCGCTCCGACAAGAATAGACTTACCTGCGCCAGTTTCGCCGGTGATAATGGTCAATCCAGGGTCGAAGTCTACCGTCAACTCCTGGATCAATGCAAAGTTTTTGATGTAAAGAGAGCAAAGCATGGCCGGTTATTGCACGCGTTATGCCTGTGTCGATGAGGTTGATTTTTCTTTTTTTGGTACTTCATCGGCAGCTTTGGTAAACTCTTCCTCTATCTCGGTCTGCGCTTTTTTAAATTCTTTCATTCCTTTTCCCAAACCTCTGGCAAGTTCCGGAAGCTTTTTGGCTCCGAACAGCAGCAAAATGATCAGCAGAATAAGAATGAGTTCTTGTCCACCTAATCCGAACATAGGCCTCTCTCCGATTATGTTATTGTGATGAGCTTGTGCTGATTATATACGCAATCCCGGTTCCTGAAACAACTTTTTTCACCGGCCTACGGCTCTTCTCAGTAGCGGGCTATCACCGTTTCGCCCGAACGGGTTACCTCTCCTTGTTGAATGGCAACTTTTGCTGAGGCTGGCAGGATAATATCGACTCTCGATCCGAATTTGATCATTCCGAAGCGTTTGCCAATTTTGACCATCTCCCCACGTCGCAGGGTGCAGACAATTCTTCTTGCCAGAAAGCCGGATACCTGGCTGAATCGAACATCTATCTCTCCATTGTCGATACCAATCTCCATTCGTTCGTTGCTCTCCATACTCTGATGGTCAAAGGCCATCAGGAATTTTCCGGGGCAGTAGCGCAGATGGGTCACTTTTCCGCTCAGAGGTATGCGATTGACGTGCACATTAAAGGGCGACATGAAGATGCTTACCAGAGTTAACGGGGCGGTGGAATTGCTCTGCTTATAGGGCTGCACCAGGATAATTTTTCCGTCGGCAGGTGCAAGAATAACCCGTTGTTCGTTTGGTATGTTGCGTTTTGGGTCACGAAAAAAATAGAGTGTAAAGAGTATTATGATGCCGAGAGTCACCAGAATCGTTATCTCTGCCCAAGCGGGAAAAAGCATTGCTGCCGTGCCGAGCACCATGGAGAGAATCAAGACTTTGATCATGGTGCTGTAGCCGTATGATGTCAACATCTTTTTGTCTCTATTTTATGACGATATGATAAGTTCCCCCCATAATAATTATTTTTCGTGGACTTGGATGTGGCGGGAAATATTTTTGCGGTTTTTTTTGATTTTTGTCGAGAGTTGATCTCTCATTTCCAGTTGATGATGATGCATGCGTTAGAAAAAAAAATTCTTGGAGAGGTGAAGGCAAGGGGGCTGGTTGCCACTGGTGACAAGGTGCTTCTTGCGGTTTCCGGTGGCCCGGATTCAATGGCTCTGCTTACACTTTTTTTGGCGGTAAAGCCACTGCTGCATTGTGAGCTAGCCATAGCCCATTGCAACTTTCAGCTTCGTGGCGCGGAGAGTGATGCTGATGAATGTTTTGTGCGTGATTCTGCTCACTCGCTTGGGCTGGCCTGTTTTGTTGAGCGGTGCGATACCTTGCATCGTGCCGGGGAGTGGAAAAAATCTGTTGAGGAGACGGCCAGAATATTGCGGTATACTTTTTTTGATCAGGTGATGCAGCAGCAGGGGTATACCAGGATTGCGACGGGTCATCATAGCAACGATAATGCCGAGACGATTCTTTTTAATCTTTTCAGGGGTGTTTCTCTTCCAGGGCTGAGAGGCATTCGAGCCTGTAACGGGAAAATCATCCGACCGATGCTCCTGTTGCACAAGGCTGAGATTGCGGCATATCTGAAAGATAAGGGCGTGGCAAGCAGGGTGGATGCGAGTAATATTGCCAACGATTATGACCGGAATTTTATCAGAAACCGCGTTATTCCCCTGATTGAGGAGCGCTTCCCCCATAAGCTTTTGCCGTCGCTTCGGAGGATTTCAGAACAGGCGGGGGAGCTTGAAGAGTTTCTTGAACTCTATTTTGAAGATCTCAGTGAGCGGATACCAGGGCTCTCGCTTATTGATGGCAAGCTTGATGTACAGGCTCTGAAGCGGCTTACAGTCTTTGAACAGAAAGAACTTTTCAAAAGGGCGTTGCGGGATATGGATGCGCCGGTGGATGCTGGTACACTCCAGAAGCTGGTCAATTTACTGAACACCCATCAGGGAAAGATGGTGATGGCAGGTCGACAATTGCGGGTGCTCTGGAAAAGGGGTGCGCTCTGTTTTTTTCGGGTCAGGGACGAGGTGTAGGTGGTTGCGGCCATTATCCAGAGCGCATTTCTGCTGCTACCTCTTTTGCTTGGCCGCCAGAAAAAGTTCCAAAGGAAGCTCCGTATGAATAAGGACTGATTTGAGGTTTTGCTGCACCTCAATTCTGTTGAGCAACCCTTTTGTCTGCTCGGTGGTTTTGTTGCCGCTCAGTCCGGAGAGTTTGATGGCTCCCCAGAGGAAGGTTGATGCAAAATAGGCGGCCTGATTGCTGCTATAGACCCATTCACTTTGTCCCTCTATTCCATCCCTGAATTTTACGGAGAGAGCAAGATTCTGGATGCGCTTCAGGTTGCCCATTGATTGTACTCCCTGATTGGTCGAGGTGAGGGTTTGCAGGGCGCCAGCGGTCCACGCCGCTGAAGGCAGGGCAAACCAGAGGTGCGATTTGTAAACGGCTTTGTCGATCAATGCAGCAGAGAGAGAGTCGCGCTTGAAAAAACTGCCGGAAGGGGTGAGGAATTCGCTGAGCATTTTTTTGTTGTTGCTCAGGGCAAATTGTCTCGGCCCAAGCGGGCTGAGCCAGAGTGTGCTGTCGAGGGTGTAGCATTGATGGCCACCGATCGTCTCTGTGCTGGTGCTAATGGTTCTGAGGAGTGATGCCGGAAGCTTTTCTGTAAATGAGCCAGATACGATACCAAGATAGTTCTGCTCTTTGTAACCGTGCCGCTTGAAACTGATCAACAGGGTGTCGATATCAAGCGTGGGGTTGATCTTTGATGCTTTTAAAATGTCATCGAGCTTGCCTTGCGGCTGAAAGATTGGCGCTTTTTTGAGAGAGTCAGGAATGATCTCTTTCCAGAGCCGGCTCTCGCGGATATCCTTCAGTCCGATGTAGACAAGTGCATCAGAGTTGCCGGGAATGCGGTCAACCAGTGCTTTAAGAGCGGGAGTTAATGGCTCTGGCTGCAGCCGCGGTTTTGGCCAGTTGACCCAGAGAGCAAGTATAATAAAACAGAGAGTGCTGATGGCGCTGATAGAGAGGAGAAGTCCTGCCCCTTTTTTCAGGGATCGTTTTTCACGTATCGCGGGTGTCGCTTCAGATTCGGGGTTCACCTGCATATTTCACACCTGATTATGATTTTCTTTTGATGGCTTCACGCGCCAGGGTGTCGCAGCGGTTGTTGTACTGGTTATCGCTGTGGCCTTTTACTTTGTGAAAGTTGATGGTGTGCAATGTAAGCAACTTCAGGATTTTTTGCCACAGATCGATGTTTTCAACACTTTTTTTTGCTGCGGTCTGCCAGTTATTGAGCGTCCAGCGCTTCAGCCAGCCGTTGTTGATGGCGTTGACGAGGTAGCTCGAGTCGCTGTACAGATCAATTTGGCAGGGCTCTTTCAGTGCCTGAAGTGCCTCGATTGCAGCGCTGAGTTCCATGCGGTTATTGGTCGTGGCGGGTGAATATCCCGAGATTTCACGGGTTAAAGGGCCGTACATCATCACAGCTCCCCAGCCACCTGGTCCGGGATTGCCGCTACATGCGCCGTCGGTGTAAATGATTACTTTTTTTCCCATCGATAAAAAAAGCTCAACTGTTCCAGTTTGAGCTTTTACAAGATTTGAAACAATTCAATAACTCACTTCACTTCTGTGACATAAAGACTTCGGTGTATCTACAGTCATCAGGGGCAACGGGCGGCTTTTGTTGAATTCGACAGAAAGTTCTTGTGAAACTCATGTATAAACTGTTGCGCTTATCCCTTACTTCAAAAGTTTGGCGAGCTCAGCAGTACCTGTTTTGGCGATGATTTTCATCGCTTTTGCTGAAAGCTTCACCTTTACAAACCGTTTTTCCTCTTCAATCCAGACTCTTTTGGTGTGGAGGTTCGGCTCAAAACGGGTACGGACGTGGTTATTGGCATGCGATACCGTATTGCCGTAGAGAGGTCTTTTGCCGGTCAGTAAACAAACTTTGGACATGATGCAATCAATTGGTGTTAAAAAAACGAAGCGGAATATAGCAATAGTTTTCCAAACTGGAAACAGTATCGTCTCAGGGTCGGATGCCGACCGCGCAGACCATCATCGATAACACGTAGAGCAGCGTTCCGAATGCGTTGTACCAGACCGCTCTCTCTTTTGGTTGTGCAATCAGGATCTTCTGCATTGGTAGTTGCGCGACGAGTAGCAAAAGGGCGATAACTGTTGTTGTCATGGAGCCCTTGACCACGAGAATGGATATTGCGGCAAGCTGGGCGAGATCCATAAGAATCGACGCAAGGATTGCGGCCTTCTTTTCTCCAAGCTGTACGGGGATTGAGGCAACCTTGCGGATTTTATCGCCTACAATTGACTTGAAGTCGTTCAGCGTCATGATACCATGAGCACCGAGTGAGAAAATAATGGCAAGAGCGATGGTTTCCATCGAAGGAATGCCTTGTGTAATGGCAAAGCTGCCGGTCAGCCATGCCACCCCCTCGTAGGCAAGCCCTACAATAAGGTTGCCGAACCAGCCGTTTCTTTTTGCCCTGATTGGCGGGCCGGAATAGGCGTGCGACATGAGCACTCCCACAAACGCTATGGCAACGACATAAGGGTGAATGGAGAATGCAACAATGAAGCCGATGACAATAAGAGCGAAGGTGATAAGCCAACTGGCTGATTTTGATATTTTGCCTGCTGGAATTGGGCGCTCAGGTTCATTGATGGCATCAACCTCGCGGTCGAAGTAGTCGTTCATGGTCTGCGACATGGCGCACATCAGCGGTCCAGCCAGAAAAATGCCACGGAGGAGGATAGACCAGTTTTCAGTAACACTTTCGCCGGTTGATACCACACCGCAGGCAAAAGCCCACATCGGCGGGAACCAGGTAACCGGTTTCATGAGCGGTACGATGGCAGATGGCTCAATCCTGAAACCAGCCCTGTTGACATTCTCAAGAGCCTGCCGGATCTCTTTCTGCCGGGAATCGCTCACTCCTGACAGGCGAAGCTTTTCGGCTATACCTTGCTGCTTTTCAGGATGAAGGGTTTTTCGTCCGTTCATGGGTATAGTGGTTCTTGATACAGCTTAAAAACAAAGTGGATAGTATACAAGTTTTTTGGCAAAAAGATAAGGATTTAGTTAACAGCCAGCTTGTATTGTTCGGTAAGTTCAGCATTCACCCGCAGGATTGCATTAAACTTCCTCTCTGAGTGGCCGCTCTCCAGAGCCTCTTTTGCCATGATAAGCCCGGTATCAATGCTCGGAGCCTTTCCTGAGACATAACAGGCCATGGCGGAGGTGAAGAGGGCAGCATCAACGTGTGCTGCTGGCGCGCTTCCATCAAGGATCCTGCTGATAATGAGAGCGTTTTCCTCTTTTTTACCACCCTGAAGGTGCGACAGGGGGTGCCTTTTCAGTCCGAAATCTTCAGGATAGATGGTATGCTGTTGTACAGTTCCATTCTGAACTTCAGCAATGTATGTTGGCCCGTTGAGGCTGGGTTCGTCGAGAGCGATTCCCTCTTCAGTCATGGAGTGAACAATGAGTGCATGGCTGGCTCCTGTCTGGATAAAGACTTCGGTATAGAGCTCCATCAGCTCCCGGTTGAACACTCCAACAAGTTGGCGTTTTGTTTTTGCCGGATTAATCAGGGGGCCAAGAATGTTGAAGATGGTTCTGATGCCCAGTTCCCTGCGAATGTTGGCCACTCTTTTCATCGACGGGTGGTAGAGTGGCGCAAACAGAAAGGCAAATCCAGTCCGTTGAAACAGCTCTTTTGTTGCTTCCGGGGGCAAATCAATCGTAAAACCAAGCGCTTCAAGGACATCAGCGCTGCCACAACTGCTTGTTACAGAGCGGTTGCCGTGTTTGGCAATGGGGATGCCAGCGCTGCTTGCAATAATTGAGGCTGTTGTGGAAATATTGTAGGTGCCTGCATGATCTCCACCAGTTCCACAGGTATCAACCGCATTGTCGTCCAGATCAAGAGTATTGGCTTTTTCCATCAGGCTGTAGTAAGCACCGGCAGTCTCTGCCGGAGTAATCCCTTTTTTCTGCTGGAGGGCAAGAAGTGCGGCAATAACAGGTTCTGAAAACTGACCATCCATAATGCTGTTCATGGAGAAGGTCATCTCTTCCTGTGAAAAATGTTCTCCGGCAAGCAGCTTTTGCAGTAACTTTTTATGGCTCATGATGCTGACAGTGTGGCAAATGATTGTGAATATTCGTAAATGTAAATTAATTACAAAGAATTGAGTGTGTTTAACCGCCATCCCTTGGCCTTTTTTATAAATTATCAGAAGAGTTATGGAGAGTGAACAGATAACGGTGTGCCAAAAAAAGTCACTTGAGCTGGTGTTGAGGAAGATGGTGATCCGGGCGTTGGACGGCTGCATTATTACTGATCTCTCTGTTATCCGCTGGTTGACGGGTTTCAGTGGATCAAGTGCGAGGATGCTGGTGACACCAGAAAAAAGTTGGCTTTTTACCGATTTTCGCTATCAGGAGCAGGCGGCCCATGAGGTTACCGTGGCTGAGACGGTTATTGCCGCTGAGGGATTTGAGGCAGAGCTTGGTTCCGGGCGGTATCCTCTTGGAGAAACCGTTGCCCTGCAATCTGACAAGGTCACCTGGCATGAAGCGACCCGCCTTATCGAGCAGCTTCATGCCAGGCAACGGGTAGTGCCGGTTGACTCATTTTTCGATGAGTTCAGGATGGTTAAAAACGGGATAGAGTTAACGAGGATGCGTCGCGCTGCTGCAATCAGTGAGCAGGCGCTTGAGCGTGTGCTTCCCATGATTTCACCATCAGTAACGGAGCTTGATATCGCTGCCGAAATAACGTACCAGCATAAAAAGCTTGGCGCTGAGAGAGACTCGTTTGAGCCAATTGTGGCTGGTGGTGCACGCTCTGCCATGCCGCACGCTCGTCCTTCAACGGCGCATTTTAAACCTGGCGAGCTTATTGTGATTGATACCGGCTGTGTGGTTGAGGGCTATGCCTCCGACCAGACACGCACGGTCACCCTTGGCAACATTTCAGATGAGGCACGCAAAGTCTATCGTCTTGTGCAGGAGGCGCAGGAGCTTGGCATTTCGTCAGCGCGATGCGGCATGGTGTCGAAAGAGCTTGATGCCGTGGTTCGCCAATATATTTCCGATCATGGCTACACGGGGGAGTTTGGTCATGCTCTTGGGCACGGTGTTGGGCTCGATGTGCATGAAGAGCCCCGGATCAGCGCTAAAGGGGAACATCCGTTGCAGGAGAATATGCTCTTTACTATTGAGCCTGGTATTTATCTGCCGGGTAAATTCGGTGTGCGCATTGAAGATACGGTTGTAATGGGGCCTCATGGAGCGACTCCGTTACAACAGTTTACCAAAGAGCTGATTGAACTGTAACTTTATTGGTCGTGAGTATGAGCAACTACTGCATGGTGATTACCACCACTCCCAATCGGGAAACTGCCGAAAAGCTTGCGGAGAGGATTCTCAACAACCACTTGGCAGCCTGCGTCCAGATGGCCGACATTCGAAGCTTTTTTATCTGGGAAGGCAAGCTGCAGAAAGAGGGTGAGGTTCTCTTGTCTATCAAAACTACCAAAGCCTGTTACAGCAAGCTCGAAGCCCATATTCTGGAGCATCACCCCTACGAGGTGCCTGAAATCATCATGTTGCCGATTACGGGTGGGTTGCCAGGTTATCTCGGGTGGATTGATGTGGCTACAGATTTAGGAGGTGCTTCAACCTCCTGAGAGCTTTTCAAACCTTCTGCAGCAGCGACTTGATCTGTGCCGTAAAAGAGGCCATCACCAGCAGCGGGTTGGCGTTGCGCTCGATGGCGCGGATGGCATCTTCGGTTATGGTGGAGATCTGGAAAAAATCGGTGTTGGGGAAGTTTTTTGCAAAACGGTTGACGGCATCGCTGATGTCGGGGTTGTTCAGCTCCTGAAAGTCAGGATTGATTCGGCGGTGGTTGGCATCCTGAAAGAAGAGAAGGAGGGCTGCAAGGAAAAGGGTAAGGTCGCCGCGTGAAAGATTTTTGGCGTTATGCTCGCACGAGATGATGGCGTTATGAAAAGCACTTGGGGTGAGCACGGCGCGCAGGTAGTCGAGCGCCTGGTTGCGGAGCACAATGGTTGCGGTTTCCGAGGGATTTTCGCTTCTGTTGTTGAGAAGTTCCCATGCCAGCCGGAGGTTCCCTCTCGAAAAGCTGACGATAAAGCTCAGCTCTGGGTCAACGATCCCCGGGCGGTTAATCTTCAGCCAGAGTCGCAACTCCTGGGAGGTCACCCGTGAAAATCTGACCATCTGGCATCGTGACCGGATGGTGGGGAGGAGTGTTTCAGGTCTTGAAGAGACAAGAATAAACATCACATGGGCCGGTGGCTCTTCGAGCAGTTTCAGGAGCTTGTTGGCCGCCGATGGGTGAAGCCGTTCAGCTTGTGAAATAATGAAGATCTTTTTGCTTCCTTCGTTCGGCATAAACAGCGCTTTATGCTGAAGGGTGATGATCTGTTCGGTCAGAATGCCCATGGATCGCTCCATAGCGGGGGCAAAATAGGGGTTTTGCTTTTTCTTTTCCAGCAGCGCATCGTATCGCTCTTTGGCCTCAGTAAATTTCTTGTTCTCTTTTTTTGCGGAGTCGCCCGGATCAAGCAGAGCGGATTCTACAGGAAAGAGATACTCAACATTCGGGTGCATAAACGAACTGACCAGCCTGCAGTCATGGCATATTCCGCATGAGCCAGCCAGATTGTTGTCCCCCGAATTGCGGCAGTTGAGAAGAGAGGCGATCTCAAATGCTACCGACTCTTTACCCGACCCATCAGGGCCAGTGAAAAGGTAGGCATGAGCCAGGCGTCCTGTTGCAAGCGCTTTCTGCAGGACACCAATCTGCTGTTGTTGACCAATAATATTTTCCCAGCTCATGTCTGCCTTGCTGTGCTCAGATAAACGTTAGCCAATTGTAGGGATCTTCTCCAGTCTGGACGATGTTCAGATATTCATGTTGAAGAATTTCGGTAATGGGCCCCCGTTTTTCGTTTCCTATCGGGTATTTGTCGATACTTCTCACCGGCGTAATCTCTGCGGCTGTGCCAGTCAGGAAAACCTCATCAGCAACATAGAGCGCTTCGCGGGGAATCAGTGTCTCCCTGACTTCATAGCCCTGCGCTTTGGCAATGTGCATAATGGCGTAACGGGTGAAACCTGGCAGTATTGACTGACCCGACATGGGTGTATAGATAATGCCATCACGGACGACAAAGATATTCTCTCCGCTTCCCTCAGAGACATAACCATTGACATCAAGCGCAATCCCCTCGGCATAGTCGTCCATCAGCGCTTCCATCTTGATAAGCTGAGAGTTCAGGTAGTTTCCGCCAGCCTTTGCCCATGACGGCAGAGTGTTTGGCGCTGGCCTGGTCCATGAAGAGACACGGACATCAACACCGGTTTCAAGCACATCTTCACCAAGATAGGTACCCCACTCCCAGGTGGCTATGGCAACCTCAATTGAAGCCCGGTGAGGGTTGACGCCCAAAGCGCCCTGTCCCCGGTAAACCAGCGGACGGATGTAGCATGCTTTGAAATTATTGGCCAGAATGGTGGCGATGATCGCCTCTTTCAGCTCTTTTTCAGAGTAAGGAATTTCAATACGGTATATTTTTGATGAATCTCTGAGGCGTTTGATGTGCTCATCCAGAAAGAGCACTGCTGACCCTTTAAGGGTATCATAGCAGCGGATTCCTTCAAAGGTCGATGAACCGTAGTGGACAACATGTGACAGAATGTGGATTTTTGCGTCAATCCAGTCAATCAGTTCGCCGTTCATCCAGATTTTTGCAGACTTGTTCATGGTGCAGCCGTTGGGTGTTATTGGTACCTTGCCAGAAGTAAAACTCAAAGATATAAAAAACCCCGCGACACATCACGGGGTTTTTTATGTTCCAGTAATTGTATTTGGTCAGTAGATTCTTTCGTAAACGCCATCCACTTCACGCATGATTGGTTCGTAGGTGCTGCTGTTCCGACCAAAGCAGATGCCGAGAGATTCGTACATGGCAACATGGTCGAGATCGACATGGCGCTGTGCAATTGCTTTGCTTGACTCGATATACTCAATTTTGCGCCCTTTGACCTTGGAGATGGTGACACCGGTTTTGCCGTCGAGCAGCAACAGCACCGCAGCAGCGCCCGCTTCAAACCCAAAGTTGATATCGTAAGCTGAAGAGTTGCCTGAGCGCACCAGGTGGCCAGGGTGGATTTCACGCACTTCGGGTATTTCATAAATCCCCTCGACAAACATACCGGTCTCTTTCATGAAAAGGGGCATTGCCGGGTCGGCCTTCATTCTTTTCTGGATTTGCTGACAGGTGAATTTTCCGGCACCAGCAAGCTTTTTATGACCGAATGCATCAATTCCTGCTGATTCATCGACAATATCAGTGCCATCGGCATTTTTCAGACCCTCAGCAACAACAACGGTATAGGTGCCGCTATGAATATCATTTTCCCTGATTCTGCGGGTGAAACGTTCTGCCAGGTGCTGGTAAACAATGTCCCAATCCGTTGGGATTTCAGGTATAAGAATACAGTCAGCCTCTGCCGCAATACCACTGCGGAAGGCAGTATGGCCAGCATAGCGCCCGAACACTTCGGTGACCAGCACTCTGTTATGGGTTTTCCCCGTTGTTTTCAGATCGTGTACAAACTGTGCAATGCGGTTGATGGTTGAGTCACCTCCGACCGAGTAGGTCTGCAAATCGAGATCCATGGTTTTTGGTGCATGGATGCACTGAATTCCCTGCTGGCTCAGGTCGACCATAACGCTTCCTGAGTCGTCGCCACCACTGATAATGAGTGCATCAAGGCTGAATTTTTTCATACCGGCCTTGATACGATTATACTTTTCGGGATTTCTTATCGCCTTGATTTTAACTCTTGAATGGCCAGCTTCTGAGCCCGCAAAACTGGCATCAAACTTGTCAAGCCTCACCTGGTTAAACTGCACCATACTCTCCTGATCAACAAGGTTGTAGAGCCCTGCGTATCCGTTCGGGATCACATACAGTTCAATACCTTTTGACAGAGCCATCAGCGCAGCACCTTTCAGTACCGCATTGAGCCCTCCACAATCGCCCCCACTAGTTAAAATACCTATTTTTTTCACAATTACAGACTCCTCTCCATTCTCAGGTTAGTAATTAACGGCTTAATTTACTTACTTGCTGAAAGTATGAACTTTCAAGTTTGTTGCTGTCAAGATAGATTTTTTGTCTGATTTTTCAACGATTCAGCACAATAATAACCGTGAATATAGCTGGAAATGGCTGAACTACCGCTTTTCTTATGAACTACCGTGATCAAGTGAGAATTGCGTTTGTGCATCTCAGGGAGAGAAAACGTCAAACTATTCTTACGGCGCTTGGTGTGGCTGTAGGTTCTGCAATGCTGGTGACAACCATCTCTCTTTCACGTGGTTCATCGTCGAATGTTATTGCAAAAATTATAGATACCGCGCCTCATGTGGTGATTGGTGCAGTGAGGGTTGTTCCGCTCGCACCCGACAACCTTGTGGAGCAACGAGGGGGGCGGATTGCGTTTGTGACCAAAAATATTACTCAGAATGAACAGGAGGTTATCAAAAACTATGCTGAGGTTGTCAAGAGCATTCAGCCAGTGGAAGAGCTTCGGAGTGTCTCGCCCTTTGTTCTCAGTAAAGTGATTGGTCGTAACAAGAGCCGATTTACCCCCTGTGTTGCCCGAGGAGTTATTCCCTCTCTTGAGGCTGACATTGCCGGTCTGAAAAAAAATCTGCTCGATCCGAATGCACTTGGTGAGTTGGCTGCAACCCCCAATGGCATTGTTGTCGGCGATCTTCTGGCAAAAAAACTTGCTGTCGGTTATCGTGACAGGATTGTGCTTGTGACCAGAAACAGCGAGGAGTTTCCAGTGATGGTTGTGGGGCGCTTCAGTAGCGGATTTAATGCAAAGGATGAGCGCGAAGCCTACATTAACCTCGCTCTTGCCCAGAGAATGGAGGGAATAGCTGCGAACTCGGTGAGCGGGATTGGTTTGAGAACGGCGCAAGTTGATCGTGCCCGTTACACTGCCAGGAGGGTGCAGGCCCTCAGTGGCTACAAAAGCGAGAGCTGGGATGAGACCAATCGAAACGTCATAGAATTTTACAACCGTAATGGGGTGATTACGCTGGTTCTGGTGGGGTTTGTCTTTATTGTCGCGGGCCTTGGTGTTTCATCAGTTATGACCACAGTGATCCTCCAGAAGGTTAAGGATATCGCCATAATGCGTTCAATGGGTATGCAAAGCGGAAGTATCACCCGGATTTTTATGCTCGAAGGGCTGATAATTGGTATTCTTGGGGTGCTTGTCGGCACTCCCCTGGGTCATCTGATCTGCCATGTCGTTGCAACTATCCGTTTTGAAGCCAGTACAGCAGGAGTGCTCAAAAGTGACAGACTGACCCTTATTGAGACCCCTGAAACTCATCTCATTGTCATTGGCTTCGGCATTCTTATTGCCGTCATCTCCTCCTGGAGTCCCGCAAGAAAAGCGGCGCGCTATGTGCCTGTCAGTATTCTCAGGGGCGAAGTTGGGGGCTAGATGGCCTGGATAATGCAGACCGCATGTGCCGCCGCCCCCTCTTCCCGTCCAATGTAGCCCAGTTTTTCATTGGTAGTCGCTTTCACGGAGACAGCTCCAATATCAATACCGAGACAGCGCGCAATATTTTTACGCATCTCGGCGATATATGGCGCAATTTTAGGGGCTTCAAGCAGCAGCATTGCATCGATATTGATGGTCTGGTAGCCATTCTTTTCAAGCAGAGTTCCTACCTGTTTGAGCAGAATCATGCTGTCAATATCTTTGAACTCCTGGCTTGTATTTGGAAAATGCAGGCCAATGTCTCCAAGTGCAGCAGCGCCAAGAAGTGCGTCACTGACGGCGTGTAGCAGAACATCGGCATCACTATGGCCGTCGAGCCCATGGTGTCCGGGTATCTGGACACCTCCTATAACCAGTTTGCGGCCCTCTGCAAAAGGGTGTACATCAATACCAATACCAATACGCATGAGAAGATGTTTAAGTGATTACATTCGCAGGCACCAAAGATAGAATAAATTGTGAATATTCAGAGCCAGTTGATCCGCTTGCTGGTGCATATTTATCAAAAAAGAGCTAACTTTCCGCAAGTTTTATTATTGCAGAGTGGGCTAATAAGAGTGGTAATAACTGGAATCGCAGAGCGCCTATGACCTTTTATCAACTGCAGCGTTTTTTCTGGATCTGTTCTGGAACGCCGGTGTCGGTAATTGAAAAATACCCGACTGAGCACAGTAAGTATCTCGGTATCGGGGCGACAATTTTTTTTACAGCCCTTTTTGCGGGGTTGTCGGGTGGATACGCGCTCTATTTTGTCTTTTCCGGCAGTACTTTTGCGGGGTTGTGGGCTTTTCTGTTTGGCTTGATCTGGGGTGTGGCGATTTTTAACCTTGACCGCTATATCGTTTCAAGTATTAAAAAAAGCTCCAAAGTGCTGAAGCAGTTCTTTCAGGCATTACCCAGGCTGGTTTTTGCTGTTCTGATTGCGGTGGTTATAGTTCGTCCTCTCGAACTGAAAATATTTGACAAGGAGATTCAGGAACAGCTTCGGTTGCGCTACTTGACGGAGCAGCAGCAGCGGATTGTCAAGGTACAGCAGTCATTCACTGAGAAATATGCGCAGGAGCTGGGCCAGATTGCCGGCTACCAGAAAGAGTATGATGCCCTGAGCAGTGAGGTAACTCGCTTGCGTGACGAGCTGAAAGCGGAGGTTTTTGGTGCGCGAACAGCAACCACTTCCGGTAAAGAGGGGTATGGGACTTATGCCAGGAACAAGGAGCTTGTCGTATCGACCAGGCAGGCCCGACTTGATTTTCTTGCCGGGCAACTTGCCGGCCAGCAGGAGTATATGAACCTGCAGAAAAGTGCTGAGGGTATTAACAAGCAGATGATGCTGACGGATGAGAAACTTGACGAGAGAATAGCCAATGCCGGATTTGCCGATCGTAACTGGGCATTGGGAGAGTTGACCCATGCAGCCAATGATGTGAGCCGCTCTTCAGCAAACGCTGTTTATTTTATTACACTTCTTTTTATGGTTTTTGAGTGTGCGCCGCTTATAGTCAAACTGCTCTCTGATATCGGTCCGTCGGATGTTGATATTCGGGAGACTGAATCCCGGCTGTTCTCCTTTCTGACAGATACCTCTTTTCTTTCGCGCCATCGAATTGTGCGTGAATATCGTCGTCCTGGGCTGAAAGTTGGAGCCAGGCGTGTCAGAAAATATCTGGTGAACAAACGGGGATGTGGACGAAAAGGTTAATCGGTGATCAGACTTCCGCAATACTCATGCAAGGGGGTTGCGCCTGGTGCTGAGAAATACTGTTCAATGGCGATGGCAATCTTTTCGCTGATGTCTGGATAGACGAAGTTCATGGTGCCGATTTGCACCGCACGCGCTCCTGCCAGGAAAAACTCCATGGCATCCTCGAATCCGGCGATGCCCCCCATTCCGACTATCGGAATATTCACCGCATTATAGACTTCCCAAACTTTTGCCAGCGCAATTGGCTTGATAGCAGGGCCGGAAAGTCCTCCGGTGATATTTTTCAAAAGAGGTTTGCGGGTTTTATGGTTGATAGCCATCCCGACGACGGTGTTGATCAGGGAGATGGAGTCTGCGCCAGCCTCTTCAGCAGCCAGGGCGATTGAGCTGATTGATGTGACGTTTGGTGTCAGCTTGACCATAAGGTGCCGGGTGGTGACGCGACGCAGTTTCGAGACAATTTCAAAGGTAGCCTCCCTGCTCACCCCCATAATCATGCACTCTCCCTTGACGTTTGGGCAGGAGAGGTTAATTTCGTAACCGTCAAGGCCATCAACGCCGTCAAGCCTTGCGACCACCTCGCAGTATTCATCAATTGATCGACCAGCAATATTGACAATGACTGCCGTATCCAAAGTGCGGAGAAAAGGGACTTTGTCCATAATAAATCGTTCTACCCCTACATTGGCAAGTCCAATAGCATTGATCATCCCCGACGGGGTCTCTGCGATGCGTTGTGGCGGATTTCCTGCTCTTGGTTCAAGTGAAATGGCCTTGGTGACCAGCCCACCGATTGTAGAAAAATTACAGAGCTTGCAGAGCTCTTCTCCATAAGAGGCCGTGCCTGAAGCAAGGAGTATCGGTGATTGTAGTTCAAGTCCCCGTCCAAGAGATACTCTTGCGGCGGGTGCCGTATTCGGGGTTCTGTGCTGGCTCATGGTATTGCCGTTTTTGACTGGATACATACAACGTTCCTCCTGACGGGGTTGCCCTCAGGCAGTCAGGAGGAAAAGTTGTCTGCAAGCGACTGCATACAGTGTTCTTATTTTTTCAGATAGTACTTGTTTGTGTACTCTTTGACCATTCGGTGAGTGTTGTATTCCGGAGCGATGGTCGCAATGGCGTTACGTATTTTTTTGATCCAACTCTCCGGAATGTTCTGCTCATTGCGTTCGTAATATGACGGAATAATTTGTCTCTCCAGAGTGGTGTACATCTTTTCCGCATCGAAGCTGTCCTGCTCCTCATGGTTTTCAAAGGATTCACCGTTGGAAATTGAAAAGCCGTTATCGCCGTTATAGGCTTCAGGCCACCAGCCGTCAAGGACACTGAAATTTAGTCCACCATGCAAAACGGTTTTTTCACCTGATGTGCCACTGGCTTCCATTGGCCTGACCGGAGTATTCAACCACACATCAACGCCTGAAACCATCCTCTTGGCAACACCAAGATTGTAGTTTTCAAGGAAAATAATCTTGCCACTGAATTCCGGCCGGCGTGAGTGGTGGACGATCTGGCGGATATAATCTTTTCCTGCATCATCATGCGGATGTGCCTTTCCTGCAAAAACTATCTGCATCGGCATTATTGGATTATTGATAATCCTGTCGAGGCGGGCAAGATCCCTGAAAATAAGAGGTGCTCGTTTGTAGGTGGCGAAACGTCTTGCAAATCCAATGGTAAGCACATCGGGTGAGAAGGTGTTTTTCGCTGCTACAAGGGTGTTATAGTCGCTGTAGTATGAGTTGATGTGCTGATGGAAAAGCTGGTTTCCAAGATAGCGATCAATATAATCGATAAGGCGGCGTTTCAGGCTGTATCGTAATGACCAGAGTTCCTGGTCACTGACCTTTGCAAGAACAGCTTCAGCGGTTTCCCGGGAGAGGCACAAGTCGTCAACGGTTATCCCCTGTTTTTGCCAGAAACGACCGGTATAACCGCATGTCCAACTGCTGGCGTGTACACCGTTCGTGATGTGACCAATAGGAACTTCATCGACTGTTTTTTCCGGATAAAGGTGCTGCCACATGGCGCGCGAGACCTCCCCATGCAGTTTTGAGACACCGTTTGCCGATCGGGAGAGATTCAGGGCAAGAACAGTCATGGTAAAGAGACCGAAGATATTCTCCTGGTCTTCAGAACCAAGCTTCATCAGGTCGTTAAATTCGATTCCTATTGTTGAAAGATACTTGTCGAAGGTGTAGTGCATCATCTCTCTGGAGAAGCGGTCGTGACCGGCAGGGACAGGTGTGTGGGTGGTGAAAACACAGCGCGCCCGAACGTTCTCCATGGCCTCTTTTTGTGAGTGCCCCTTGGCGAGTTCCATTGAAAGCAGCTCAAGTGTCAAAAATGCAGAGTGCCCCTCATTCATGTGGTAGACTGCGGGCTGAATACCAAGCTGTGCCAGAAGTTTTGTGCCGCCAATGCCAAGAAGAATTTCCTGGTTGATACGCGTATTCTGGTCACCGCCATAGACTCGGCAGCAGATATCGCGATAGTGAGGTTCGTTGGCTGCAATATTGGTGTCGAGCAGGTAAAGTTTTGCACGTCCGACCTTCAGTAGCCATGCTTGTGCATGGACTTCGCTTTGTGCTATATTGACGGTGACGATAACGTCTTTGCCGTTAGAATCGGTCACCTTTTCTATTGGCAGGCTTTGAGGATTCTGGAGCGGGTACTCTTCCATCTGCCATCCATCATGATTGAGGTATTGGCGGAAATAGCCCTCTTTATAGAACAGGGTGATCCCTGTAAAATTGAGACCAAGATCGCTGGCAGATTTCAGATGGTCTCCGGCAAGAACGCCGAGTCCTCCAGAATATATTCTCACACTTTCATGAATGCCAAACTCGGCGCTGAAATAGGCGATAGTGTTTTTTACAAGTTCAGGCGCATGCTCTGCCGCCCAGGTCTTCTTGTCGTTGAGGTAGGTGGTAAAGCGATTATAGGCGCGATCAATTTTTTCGCCATATTCACACTGACATCGGGCAACCAACTCATCATCAGAGATATGCTCCAGGAGTTGTACCGGATTGTGATTATTTCTTTGCCACAGGAGAGGGGAGAGTTCTTCAAAAATCTGCTTTGCTTCCGTATCCCAGGACCACCAGAGATTTCTTGTCAGTTCTTTAAGCGCAATTATTTTTTTTTGCATAGTTGATCGGTATAATGATTGCATTGATGCCCCCGAGTCAGAATGACCTGGTTATATTTTGAAGCACCGATGGCTGTGTCAGCGTTAAAATTACATGCCTGTTAATAATAAAATAGTGCTCAATGTATCTGTTTTAGAATTGAAAACCGCAAGTCTTGTTAAATTGATGACGAAAAGAGTGAAAATAGCGCATATATCGGATCTCCATTTTTCCGGTAAGCAGGATCGGCGTCAGCTTGATGCTTTTGATCGATTGCTTAACCATTTTAATACTGTCGGGGTTGATCATCTTGTTATTTCTGGTGATCTGAGTCATAATGCAGATCAGGGAGACTGGCAACTTGTCAAAGACAAACTGGAGAGCCATGCTCTGTTTCACTGGGACAAATGCACTGTTATTGCAGGAAATCATGATGTGATCAATCTTGAAGAGGAGATGCGTTTTTATAATGCACTGAATCCGCTGCCTTTGCTCAGACAGAAAGCCTTTGCTCGAAAGTTGGCAGATTTCTCCCTTTTTTTTCAGGAGTTGATAACTGGTGAAAAGGGTGTTAATAAAGCATTTCCTTTTGTGAAAATTATCAATTTCCCCTCGGTGAAGATTGCTCTTACAGCACTGAATTCCGTTTATCCCTGGTATCCTGCTGATAATCCTCTGGGTGCCAGGGGATCGATTACTGCCGGGCAGTTGCGTGCTCTGAGCCATGAAAATGTTCTTGCTTCGCTGCGAGAGTGTTTTGTTATCGGGCTCTGCCACCATGCCTACAGGGTCTACGGCACAGATTCCCTGATTGACCAGGCATTCGACTGGACTATGGAGTTGAAAAATCGTGATGAGTTTTTGGTGGCGATGAAGGTTATTAAGGCGAGAATTGTGTTGCACGGCCATTTTCATCGGTTTCAATCCTATTCCGTGGAAGGAATAACCTTTATCAATGGGGGGAGTTTTCGCTATTCCCCCCAGCAATACAGCGAACTGCTTATAGGGCGAGAGGGTGGCATTGAACAAAAGTTTTTATCTCTTCCCTGAGCGCTTGTTTACTTGATGTGGTTGTTTTGCATGTATTGCAGGATTCTCGTGGCATGATCGCGGTCTTCCTGATTCAGTTGTTTGAAAATATTTGCAGAATAGGAGTTTGTCGGACTGTCGAGGAATTGCTGGAAATGGGACTCTCCAGCCGCCATTTCCAGAGCATGCGCGGTTTTGAATGCTTCAGCTCTTGATGGCGATGCGGCTGTATAGGTTGTGATCAGCGCGGTAATTTTTGCATTGGTATCGATAAGGGACTGCAAATCCTTGGCAAGCAGATTCTCCGGAAAAAACTCTTTTTGCTGAGGCTGTTTTTTCTCCTCCTGAAACAAGGAGGCGTGCCCTTGCTCCTCCATTGCCAAATCCCACCAAAAATCCTCATCTTCAGCAAAACAGTCATTAAAAAGCGTATAGAGCCTGGCAAGGTTCAATTCCAGTTGTATTGACTCGTCAAGATGATTGTGGAGTTTCTCGGGCATGGTCAAATATGGTTGAATGTGCTGTTACTTCTGTTCGTTACTCAAAGAGCAAGAGCCTCTTGTTTCAGTTTTTATTGCGATAGGAGGCATACTCCTGAAGACTTTTAACACCGAACTCCTGGTGGCGGATACAGTCGATGGCCTGCACCGATGCCTCGGCAGCTTCGATGGTGGTGACAAATGGAACATTGCTCAGAACCGATGCAGCCCCAATAGCCTCTTCGTCGTGCAGCGCTTTTTCGCCCCTTGGTGTATTGATGACAAAGTTGATTTTGCCATGCTTGATAATGTCAAATATGTTTGGACGTCCCTCTTCCCCAACTTTATAGACCTTTTTGCACTCTATACCGTTTTTGGTCAGGAACTCATGAGTACCTGCTGTCGCAATAAGATCAAAGTCCATGCGGAAGAGCGCACGAGCTATGGCAAGAATACGCTGGTTTTTGTCCTGGTCGTTGACGCTGATAAAGACTGCGCCCGAGAGGGGAAGTTGCATGTTTGCTGCCTGATATGCCTTTGCAAATGCTTCAGGAAACTCGTCGGCAAGGCTCATTGCCTCTCCGGTGGAGCGCATTTCCGGCCCAAGATAGACACCTGATTTGGCAAATTTGGAGAATGGGAAAACCGGCTCCTTGATGGCCAGGTGCTTCATGCCCAGTTCATCGCAATCTTTCAGATCGTACTCTTTGCGCAGGTCGCTGAGTTTTTCGCCAAGCATCACTCGTGTCGCTATTTTAACGACCGGGATGGCGGTTGCCTTGCCCACAAAAGGTACCGTTCTGCTTGCTCTTGGATTGACCTCAATGACATAGACACTCTCATTCTGTACGGCGTATTGCACATTCATCAAACCCACCACCTTCAGATTTGCTGCAAGGGTTCGGGTATAAGCCTTCATGGTGGCAATCACCGTCTGGCTTATATTATAATAGGGAAGAATAGAGGTTGAGTCACCGCTGTGTATGCCTGCGGCCTCCACATGCTGCATAATGCCGCTGATGACGCAGTCTGTGGTGTCGGCTATGGCATCAATGTCGAATTCCACAGCAGTTTCAAGAAAACGGTCAATCAGCAGAGGATATTTTTCGGTAATAAAGAGCGCCTGATCGATATACTCTTTCAGTGAATCGTCGCTGTAGACAATTTTCATGGCACGTCCACCAAGCACGTAACTTGGTCTGACCAGTGCCGGGTAGCCAATTCTGCGCGTTATCTCCTTCGCCTCTTCAAGGCTTATTGCTGTACCATAAGCTGGATGCGGGATGTCGAGCTGTTCGAGAAGGGCACCGAATTTTTTCCGGTCTTCAGCCAGATCAATTCCCTTTGATGAGGTGCCGAGGATGGTGACACCAGCCTCGTGCAGTTTGGTCGAGAGCTTGAGAGGAGTCTGACCTCCAAAACTGACAATAACACCAAGAGGCTTCTCGTGCTCTATAATCCTGATGGTATCTTCAAAGGTGAGGGGTTCAAAGTAGAGTTTGTCGGCAATATCGTAGTCGGTTGAGACGGTTTCGGGGTTACAGTTGACCATGATGGTCTCATAGCCCGCCTCTTTCAGTGCAAAGACCGCCTGGACACAACAGTAATCAAACTCAATGCCCTGCCCGATTCTATTGGGGCCGCCACCAAGAATAATTACCTTTTTTCGGTCAGATGAGACCGATTCGTTCTCCTCCTCGTAGGTGGAGTAGTGGTAGGGCGTTTTCGCATCGAACTCTGCGGCGCAGGTGTCGACGGTTTTGAAGACAGACTCAATGCCGTAATGTTTCCTGAGAGCGCGAATGGAGGGCTCTGTGGTATTGAAAATATTGGCAAGCTGAAAATCGGAAAAACCGTTTTGCTTGGCTTGTAGCAGTCGGTCTGCAGGAAATTTATGGGTAAGGTTAATAACCTCCTGAGTCAGGTCGGAAGCTTGAATGGTCATGCAATCTCACTATAATTTAAAAAGCTTCAGGATGGAGCATATAGAGCTGTGCATCAAGGTAACGATTCACCCCTTGATATAAAAATTGGTGCATTATACAAAAATGCCCATGCTTCTCAAAGTTGCGGTTTGTTTGTCAACACTCTTCTTTCATAAAACAGTTATTCCAATAAAATGCGGTTTTACCTACGAGGATTTTGAGGAGATATTGAAGGGACTACTCTTTGCCAATTTTGTCAAGCGGCTTGGTTTGACCCCAAGCTGAATTGGGGCGAAGAGAGACCCATCGCAAGATTATCCGGTTACGGCTTGCTAAACTGACCGATAAAATCCAATATATCCAACAAGCGCGAAAATAGCGCTGTGGAGGCTGAGCGTGAGTCGATCAAACTCAAGAAGATTGAGTATATCTAACCATATTGGTCAAGTCTATACCAGTTTTATGTCAGGAGCAACTGATTATATTTGGAAGGTATATTTTTTGGATCTGAACCATTGCTGCGTGATATCGAAATAATAATGTGGGATAGTGATAGTAAATATGAATACAGATACGGAGAGACTGAAACTGATTTTAAGTACTTCAAATGAGGGGTATTGGGACTGGAATTTGGCTACAGATCGGGTCTACCTGAGTCCATGGTTTTGCGAATTTACCGGTTACTCTTCGGATACTACGGAATTCGACACCGCATTTATGAAAATGATTATTCATCCCGATGATCATCATAAATTTTTCTTGGCGACACAAGATTTTTTTCAGGATAAAAAAGAGATGTCGATCATCACCTGCAGGATGATCTCGAAGAATGGTACGATTCGTTGGATAGAAAGTAGATGTAACATTGTAGAACATGAAAAAGGCGGCAACGTTATTCGTATGGTTGGTACTGTTGTTGATATCTCTGACCGAAAGCAGGGGGAGGATGAACTTCTCAAGTTGAACCGTGCACTTCTGGCGATCAGCAATTGCAATCAGGCACTTCTTCATGCTGATAATGAAATGGAATTATTGCGTGATATTTGCCGCATTGTTGTTGAGGTCGGTGGATATCGTATGGCGTGGGTTGGTTATGCTGAAAATGATACTGAAAAAAGTGTCCGCCCGGTTGCTCAAGCCGGTTTCGAGGATGGTTATCTCGAAACGCTTATGATCTCCTGGGCAGATATTGAACGTGGGCGAAGTCCAGCAGGAAGTGCAATTCGTACTGGCAAGCCATGTTCTAGCAAAAACATCTTATTAGACCCGGAATTTGAGTTGTGGTGTCATGAGGCAAAAAAGCGAGGTTATGCTTCCGCTCAGAGTTTGCCGCTGAAAGCTGACGACAAGGTGTTTGGAGTATTATCTATTTATTCTCCTGTTTTGGATGCCTTCAATGCCGAGGAGACGAAACTTCTTGCGAATCTGGCTGATACTCTGGCGTATGGTATTGCGATGTTACGAAATCGTAATGCACGGGAACTTGCTGAAGATGAGCAGCATCAAAGTGAGGCTCGTTATCGGAGTTTGTTTCAGAACAAAAAAACTGTGATGCTGATCATTGATCCGAAGGATGGTATGATTATTGATGCCAATCCAGCAGCAGAAACATTCTATGGCTGGGAGCAGGCAGAACTTTGCCAGATGAAAATCACTCAGATCAACATGTTGACGGAGCAAGAGATAAAATCAGAAATGGAGCTGGCCCTCCACGAAAAACAAAATTGTTTTACCTTTCGCCATTGCCTGGCTGATGGTTCAGCCCGCGATGTCGAAGTTTTCAGCGCTCCTATTACACTCGCAGGGAGATCTCTGCTTTATTCCATTATTAATGATATTACTGAGCGTAAGGAGTTTCAGGAGGCGCTTCTTGCGGGTAATAAAGGGATTCGTCTTATTATGGCGGCTACCAATACAGGAATATGGGAGAGTGAGCCCAGCGGAAATATCAATATTTGGTCAGATGAATTATGGCGGCTCTATGGACTCGAACCGCATAGTTGTGAACCTTCACTTAAAAACTGGCTAAACACCATTATTCCCGAAGATAGGGCGAAGGTTGAGCAAGCCGTCAGAGAAGCAGTACAAACAGGTGTTGAATTCAACAGTATATGGCGAACTCGTGATGCTGATGGAAACGTCCGTTGGTTGATGTCCAAAGGGAATTCGGTTAAAGATTCCGAAGGCAAGGTGTCCCTTTATTTAGGAATAGTTCTTGATATCACTGAGCGAACAAGGGAGGAAGAGAAAAAACAGAAATTAGAATCACATCTGCGTAAATCACAGCGTCTTGAAACTATTGGAATCCTTGCTGGCGGTATTGCGCATGATCTTAACAACATCCTGACTCCTATTCTTGGCTATGCTGAACTTGGGATGTTAGAGCTGGCAGTAGAAGAAACACAACATGAATATTTCAGTGAAATCAGTCAGGCCGTTATGCGTGCCCAGAGCCTTGTTTCACAAATTCTTCTCTTCAGCAGGGCTCAGGAGAGTACGCCGACTATCGTCAGTGTTCAAGCTGTTCTTGCTGAAGCGCTGAAGCTTCTCCGTCCCTCAATACCAGCTACGATCACGATTGAACAGCATATCGACAAGAGTTGCAGGAACATTCTCGCCGATTCATCACAAATTCATCAGGTGATTGTCAATCTTTGCACCAATGCATTTCAGGCAATGGAAGAATTTGGGGAATTGCTGACAATTGAGCTCAAAGAGGTTACTCCTCGTACTGACCTCCAAAAACAGCATCTTGATCTTCAGGGAGAAACCTATTTACAGATCAATATTTCAGATAGCGGAACAGGGATGGATGATGCTACCATGGAACGTATATTTGAGCCTTTTTTTACTACAAAATCGGTTAATAAAGGGACTGGGCTTGGACTTTCCGTTGTTCATAGCATAATCTCAAATTTAAAGGGGAAGATTTGTGTTGAGACACAGTTGGGAAAAGGAAGCACATTCCGCGTGTATCTTCCGGTCGTTAATGATCAGATTGTAACAACCACGATTAAAGAGACTTCGGGGAAGGGATCCGGATGCATACTTTTGGTTGATGACGATCCAGCTTTGCTCCGAGTGATGACGAAAATGATTATCAAAATTGGTTTTACAGTACAGGCGCTAAACTCTCCGCTGCAGGCAGTAGAACTGTTCACGCAGAATCCTGCAAAATTTGACCTTCTCATTACCGACCTGACTATGCCTGAAATGACCGGAATCGAGCTTGCCGAAGAATTGCACAAAACCGAAGCCAAGATACCGGTTATCCTGATGACTGGTTATGGAAAGGATATTGATCCCGCGATGATTGGCCATTGTTATGGCATAAGCCAATTTCTGAAAAAGCCAGTCAAGCTGACAGATATGGCTGTAGCTATTAATGAGTTGTTGCCCGGCAACCATGCCGCATCGCATTCGGCATCTTAGTTTTTTTGCTCACACCGTTGCTCTTTCTTGCCTGGGATCAGGCAGTGAGGGACAACGATGTGATAACGGATCCGACTTTGGCGGATACTCTTATGGATCGAACGGCTGTATGTGTATCGGATTGATTTCGAGAAAGATACGGTAATGAGAGGGAAGTACTATTTTTTTTTATATTGCACTATCAATAAAATTCACTCTGAATCGGGTGGTGTACTTTATGCTCCTAAATTTTCACTCATGGTTGTAAGCAATCCACAAGCGCCTGTCACTGGCAGGGTGATTATTGCAGAAGATGACTTGCCTATTCGTAAATGTATAGTGAAATATCTGACGTTTATTGGACATGAGGTGACGGGAGTTGGTTCAGCGTTGGAGCTCTATCAGCATATTGCAATATACTCTTATCAGGTTGCAATTCTCGATATCGGCTTGCCTGACCAGAGTGGAATTGCGCTCTGCGAATACTTGCGAAACAATACGGATTTGCGGATTATCATGTTAACCGGACATGCAACGATTGAAGAGAAACTTGCTGGCTACAACTCTGGAGCCGATATATACCTTGTGAAACCTGTCGATTTCCGGGAGCTTTCAGCTTCAATCAGTAATCTTTTAAGACGGTGTGACATCGTTCTGCAAGCTCCTCAGCAGCAACTACGGGCAAGTGAAGGCAAATTTGTATCGGTAAAGAATAAAAGGCCGTGGCTGCTTGATCGTGCCGAGTGGTCTCTTTATAATCCGGATGACAAGATGATCAAGCTCACCTCAAAAAAGTTTGAATTTATGAATTGTTTTATTTCGAATAGCCATAAAAATATTACCCGTAAGGAGATAATGAGTATTCTCGATTATGAGTATAACGAATACGGCAAGCGATCACTTGAGTCATTGGTTCACCGCCTGCGCCAGAAAATAGACCTTGATGGTTTGTCTCCTATAAAAACTGTGTTTGGTGTAGGGTTCAACTTTGCAGAAGAGCTTCTCGTCAAGTAAGTCAGTATGACAAAGTCGTTTGAAATATCCAGAGCACTTGCCTGGAAATCGTATCAGCGGGTAGGCTACCCCGCTGATCTGTTCTTCACGCGTATCCACCGGTTAGTCCGGTGTGTAGCTACTTTGTTCTTTTGACATAATTTCTACTTTTTTATGGCTTTATCGACTTTTTTTATAAAAATATACTCCCGTTTTCACCATTATCCGACCCAATGCTCATATCCTTGCAGTATGCCTTCAAATGGATATCCTTGCCCATTGCTGCTTGATAAATAGGAGTAAAAACCACTAATTTTATCGCTATATTCGCCACCATTATGCCGTTGTGTTGGTATCCCCTGACTGGCGCTCTTTAGAGCTTCAAAGTTGGACGAAAATCCCCGGTACAGGATGAAATTTGCTACACGGTCACGAAGACCGGCATCAGATTGGAGCTTTTCAGCGATTACCTTTGTTACATTATCGTATAGCATAGTACCCTCCGCATTTTGTTCGGATATTGCAACGTAAGGAGATCAGACGTTGGTACTGGTATTGATTCAGAAAACACTTACTCCCATTGAGCCGAAATGGAGAAAAAAAAATTTGCAATTTGTGACACCTTTATTTTTATGGAGCAGCTGACTTAATTCCTTCACAGAAATAATAATACGTTGAAGTCGATTCATGTACAACCTACAAATCCCTGCAAATCCCTGCAAATCCCTACAAATCCATTTTAAAAAATGCGTAGTCGTTTGGTGATCGCCGTAAATTGCTGTTAACGGTAATTAACAATCCTCATAGTCAGTACCGATTGCGCGTATTGCAACTTAAGCAGCGGCGATGCAGAACACTGTGAGAAAAAGGGTATATCGCCCTATGTCATAGCGCCTCAATCGAGGAGATAAGAGACAGGACATTCAAGAGCTGTGAAGTCAACTGTTCTGAAAAAAAGTGTGACACCTAAGCAGCTAAGTATCTTCGAGGTGAATAGATAAACGGGTATGAATGATCAGTTGATCAGTAACTTTGAGGGTTCGTCCTTTCTCAGGGTTTCGACAGTTTTGGGGTAATTGGCTATGTAAGGATAGATGGCTCTTTTTTCATGTTATTTGCTTCATTTTTTGTCGAGGTAGCACCTGCATATCAGTTACTCATATATCATAAAACACAATATTTGAAGTTGCCGCTCTTCTTTTTTTGAGCTCTCGAAAATGGGTAAGGATTTTTTTACATTACACTCTCTATTTTTGGTACTATCGGGTTTGCAAAAAGGTGTAATCAACAGGTATGCATACAAAGATTTTTGACTCTATTGACGAGGCTCTTGAAGATATCCGGCAAGGGAAGCTCGTTATTGTTATTGATGACGAGGAGCGTGAAGATGAGGGCGACTTTATTGGTGCCGCAGACCGGGCGACAACAGAGATGATTAACTTCATTACCAGGGAGGCGAGGGGCCTTCTTTGTGTGGCGGTAACGATGGAGAGGGCCAAAGAGCTCCAGCTTGATCCGATGGTGCAGAGGAATACCTCGCAGCATGAGACCAACTTTACGGTATCTGTTGATGCGATAGCCGAAGGCGTTACCACCGGTATCTCTGTGTATGACCGTACCATGACGATCAGGATGCTTGGTGATCTCTCCTCGAAAGCTGACGATTTCTCCCGGCCGGGCCATATTTTTCCACTCAGGGCCATGGATGGCGGGGTACTCAGGCGTGTGGGACATACGGAAGCTGCGGTTGATCTGGCGAGACTTGCCGGTTGCTCTCCTGTTGGTCTTCTTTGTGAAATTCTTAATGATGACGGAAGTATGGCCCGACTTCCAGAGCTGATCAAGCTGAAGGCAAAATTTGGGCTGAAGCTGATTACCATCAAGTCACTGGTCGCCTACCAGATGCAACGCAGCAAGCTGGTGCAACGGGCTGTTGAGTCAAGGCTCCCAACAGCTTATGGAGAGTTCAGGCTTATCGCCTATGAATCTTTCACCGACCAGCATAATCATATTGCTTTTGTCAAAGGTGATATCACCACGGATGAGCCGGTGCTGGTGAGAGTTCACTCGCAGTGCGCCACGGGCGATACTTTTGCCTCTTTGCGCTGTGATTGCGGCAATCAGCTTGCCTCAGCCCTTACCATGATTGAAAAAGAGGGGCGTGGGGTGTTGATCTACCTCATGCAGGAGGGACGCGGGATTGGTCTGATCAACAAGCTGAAAGCCTATAACCTTCAGGATGAGGGGTTTGATACTGTGGAGGCCAATGAAAAACTTGGTTTCAAGGCCGACCTGCGTGATTATGGTATTGGCGCCCAGATTCTCAAGGAACTTGGTGTCAGGCAGATGAGGCTTTTGACCAATAATCCAAAGAAAGTTGTTGGCCTTGAGGGCTATGGCCTCGAAATTGTGGAGAGGCTGTCGCTTGAAATTGCCCCCAACTCGATCAATAAAAATTATCTCGATACAAAACGCGACAAGCTTGGTCATATCATTGGCTGCTCTTGTGGCACCGTAACGCATTCTCACGACAGAACAACTCCAAACCCGTAAACTTCCGTCAGGAAAAGGACTGAAAGACGATGGATACCGATATCCTTCAGAGGCAGGATAAAGAGCTTTTTGATGCTATTGCCAGCGAGACAAGGCGTCAGACTGATACCCTTGAGCTCATTGCGTCAGAAAATTTCACCAGCCGGGCGGTTATGCAGGCTTGCGGGTCGGTGATGACCAACAAATATGCTGAGGGCTACCCTGGCAAGCGCTACTATGGCGGTTGCGAATGTGTTGATGTGGCTGAAAACCTGGCTCGCGACAGAGCAAAAAAGCTGTTTAATTGCGACTATGTCAATGTCCAACCCCACTCCGGCTCAAGCGCCAATATGGCCGTGCTTTTTGCCGTTTTAAAGCCGGGTGATACCATCATGGGTCTTGATCTCTCTCATGGCGGCCATCTGACCCATGGCAGTTCCGTCAACTTTTCAGGCCAGATGTTTGATGCGCACTCCTATGGTGTCGACCGCCATACTGGTTGCATCGACATGAACAAGGTTGAGGAGCTTGCCTTGAAGGTTCGTCCGAAACTGATTATCTGTGGAGCCAGCGCCTATTCGCAGGGTTTTGATATCAAGGCTTTCCGTGCGATTGCCGACAAGGTTGGCGCATTTCTGATGGCCGATATTGCTCATCCGGCAGGGCTGATTGCCGCAGGTTTTCTCGGTAATCCCATTCCGCATTGCCACTTTGTTACCACCACGACCCACAAGACACTTCGCGGGCCACGGGGAGGCATGATTATGATGGGCTCTGATTTTGAGAACCCGATGGGCATTACCATCAAGACCAAAACAGGGTCACGGCTGAAGATGATGTCGGAGGTGATGGATGCCGAGGTCATGCCGGGTATTCAGGGTGGGCCGTTGATGCACATCATTGCCGGCAAAGCTGTGGCATTTGGTGAGGCGTTACAGCCGTCGTTCAGGGAGTATGCCGGGCAGGTGATTAAAAACGCCTCGGTAATGGCTGAGCGATTTGTGGAGCTTGGCTACAATATTGTCAGTGGCGGAACGAAAAATCATCTCATGCTTCTTGATCTGCGCAACAAAAATGTGACGGGCAAGGTTGCCGAAAATCTTCTGCACGATGCGGGGATTACGGTGAACAAGAACATGGTGCCTTTTGACGACAAGTCTCCGTTTGTTACCAGCGGTATCCGTGTCGGTACTCCAGCCATGACGACAAGAGGTATGAAAGAGAGCGAGAGCAGGATGATTGCCGAGCTAATTGACCAGGTGATCTCTTCTGCCGAAAAGCCGGACAGTGGCAATATCTGTCAGGCAGTAAGAGAGGAGATACTGGCACTTTGCCGCAATAATCCAATCGAAGGATACTGCGTTTAAGAGTGAGAGTGCATTTTAGTCTCCCTGCTTCTGGCGGGGAGACTAACTGTTTTCAAGAATGGCCACGATCATCTTTTTCAGCTCCAGGGTAGTTGTCCTGATTTTTTTGTCAATGATGATTTTTTCCCGTGAGAGTTCAATTTCCCGCTCCTGATCATTCTCAACACGTATCTTCTCGGTCAATGTATGTTTCTGAAGGATCAACGGCTCCAAAATCAGGTTTTTAAACGCATCAAGGAACATGGCGAGGCACCGTTTGGCATTATCGGCGTGGACATCGGATTGTTCGAGCCATTTATTGCTGACTGGCGGGTCAATCAGTAGACCCGAAGCCAGATCGCGCGACTCAGGATTGCTGAATGAGCTTATTTCGGAGGCAATGTCGATTCGTTCTTCAGGATGCTCTGCAATATCGTGGTATCGATTGATCAGGTGGGTGAAGATTTCCTGCGCCTCAGGGTGTGGCAGTTCAAGCATCTCCTGATGTGAAGCGGCAAATTCAAGCACTGCATTTCCATAACTGGTGCTTTCCAGCAGCGCTTTCAAAAAAGTTTTTTCCAGCACAGAGAGCTTTGGCGCTGGCTTGTTCTGCTGCTGAACCTCTTGACGGCTTTCAAACGACACCCTCTTTTTTTCGGTGGCATCCTCCTCCTTTTCGAGCAATTCCTGAAGAGCTGGCAGCGTGACAGAGAGCTTTTTTGATAACTCCTGAAGATAGAGTTCCCGTCGGATTCGATCGGGGATCAGGGTAATCGTGTGTGCCAGAGCTCTTATTGCCCTTGATTTGAGATCGGGTTGTGCGAATGCTCCCGATTCCATAAAATAACGGAGCTGAAAGTCCTGGAACGAGAGCATATTCTGTTCAGCGTATGCAAGAAATCTCTCCCGCCCAACACTGCGAACAAAACTGTCGGGATCGTCACCCTCGGGCAGAATAACCACGTAAGGGGTGACATTTTCAGAGAGAAGCGTATCGATGCCGCTCATCATTGATTTCTGGCCTGCACGATCAGCGTCATACATAAATAATACCCGCTTGGTATAGTGGTGAAGCACTTTTGCCTGATAGCGTGTGAGTGACGTGCCGCAAGAGGCCACGGCATTGGTCATACCAGCCTGATGCAGAGCAAGAACATCCATGTATCCTTCAACAAGTATGGCAGTTTCAAGCCTCCTGATCTCATTTTTGGCAGCATGAAGTCCATAGAGCAGTTTTGATTTTTCAAAGATCTTGCTCTCTGAGGAGTTGAGGTATTTTGGTGTCTGGGGGTCGCTATCGAGGGTTCTGCCTCCAAAACCGACCACCTGGCCTCCAACCGAAAAAATGGGGAAGATCACCCGGTTGCGGAAGGTGTCGTAGCAGGATTTTTTCTGTTTGTGGGTGGTTATCAGCCCCAGATCAGTCAGATGATCCTGTGGAATTTTCGCCCGTTTTGCCTCAGTAACAAGATAGTCCCAGCCATCTGGAGCATAGCCGAGGCCAAAGGTCTGGATACTCTTTTCAGAAAGTGCTCGTTCCAGGAGATAGGTTTGCCCTCTCTTTCCCGCTTCTCGTCCCAGCGTTTCGTGGTAGAGCCTCGCTGCCCAGCGGAGTGTTTGGGTCTTGCTCTCTTCCTGAGGCGATTGAGCTGCTTTTTTTGGGGCAAATTTGCTGATATCTATGTTCGCTCGTTTTGCAACCAGCTCAAGCGCTTCACGAAAAGATACCTTTTCCATCTCCATCACAAACGTGAAGATATTGCCCCCCTTCCCTGTTGAAAAGCACTTGTAGAGCTGCTTGTCGGGTGAGACGATAAATGATGGGGTTTTCTCTACGGTAAAGGGAGAGAGTGCCTTATAGTTGCGTCCGGAAGGCTGAAGTGTCACATAATCCGAAATAATATCGACAATGTCTGCCGCTTGCCTGATTTCGTCAACGATTGCAGGAGGGATTGTCCACATCCCCTTTTGCATGGTATTGTTGAGAGACGACATGTATTTTATTCTTTTGTTATAACGATTGGAGCAATTACTGTTGAAAAATAACCACTGTATTTACTAAATTAGCAAGTTATAGTACCGTTATTATTGCTTGTGATCTTGGTGATAAACTTTTATTGATGTGTCAAATGTGGCCGGGCTGTGGTTTATCTCGCTGGCAAGTAGTTGGTTTCGTTGAAGTTGATTATGCGGTACAGTAGAGCAAATTACAGCGCGTTTAATAACGTATTGCTGTTCAGGATAATCTTAACCATCAATTGTCTATGAAACAGGGTTATTTTACTGGTCTTCTTATTGTTGTAACGTACGCAGTTTCCCTCGGATTTTATGTGTGGATGGGTACGACCCCCCCGGAGTCGATCTTTCACGCAATATGGAAAGGTGGACCTGTGGTATCTGTTTTGCTGGCGCTCATTCTAATGGTCATTGCCTACACTGTGGAGCGGATTATTGCGCTGAAGAAGGCATCGGGCAAGGGAAATATACCGGAGTTTGTGAAAAGCCTGAAGCTTGATATTGAAAATGGTGCTATTGACAAGGCTATTGACCAGTGCAATGCCCATCAAAGCTCTCTTGCGGCAGTGCTTCGTGCAGTGCTTGAACGGTACCAAAAACTCTCTGATTTTAATGTCACCGATCGTGAGAAGAAGATCAGTGAGATGGAGAAGGCGGTTGAGGAGGCTACCATCATGGAGATGCCACTGCTTGAAAATAATCTGGTGGCGATCTCTACCATTGCCTCAATTTCAACCATGGTTGGACTTCTTGGAACAACCCTCGGTATGATTCGTGCCTTTGCTGCAATGGCGACAAGCGGCGCGCCGGATGCCGTGCAGCTCTCGCTTGGTATTTCGGAAGCCCTCTTCAATACAGCGCTCGGTATTTTTGGGGGCATTACCGGTATTGTTGCCTATAACGTTTTTACCAGCAAGGTTGACCGGTTCAGCTATATGATTGACGAAGCTGCGTTCTACATCATCCATACTCTTGGAACTGGTAAATCTGATTGCTGATGTCGAGAATAAAGGCTAAGCGGGTTGGTTTCAGGATAGATATGACCCCAATGGTGGATGTGGCATTTCTTCTTTTGACCTTTTTTATGCTCACCACAAAGTTTCGTCCTCCTGAAGCGGTAAGGATTGATTTGCCATCATCTCATTCTCAGCTCAAACTTCCCGAAACGGATGTTTTGACGGTGACTGTGGCTGGAGATAACTCCTTTATGATGGGAGTCTCTTCCCAGCAGTCACGGGAAAAAATTTTCAACAGTGTGGTGAGGTTTAAACTTCAGTCAGCAGGGCTCTCCTCAACGGCAGTTGCCGATTCCCTGAAGCATTTCAAACTTGCTGATAATTTTCCAGTTGCCCAGGATGAGCTCGACAGGTTTGTGGTGATGGCCCGTTTTGCAAACCAGAAGCTTCGGCCAGTGATCAAGGCTGATGCGAATGCAAGCTTTGACGCCGTGAACAAGGTTATCAAAGTCTATAAAAAAGCAAATCTGCTCACCTTTAATCTTGTTACCGCTTTAGAGAAGGAGGTCCGCTGATGGGGATTGTTGATTCGCCGAGTAGACGATCTGGTAATAAAAGGGGCAGAAAGCGTTCAAAACGCCTTGGTTTTCATCTTGATATGGCACCGATGGTGGATGTTGCGTTTCTCCTGCTGACCTTCTTTATGCTGACGACCACCTTTTCAAAGTCTAATACGATGGAGATCAATACACCTCCGGAAAAAATGGAGGTGAAGGTTGTCGAGAACAATGTTCTGACGTTGAGGATCGCGGATGACTCTATGGCCTATTGCTCTCTTGGAGGGAAAGCCCCAAGAAGAGTTCCTCTGTACGACTCTGGCGGTAATCGCTCCGCACTGAGTGGTGAGCTTCGTCAGCTCCTGAAGCAGCAGGATTCGTCGAACAAGAAACTTGTAATAGTTGTTAAAATCAGTGAAAAAGCAAGGTATCGTTATCTCGTTGATATTATTGATGAGCTGAACCTGATGAAAATTGAACGGTTCAGTCTTGATGATTATACCGATCAGGATGCGCTTGAAGTTAAAAGAGCTATTTAAGGCTGGAATCAGCGAAGGAGTTTTGTCAGGTGTCGTCAAAACTGGAACAATTACATGAAAAAGTGGTAAAGAAAAAAGCCATCTCATGGTCTTTGGGTGATGGTTTTCTGGACACTGATCGTTTGCGCAGGTTGTCTTACGGTAATCTTGTACTCCGGAGACAGGCGCATCTTTTTCTTACGCACGGAGTTCTTACTGCGATTTTTTTTCTTGGGATTTTCTGGCTGGTTGCGGCCAACTGGAACTCCATAACCCTCTTGACCGGGTTGTTCAAGAAGGATGAGCCGAATGTTGTCTGTTATGAAGTGGTGACCAATGTCACACAGCTTCCACCGCCTCCACCACTTGATCTGCCGGAACCATCTCCGGTCACGCCTTCAGCTCCAACTGAATCATCAGCGCCTGTTCCGCCAAGTGTTGGCAAAGTCAAACAGGTGAGCCAGGAGGAGGCGCCACTCCAGCAGACGGTTGCTACGCAGAAAGAGCTGCGGGAGGCAACACAGGCATCCCCGATGCCAGCTACAGGTACAGGAGGCGGTTCCGCCAGCTCGAGTGATGAGGTGCCGATGTTTGTTGCCTGTGAAAAAATGCCAGGCTTTCTGGAGCAGAAAAAACCGAACTATCCTGAAATGGCAAGAATTGCCGGAATTACAGGCAAGGTATTTGTCAGTGTGCTCATTGGAGAAAATGGGCGGCCAATCAAGGCAAAAGTGATGAAGCGAGTTCCAGCCGACTGCGAGGTTTTTGATGCTGTTGCCATAAAGTCGGTGATGGAGTCAAAATACTATCCTGGGATACAGAACGGCAGCCCCGTTAAGGTGTGGTTTACCGTTCCGATCAAGTTTCAGATAGATTAACCTTCCTGTTTTTTCTCTGCTCTTGGGCGATAGAGTATGGCAAAGATAATCCAGAGGTATGAGCCGATCAGTGTTATGGGGCTGACAAAAAGAGCGAAGACCCCATCAACATCTCGTTCGAGGTATATTCCCCAGTAACTTGCCGCTATGACTAAGGCCCCCAGAGCAATCATGATATAATTGACTGGTTCAAGGGGCGTGGCTTTCGCTTTTTCAGCAGCTTTTTTCGGCGGCTGTCTCTTCGGTAAAGATTTCATCAAGTGTTGTGATACAGTGTTGAGCCTCTTCGCGGCTGATGGTCAGGGGGGGGAGAAGCCTGATAACGTTAACGCTGGTGGCGTTAATAAGGAGATGCTTCTCAAGAGCCTTGCCTGCATAGTATTTTGCCTCTTTATCGACCGTGATACCAATCATCAGGCCATACTGACGAATGTCAATAATCTGCGGGTGTTTTATCGCCAGTTTCTTCACCTCATCACGGATAAAACTTCCGATGGTTTCAGCGTTTTCCATAAGTTGATCATCATGGATGGCATCAATCATGGCAATGCCTGCCGCACATGCCACAGGGTTGCCTCCAAAGGTGGTGCCGTGGTTTCCATAACTCAAGACATTCGCCACTTTTTCGCTGCCGATAACGGCGGACAAAGGCAAGCCACCGCCAAGCGGTTTGGCAAGGCAGACCAGATCGGGATCGGCATTGAGCTGTGTATAACTGAAAAATGTTCCGGTTCTGCCGCAACCCGCCTGAATGTCATCAGCCACGATCAGAAAGTTGTATTGCTCACGAAGCTCTTTTAACCGGTCAATAAAAGGTTGAGAAATCCGGTGAATCCCCCCCTCTCCTTGCACCACTTCAACAAAAACAGCAGCAGTATTGTCAGAAACCTGCTCTTCAAGATCATTGATATCGTTGAAGTTAATCATGCCGGTTCCCGCAAGGAGAGGCTCAAAGCCGTTAACATATTGTGGTTTTGCCGTCAGCGACATGGCACCGTATGTTCTTCCATGAAAGCAGTTGCTCAGCGAAAACACCTCTTTTTTATAGGGATTGCCGAACTGTCCAGCCCATTTCCTTGCCATTTTGATAGCCGCTTCAATAGCCTCAGTGCCGCTGTTGGCAAAAAAGACTTTTGACAAACCGGAGAGTGCGAGCAGCTTTTCGGCCAGCTCAAACTGGGGCTGCATCATGAAGAGGTTCGATGCGTGGATCAGTTTTGCCGCTTGTGCGCTGATTGCCTCGGCAAGACGCTTGTCGCCATAGCCAAGGGCATTGACGCCGATGCCCGCGATCATGTCGAGATAGCGGGCGCCGTCATCACCGACCAGCCAGACACCCTCGCCATGCGTGACGGCAATGGGAAGCCGTGCATAATTATGAAAAAAAAGCTTCTGTTCACTCTCCTGGGTTATGGGCAATGGTGCCATGGTCGTTCTCTTCGGTTAAATGTTTGTGTTATTATAACGGTAAAGCTCTCTCTGCGCCATTGAAAAGCGAATAATTCTCCATATTCCATAAGCGCCGGTCAGCATGGCATATTGCCTCAGATCATCCCTTGCAGCGGCTGATGCTGTATCATAAAAAAAAAGAAGATACAGCGCTATGCAAACAAACAACAAACCGGGCAACAAACCGGTGAACAGTGATGCGGAGCTGTTTTTCAGCATTTTTTTTCAGAATAGAATCGCCATTCCCGGTTGACAATCAGCCGGGCTCCGTAGCTGAAGGTGAAGTATGACCATCCCCATTGCAACAAGACAAAGACTTTGTGCCGAAAACTGGTCAGAAAGTAGATATGTACCAGCAGCCAGGTAAACCAGGCAAAAATACCATCAAATTTTATGTTACCAAACTCTACGATAGCCTTGTTTTTTCCGATTGTGGCCATCTGTCCTTTATCTCGATAGGTGAACACTTTTCTGGTTTTCGATTTAAGATCAAGCAGAATGTTTTTTCCGATAGCTCGTCCCTGTTGCAAGGCTACGGGAGCAAGCCCGGGCAAGGGTGTTCCATTTTTCGAAACAAAGTGAGCGAGGTCGCCACCTATAAATATTTCGGGATGGCCAGGAACGCTGAGATCTTCGCCAACAATGATCCGTCCGATCTGGTCGGTTTCAACTCCACCCATGGTTTTGCCAATCCCGACGGCGGTAATTCCTGCAGCCCAGAGCACTGTTGCCGCCTCAATGCGCTCATTGCCGATTTGCACTCCGTCAATATCGACATCACTCACCATGCTGTTTGTCCAGACCTGCACGCCGAGTTTCTCCAAAGAGCGTGTCGCTTTGCTGGCCAGATCGGGTGAAAATGAGCCGAGAATGCGAGGTGCCGCCTCAACAATAAAGATTCTTGTCAGCTTCGGGTCAATGTTGCGATAAAATTTTGAGAGGGTATAACGGCTCATCTCACCGATTGAGCCCGCCAGCTCCACCCCCGTCGGCCCACCACCGACAATAACAAAGGTGAGTAACTTCTTGCGTTCAACAAAATCTGTTGTCCGTTCCGCCCGCTCATAAGCCTCCATCACCCGTCGCCGAATCTCTTTTGCCTGGGCCAGGGTTTTCAGGCCAGGCGCAAACTCCTCCCAGTCGTTATGGCCGAAATAGTGGTGCTGAACACCGCAAGCCAAAATCAGGTAATCGTATGAGATAGTGTTAAAATCAGTCAGGACGGTCTTGTTCTCAACATCAATCCCCTCGACAATCCCCTTAAAAACCGTAATGTTATGATAGTTCGCCAGCATGTTCCGCAGCGGCGCGGCAATATCACCCTCTCCGAGCGCCGCCATGGCAACCTGGTAGAGCAGCGGCTGAAAGAGGTGGTAGTTCTTCCGATCAATCAGGGTAATCTCTATGTCGGGTTTATTGCCAAGAATTTTAGCGGCATTGATTCCTGCGAATCCTCCGCCAATAATCACAACCCGTTTTTTCATCTCCAATGTATACCTTCTGTTTTACTGCTGCTTCATATATTGGTCTGCCGATACCGGCAGTATTGTGTGGGTAAGGTATAAAAAAGAGCGAATTATCCGAAACGGTACCTGTTATACTGTAAAACTCAGGTGAGGCGCTCAATTATGTCGGTGTGCCGGGGGAATTTCTGTTGCAATATCTTTCTGTCCGCAAAGGCAAAGTCCCGAAAATCAAACCCCGGTGCCACAACGCAGCTCACCAAGGCGTAGCTCTCATCACTTGAATTTTCACAACAGGCACCAAACCAGGTTGCAGCCGTAACCGTTTCCTGTAGCACTTGCCCTTTATCAGCTTCCAGTCCAAGAGTAAAGCTTGAAAAATGGCCACTCTCTGGAAGCAGGTACACCGTCAGCGGATCGCCTGCATGGAAGAACCATAGTTCGTCAGAATGGATCTGGTGCAGCTTTGAGCGATCCTCCCCCCTGAGCAGGTAGTGAATGGCCGTTACATAAGAGCGAGGACCATTGAAGGGAGGGGCTTCAAAGGGGTACGCCCCCCCACTCCTGTAGGTTTCGCGATAGAAGCCGCCTTCAGGGTGCGGCAGAAGCTGGAGCTGCTCTATCCAGAATTCAGCCTTGTGCATGGAGCTTTTCCCGAATTTTGGCAGTTTTCTGCCGTGAGGCATCAGCCAGTTTTTTGCGGAACTCAAGCAGGGATGCCATCAGCGCTTCATCGGAGAGAGCAAGAATCTGTACCGCAAGGAGAGCGGCATTACGGGCATTGTCGATTCCTACGGTGGCGACTGGGATACCTGCCGGCATCTGCACAATCGAGTAGAGCGAGTCCTGCCCGTTGAGTTTTTTGCTGAAAATCGGCACGCCAATTACCGGCAACACCGTCATGGCTGCCGTTACACCGGGCAGATGCGCCGCACCACCAGCACCTGCAATAATCACCTTGAGCCCGCGCTCAATGGCTGAAGAGGCATACTCCTCAAGGTCATGCGGTGTTCGGTGTGCTGAAATGACGGAGATCTCCGAGGCAATCGCAAAATCATCAAGGGTATCAGAAGCCTCTTTCATAATGTCGAAATCAGAGTCAGAGCCCATCAAAATTCCGACAATCGGTCTGTTGTTATCTGTTGCAGTTTGTCTCATGTAAAAATAATGTCAATAAGGAGATTTCTTTAAAAAGCCTCGCAGGGGCGAAATACCGTAGTCCAAGGTGTAAGCCCTGAGGATCTGGGGCGTTGGGGCGCAACGATATCACTCCGGTTATGGGCATAACGATTTATGAAATTGCCGAGTTTTATGTATTTTCACGATAACCAATTTAATAAAATAATCCTTGCAGAGGAAAGAGAACAATGGCAACCAATCTCGCAGTAAAGTACAGTAATCCCGGTCCACGTTATACCAGCTATCCCACCATTCCCTCGTGGAGTACCGACGGTGTTACCCAGGAGCAATGGAAAGAGGCGATGGTCAAAGGTTTCAACGACAGCAACGAGACCACCGGAATCAGCCTGTACATTCATATTCCCTACTGTGAGAACCACTGTTACTTTTGCGGCTGTAACGCTCACCGCACCCAGGATCACTCCTTTGAAACTCCTTATCTGGAGGCTCTGCTTAAAGAGTGGCAGATGTACACCGACGTTTTTCCCGGAAGGCTTAACGTCAAGGAGCTGCATATCGGCGGCGGCACTCCAACCTTTTTCAGCCCGGAGAACCTGATTCGCCTCATTGACGGTATCTGCAAGAATGTCAACAAGATGGACGGCTATATGTTCAGCTTTGAGACCAATCCAAAGTCAACATCAAAGGAGCACCTTGAAGCGCTCTACAGTGTTGGCTTCCGCCGCATGAGTTTCGGAATCCAGGATTTTGATCCGATTGTACAGCAGGAGATCAACCGTCTCCAGTCATTCGAACTGGTCAAGGAGAAGATTGACCTGGCCCGTGAAATCGGTTTTACCTCAATAAATTTCGATCTTGTTTACGGCCTGCCAAAGCAGACCATGGCCACCATCACCGACACCATCCAGAAGGTGATGGAGCTGAAGCCCGATCGCCTCGCTTTTTATGCCTACGGCCACAACCCGCACATGTATGAAGGGCAGCGCAAATTCAAGGAATCGGATCTGCCGGTTGGCGACGCGAAGCAGGAGCTGTACGATAAAGGCAGCGCGATGCTTGAATCCATCGGTTACCATGAAATTGGCATGGACCATTTCGCCATTGAAGGTGATGCACTCTACATTGCTGCGAAAAACGGGACACTGCACCGTAACTTTATGGGCTATACAGAAAATACTACCCAGATGATGCTGGCGCTCGGTTCATCCTCCATCAGCGATACCTGGTACGCTTTTGCTCAGAACGAGCGTGACGATATTGACTATATCAGGGTTGTTAAGGAAGGTCGTTTCCCACTGCATCGTGGTCATTTGCTGACTGATGAAGATCTGGTGCTTCGCCGTCATATTCTTAACCTGATGTGCAAACAGGAGACCTCCTGGGCAGACCCGAAGTTCTATACTGAAGAGCTTGATATCGCACTTTACCGTCTGGAAGATATGGAGAATGATGGACTGGTGGTGCTGGGCGACAAAAGTGTCCGTGTCACCGAGGTTGGCATTCCGTTTCTCCGAAATATTTGTATGGCTTTTGATGCAAGGCTCTGGAGTTCCGACAGTCTTTCAAAGGCATACAATGTGTCGCGTGATATTCAGAAAACCTATATTGAAAAAGCCCGCCTCGCAAAGGAGCAAAAAAGCAACTGACTGGGGCTCTTCAACTCATAAAGGGTGATCTTTTGGTCGCCCTTTTTTTATGTCCACTCTATGACGCATAAGATAAAAATAGGCTTTATCGGAAGTGGATGGGCAAAGGTGGCACAGGCCCCAGCCTTTTCACTGATGGAAGATGTTGAGCTTGCGGCTGTGGCAAGTCCCACTGAGCTGCATCGCCAGAAGTTCATGAAGATGTTCGATATTAGCAAGGGCTTTGCCGACTGGCGTGACCTCTTGCAGTGCGATCTCGACCTTGTTTGTGTGACCACGCCGACTTTTCTGCATACGGAGATGGTGAACGCTCTCCTTGAAAGTGGCAAAAGTGTACTCTGCGAAAAACCTTTTGCACTCAATGTCGAGGATGCCACCTCTATGGTTGCTGCTGCCTCCACAGCTCCCGGTGTTGCGCTCATTGACCATCAGCTCCGGTTTCATCCGGCAGTACGCTGTATGAAACAGATGATCGATGGCGGCGAAATTGGCAAGGTTTATGAAGTGCGCGCAGTGGTTAATCTCGCCACCCGTAACAGGCTGGACATGCCATGGACATGGTGGTGTGATGCAGAAAAAGGTGGAGGGGCGCTCGGCGCAATCGGTTCCCATCTGGTTGATATGAACCGGTTTCTGGTTGGCGAAATTTCGGAGGTTTCGTGTAACCTCGGCATCAGTATTCCATTTCGCCCTGACAAGTCAGGCAAGCCCCGCGCTGTAACCTCGGATGACCATTTTGCCATGACGATGAAGTTTGGCCCCTCCTCTGTTGCCCTCGGAAGCTCCTCCCTGATGCACGTTACCACTGTTGGTGCCTACACCTGGTTCTCCTTTGAAGTGGTCGGAAGTCTCAAAACCATCAGGCTTGATGGCGCTGGAAGGCTTTGGGAAGTTGACAACGACAACGCTAAAGGGGGGCGCAGTCTCATTGATGCTCCCCGCTGGAAACTGGTTGAGCCAATGCTTGCATGGGATGAGCTGGTATTACAAGAGAAGATAAAACAGTCCTCACTTGCGGTTCATGGAATTTTTGCGGTCGGATTTGCCTTTCTTGCTCACAGGATTGTTAAAGCGCTCAAGAAGAACGAAAGAACCCTGCATGATGCCGCAGGTTTTGCCGACGGTCTGATGATTCAGAAAGTGTTGCAGGCGGGGAGAAAATCACATAAGCTTCATCGCTGGGTTAAAATTTAACCGACGATGCCCACCTCCTGGATCTGCCTGATTATTGCCGGTTGCCTTGAGTGTGGCTGGGCGGTTGGCATAAAGTACACCGAAGGCTTTACCCGGCCCATACCTTCGATGTTGACCGCGGCCGCGATGGTTGCCAGCTTCTGGTTGCTCTCGCTTGCCATGAAAACCATACCTGTTGGCACGGCCTACGTCGTCTGGACAGGTATCGGTGCCGTCGGGGTGGCCCTTTTTGGCATGATTTTGTTCGATGAACCGCGTGACCTTGCCCGCATACTCTGCCTGCTGCTGATCATCAGCGGCGTTGTCGGGCTGAAGGTTTTTTCCGGGGTGAGTCGGCCGTAACATCTGGTACGGAACGTTTTCCAAAAAGGCGTTATGCTTTTTCGAATTCAGGTAATCATCGTTTGTCATTATCATGTAACCCCAACCCTTTCATGAACCAGAGTATATCTGTCGCTCCCGGCGAAGAGCGCATCACAGGCGTGGTGGAAAAGGTGAGCTTTTTCAGCGAAACATCCGGCTTTTCGGTGCTCCGTTTGATCCGAAAAGGTGAGCGGGAGTCGGTAACGGTTGTGGGGTGCGTCGCCGCCGTTACCGCAGGTCAACATATTGAGGCGGTTGGTTGCTGGCAGAACGACAAATCGTGGGGGATCCAGTTCAAGGCAACGCATCTCCTGGTTATTCCTCCCGATACGCTCGATGGAATCAGTAAATATCTCTCATCAGGCATGGTCAAGGGGATTGGTCCCCATCTGGCGAAGGTGCTTGTGAAGGCTTACGGAATGGAGGTTTTCACGGTGATTGAGGAGCATCCTGAACAACTGCTTGGGCTTCCCGGTATTGGTAAAAAAAAGTTGCAGCAGATTGTTGCTGGCTGGTCGGAGCAGAGGGCGATTAAAAAGATCATGCTCTTTCTTCATTCGCACGGAGTGAGTACATCGAAAATTGCGAGGATTTTTCGGGCCTATGGTGATGATGCGGTGGCGATGGTGAGCGCCAACCCCTACCGATTGATTCATGATATACCGGGCATCGGTTTCAAGAGCGCCGACCAGATTGCCCGCAACATTGGCATACCCATGGATTCTCCGTTGCGCGCGCGGGCGGGCATTGGGTATACGCTTCAGGAACTCGCCCTTGAGGGGCACTGCAAGGTGCCTGAACTCATGCTGCTTGATGCCTTCAGAAGGCTGTTGACCATGCCTGAATCGGTTCTGGAAGAGGCGCTTCGGCAGGAGCTCTCCATTGGCACCATCGTTGCTGTTGAGGAGGAGTGCGAAAAAAGTTACTACATGGTCTCGCTTTTTCGTGCCGAGACAGGGGTGGCCAAGAGTATCCGCCGTATCATGCAGGGGGTGCTTCCATGGAAAAACCTTGATCCGGCAAAGGTGATTCCGAAAGCGGAAAAGCGCTCATCCATTGAGTTGTCGGAGTCGCAACGCAGTGCCGTGGCACTTGCGCTGTCGAGCAAGTTTCTTGTCATTACCGGCGGGCCGGGCGTGGGCAAGACCACTATCATCAACACGATTCTCAACATTCTTGAGGTGCAAGAGCTGACGGTGCTTCTTTGTGCACCCACAGGGAGGGCGGCCAAGAGGCTGTCGGAATCGACCGGCATGGAGGCAAAAACCATCCACAGGCTGCTTGAGTTTGATCCCTTTCTCCGCGACTTCAGGCGTGGCCAATCCAATCCGCTCGAAGCTGATCTGGTGATTGTGGATGAGGCATCCATGATTGATGTGGTGCTGATGAATCGCCTGCTGTCGGCCATCTCCAGCCGTTCAGCCCTGATGTTTGCCGGTGACGTTGACCAGCTTCCACCTGTCGGGCCGGGATTTGTGCTGGCCGACATGATCAATTCCGAAGCGCTTCCGGTGGTGCGTCTGACCGAGATTTTCCGTCAGGCAGAAAGCTCAAAAATTATTGTCAATGCTCACCGTATCAACCGGGGAGATTTTACGATTCCATTTCACAACCCAGGCACAGAGCTCTCCGATTTTTATGTGGTTCCATCCGAGAGCACGGCGGATATTCAGCGCAGGCTTCTGCTTGTGGTGGCCGACCGTATCCCGGAGCGCTTCGGAATGGATCGGTTGAACGACATCCAGGTGCTGACCCCCATGAACAAGGGGCCTCTTGGCACCAGAGCGCTGAATGCTCTGCTGCAGGAGCGGCTCAACCCGCACCCCCGCCGGAAAATTGTACGGTATGAAGTCACTTATGCTGAGGGCGACAAGGTGATCCAGATGGTCAACAATTACGACAAGGAGGTCTTCAACGGCGATATCGGGCGCATTGCTGCGGTTGACGAGGAGGAAACGACGCTGAGTGTGCTCTATGACGGACGGGAGGTGCTCTATGAGTCCGGCGATCTGGAGGAGATTGCACTTGCCTATGCCATTACCATTCACAAAAGCCAGGGGTCGGAGTACCCGGCAGTAGTCATACCGCTCTCCATGCAGCATTTTACAATGCTTGAACGGAACCTTGTCTACACTGCGGTAACAAGGGCAAAAAAGCTGGTGATGATTATCGGCGATCCTAAGGCACTCGCTACCGCCGTCGGTAACAAACGCTCATCGAAGAGAATGACCGGCTTGGCGGCCATGATTTCCGGTGGATCCGCAGATAAGCCAGGGGGGTGAATCAACGGTTTTTTATTATATTTACGACCCTGCCTCACACCTTCCGAGGTGAAAAGGAAAACCAATTTTTTGCCAGTGTTATGAAAAAAATAAACCTGATTCGCCTCTCCCTTTTCCAAATGGGCTTTGGTATTATGCTCGGCTTTCTGCTCGACACCCTCAACCGGGTGATGACGACTGAGCTTCGTATCTCTGCTACCATTGTTTTTGGTCTGATAAGTCTCAAGGAGTTGCTGGCAATTTTTGGTGTCAAGGTCTGGGCGGGTAACCTCTCCGATCGGTCACAGATTTTCGGGTTGAAGCGTACACCTTACATTCTGCTTGGTCTTCTCTGCTGCGTCTTCTCTTTCATGCTGGCTCCAGCCGCAGCTTATGAGGTGAAAGTGGCCGGTGTCACCTTTTCAGAGATGCTTCCCGCCATGATGCGTGACATTGGTTTGTTGAAGCTCTCCCTTATATTCCTTGTCTTTGGTTTTGGTCTTCAGGTTGCCACAACCGCCTATTATGCGCTGCTTGCTGATACCGTCGGGGAGGAAAATATCGGCAAGGTTACCGGGGCAAGCTGGACGCTGATGGTGCTTACCACCATTGTTTCAACCCGTATTGTCGGCTCTTATCTTGATCTCTTTACCCCTGAGCGCCTGATCACCGTGGCTGAGGTTGGTGGTCTTGTTGCGCTTGGACTTGGTCTTGTGGCAATCGTTGGCGTTGAGCAGCGCAATGCCGAGATAAAAGAGGGGAAGGGCAAGCATGCGCTCTCATTTTCGCAGTCTCTCCAACTGCTCTCTTCATCACCGAAAACCCTGCTGTTTGCCTCCTATATCTTCATCTCCATATTTGCTCTTTTTGCCAATGAAATTGTGATGGACCCCTTTGGTGCCCATGTGTTCGGGATGCCGGTCGGCACCACTACCAAGCTTTTCAGGCCAACCATGGGTGGCACCCAGCTTATTTTCATGCTTATCACCGGCTTTCTGCTCAGCCGTATTGGTCAGAAACGGGCCGCGCTTATCGGCAATATTTTCTGCATGATCGGTTTCGCATTGCTGATTGTGTCGGCTTTTATCCGTGATGTCGAGTTCCTGCGTATTGCCCTTGTGGTTACAGGAGTCGGTCTTGGCGCGTCAAGCGTTGCCAATATCTCCATGATGATGTCGATGACCGCTGGCCGCAGTGGAGTTTACATCGGCCTCTGGGGGACTGCGCAGAGCCTTGCCATCTTTATCGGCCATCTTGGCGCAGGGATTATTATCGATTTGGTCTACTATTTTACCAGAGAGTATCTCTGGGCTTATGTGGCGATTTTTGTGATAGAGATTATTGCATTTGCGATAGCAAGTTTTATGATATCGCACATTTCAAAAGAGGCGTTCGAGGCTGAAAGTGAGGCAAAAATGGCTGAGCTTGCTCTTGCCAGCAAGGGTTGATGGTATGAAGTATGTTTTTGGGCCAGTATCATCAAAACGGCTGGGGCAGTCGCTTGGAGTGGATCTGCTTCCATCAAAAAGCTGCACCTGGAACTGCCTTTACTGTCAGTTGGGCAAGACCAGAAACTTTGTCACCGAGCGTCAGGAGTTTTTCCCTCGTCAAGAGATACTGGAGGAGATTCGTCAGTCACTGAAGGTCAGCACCAATCTCGACTGGATCACCTTTGTCGGTTCCGGTGAAACCCTGCTCTACAAGGGAATCGGCTGGCTTATTGCTGAGACGAAAAAGCTCACGACGGTTCCTGTTGCAGTGATCACCAACGGATCGCTGCTGTATCTGCCTGAGGTTCGTGAGGAGCTGCTCTTTGCCGACGCGCTGCTCCCGTCGCTCAATGCCGGGTCGGAGGCGCTCCATAACAGGATTGATCAGCCTGCCTCGGGATTGACGTTTCAGCAGCATGTTGAGGGTTTGATTGCTTTTCGCCAAGAATATAAAGGGCGCCTCTGGATTGAGGTGATGCTGCTTGGGGGCATCAACGACTCAGACGAAGCTCTTCACGATCTGGCCAGTGTGCTGAAGCAGATCAATCCGGATATGGTGCATCTGGTTCTGCCGACCCGTCCTGCCCCCGAGCAGCAGGTGCAGCTTCCCACGCCGGAGCGCCTCGAACGCGCCATCGCGATTCTTTCGGAAATTGCGACGGTTGTCAATCCGCTCAAGGGCAGCATGGATCTACGCAACGCCGCTGACCTCTGCGAGGCAGTTACCGCCATCGTATCCCGCCATCCCGTGCAGCAGCGCGAGTTGCAGAAGGCCATTGCCGACTGCTTCCCCGACGACTCAGCAAAGGTTGAAGAGGTGATGCTGGAGCTTTTCGCCACTGGTCGTTTCAAGCTGGTTGAGCATAACGGCGAACAGTATTGGGTAATGCGGATGGAGTGAAGATGGTGGTTGTATCAGGCGTTATGAGCTGCGGGAGAGGTGAGGGTGAATGTTGTTCCCCGGGTTTTTTCGCTGGTAACGCCAACCTTGATCTGCTGAAGGTCAGCAAGTTTTTTGACGATGGAGAGCCCGAGCCCAAGGCCTCCAGTACTGGAACTTCTTGACTCATCGACTCGATAAAATCGATCAAAAATGGCATTCAGCATCTCTTCAGGGATGCCGATTCCCTGATCGCTGATGCTGCAGATAACGTTACCTTCGTCCTGTTTAACCTCTATTGCTATTGAAGATCCGGATGAAGAGTATTTGATGGCGTTCGATATAATATTTTCGAATATCATGTCAAGCATTCCGGGATCGGCTGCAATGTGTGCGTTGTCTGCCCGATTGACGGTGATTGCGATGCCTTTTGTACTTGCTGTCGGAATCATGCGCTCTACTACATTTTCAACAAGAGGAGAGAGAGCTGTTACCATAATGTGTGGTGTCATCTTGTTACTCTCGTAGCGGGCAAGCATCAGTAACTGATCAATCAGACGGGCCATCCGGTTCAGCTCTTTGAGGCAGAACTGAATTCTTGTTTCGTAATGTTCTCGCTCCCGTGGTTTGCGGATCAGCACTTCCAGGGTTCCCTTGACTACCGCAAGAGGAGTTTTTAGCTCGTGCGAAGCATCAGCGGTAAAATGTTTTTCACGTTGAAACGCATCCTGCATACGCCCAAAGAGAGCATTGATGGTTGACGCCAACCGATATAATTCATCGTGATGAAAAGGGAGGGGAATGCGTTGGTCAAGATTGCTCTGCGACATTTTTTCAGCCGTAGCAATAACCTTTTCAATCGGACTGATACTTTTGATGGCAATTGAGCGTGTGAGGAGAAAAAGCGGAAGAAGTATAACGGGAAATGAGAAGAGAAAAATGTCGCGCAGGTCATGCAGAACGATGAGTGCATTTTTCAGGGGAACGGCAATAATGAGATATCCCTCTGTTACACCCTGTTGATTGACAAGAGGCACCTGAGCCTGCCGCACCATTGAACCTCCAAAGTTGCTGTTGAAGTAGGCTGCTCCCGACTGGTTTGGATTAAATGCAAGTATACACCAGGAGAGGCTGGCAGATTTATTGATAACCTCGCCGTTAGTGTTAACAAGCTGGATAAACTCGGTATCAACCTTCGGCTTGTTATTCTTGTGTTTTCGCTCATGGTCGTTATCATTACCTCCATCCTCAGCATCAATATTATTCTTGAAGTCATCAAATCCCTGAAAATTATTCGGGGATATATTTGAGTCGGCAAAGATTTCTGAAATCTCTTTCTTTAATTGGTCGTCAAATTGTTTGTAGACGATTTTCTCAACCATAAAGAAGATGGTTGTAAAGACTATGGCAATTAAAAAGGCTGTGGCTATGGTGTAGTAGAATGCAATCCGGTTTCGCAAACTCATAACCGAAGGCCGTTTAAAAGGAGATTTTTTCATACCATTCCAGGTTCACGAACGATATAGCCAACTCCCCGGATTGTCTGGATAAGGTTTCCGCAACCGGCGGCCTCAAGTTTTCTGCGCAAGAAGGTGATATAGACATCAATCACCGAGGTGTCTGAGTCAAAATGGATGTCCCAGACATGTTCAATAATACGGCTTCTGGTACATACCCGGTCTTTGTTCCGAATAAGGTACTCCAGCAAGGCAAACTCTTTGGGGGTAAGGGTTATTTCATTTTTACCGGCGAATACCTGATGGGTTGCCGGATTGATGCTGAGGCTTCCTGCACTTAACGAGTCATCAGCCTTGTCTTTTGCTCTGAGTTGTACCCTGATCCGTGCCAGCAACTCTTCAAACTCAAAGGGTTTTTTTATGTAATCATTTGCTCCGGCATCCAGCCCAAAGACGACATCTTCGAGGGTATCTTTAGCCGTCAAAAAGAGAATCGGCACCAGGCTGCCAGCTTTGCGCACCTGCCGGCAGACCTCAATACCACTTAAAGCTGGAATCATCCAGTCAACGATGAGCAGGTCATACTCATTGGTTAAAGCCAGATCAAGCCCGCTTTTGCCATCGTAAGCAACATCGACGGCAAAATACTCTTCTTCGAGTCCATCCTTCAGAAACCCGGCTATTCCGGGCTCATCTTCAATAATAAGAAGTCTCATGCGTTGGGGGTTAAAGGTTAATCTTTGTCATCCTCTTTTGCTGCCCCTTTTGAGAGCGCCAGGATATCTCCAAGTACCTCTTTCGGCTCTTTGCCATTGCTTTTTGCGATCTGTTCAACCGTTGCTGCGGTATCGTTGACCACAATTCCCTTTTTTCCGAGTTGTTCAACCAGTGCCGTCGGTGTGGTTTTTACAACTTGGGCAACAGTTTCAATTGAAGATGAGGCAAGAGCATAAGCCGCCATTTTCGCAGGATTCTCTTTTTCCTCTTTCTCGCCAAAAACCGGCAGTACTGAAGCAATCGTGACGATGAGCGCAGCTCCGATAATTCCGATAGCAGGTTTTTTTGAGAAATAGGAGGTAAATTGTTTCCAGTTCGAGACGACGTGGAGAGCGACACCGCTGACAAGAAGCCAGCTCAGCCATTTGTGTGTTGGTTCAACCAGTCCGATTTCAATATCAAAAAAAATAAGGAGGCCGGTGACTGCGGAAATAGTAAAAGCCCCCACCGCAAGAGGGGTTGCCCATGATTTGATTGAAGCGCTCATAGTGTCTTTGATGTTGTTGAATTTAAGTATTTTCAAGTGTGATAGTTCATTTTAACTGGTTACAATGTAGTACGGGAATTCTTAAAGGAGTCTGAGATGAAGCTTAAAATTTACTTAAAATTATGAGTGGTTAACACCACTTGTGCAACCTGATGACATAATGCGTTTTGATCATGATGCTCTGAGGATTCGTGAAGGCGAGCACGTAAATCTTGCCAAATGTCCCACGCTTGTCGATGCGATGTACGACTCCAAAAATGAGTATAAGGAGATGCTGGCCGATCATGTAGTGCAGTTGAGTAAACTGCAGGAGGTTCACTATGCCGATAACCGCTATGCTCTGTTGCTGATTTTTCAGGCGATGGATGCGGCTGGCAAGGATGGTATCATCAGGCACGTGATGTCTGGCGTGAATCCGCAGGGGTGCCAGGTCTTCAGTTTCAAGCATCCATCTGCTGAAGAGCTTGATCACGACTTTCTCTGGCGGAGTAACCGTTCTCTTCCGGAGCGTGGCCGTATCGGTATCTTTAACCGTTCCTATTACGAAGAGGTGCTTATTGTTCGTGTGCATCCTGAAATACTGGCCATACAGGGTGTGCCGGATCGATTGATTAACGGGAAAAAAGTCTGGGAAGAGCGTTATCAGTCGATTGTGGATATGGAGAACCATCTTTATCGCAACGGAACAAGGATTGTCAAGTTTTTTCTCCACCTTTCACAAGAGGAGCAGCGGAAGCGGTTTCTGGATCGAATCGACGCACCGGCCAAGAACTGGAAATTCAGTGTTGGTGATATTGAGGAGAGAAAGTACTGGAAGGAGTATATGCAAGCTTATGAGGCATGCTTCAGCGCAACAAGCGCCAAACATGCACCATGGTATGTTGTTCCGGCAGATGACAAACAGAACGCCCGATTGATTGTTTCACAGATCATCGTTCATACATTGACCGAGCTTGGGTTGTCTTATCCCACGGCGAGTGAAGAGCGGCTCAAAGAGCTGGCAGATATTCGTCAATCCCTGATGAAGGAGCGAGAGTGATGGCGCATAATGCCAGGTGAGAGGCGGTCAAAATCGTACAGGAATATCTCTTTCTCTGAGGTACTCCTTGGCTTCACGTATTGAGTGTTGCCGGAAGTGGAAAATTGAGGCCGCGAGCGCTGCGTCTGCACAACCTTTGGTAAATCCTTCATAGAGGTGTTCCAGATTGCCGGCCCCTCCCGACGCGATCACTGGAATGTGTACTGAGGTTGAGACTTTGCGGAGAATGTCGTTGTCGTACCCCTCTTTGGTGCCATCACGATCCATGCTGGTGAGAAGAATTTCCCCAGCGCCGAGTTCCTGCACTTTGTGGGCCCATTCAAGTGCTTCATAAGGTGTTGCATTTTTCCCGGAATGGGTATGCACAATGTAGTCATTCCCGATTTTCTTGATATCAATGGCAACCACAACGGCTTGTGAACCATAAGTTTCTGCGATACGGGTAATCAGTTCAGGGTCATTGACTGCGGCTGTATTGACCGAAACTTTGTCGGCACCGTGCAGAAAAACCTCTCTTGCCCGTTCAACGGAGCTGATGCCCCCTCCAACAGTGAGCGGGATAAAGATCTCCCCAGAGACCTTCAGCACCTCATCAAGTGTTGTTTTGCGCGATTCAAGTGATGCTGAAATATCGAGAAAAACAAGCTCATCAGCCAGTTCATTATTATAGAATCTTGCCTGTTCGAGGATGGAACCAGCATCCCTCAACCCCTCAAAGTTGATTCCTTTTACAACTCTTCCATCTCGTACATCGAGACAGGGGATGATTCGCTTTGCTAACATGAGGTTTGTAGAGATGATGTGTTACTGCTATGCCTGGTGCCACTCTTCAGGTGCGTTCTGCTCTGACAGCTATTTTTCTATATTGCCAATGTAAGCATTTTAAAAAAATATTAATGTCAGAGAGTACAAGATGGCAAAAACTCCAAAACCACCGGGTGTGGCGATATGGGTATTGGTAACTCTTCTTTGGGGAACGGTGTTTTACTGGACATCGATTTTTATGTTGCAACTTGCCTCGGTCAAGCTTGGGGAGGGTAGTTTTCACCCTTCTGACAGTGAGCAGTGGAGTGTGTATGGCGTTCAGGTTGTGGTGCTGATTCTCTTTGCGCTTCTTGCCATGGCTGTCAGGGGAGCGCTTGATCCTGGAAACACTCAACAGATTCAGCGGTGGCAGAATATTTCTGAAGGGAAAGGGGAGGCGCTCTTTATCTCTTTTGCCGGAAGTCTGGCAACCAGTTTTTTCTTTACTGCCCTTACTGCGTTGACCTTTCTTGGCAGTTCGGCCTATTTCGGTTTTTTGGTCTCCTTTACCCTGCCGGTTGTTTTACTTGCCGCACTTTTTAATGTTGGTGCTGGTATAGCGGCATCATTGATTGTGGGCTTCATTTTTTTGATTGCAAAGGTGGGCAGAAAGCGCTCTTGAAGAGTATGGTTTGCTGTCGGGAGAGTGGAAATAAAAAAAGCACATTAATGGCAATGTGCTTTTTTTATCTGTGGAGCTAAGGAGACTCGAACTCCTGACCCTTTGCATGCCATGCAAATGCTCTACCAACTGAGCTATAGCCCCGCGTCCTGAGCACTAATAAAAAGAAAAAAAAGTTGTTTTTCCAACTGGTTTTGTCGTTTCTTTGGGTTGGAGGCTGTTATTAATGCAAAAGAGGCTGTTATGTCACTGTCGTTTGTTGTCAAGGAAGGGTTTTCAAGTATTGGAAGGGCAAAGTTACCAGCAGCCATTACCGTTACGATAAGTTTTTTTGCTCTGGTGCTCCTTGCGCTGTTCAGCACGGTCTCTCTCAGTTTTATTGATGTGATCCAGGAGATTCGGAGTCGGGTTGAGCTTGAAGTTTTTCTCGGTGAATCGATCTCTGACCCTGAAGCGATGAATATCACCGCACGGCTCAAAAGGGTTGAGGGTGTGCGAGAGGCGGTTTATGTGACCAAGGATGAGGCCGCGCAAACCTTTAACCACGACTTTGGAGAGGATATTGTCCGAATTTTAGGCTCAAACCCTTTGCCGAGCTCCATCAAGCTGAAATTTTTGCCTGACTATGCCAGTCCTGAACGGCTTGAGAAGATTGTTCCAGAGATACGTTCCATCACTCCAGATGTAGATATTCGCTATAATCAGTCATTTCTTGGTCAGGTTGAGGAGAACGCAAGGTTGTTTACGCTGGTAACCGGAGGCATTGGCCTCCTGATTTCAGTTGCCACGATTGTGCTGATTGGCTACACCATAAGGCTTGCCATGTATTCGCGGAAGGAGAAGATCAGAACCATGCGTCTGGTTGGTGCCACGGGTTGGTTTATCGGGGCGCCTTATATTATCGAAGGGGCGATTCAGGGGTTGCTCGCTGGATCGCTTGCAGCCGGAGCGGTTTATCTGCTCTTTGATCAACTGCTTTTTGCCTATGAGCCAACTTTTTACCAGGTGGTGCAATCATCGGTGCTGCTTGTCTATCCAGCCACAGTGGTGCTTGGTCTTGTGCTGGGCATTCTTGGCAGCGCCTTCTCGGTGAGGAAGTATCTCAGGATGGCATCGAAACGGTAGCCTGTAGTTACCCTTCAAGTGAGTAGAGCAGGCTGATCTCACCACTCCAGCCAGCAGAGTCTGGAGTTTCAAGGATCAGAGGAATCTCTTCACAGGCAGGGTTGTTCATGATGTATGAGAACACCTCCATCCCGATCGTTCCCTTTCCAATGCAGGCATGGCGGTCAACCCGGCTGCCGAGGGACTGCATGGCATCGTTGAGGTGCATTCCCCTGAGGTATTGCAGCCCGACAATCCGGTCAAACTCACTGAAGGTCAGTTCGGCGGCTTCGGTGCTTTGCAAGTCGTAACCACTGGCAAAGAGGTGGCAGGTGTCGAGACAGATGCCAACTCTTGAGCTATCTTCAATTCGGCCAATCAAAAAGGCAAGTTGTTCAAACCGGTTGCCAAGGTTCGTGCCCTGTCCAGCGGTGTTTTCAATGACCGCAGTTACCCCCGTTGTGGCATTGAGCGCGATATTGATTGATGCAGCAATCAGCTCCAGACATTTTTCCTCCGTAATCTCCTTGAGGTGGCTGCCCGGATGAAAGTTCAGTAAACGCAATCCAAGCTCCTCCACTCTTTGCATCTCGTCAATAAAGGCTTCTCGGGCACGCTGGAGCTTGTCGGGGTCTGGACTGCCGAGGTTGATGAGATAGCTGTCGTGTGGCAAGATCTGTTCCGGATTGAAGCCGCCGTTGCTGCAGTTTTTCTGGAATGCGTCAATTGAGGGCGTTGTAAGTTTTGGCGATTTCCACTGCCGCTGATTTTTTGTGAAGAGGGCAAATGCTTTCGCTCCGATGGCTGCCGCATGAAGCGGGGCATTTTCGACTCCGCCAGCCGTGCTGACATGTGCTCCAACTCGTTTCATATACTATTCAGAATTAATCGGTTGTGTTGAATTTTTTTGCCTGTACAGAGGTGAGATTCACGGTTTCGCGAACGGTAAAAGCAGTTCCTCTGGTTGATGATGTTGAGAGCATCTCTCCAAGCAGCCCGGTCGAAAAAAGCTGGACGCCAAGAATGAGCAGCAGTATGCCGAGAAAAAGAATCGGGCGGTTGCTGATTGGGTTATGGAGCAGGATTTTATCGAGGGTGAGATAGAGGCTGATGAGAAAGCCAAACACAAAGCTTGCAAGGCCGGCCATCCCAAAAAAGTGCATCGGGCGGCGAAGATAGCGGGTTATGAAGAGCACTGAAAGGAAATCGAGCAGGCCTGAAAAAAACCTTGAGGCCCCATATTTGGTGCGTCCGAATTTTCTGGCATGGTGGTTGACCGGCAGCTCGGCAATCCTGAACCCCATCCAGTGAGCGAGTACCGGAATGTAGCGGTGCATGTCGCCATGCAGCTCCAGCCGACGGGTCACCTCTCTGCGATACACCTTCAGACCACAGTTGAAATCGTGAATGGCGATGCCCGAAAAAAGACGGGTTACTCCATTGAAAAGTTTTGAAGGAATGGTTTTGGAGAGCGGATCCTTGCGATGCAGCTTCCATCCGCTCACCAGATCATACCCCTCTTGCAGCTTTTTGATCATCTCCTTTATAGCAAAGGGGTCATCCTGCAGGTCGGCATCAATGGTGCAGACATAGTCGCCCGTGGCAGTCATAAACCCTGCCGAAAGCGCAGCGGTTTTTCCAAAGTTTCTCTGAAAGGAGATCAGACGAAGCTCCGGCCGTGAGGGAATCATGCCACCGATCAGGCTGCACGAGTCGTCGGTGGAGCCATCGTCAACCATGATAATTTCAAACGCAAACGGCTCCCCAAAGAGGTCGTGCAACTCCCCTTCGCCCATGGCCGCATAAAGTTGCTCAAGCAGCTCGTGAAGCGATTCCCGTTCATTGAAGAGCGGAACAACGATGGATAATTGAGAGTGGACAGTTGACAATGGACAATGGATAACTGATAACTGATAACTGATAACTCAAAGGTAAGGAGTAAAGGGGGGAACGCCAAACTATACGCCTCTTCTGGAGGGCTCCCAGAGGTATTTGTGGAGCTGGAGTTGCAGCCTTGCCCGAAGGCGGTCACGAAGCATCCATTCTGCAAGTTCTGCGGGATCAAGTTTGCCGAATGCCACTCCCATCATGACGGTGAAGGAGTCGGTCAGTTGATGTTTTTGCAGAAGCGAAGTCGCCCATTCATAATCCTCTTTACCTGCAATCACGATTTTGAATTCAAAGGTGTGGCGATGAGGTGGCTCTGCTGCAAGCGCCAGCCGGATATTGTCGGGATGGTTCTGTTCTGCCACTCCGGATGAGGGAGGTTTGAGGTCGATGATTTTATGGACCCGTGTGTCCACCTTTTCGACAGAGATAAATCCTCCTGTTTCAAGCAGTACCTTTTGATCGAGATCGCAGAGTTGAGTCATGAGCGGGTAAACTGCTGGCTGAAGCAGTGGTTCTCCTCCGGTGATTTCGATACAGGGTGGCTGAAAGGTGAGTGCTTTCTGGATAATCTCCTCTCTCTCAAGCGTGATTCCCTTCTCTTCGGCATAACCAGTGTCGCACCCTGCGCAGCCGTGGCCGCACCCAGCAAGCCGTATAAAGGCGCAGGGCCAGCCAGCATAGGAGCCCTCTCCCTGAATGGAGTGAAAGATTTCGCTGATCCCCAGAGTGGTGGCGCTCATGATCTCTGCAAGGCCAGCAGCTTTTCAAGAGCATCAGGATAAAGCGCATGTTCGCACACAAGCACTCTGGCTGCCAGAGTCTCCGCAGTGTCATCCGGCAAGACAGGGACGGTTCGCTGAAGCAGAATCTCCCCCTTGTCATACTCCTCGTTTACAAAGTGTACTGTCGCTCCCGTTTCGGATTCCCCAGCTTCAAGCACTGCGGTATGAACATGAACGCCATACATCCCCTCACCCCCGAATTTCGGCAGAAGAGCGGGATGAATGTTGAGCATTTTGTCCGGAAATGCCGCGACAACTGCGTCCGGTACCTTGCGCATATAGCCCGCCAGAAGGATGATATCGGTCTGATGCTTTTTCACTCCTTCAACCATTGCATCGGCAAACTCGTCGAAAGAGGCGAACTGTTTTTCGGTGATATGGAGCGTTGTTATGCCGTTCTGCTCGGCAAACTCCATAGCTCCGCATCGGGCGCGGTTCGAGAGGCAGAGGACGATCTCTGCGGGGAGTTGCTTGTTCCTGATCGCCTCAAAGAGCGCCTTGAAATTGCTGCCGTTGCCGGAGCAGAAAACGGCTATGCGGGTTTTGTGAGTCGTCATATTGGCAAGTTACACTGTGTCAATTGTCCTTTTCCGGACTCTTTGAAAGAATAAAATTCTCATCGCGACACTGAATGAGTGATGGTGATGGGCTGTCTACTTTGCAAGCACCTCGATCTTCACTGTTGCCGTCCCTTTCTCAAAGAAACCCAGCCGTTTTGCAGCCTCGGCACTCAGATCAATAATACGGTCGCCGATGAATGGTCCCCTGTCGTTGACGCGAACAATAATCGACGATTTGGTATCAAGGTTTGTCACCTTCACCAGTGAGGGCAACGGGAGGTATTTGTGCGCTGCGCTCGGCCGAGATGGATCGAATACCTCCCCATAAGCGGTCAATTGCCCACTATGCTGGTCGAGAGTCTCCTGTCCGTACCACGAGGCAATTCCCGTCTCCTCATAAGCGATAGCCTCTTCATAATCCATCGGCACATAGACCTTTCCGTCAACAAGGTAGGGGGTGTTTTTTATTTTCCCGAGACGGTAGGCATCGTCAGGTGAAATAAGGCCAGAATCCGTTCTGCCACTGAAAGATGGTCTTGAGGAGGAGCAGGCACTGAGCGCCAGGGGCAACATCAGCCAGAGGGTCAGCACAACCTTACGCATCATCTTTTTTTCTTATGTTTCTATGTTCAGCAATCTTGAACAAAACATAGCCAATTTACCGGAATTTTCCCTATAACTTGTATCTTCCCGAACGAGGTGTTTGCTGATATCTTGTTGATGCAAAGAGAGTGGTATTTTACAATTGATGATCATGGTGGACCAACACAACGGGGCATGCTCTTTTGGTGTTCTCATTCTTCACGGGTTTACAGGGACACTTGAGAGCGTACAAGCGCTGTACCTGCCACTTCAAAAGCTGGGTATTGCTGTCAGTATGCCTCTGCTTGCGGGCCATGGAGCAGCCTCTCCAGAGCAGCTCCGGGGAATAAGTTGGCATACATGGCTCCATGATGCCGATCTGGCGCTGCAGAAGCTCAGTTGTGAGAGGGAGCGGATTATTGTGATCGGTCATAGTATGGGAGCCCTGCTTGCCCTGAATCTCGCCGTCAAATATCCTGACAAGATTGATGCACTGGTGCTTGCCACACCAGCCTTAAAACTCCTCTCTCTTTTTGCCCCGGGCCGCCCCATGCAATTCCTGGCACCACTTGTCAGTAAAGTGCTGAAAAACTGGGAATTAAAAACACTCTTTGCCGAGCCCCAATGTTCCAGCCTCATGTTGCACTACTCCTGGGTGCCGACCAATGCAATTCTCTCTTTTTTTGAGTTGATCAAGTGGACTCAGCAACAGCTTTGCCGTGTCACCACGCCAGTTCTGGTACTGCAATGCCGAAAGGACAGTACGGTGCATCCCGAAAGCGCCACCATACTCTTCAACAATATTGCGACAGATCCATCCGCGAAATCAATCATCTGGCTGGAGCACTCCGATCATCAGCTCTTCTGTGATGGAGAGCGGGCAAAAGCGGTTCAGGTTATTATCGACTATGTTGCCGACAGAATGCGAAGATGCAGGGAGTTGGCAGATATAGAGAGGGTCTCGAGCTGACTTTTATATTGGAGGTTTACAAAAAGAGCTGTACATTGTCGGTCACTGGACGAAAGTCCAGAGTTCTTTTTCATTGAAATATAACCACTGAATGAACACTATGTTTTTGTATTCATCCATTACCAAAAAAGTTCTTATGGCGCTTGCCGGACTTTTTCTGGTTACGTTTTTAAGTGTGCATCTTGGGATTAACCTGATGTTGCTGAAAAATGATGGGGGACGTTTATTTACTGAGGCGGCCACATTTATGGGGAGCAATGCTCTCATCAAGGTATTTGAAGTTGTGCTTTTTGCCGGGTTTTTGCTCCATATCGCTGTCGGACTAGTTGTTTCGGGCCAGAACAAGTCGGCACGACCGTCCCCTTATGCGGTCAGCAACAGCTCTGACACCTCCCCCCTTTCAAAGTATATGTTTCATACCGGCATTATTGTCTTCATCTTCCTCCTTCTCCATTTTTTTGATTTTTACTTTATCAAAATAGGGCTTGTGGCTCCACCTCCCGGTATTGCAATCCACGATTTTTATAGCAGAACCCTGCTTCTCTTTTCAACACCCTGGTATTCGTTATTGTACATCTTCTGCTTTATAGCGCTTGGTATTCATCTTAACCATGCTATTCAATCAGCATTTCAGACACTTGGGTGGAACCATGGCAAGTATATGGATGCCGTAAAGTTTCTTGGCTCGGCCTACTCCCTCGTCATTACGGCAGGGTTCGCTCTTGTGCCGATATGTATTCTCTTTTTCAAACATTAAGTTACTGTTACACAAAAGCAACATTCACCATACTCTTCAATGGCACGCCTCAACGCCAGAATCCCGGAAGGGCCAGTGGCAAGCAAATGGAGCGATTACAAATCCTCCTGTAAACTCGTCAATCCAAGCAACAAACGGAAACTTGACATTATTGTCGTAGGAACTGGACTTGCCGGTGCCTCGGCTGCGGCGTCGCTCGGGGAACTCGGCTACAAGGTCAAGGTTTTCTGCTACCAGGATAGCCCCCGTCGCGCTCACAGTATTGCTGCCCAAGGCGGAATTAACGCAGCAAAGAATTATCCAAACGACGGCGACAGCGCATTTCGGCTTTTTTATGATACGATTAAAGGCGGCGATTATCGGGCGCGGGAGGCTAATGTTTACCGTCTGGCTCAAGTCAGCAACCAGATTATCGACCTTTGTGTTGCCCAGGGAGTACCGTTTGCGCGCGAGTATGGTGGACTTCTTGCCAATCGTTCATTCGGTGGTGCCCAGGTATCAAGAACATTCTATGCCAGGGGCCAAACTGGTCAACAACTGCTGCTTGGTGCCTACAGCGCCTTAAGCCGACAGATTGCGTTGGGCAATGTAACACTTTTCAACCGCCGGGATGTTCTTGATACGGTGCTTGTTGACGGCAAGGCACGAGGAGTCATCACCAGAAATCTTGTTACTGGTGAAATTGAGCGCCATGCAGCACATGCGGTAGTTCTCGCCAGCGGTGGCTATGGCAATGTTTTTTTTCTCTCCACCAACGCCATGGGCTCCAATGTAACGCCAGCCTGGAGCGCTTTTAAAAAAGGGGCAATGTTTGCGAACCCCTGCTTCACCCAGATTCACCCCACCTGTATTCCTGTGCATGGCGATACGCAGTCAAAGCTTACCCTGATGAGTGAAAGCTTGCGTAACGATGGCAGAATATGGGTTCCTCTCAAGAAAAAGGATGTTGAAAAGTTAAGGAATCGATCGATCAAACCATCTGATATTCCGGAAGAGGATCGTGATTACTATCTGGAGCGTCGTTATCCAGCCTTTGGCAATCTTGTGCCGAGAGACGTTGCCTCAAGGGCGGCCAAAGAGCGTTGCGATGCCGGTTTCGGCGTTGGCACGACAGGAGTTGCCGTCTATCTCGACTTTGCCGACGCCATCAAGCGTAAAGGGCACGATACCATTGATGCACTCTACGGCAACCTCTTTCAGATGTACGAGCAGATTGTTGCCGAGAATCCTTATGAAACTCCGATGATGATCTATCCCGCAGTCCACTATACCATGGGTGGCCTCTGGGTTGATTATGAACTGATGACCACGATCCCTGGCCTCTTTGCTATTGGTGAGTGCAATTTTTCTGACCATGGAGCCAACCGCCTCGGTGCCTCGGCGCTTATGCAGGGGCTGGCTGATGGCTATTTTGTCCTGCCCTATACCATTGGCAACTATCTGGCAGCAGAAATACATACACCGCGCTTCGACACAGACGCTTCCGAATTTACCATTGCAGCACAAGGCGTTACCGATCGCCTGAAAAAAATGAAGGAGAGTGCAGGCAAAGAGTCTGTTGATAGTTTTCACCGTCGCCTTGGAAAAATAATGTGGGAGTATTGCGGCATGGCACGCAACGATGCAGGGCTTACCGAAGCGCTGTATCAGATTACGGAGCTGCGCCACGAATATGCGCGTGGGGTAAGAATTCCCGGAGGATTTGATGAATACAACCCCGAACTCGAAAAAGCATGCCGAGTTGCTGATTTTATTGAGCTTGGTGAACTTATGGTGCGCGATGCCCAGCAACGAAAAGAGTCGTGCGGCGGCCACTTCAGGGAGGAGTACCAGACCAGTGAGGGGGAGGCATTGCGCAATGACGAGAGGTTTGCCTTTGTTTCGGCATGGGAATACAAGGGGCGTGAGGTCGCAGCAAGCCTCAATCGTGAGGACCTTCAATTTAACGAGATCAAGCTCTCCCAGAGAAGCTATAAATAACTGGTTACTATGAACTTTACGCTGAAAATCTGGCGACAAAAAAACGTTGAGGCAAAAGGTGAGCTTGTTACTTATGATGTGTCAGGGATTTCTCCCGACAGCTCATTTTTTGAAATGCTTGATACGCTGAATCAGACGCTTATCATGACCGGTGGAGACCCTGTTGCTTTTGATCATGATTGCCGGGAGGGAATCTGCGGCACATGCAGTCTTTACATTAATGGCCGTCCTCACGGTCCGGTAAAGGGGGTGACAACATGCCAACTGCACATGCGCTCCTTTGCTCATGGGAATACTATCCATATTGAACCATGGAGAGCAAAAGCATTTCCGATCATCAGAGATCTTGTTGTCGATCGTAGTGCGCTCGATAAAATTATTCAGGCAGGCGGCTATGTATCCGTTAATACAGGAGGAGTGCCTGATGCCAATACCATTCCGATACCCAAGGAAAAGTCAGAAGCAGCGATGGATGCTGCTGCCTGTATAGGGTGCGGCGCTTGCGTTGCCGCCTGTTCAAATGCTGCTGCCATGCTCTTTATAGGAGCCAAAATATCCCATCTTGCCTTGCTTCCTCAAGGGAGGGTTGAAGCGGCCAAAAGGGTTCAAAAGATGGTGGCCTGTGTTGATACGCTTGGTTTTGGTAATTGCAGCAACACATACGCCTGTGAAGCTGAATGTCCCAAAGGGATATCAGTTGTCAATATAGCACGCATGAACCGTGAGTTTATCGGCGCAAAGCTCTTTTCAGAAAAAGAAAAAGTTATCAAAGTCTCTTTTTGAGGCTGAAAATAGCAGAGAGCCCTGGAGACAGAAATACCCCTGAACCTGTTTTTCTATTTGCTCTGGAGCATAAAATGTTTTAAATTGTTCCAAAGTTCTGGCTCAACTTCAGGACGCGATATTCAAAGAAAAAATTTTCTCCATAACCCTAAAACCAATACAAAATATGTCAAACGAAAACAACGATCTCTCAGGCGCTATCAGCACCTTCATCGAAGCCTTTGGTAAACTTGCCCAGCAGCAGGTTGATTTGATCAGCAATGGCCTCAAGGCGGCTGCTCAGCTTGCCGAGCCTCTCAGCAAAACAGCTACCGACCTTGTTGGTACTGTGGTCAACACACTGGGCCAGGTTTTGCAGAGCATCTCTTCAGCAATTGCTCCTAAAAAGTAAGCGCTGACTGTTTGTAAAAGCACCCTGTACATTTTCTGTGCAGGGTGCTTTTTTTTTGTACTTGCTATCCTGTCGTCTCATTGTACCACCTGTTCACGACGGGAGATCGTCAGTAAAGCGATGCTTTTGCGGATCATTTTTCGCTTGTTAACTTTCACGATACCGTGATGCCGATATCAAATGTTACCGTATGACCATCCAGAACAGTATTACCACCCTCTTCAGGTTCTCTTTCCATAGCGACCCTCTTGGTATAGCTGCCGTACAGGGAGATGCTTCAAGTCGTCAGTATTTCAGAGTTACCAGTGCAGAAGTCGGTACCCTCATCGCCTGTCACGATCCGACTTTTAACGCCAAAAATCAGGCTGGTTATGCATTTCTTCTCCTGCACGGCATTTTATCTGATCATGCTCTCCCTGTTCCCGCTCTCATAGCTCTTGATGCTGAACAAGGGCTTCTCTTTCTTGAAGATTGCGGAGATCTTCTGCTGCAAAATCTGTTTGACTCACCAGATAAGGCAACAATTCCTGATTACTATCGGGAGATTATCGATCTGCTGATACAATTTCAGTCAATTCAGGGTAACGATAAAGAGGTGCCCTTCTGCCTCAGTTTTGATCGGGAAAAACTGATGTTTGAATTTGATTTTTTTATTGAACATGCTCTCCGAAACTATTTTGCCCCACTTTTTGACCAAAAGTCTCTTACTTCATTGCGTCATGAGTTTGAGAAAATTGCAGAGATTCTTGTTCAGCCCCGCCATTTTGTGCTGAACCACCGCGATTTTCACAGCCGCAATATTCTGATTCACCATGAGAGACCGGTGATTATCGACTTTCAGGATGCTCGAATGGGTTTACCGCAATATGATGCGGTTTCACTCATCAGAGACTCTTATGTCACCCTTGACCCACTCTTGACCGAGGAGCTTAAAGCATATCACTACAACGCTCTTCGCAGTCATAATCTCTGCACAATAAGTTTCGATGAATACCTCTACTACTTCGATATGATGGCTTTTCAGCGAAACATCAAGGCGATTGGCACCTTTGCTTACCAGACCTGCGTTAAAAAAAACAGCAGCTTCGACCATTCGATTACTCCCACCCTGGCCTATATCCCGGAGTATATCAATTCGCTGAGTGAACTGAGAGGTGCTGGCAACATCCTTCAACCTCTCTTTGAGCGCGTCGTCTCATGAAAGCATTTATTCTTGCTGCCGGTCTTGGCAGCCGTCTTCGTCCCCTGACCTCTTTTATGCCGAAACCGCTGATTCCTGTACTCAATGTTCCCAGCCTTTTCTATACCATTTCTCTCTTGAAACAGGCAGGAATCAGCGAAATTATCTGTAACATTCACCATCATGCCGAGCAAATAAGGGGTGTGATTGAAAAGAGTCATCTTCCTGGAGTGCACATCACCTTCTCAGAAGAGCCAACCATTCTTGGCACTGGAGGTGGCCTGAAAAAATGCGAAAAACTCATTGGAGATGAAGAATTTATTCTGGTCAACAGCGATATCATTACAGATATTGATTTCAGGGAGCTACTTCGCCGTCATGCAGCATCGAAGCGCCCCGGAACGTTGACCCTCTATGCAACACCAGAAGCCGCATCGCTTGGTTCTGTTGGTGTAGAGGGGGGAGTGATCAAGGATTTTGCCAATCGCCGACATACCGGACTTTGCTCCTCACTCTTGTATACCGGAACGGCAGTACTGAGCCCCAATATTTTTCGGTATATGACAACTGAGCATTCGAGCATTGTCGATACAGGCTTTACAGGGCTGATTGATCATGGCGGGCTTGGCTTTTACGAGCATCAGGGGTTGTGGATGGATATCGGCACCATGCAGCGCTACTGGCAGGCCAATCTTGACCGGACAGGGGTTATCCGAAATCTGGCAGAGTCGATGAGGCTTGCCATCGGACTCTCTCCCCATGCAATCTCTTCAGATGCCATGGTGAGCCCGGAGGCTGAGATCTCAAACTCCGTTATTGGCAGTGGATGCCGCATTGGTGCAAAATCGGTTATCAGCAACTCGGTACTTCTTCCTGGTGTAGAGGTAAAGCCTGGCCGTGTTATTATCAACTCAGTTCTTGATCCTTACAGTGTGACGGTTATGGAGGAAGTACAACAAAAGGAGGGGGATTAATGACTGCAACCGGGCTTGAAATACTGCTCAGAGATACGGAGAGCATAAAAAAAAGAAATATTGGGCTGATTGTCAATCAAACCTCGGTAACTCCCGATCTGAAATACTCATGGAATATTCTGAAAGAGAGAGGCCTGCCTGTCAAACGGATATTCTCTCCTGAACATGGTCTTTTTGCGACAGAGCAGGATCAAATCGCCGTCAGTTATCAGCCTGACCTTGGCTGTGATATGGTCAGCCTCTATGGTGATTCTGCCACATCACTCATTCCCGACCCGGCGCTGCTCGACAACCTCGATCTTGTCATTTTCGATATTCAGGATGTCGGCTCTCGTTACTATACCTATGTCAATACGTTGGCACTCTTTATGGAGGCAATTTCCGGCAGGGATATCGAGATATGGGTGCTCGACCGCCCGAATCCTCTCGGTGGTAACATTGTAGAAGGGCCATTGCTTGATCCGGCATTCGCCTCATTTGTTGGAGTTTTTCCGGTGCCGGTACGCCACGGCATGACCGCCGGCGAGCTTGCTCTCTATTATCGTGAGGTCAAAAAGCTGGATGTGAACCTCAGTGTCGTTGCCATGGAAGGGTGGCATCGCTCCATGCTCTTCCCTGAAACTGGACAGCCGTGGATTCCACCCTCTCCGAATATGCCCACCGTTGCAACAGCCGAAGTGTATCCCGGGATGTGCCTCTTTGAGGGGCTCAATGTTTCAGAAGGGCGAGGCTCGACCACCCCCTTCCAGCTCTCCGGAGCCCCCTTTATCCACCCGTTTGAGCTGGCAGAACGCTGTGGAGCTTATGGACTTGAAGGAGTCCTGTTTCGACCGCTCTGGTTCAAGCCAACCTTTCATAAATATTGTGGCGAGGTTATTGGTGGTATCTGGCAGCAGGTGACAGACCACTCCCGTTATCGCTCCTTCGCCACAGGTGTTGCCATGACTGCGGCGCTCCACGAACTCTATCCAGCTCATCTGAGGTTTCTGCGTGGTGTCTATGAGTTCAACGATTCCACTCCTGCTTTCGACCTGCTTGCCGGTAACAGCCACATCCGTAGAGCCATCGAGAGTGGAGGTGATGGTACCACCATTCTCTCATCCTGGCATCAGGATGAAGAGGATTTTTCTGGCATAAAGCCACAGTTCCATCTTTACAAGTCATAAACCACCTCTGTTCATGCAGCCCATTGATCTTGCCATTATTATCCTTTTTCTGGTTGGAAATACACTGTTTGGCCTCTGGCATGGCAAGAGCAATAAAAGCAGTCGCGACTACTTCCTCGGCAATAAAAACCTGCCATGGATCGCCTCCATGCTCTCGATTGTTGCCTCAGAAACATCCGTTTTAACCTTTGTCAGTGTGCCCGGTCTCGCCTACAGGGGGGACTGGAGTTTTCTGCAGCTTGCTATGGGTTACATTATTGGCAGAGTGCTGGTGAGCGCCATTCTGCTTCCGATGTATTTCAAGCATGGCGTCAGCTCTATCTATGAGATCATCGGTCTCCGGTTCGGAGCAGGAATGCAGAAGGTGGCGGCGGTGGTCTTTCTTGTCACCCGAACACTTGGTGATGCCATCAGGTTTCTTGCTGCCGGGGTTGTGGTGCAGGTGGTCACGGGATGGTCGTTGCCACTTTCGGTGATGATTATTGGTGTTGTCACCCTTGTCTATACGCTTTCAGGAGGCATAAAGGCGGTGGTCTGGCTCGAAAGTTTTCAATTCAGTCTCTACCTTCTTGGTGGAGTACTCTCTGTCATTTTTCTCTTCAATAGCATTGGAGAGGGGGCTCCTGCAATTGTGGCCGCTCTGTTACAGGCAGGAAAACTGAAGATTATCAATACTGACCCCCACTTTTTAACCAATCCCTTAACCTTTTTCAGCGCTTTTATCGGCGGTATCCTGCTCTCGCTCTCTTCCCACGGCGTTGACTACATGATGGTCCAGCGGGTGCTGGGCTGCAAGGATCTCAGCTCGGCCAGAAAAGCGATGATCGGAAGCGGCTTTTTTGTCTTTTTTCAGTTTTCCGTCTTTCTGCTTGCCGGCTCACTGATCTCCGTTTTTATGCATGGAGCGCCAATGGAAAAAGACCGGGAATTTGCCTGGTTCATTGTACACCATCTCCCGGTCGGTTTGAAGGGGCTTTTGATAGCGGGGGTATTGTCAGCCGCCATGTCAACCCACAGTTCAGCCATCAACTCCCTTGCCTCCTCAACAGTCAACGATATTCTTGGAGGGAACTCTTCACTGGCAATGTCGAGGTGGATCAGTTTTTTCTGGGCAATTCTGCTTATTATTATTGCCCTGCTGTTTGATGCCGGTAACAAGGCGATGGTGATGGTTGGCCTTGAAATTGCATCGTTTACATACGGGGGATTGCTGGGGCTCTTTCTGCTCTCCAAAAGCAAACGGAACTTCCACCCAGCCAGTCTGGCAACAGGGCTTGTCGCAAGTATGGCGATTGTTTTTGTGCTGAAATATTATGGCCTGGCATGGAGCTGGTTTATCCTTGTCTCCGTGACGGTTAACGTTATTGTTGTCTGGTTGACGGATATTATTTTCAGGGTATTTAGTCCGGGGAACGAGAGCCTGGAAGGCAAAAGGGAGTAGTAAATGCCGAGCTGGAGCTCGGCGTTCCCAGGGGTGGTATGGGGTAAGCTCAAAGATTTTGAGCGGCTGTTTGGCGCTGCCTTGTTATACTATCTTCGGGAAATCAGGAGGGAGGGCATTATAACATTGTTCGAGACTTGTCTGTGGCTCCTCGCTCTCATTAATCACCTCAAAGGTTCTGTTTTTGGCTTTCTCAAGCCACAAGGAGATGCAGAGAAGCTCAGCCACGTCAGAACGGTTGATGAAACCGTTCCAAAGCCGGTCACCAGTGTCGACACGAAGCTTGTGAAGCAGTGGCTCGCCATCTTTGAGGCCCCCCGGCCTTACAATGGTGTACGATCGTCCCGGTTTGGCAAATATGGCGCGGAGATGCTCCTCAGCCTCCCATTTTTTGCTCAGGACACCGGCAAAAAGATTGAGCGGATGATACCATTTTGTCACAGCCAGAGAGCTGATGATGGCAAAGTGTTGTATTCCAGCTTTGGCCGCTTCATCAACAAGCCTTATCACCCCGTCGCGATCCACCTCTCCTGGTGATGACTCTCCTTTGACGGAGCTTGACCCGAGCGTTGCAATAACCGCACGGCAGCCCTTGACAGCCCGTGCTATATCGCTACCGCTTTGAATTTTACCATCAACAATCTCGACATCATTGCCAAACAGAGCCAGCGCTTTCTCCCGATTTCGTGAAAACACCCTGACGGCAATTCCGTAATGCAGCAGCCGTTGAACAACCCACTGCCCTGTTTTACCCGTTGCGCCAGCCACAAGAACTCTGCCCTGATACCTCGGGGGTTTTTCCATGATGCCTTGATAAATGGTGAACAAGAGAGCCTCAGCTCATGCGAACGAAGCGTTTGCGGTACATAAGATGCTGGATGGGATTAACCTTACTGATGTTGGGGTCATTGGCCTGCAGTCTGTTTTTTTTGCCTGTCCGGGTAACCACCTCAAGTGTGCCATCATTATTAACCTGCTCAACCTGCCAGAACTTGTCAACAATGTAGTGATAGTCCTCTCCATGTTCGAGAGGATAGACCTGCCGGGCTTTCGGGCTGGGGCAAAAGGAGCTTTTTGGCTTATGATAGATAATCTTGTCTCCAACACTGAATTGTCTCATGGTAACCCCTTTTTCTTTTTATGACCCGATGTCTGTTTTATTAAGTACTTTGTAACGCTTTGTACAAAAAATAAGGGGAAAAACCAACCTTTATTTTATTGTGCTGGTGATTTCTGAATTGTTACACTGCTGCAGCGGCAACAGTGTAACGATATGCTGCACACAAGTGCACCCATGGATTACAGTTGCACCAGAACGCCTATCTCAATCACCTGGCCTGCGGGCAGGTTATAGTAGGCCGTTGCGCTGAGGGCATTTCGAGCCATCAAGGCAAAAAGTTTTTTGCGCCACAAAATCATCTTCGACTTCAGACCGGTAACAATTTTCTCCCGGCTGAGGAAAAAGCTGATAGACTCAGGTTTAAAATGCAACCCTTGATGGTTGGCCAGCGCAATGACCTGACTGATATTTGGATATTCAAGAAAGCCGTAGCGGGCAATAACTTTGAAAAATCCGTCGCCAAGTTTTACCACCTCTACTTTGCGGTTGTTTGGCACTCTTGGCACCCTTTCTGTGCTGAAATGAAACAGCGCGACCTCCGAGTGCATAATTTTGTTGTGGCGCAGGTTGTGGAGCATGGCAACGGGCACCACATCAGGATTTGCGGTCAGATAGACCGCCTGGCCATTGACCCTCTGGGGCTGCTGCAAGGCGAGACTCTGGATAAACTCATCAGTTGTCAGCGTGCGATCCTGCAACTGCTTCAGCAGCAGGCTGCGTCCCTGCTTCCAGGTCAGCATAAGGGTAAAGATGGCCATGCCGATTGCCAGGGGAAACCATGCGCCCTGAAACAGCTTGCTCATACTTGCCCCGAAAAAGGAGATATCGATAACAGCAAAAAAGCCGATGAGCAGATTGAGAGCGATTCTGTTCCATTTCCAGAGATCACGGGCAACATAATAAAAAAGAGTGGTCGAGATAAGCATGGTTGCCGTTACCGCTACTCCATAGGCCGCAGCAAGCTTGCCCGAGGAGCCAAAGCCGGCCACAAGTGTTATGGTTGAAACCATTAATGCCCAATTTGCCGCAGGAACATAAATCTGTCCGATATGTTTGGCCGAGGTATGGGTTACGGTCAGCCGTGGAAGATACCCAAGCTGAATTGCCTGCTGGGTCAATGAAAAAACGCCGGTGATCAGTGCCTGTGAAGCGATAATGGTAGCTGATGTTGAGAGTACGACCATAGGGATCATGGCCCATGAAGGTACCAGGCCATAAAACGGATGGTGCGACTGTTCAGGAAAGGCCAAAAGGAGAGCACCCTGTCCAAAATAATTCAAAAGCAAGGCAGGTAACACCAGCAACACCCACGTCAGCCTGATCGGGCGTCTGCCGAAATGGCCCATATCAGCATAAAGCGCCTCAGCTCCGGTAACAGAGAGAAAAACCGCGCCCAGCACCATAAAACCCTGGAGATGATTGTTCAGGAGAAATGAGATGCCATACCATGGCAGTATCGCCTCCAGAATCTGCGGAAACCTTATGATTTCAACAAGGCCAAGTAAACCGATGACGATAAACCAGACCAATAAAATCGGTCCGAAGAGGGCACCAACCCTTGCTGTTCCAGCATGCTGGAAATAGAAAAGAGCGACAAGAACAATGATCGTCACAGGAATAACAAGATCCTTGAATGCCGGGGCGATAATCTGAACGCCCTCAACGGCACTGAGCACTGATATTGCCGGAGTAATCATACCGTCACCATAAAGCAGGGCCGCACCGAACAGACCAATAACAACCAGAAATCCGCGTTCATACCCAATTTTCCGGCTTTGGGTGATAATGAGCGCCGTGAGTGCAAGAATTCCCCCCTCGCCGTCATTATCAGCTTTCATGATAAAGGTGAGATATTTCAGGCTGACAATCAAAAGAAGGGACCAGACCAGAAGGGAGAGAACGCCAAGAATGTTGTCGTGCGTGATGGGAATACCATACTCTCCATGAAAACACTCTCGAACGGCATAGAGCGGACTGGTACCTATATCACCGAAAACAACACCGAGAGCGCCAAGAGAGAGTCCGGCAAGCCGTTTTATGCCATTGCCACTGGCATCAGGCTCTTTCGATAGTGTTGACATAGGGTTAATTGAGAAAATGAAAAAAGCCTTGAACTCAATGGTCAGCATCCGCCAAGCCACAAGATTAAGCGCTCAATATAGACAATATGTTGTAAATCAAATAAACAACAAATAGTACTGTATATTTGCAACGAACTGGTGGAATATGGCTGATCATCATTACAGGAATTCTCACAGAATATCGAAAGAGCCGAATATTATTCACAATAAAGAATGATTTTCTTCGGCCAGGCATCATATAAGGCAGGCATCCAATAAACTTATAACACGCATCTTTATTACTCCAAATACAATCTTATTTCGCATAACATGGCTTTCAGGAAGGAAAGGAGAGCCGGTCTGGTTGTTTTAACATTTTTTCCCTTATATTTGCACTGTGACGCGATTGAATAGCATTTTGATTTTTATTCATTATTGGCTCTCCTTTTTATAATTGAGAGCGTCAAGAGTGACCAGCTTAAACCATGAGCGTATGAGACATGAAAAAAGAATTAGTAATTTATCACTTCTGGCCGTACTGGCAGTCGTTGGCTTTTCAACGATTCAGGTCGGTGCCTCTAATTTATTTTATAGCACAGCGGAGGCTGCCAACACCGGGGCTCACTCCACAAAAAAGCAAGTTGCGGCAACTGAGGGCAACGCCTCCTTTTACGCAGGTGAGTTTCACGGACGCAAAACCGCAAATGGCGAGACGTTTAATGCCAATCAACTGACTGCTGCCCACCCTTCACTTCCTTTTGGCACATGGGTCAAGGTAACCAATCTGAGCAACGGAAAAGATGTTGTTGTGCGTATCAATGACCGCGGGCCATTTATCAAAGGGCGTATCATTGATTTATCGGGCAGCGCTGCTAAAAGAATTGGCATTATGCAGACCGGTATTGTACAGGTAAAACTTGAGGCAATCAAGTTGCTTCCGCCAGCATTCATATCCGGTTGAATGTTCACTTGAGACAAGCCCGTCAACAACAAATAACGGTCACAAAAAAGCCTGCTTGAAAAAGCAGGCTTTTTTGTTGAAATGGCCATTGAGCAATTGATTTACTTGCCAGTAACAAATTTGTTGATATGATCCAGAAAAGGGGTGGCTTCAAGAAAGCCTGCGATTTTACCTTCAGCAATCTCCTTACCAGTACTGTCAAAAAAGATGATGCCGGGAGGGCCAAAGAGACCAAAGCGCTTCATCAGTGCAACATCATCCGGGGTGTTGGCCGTCACATCAACCTGGAGCAAGGTCATCGTCTTGAATTGATTCATCACCCTGGGGTCATGAAAGGTGAACTTGTCCATCTCTTTACACGATACACACCAGTCAGCATAGAAGTCAAGCATGACCGGATTTTTTGTGGCGAGCAGCGCCTTATCCAGTTCTGCAACCGTTTTTATGCGTGTAAAGCCGACCGCTTTCTCTCCACCAGCAATGGCGGCTGATCCGCCCCGCATCGTTGAGAGCGGTTCGAGCACATTGGTGCTGCCTGACGCAGAGCCGACAAGTTCCACCACGCCAAACACAAAGAGCACAAATCCAAGAGTCTTGCCAAAGCGCTGGCCAATAGTCGCTTTGGCTGGTGAGGCATCAAAAATGCCAAGAAAGAGCGAGCAGAGGATGCCAAAAGCGCCCCATAAGAGCAGGAGGGCCTGGGCTGGCACAACAGGAGTGACCATCCAGATGGCGACAGCAATCAAAAGAAGACCAAAAACATACTTGACACTGACCATCCACAAGCCGGCTTTAGGCAGAAGGCTGCCAGCAGATAGCCCGACCAGCAAGAGCGGAACACTCATTCCCATTGCCATCGAAAAAAGGGCTACGCCACCAAGGATGATGTCGTGAGTCTGGCTGATGTAAACAAGAGTGCCTGCAAGCGGTGCGGCAACACATGGGCCAACAATAAGAGCCGACAGTGAGCCCATAAAAAATACCCCGGCAAAACGCCCTCTTTTCAGGTCACCCGATGCCTTGCCAAGCTTGCTTTGCAACGAGGCCGGCATTTGCAACTGATAGACATCAAACATGGAGAGAGAGAGCAGCACAAGCAGCAGGGCAAACATCACCAGCACCCAAGGTTTCTGCAAGGCACCCGAGAGCCCTTCACCCGCAAGTCCGGCGGCAACCCCAAGTGTTGTATAGACCAGCGCCATACCAAGGCAATAGGAAAGGGCCATCAAAAAACTGCGGCTGCGCGTCACTTTACCCTCACCCACAATGATGGAGGAGAGAATAGGCACCATCGGAAGGACGCAGGGGGTAAACGACAAGAGCAATCCGAAGACAAGAAACGCAAATGATACTTTCCAGAGGCTTCCTCCGGCAAGGGTGGATGCTACGATAGAGAGATCACTCGTTGTTGCCCCCTCTTTTGCAGCACTGGCAGAACCCGGTGCTGGCGGGAGCGGCTCGGCAGGTGTTTGGGTAACCACAGCAGCGGTGGTAGCAGCCCCTTCCTCACTGACAATCAATAACGCCCCAGGTTTGGCTGGATCAACCGTGAAGAGTTTTGTTATCGGCGGATAACAGAGGCCATCTTCGGCACAACCCTGGTACCCTGCGCTGAGGGTGAAAACTCCATCAGCCTTGACAAGAGTCACCTCCACATCAAGCCGGTCGTGATAGATCTCCATCTTTTCGTTCGTTGTGGGATCCGTAAAGATAATTCCTTTCGGCATAACCGGGCTTTTCACCTCCGCCTTGCCCTTGTCGATACCAATAGTCACCTTGTCGCGATAGAGTTTGTACCCTTTGGCAATATCCCAATGCACGACCACTTTTCCTGCGCTGTTTAGCTCTGCCTTGATTTTGAACGCCTGTTCAGGATCAAGAAATTCAGCAGCAAAGGCTGTGCTTACCCTGAGAAAGAGCGCCAGAAACAGAGCAATAAAGGCAGTAGTGCCCTTGAGCGAGAAATGGTTCATGTTGTGTTCCGGTAAAATAATTACTGTAGACTCAAGCGATACTAATTGTTTTTGTGATAGATGATTCCAAGCTGGTCGACCGCCAGGTAACCAAACCCTGAATGTTCAAGAAAAGCCAATCCATCAGCCTCTTTGAGCATTGCTATGGTTGTGCAGCTTCCGGCAGTAATGGCTGAGGGAGCCACAACCGTAACCGATCGCCAGAAGGTAACGGGATAGCCACTCTTCGGGTGAAGAATGTGACAATATCGTTTTCCGTAAATTTCAAAAAATCGTTCATAATCCCCGCTGGTTGTCAATGCTCCGGTATAGAGTGGAATGGAGGCTATGGTGCGCTCTTTGTGTCGGGGGTCCTGAATACCAATAATCCAGGGCTCTCCATCAGGTCTTGGCCCCACAACCCTGATATCTCCCGACAGATTGACATAACCATGCTTTACCCCCTTGCTGAGCACAATTTCCGCCGCCCGGTCAGCAGCATACTCTTTGCCAAAACCGCCAAAATCAATCTCCATACCGGCAACAGGCAGGCGAATGGCACTCTCTTTTCGTTCCACCCGTTTCCACCCGACAAGAGAGAGCTGCTCAGAGAGTTTTGACGGCTCAGGAAGGCAGCCCTTGCTGAAATCCCAGGAGTGGCGCAGCACCCCCGACGTTATATCAAACAGTCCGTCACTCTTGTCATAAAGGGTGTCGGCATAGTTGATCAATGCGGCCGTTTCGGCATCACAGTCAACAAAATCAGAACCGGCGGCGGCATTGATCCGCGAAACAATGCTCTCCGGGCGGTAACGGGAGTATTTGTACTCAATTCTCCCCACCTCGGCAAGAGCCTGCCTGGCTATGGAGTGCGCCCTCTTTTTTTTCTCCAGGGCAATAACTACCTCGCCGCTCCCCCCCATGGCATCAAAGCCAAAGCGATAAACCTCCATAGCTCCCTTTCCCGGTAAACAGTTCTCTTAAAAAAGCAACCATGCAAGAAGGCCAACTCCACCAATCCCGGCAATTGCAACCACCACGCTGCTGCTCTCTGCCGGAGATGCCACGTATGGATCCGCAGTGGTGAAGTCGTAGGTAGCCCCTGTATAACTATTGCCAAACGTGTCATGAATACTGCCGTTGGCAAAGGTTACGTAGTAATGGGTGCTGTTCGACAGATTATTGGTCGGATCAATGGTGAGTATTTTCCCCGATACCGTCGCGCTTGCAGGCACGATAGTTGTGCTGGTAGCTGATCCTGCATGGAGTTCAATGGCGGCATCCTTTCTAACCTCCTCACTGAAGGTTAATACAAGATTACTGCCAACAGCAACGCCTGTGGCTGCCTTGACAGGATTAGCGGAACTCAGTGTTGGTGCCGTGGTGTCAACTGGTATGGGTAGAGCAGTGCCAAAGGTAAAGAACTCCACACCAGTAACAACATCTGTGCCATCGGTACCGACGTTATCTTTGACGGTGTGGGTGGCAACCCCATCAAAGCTGATGGTGTAATTGGTAAAAACTCCGCTAAAAATGGCAGTATCATTACCGGTACCACCATCAAGCGTATCGTTGCCACTGCCGCCGGTCAGCGTGTCATCGCCAACTCCACCGCTGAGAGAGTCGTTGCCCTCCTCACCAAAAAGCTGGTCGTTCCCATCCAGTGAGCCGATAGTATCATCACCAGCGCCACCGTGCAGTATATCATCACCAGCTCCAAGGAGAATATCCTGCTGGCCATTGCCTGCATAAACAATGTTATTGCCTGCTCCGCCACGTATTTTAGTGATTTGGTTTTCGCTGGCGATGATAATGGCAAAGTCTACGTTGTTCAGATCCAGTTGGGCACCAGATGCCAACCCTTTGGTGTCTATGACAAGGGCTTGATGTGCTGTGGCGTTCACATCAAGTGATCCTGCCGAAGTGACCGTGACCGATCGTACCGCCACATCGGTTGTTGCTGTGGGGAGAGTGGTATAAAAGGAATCCATTCCGGCCTTGACATCAGCAAAACCTGTGGCCGGGACAAGACTATCAAGTTGCGTATGCAGTGCGGCAACATTCTGGACGGTAGTGATTGCGCCCAGTGTGGCACCAGAAAGAAGGTAATCGCTGCTCACACTCTCTTTCGTTCCTTGCCCGTCGGTATAGCTTGCTACAACGGTGATGGTTTTTCCGGCTTCTGCTTCTTTCAGCGTATAAGTGGCACCGGTTGCTCCGCTGATTGCGCT